>Ga0268252_1000017_pt1 | contig 110319 bp, 99 predicted proteins | sample AgamicMgSfrz_FD_200244 | JGI IMG/M metagenome (GOLD analysis project Ga0268252, IMG submission 200244) | Agave microbial communities from Guanajuato, Mexico - Mg.Sf.rz (v2) (version 3) | ecosystem: Host-associated > Plants > Phyllosphere > Phylloplane/Leaf | place: Guanajuato, Mexico... | reverse complement strand
ATAGCCAGCTACGTTGATGCCCTGCATATACTGCGGCGTGCGAAAACCAATCAGCACGCCGTCGCGCTGCTCAAAATGGAAGGTAGGCTGCTGGGCAACGGCCTCCATCATCGGTTTATAAGGGCGGTGCTGACAGGGCACGGTGCGCGTTTCCACCAGCCGAAAGCGGCCATCGATACGTAAGGCACAAAACTGATTATCTGAGGTGACGTGCTGATTAATGATTTCATGCACCGCATCCCGATCGGCGACGCCGTCAAAACGATGCTGATACTGAGGCCGGAAGAAAGTCATCACCGCAAAGGGCGTCCGCTGATTTGGTTGCGCGGCATTGGCACTACCGTCGGCGCGCAGCTGATAAACCTGACTATTGAAGGCGATCATTTCGCCATCGAGATGGTTAAAGGTTCCCAGACCGAAATCGCCTTTTTTCAGCAGGTCAGCAATGGTCTTTGAACCTTCATAAACGCCGCTCAGCAGGGCGCTCATCAGCGAGGTCTGATAGATTACACTTTCTGGTTGTTCAGTGCGCAGCTTACTGATGGTTTCAGTTAGCTCTTTCTCGCACAAACAATCATTTACAGAATGTGACATGATTCTCCCTCTGCACAAAAGGTTAACACTGATTAACTATATATTGACTCGATTCAGTGGGAGGATCCAATATAGAAAGCAGTTCACTTTGAGACGTTTTAGATATGGAACTACGGTATCTGCGTTATTTCGTCGCCGTTGCACAAACCCGCAATTTCACGCGCGCAGCGGAGCTGTTGGGCATTTCACAGCCGCCACTAAGCCAGCAAATCTTGCGGCTGGAGCGAGAGATTGGTACGCCGTTGCTTAAGCGACTGACGCGCGGTGTAGAACTCACGGAGGCGGGAGAGGCATTTTATCAGGACGCTTGCCAGATCCTCGATCTGACCGGGCATGCACTGGAGAAAGCGAAAGGGATCGCACGCGGCGTAACGGGAAAGCTGTCGCTGGGATTTGCCAGTTCGGTCGCTTTTCATCAGGATATATTTCGCCTGCTGCATAGCTTTCAGCAGCAGTTTCCATCGGTAACGCTGTTACCGCGCGAAGCCAGTATGTCCTCGTTGATGCAGGATTTACAGGAAGGATTGCTGGACGCCGCTTTTGTGCGCCTGCCCTGTGAAACCAGCAAGGCGTTTCATCTGAAGCTGATCGCCAGCGAAAAGATGCAGATTGTCCTGCACGATTCCCATCCGCTTAGCGCGCAACCGCAAATTCCGTTATCACAGTTAAGCGATACGCCAATGGTTATGTTTCCACGCGACATCGCGCCCAGCCTGTATGAATCCATTATCAGCGCCTGCGTGCGTGCGGGCTTTCAGCCGCAAACCGGCCCACAGGCGCCCCAGCTCTCTTCCATTATTAGCATGGTTGCCGCTGGGTTCGGCTTTGCTTTAGTGCCGCAATCGCTCAGCTGCATTGCCATGCCAAACGTCAGTTTTCATCCCTGCCTGGAAGCGTCGCTGACCACCGATGTTGCGCTGGCCTGGCGGCGTTGGGATCGTTCGCCTACGTTACAGCATCTGCTGGAGGCGCTGGCACAGCAGCTGAGTAGGAAGAGTTAGCCGTTAATTTTACGCACCTGCCGAACTTCCAGCTGTGCATCGTTAAAGGCTTTATCCAGTTCGCCTTGCAGTTCGACTTTATCGCCCGGCGCTACGCTCTGGCCTTTCCAGTCTTCGTCATCGATTTCTACGGAGAGCGTGCCGGTTTCATCGCGGAACAGATAGTCATCATCGCTGAGGCGTTTCTCAATATGTCCGCGTACGGTCACCCAGCTGTCATCCTTCATCTCTTTCGCTTCTTTTACCGTGACCACATTTTCCGGCCCCTTGAAGCCGCCCTTCTGAGCCTGGGTCGCAGGCGCGTTCGGATCGACAAAACCGCCGGTTTGCGCCGCTAATGCCGGCATTGTAAACAGAGCAAGAACCGTAACCATTGCCGCATGCTTTTTCATCAGATTTCCCTCTTTAGTGAATAACTCGGATAGACGCTTATAAGTACAGCACAGGGTTCTTAACAGGATCTTAAGGAAAACGAATTTTTTGTCAGTTTGCGGCCCGCCTGCAACAATTGCCGCCTTTTTCTGTACAAGCGAATCACTTTTTCCGTATAACGGCGGCAGCGAAGCCAACAGGGAAGTATCTATGCGAATTCTGTTAATTGAAGACGATCGTTTGATTGGTGACGGCATTAAAGTCGGGCTGGGGAAGCTGGGCTTCAGCGTTGACTGGCTGACTGACGGTGAGCAGGGAATGGCGGCGTTGGATACTGTTACTTATGACGCCGTGGTGCTGGATCTTACGTTACCGCAACGGGACGGCCTGGAAATTTTACGTAGCTGGCGGCACCGGGGCGAAGATATTCCGGTACTGATATTGACGGCGCGCGACGCGGTGGCGCAGCGGGTAGAAGGGCTACAGCAGGGCGCGGATGATTATCTCTGTAAGCCGTTTGCTCTTAGCGAAGTTGCGGCTCGCCTGCAGGCGCTGATTCGCCGCCGTCACGGCCAGCTGCAGCCGATGCTGACGCACGGCGCACTGACGCTCGATCCCGCCGCCCGCACGGTAATGCTTAACAATGAACCTGTCGAGCTTAAGCCGCGTGAGCTGGCGCTTCTGGAGCTGTTTATGCTTAATCCGTCGCGGGTGCTGACGCGAGCGCAGCTGGAAGAAAAGCTGTATAGCTGGGAACAGGATGTCTCCAGCAACGCGGTAGAAGTGCATATTCATCATCTGCGTAAGAAGCTCGGCAGTGCCGCTATTCGCACCGTGCATGGCGTGGGTTATACGCTGGGAGCTGCGGAATGAAGCGGCTAAGCCTGCGCGCCCGGTTAACCATCGGCTTTTTGCTGTTGACGGCAATATGCTGGGGAGCCGCCAGCGTCAGCGCCTGGTATCAGGCGCGCCACACGATTAACGAGCTGTTTGATACTCAGCAAATGCTGTTCGCAAAGCGTCTGATTGCGCTGGATCCCGCTGAGCTAAGCCGCTCATCCCTACCTGAAACCAAAAAGATCCTGACTGAACATCGCGGCGCACAAGAGGATGATGCTCTGGCGTTTGCCATTTTTACCCGTGACGGCAAACGGATTTTCGACGATGGCGATAACGGCAAAGATTTTCTGTTTGAGCCGCATGTTCGGGGCTTTCACGACGGCAAGCTACGTGACGATGACGATCTCTGGCGTATTGTGTGGCTGAATACGCCCGACCGACAGTATGTGGTCGCCGTGGGCCAGGAGTGGGAATATCGCGACGAGATGACAACCGACGTGGTTCAAAGCACCCTGCTGCCGTGGCTGTTTGCGCTTCCCGTTATGATCGTGTTGTTGCTTTGGCTGTTACATAGCGAGCTTGCGCCGTTAAAGCAGATCGCACGCCAGCTACAACAGCGTTCGCCAGAGGATGACTCAGCGCTCAACACCAGCAAGCTGCCCTCTGAAGTCAGGCCGATAGTCGATGCGTTAAATGGACTTTTTACGCGTATTCACCAAATGCTGCAGCGCGAACGCTGCTTTACCTCCGACGCTGCGCATGAATTGCGCAGCCCGCTGGCTGCGCTAAAGGTGCAAAGCGAAGTGGTGCAGCTGGCGCATGACGATGCAGCAATGCGTCAGCATGCGCTGCTTAACCTTGATGCCGGTATTCATCGCGCTACCCGGCTGGTGGATCAGCTGCTAACACTTTCCCGGCTGGATGCGCAGCGGGCGCTCACCGAAAGCGAAACGGTCGATCTGACTGAGCTGTTGCAGCAGGCCATTATCGAACAGGATGCGGAAGCGCAGCGGGCCGGGATGATTCTGAGACTGGAAAACCAGAGCGGTGAAGCGCATCTCTGCCAGGGGCACCCTTTGCTGCTCTCCCTGTTGCTGCGCAATCTGTTGGACAATGCGATTCGTTATGGTCGCCCAGGCGGCACGGTCTCGGTAATCCTGCGACCGCATCAACTGGAGGTTAACGATGATGGGCCTGGCGTGAGCGAAGCAGCGCTGCAACGCATTGGCGAACGCTTTTATCGTCCGCCGGGGCAGGAAAAATCAGGAAGCGGGCTGGGATTATCCATCGTGCGACATATCGCCAGCATACACGGCATGAAAATGCATCTGGCGAATCGTCCGCAGGGCGGCTTCAGCGTAATTTTCGATCTGCCATAAGAAAGGCAGGAAGCGTTGGCAAACAGCCAGTAGCAGGCCTGCACAGAAAGTGCAGGCCGAGGGTAAAACGCGCCATTCATGACGGCGCGTCCTTTGCCGGGAGACGTTACTCTTTGCCCGACCTTCCCGCGCTTGCGTTACCGTTAGCCTGCAGGAAGGCAGCCACAAACAGGCGCTGCAGCGTTAAATTTCAACCTGCGTACCCAACTCAATAACCCGGTTCGGCGGAATTTCAAACTGATCGGGCGCGCGTAGAGCGTTACGCTGCAATGCCAGAAACAGCTTGCCGCGCAGGTGCAGATACCAGGGCCGCTTGCCGATAATCAGCGATTCATGCGACATAAAGAAGGAGGTTTCCGTCATGCGGCAGTTAAGTCCTTCCAGCCCGCAGCGGTGGAAAATCTCTTCCATATTCGGCGTCTCGCGCCAGCCATAGCTGGCGACTACGCGCCAGAATGTTGGCGAGAGCTGCTCAATGGTGACGCGACGAACGTTATGTACGTAAGGCGCATCTTCGGTACGTAACGTCAGCAGCACCACACGTTCATGCAGGACTTTGTTGTGTTTAAGGTTATGCAGCAGCGCAAAAGGAATCACATTCAACGCGCGCGACATGTATACCGCCGTACCTGGCACGCGCACCGGCGGTGATTTCTCCAGCGAGTTGATCATCGCTTCCAGCGAATTGCCATGCTCATGCATCCGGCGCAGCAGACGGAAACGCTCGCTTTTCCAGGTGGTCATGATGATAAACATCGTTAACCCCAGGCAGAGCGGCAGCCAGCCGCCGGAGAAAACCTTGATCAGGTTGGCGGAGAACAGAGGAATATCAATGCACAGCAGCCCTACCAGGATCAGCGCCACCAGCATACGATTCCAGTGCCAGTTTTTAATCGCGACCGTACAAACCAGAATAGAGGTCAGGATCATGGTGCCGGTGACGGCGATACCGTAAGCCGCCGCCAGGTTACTGGAATGCTCAAAGCTGATAATGACAATCAGCACTGCGTAATAGAGTAGCCAGTTAATGACGGGGATATAGATCTGGCCGGACTCCTCTTCGGAGGTATGGATAATGCGCATCGGCGGCAGATATCCCAGGCGAACCGCCTGGCGCGTCAGCGAGAAGACGCCGGAAATCACCGCCTGCGAAGCAATAACCGTGGCCAGCGTCGCCAGGATCAGCATCGGAATCAGTGCCCAGTCTGGCGCCAGCAGGAAGAAGGGGTTTTTAATCGCTTCTGGATGTTTCAGCAGCAGCGCGCCCTGGCCAAAATAATTCAGCACCAGTGACGGAACAATGACGCTAAACCAGGCAAGGCGAATCGGTGTTTTGCCAAAATGTCCCATATCGGCGTACAGCGCTTCGACGCCGGTAATCGCCAGCACCACAGAGCCCAGCGCGAAGAAGGAAACCTGCTTATATTCCAGGAAAAAATGAATCGCCCAGGCAGGATTCAGCGCGTGCAGCACGTCTGGGTTATTTAAAATGCTGCGGGCGCCGAGAATCGCCAGCATGCCAAACCACAGCAGCATAACCGGCGCAAACAGCTTGCCGACCATGCCGGTACCGTGCTTTTGAATAATAAACAGCAGCGTCAGGACGGTAATCGATAAGGGAACGATATAGGGATCGAGCGACGGCGCGGCAATTTCCAGCCCTTCTATCGCTGACATTACCGAGATCGCCGGGGTTATCACCACTTCGCCATAAAAGAAGCTGCCGCCTATCAGGCCCATAATGACCAAAATGGCCGTCGCGCGTCCGCCAGTATTGCGGCCCGCCAGCGACATCAGCGTCAGAATACCGCCTTCGCCGGCATTGTCGGCGCGCATAACATAGCTAATGTATTTCAGCGATACGACCAGAATCAGCAGCCAAAAAATCAGAGATAAAAAGCCAAAGACGGCGTCGCGCTCTACGCCAAAACCGAACTGCCCGGAAAGGCACTCGCGTAAGGTATAAAGCGGACTGGTGCCAATATCCCCGTAAACCACGCCTATTGCCGCCAGGGTTACTGCGGCAAGCGGCTGCTTCTTTTCAGAGCTCATAATTTCATCTTTTGTTAGAGCGAGGCGACGCATCTCTGCGCACCGCTCAGGCCATCAAAAAGCGCACAGTATGCCTAATTTTCCGCAAAAGCCCACCCCTGAGCGCTGGCGGCTTTTGACAATATCAGGCAATAAAAGCGCTGCTTCATCTTTTCACGATAAAAAAGCTGACGGCTATCAACGCTTTCAGGCAGGATAGCCAGTAGTGTTTGCGCTCGCTAATCAGGTATGCGCGTGCAGTAGTAACAGGATAATTGACTGATTATGGCTCAACCACATTTACTGGCGGAAAGAATTTCACGCCTCAGCAATGCGTTAGAAAAAGGCTTATATGAACGGCATCATGCCATTCGCCTTTGTCTGTTAGCCGCGCTCAGCGGCGAAAGCGTATTTTTACTGGGCCCGCCGGGTATCGCCAAAAGCCTGATCGCGCGACGCCTGAAATATGCTTTTCAGCATGCGCGCGCGTTTGAATACCTGATGACGCGTTTCTCTACGCCGGAAGAAGTTTTCGGCCCGCTTTCCATCCAGGCGTTAAAAGATGAAGGCCGCTATCAGCGGCTTACCAAAGGTTACCTTCCCGATGCGGAAATTGTCTTTCTGGATGAGATCTGGAAAGCAGGGCCAGCCATTTTGAATACGTTACTGACCGCCATTAATGAACGCCGCTTCCGCAACGGCGACTGCGAAGAGCGTATTCCGATGCGTCTGCTGGTTACCGCTTCCAACGAACTGCCCGTAGCCGATAGCGGGCTGGAAGCCTTGTATGACCGCATGTTGATTCGCCTGTGGCTGGATAACGTTCATGAGAAACATAACTTCCGCAATATGCTGATTCATCAGCAGGATGAAAACGCCAATCCCGTAGACAGCGCGTTATGTATCAGCGATGAAGAGTATCAGCGGTGGCAGGCCAGCATAAGCCAGGTTTCTTTGCCGGAGCCGGTTTTTGAGCTGATTTTTCAACTGCGTCAGCGGCTGAGTACCCTGCCGGATGCGCCCTATATTTCCGATCGTCGCTGGAAAAAAGCGATACATCTGCTTCAGGCCTGCGCCTTTTACAGCGGGCGCCAGGCGATCGCGCCGGTGGATCTGATCCTGTTAAAAGATTGTCTGTGGCACGATCTCGCATCCATGAAGTTGCTGGATCGGGAGATTGAAGCGTTAATCACCCAACAGGCGTGGCAACAGCAACCCATGCTGATCGCGCTTCAGCACATTAAAGCGCGCCGGCTGGCGCTTCAGCAGCAGCAAAGCCTTGAGCGGGCTATCAGGCTGGAAAAGCATGGCGGTATGTTTAGCCGTAAAGCGCATTACAAACTGCCCGCAGCGCTTAACGGAGAGACGCTGACGCTCATGCTGCAACAGCCGCTGGTACTCCACGATATGCAGGTCACTCATGTGATTATCGCCCAGGAGGCGCTGCAGCACTGGCTGCAAAAAGGTGGCGAGGTACGCGGCAAACTGAACGGCATCGGCTTTGCGCAAACGCTGGATTTACAGGTAGACAATAACGATTGCCTGGCGCTGCGAGATATTAGCCTGCAGTCAACACGGCTGGCGCTGCCGGGTGATATGCATAGCAGCGCGCTGCCGCCGGAAATCACCACCGCGCTGGATGAGCTGGAAAGCCAGCTGCGTGCGCAACGGGCGCTTTTCACGCAGTATCAACGCTGTCTGTTTATCAGCGATGACTGGCTGGCCCGTATCGAAAACAGCCTGCAGGATGTGGCCGAACAGCTAAAACAAGCCCGCCAATGATCTCTCTGGATACACTCAGCGCGCTGCTGTCGATTAGCGAAGGCGATCTGATTGAAGATCTGGTGATAGCGCTACTTGCTACGCCGCAGCTGGTGCTGTTTTTCGAAAAATTCCCCGGCATGAAAAAGGCGCTGATGCGCGATATGCCACGCTGGCGGGCGGAGATCACCGGTCATTTAACAATGACGCGGGTGCCTGCGCCGCTGAATCAGGAATTCAATCTGTTTCAGCATTATCAAACGCTCGATTCGTCCCACTTCAGCGCAGCGCTGCCGGGATTGCTAACTGAGCTTGAACAGCTGACTTCGCCTTTCGCTGAACAGGCGCATCTGCTGGTAGAAAACAGCGATCGGCCGCAGCTGACCTCAGCGCAGCATATGCTTTTTCTGCAGCGCTGGCGGCTCAGTCTGACATTACAAACCATAACGCTGAATGAACAACTGCTGGAGCAGCAGCGGGAAAATCTGCTGGCGGAATTGCAACAGCGGATGGCGCTGAGCGGCCAGCTGGCGCCGTTATTGACGGAAGATGAAGAGGCTTCCGCCGGACGCCTGTGGGATATGAGCCACGCCTCTTTAACCCATGACGATTATCAGCTGATAGTGGAATATAGCGAGTTCCTTGCCGGACAGCCGGAGCTGATGAAGCTGGCGCAACAGCTGGGTCGCAGCCGTGAAGCAAAGGCGATTCCGGCGGAAGAAGCGCCGCCGGAATCGTTTCATCAACTGGAACGCGAACCGGCTCATGTACCGGAAGCGGTAAACGGCCTGCATCAAAGCGACGATGTGCTGCGTCTGCTGCCTGCCGAACTGGCCACCATCGGTATCAGCGAGCTGGAGCTGGATTTTTACCGGCGGCTGACAGAGAAACGGTTGCTGACCTATCGTCTTGAGGGCGAAGCCTGGCATAAAAAAATAACGCAGCGTCCGGTGACTCATCAGCAACAGGAAGCCTGTCCACGCGGTCCCTTTATTGTGTGTGTGGATACTTCCGGTTCGATGGGCGGTTTTAACGAGCGCTGCGCAAAGGCTTTTTGTCTCGCCTTACTGAAAGTGGCGCTGGCCGATAAACGGCGCTGCTACATTATGCTGTTCGCCCATGACGTTATCGGCTATGAACTGACGGCGGATGATGGCATTGCGCAGGCGATCCGCTTTCTCAGCCAGCGCTTTCGCGGCGGTACCGATCTCGCCGCCTGCCTGGACGCCGTGCTTCAGCGACTGCAGGGAAAAGCCTGGCAGGATGCCGATGCGGTGATCGTTTCCGATTTTATTGCTCAGCGGCTGCCGGAAACGCTGATCAAAGCGGTGAAACAGCAGCAGCGACATCAGCAACAGCGTTTTCATGCGGTCGCCATGTCCGCGCACGGGAAACCGGGCATTCTGCGTATCTTCGATCATATCTGGCGCTTCGATACCGGCATAAAGCAGCGCCTGCTGCGCCGCTGGAAACGTTAGCGGTATCGCGGATCGCCACCGTAACGGCCGCGATCGGCTTTGCTTTCTTTTCCGGCAACGGTAGGATGCGTCTGGTCTGCCGGACGTATTTTTATTCCGTCCGGCCGCTTTCTTTCTTCTTTATTGTTAGCTGACCCTGGAGCGTAACGTGGCAGAAACGCTACAACTCGATAATCTGGATCGCGGCATTCTTAACGCGCTGCTGGATAATGCACGTACCGCCTACGCTGAACTGGCCAAGCAGTTTAATGTCAGTCCCGGCACCATTCATGTGCGGGTAGAGAAAATGCGCCAGGCCGGGATTATTAAAGGCACGCGCGTTGAGATCGATCCCAAACAGCTGGGTTATGACGTTTGCTGTTTTATCGGCATCATTTTAAAAAGCGCGCGCGACTATCCGGCGGCGCTGGCCAGGCTGGAAGCGCTGGATGAAGTGGTGGAAGCCTGGTATACCACCGGCCACTACAGCATCTTTATTAAGGTGATGTGCCGCTCAATCGATGCCTTACAGCTGGTGCTGATTAACAAGATTCAAACCATCGATGAAATTCAGTCAACCGAAACGCTGATCTCGTTACAGAACCCGATCATGCGTACCATCAAGCCCTGATCTGTGTATAACCTTATCCCAGCCGTGGAGCCGTGTCTGACAAGCGGATCCACGCCGTCGTCCATTATTCATAACCCTGTTTTCCACAGGTAGATCCCAGCCTGATCACAGCGTACAATGCTCGCTCTTGATGACGGCGCGTTGCAGGATCGCACAATGGCAGATATTACCCTTATTAGCGGCAGCACTCTCGGCAGTGCGGAATATGTAGCTGAACATCTGGCGGATAAGCTGGAAGAAGCGGGCTTTTCAACCGAGACGCTGCATGGTCCGGCACTGGACGAACTTTCTCTTCAGGGGCTGTGGCTGGTGGTTAGCTCAACGCACGGCGCCGGCGAAGTACCTGATAATTTACAGCCGCTTTATGAAGCGCTGGAACAGCAGCGCCCGGACCTTAGCGGATTACGCTTTGGCGCGGTGGGTATTGGTAATCGTGAATACGATCTTTTCTGCGGCGCTATTAAGCAGCTCGAGCAGTTGCTGGTCGGCCTGGGCGCGCAGCGCATCGGCGATCGGCTGGAAATTGATGTCCTCGAACATGAGATCCCTGAAGATCCGGCTGAGGTTTGGTTAGAAAACTGGCGTACGCTGATCTAAAACGTGCGATCAAAACTGGGATCACTGCGCTTTTTTCGTCGGTTCCCCAGTTTTTTCCACTCTTTTTTTACCAGAATTGCCCGCAAAGCTGTGGATAACCATGCTTAATAAGGTCTGATAACCGGTAGTTATCCCAAGAATAACCCGTGATGCTTTTTTCAGCTGTGGATAACCAGCCATTTAGATCCCAGCTTATACGGATCAGGATCACCGATCATTCACAGCAAGCGATCCTGAGCAACTGTTTGATCTTCAGATTAAACCCGGCCTTATCCACAGAAAAGGCGGATCCTAATAAGAGATCTAACAGAGAGATCCTTTAAAGAATAAAGATCTTCTTTTAATTACCCCTTCGATCCCGACGCTTTCGTCACGCTATGAATTTGAGTAGAATCCACGGCCCAGGGCAACCCTCCCTGTTCGAACATTAACGAGGTATTTTCCCATGTTTTATCCCGATCCTTTTGACGTCATCGTCATTGGTGGCGGTCATGCAGGCACCGAAGCCGCGATGGCTGCGGCCCGGATGGGTCAACAAACGCTGTTGTTAACCCATAACATCGATACGCTGGGGCAAATGTCCTGTAATCCGGCGATCGGCGGCATCGGAAAGGGACATCTGGTGAAAGAAGTGGATGCGATGGGCGGGCTGATGGCCAGTGCGATCGATCGTGCCGGCATCCAGTTTAGGATACTAAACGCCAGCAAAGGACCGGCGGTTCGCGCTACCCGCGCTCAGGCCGATCGCGTGCTTTATCGTCAGGCGGTGCGCACTGCGCTGGAGAATCAGCCCAACCTGATGATCTTCCAGCAGGCGGTAGAAGATCTGATCGTGGAAAACGATCGTGTCGTCGGCGCCGTCACCCAGATGGGACTCAAGTTCAAAGCCAAAGCAGTCGTGCTGACGGTGGGAACCTTCCTTGATGGCAAAATTCATATCGGTCTCGATAATTACAGCGGCGGCCGCGCTGGCGATCCGCCATCCATTCCGCTGGCGCGCCGTTTGCGTGAACTGCCACTGCGCGTCAGCCGCCTGAAAACCGGTACGCCGCCGCGTATTGATGCGCGCACTATCGATCTCAGCGTGCTGGCGCCGCAGTACGGCGACGATCCAATGCCGGTCTTCTCGTTCATGGGCGATGTTTCACAGCATCCACAGCAGGTGCCCTGCTATATCACTCATACCAACGAACAGACGCATGAGGTGATCCGTAATAACCTCGATCGCAGCCCAATGTATGCTGGGGTGATCGAAGGGATCGGCCCGCGTTACTGCCCGTCGATCGAAGATAAGGTGATGCGCTTTGCCGATCGTAATGCGCATCAGATCTTCCTTGAGCCGGAAGGGCTGACCAGCAACGAAATTTATCCGAACGGTATCTCCACCAGCCTGCCGTTTGATGTGCAGATGCAGATCGTGCGCTCGATGAAAGGCATGGAAAACGCGAAAATTGTGCGTCCGGGCTACGCCATTGAATACGATTTCTTCGATCCGCGTGATTTAAGACCGACGCTGGAAAGCAAGTTTATCCAGGGTCTGTTCTTTGCCGGACAGATTAACGGCACCACCGGTTATGAAGAAGCGGCGGCGCAGGGCATGCTGGCGGGTCTGAATGCCGGTCGTTTCTCGGCGGAAAAAGAGGGCTGGGCGCCGCGTCGCGATCAGGCCTACCTGGGCGTGCTGGTTGACGACCTGTGTACGCTTGGCACCAAAGAGCCGTACCGTATGTTTACCTCGCGTGCTGAATACCGTCTGATGCTGCGCGAAGATAATGCCGATTTGCGTCTGACGGAAACGGCGCGTGAGCTGGGCCTGGTGGACGATGCGCGCTGGGCACGCTTCAATCAGAAGCTGGAGAGTATCGAACAGGAGCGTCAGCGCCTGCGTGATATTCACGTTCATCCTAAATCGACGGATATCGAACAGGTTAACGCCGTGCTGAATACGCCACTGACGAAAGAGGCCAGCGGCGAAGATCTGTTGCGTCGACCTGAGATGACTTATCAGCGTCTGATGGAACTGGAAGGTTTTGGCCCGGCGCTGGCTGATGAACAGGCTGCCGAGCAGGTCGAAATCCAGGTGAAGTATGAAGGCTACATTGCACGTCAGCAGGAAGAGATTGATCGCCAGCAGCGTAATGAAAACACACTGTTGCCGGTGGATCTGGACTATCGCAACGTCAATGGGCTGTCGAACGAAGCGATCGCCAAACTTAACGATCACAAACCCAGTTCGATCGGCCAGGCGTCACGCATCTCCGGTATTACGCCTGCCGCGATCTCAATTTTGCTTATTTACCTGAAAAAGCAGGGGCTGCTGCGTAAAAGCGCCTGATGGAAAGGCGGGAAACCGCCTTATGTTGCAAAACGGGCGAACCATGCTGCTGGCTAATTACCGGCAGCACGGTTTGCCCGACTCCTGCCCCGCCTTTAGCTACTGGAAGAAGCCGTGATTAATAAACTTACTCAGCTGCTCAGCGCAGCCAACATTTCTCTGTCCGATCAGCAAAAACAGCAGCTGGTGGGCTATGTTGAACTGCTGCATAAGTGGAATAAAGCCTATAACCTGACATCGGTACGCGATCCGCAGGAGATGCTGGTTCGCCATATTCTCGACAGTATCGTGGTGAATCCTTACCTTACCGGCGATCGCTTTATTGATGTTGGCACCGGGCCGGGCTTGCCAGGCGTTCCGTTGGCCATTGTTCGTCCTGATGCCCATTTCACGCTGCTGGATAGCCTGGGTAAGCGTATTCGCTTTTTGCGTCAGGTGCAGTTCGCGCTGGGACTGGGTAATATTGAGCCCGTGCAGAGCCGGGTGGAAGCTTTTCATAGCGAGCCCGCATTTGACGGCGTGATCAGCCGTGCTTTTGCCTCGCTGAATGATATGGTGAGCTGGTGCCATCATCTACCTAAAAAGGATGGCTACTTCTATGCCCTGAAAGGGCAACATCCCGTCGAAGAAATCGCCGCTTTGCCGTCGCAATATCAGGTCACTGATGTCGTTTCCTTAACGGTTCCTGAGCTGGAAGGGGAGCGACATCTGGTAACTATCCAAATACTTTAGCTTTTAGTGCGTAAGCGCGGCAGGCAAAGGGTTATTTATTGCGCTTTGAGGTGTTTAACAAATAGGCAGTTGATTCGAATTTTTGTGCCCATTTTGCGACGGCTATTGTTGCAAAGGCGTTAAATCAGCGCGCGGAAATTTTCTGAAACTTTCAGTAATATTTAACTGTAATTTTACAAATTATTATCAGATTGATCACTTATGCAGAAGCCGAATTGTCAACAAATAGTCACTGTTGAAAATATATGGGCTTTATCACTCAACAAAAGTAATCATAATTTGTTGTTTAAATTTTTAATGGCGTTGTCAAATTGGGCTTTTTATTGTTCTTCGCAGCATAATAATAGGTTATTTTTAACATCTATATGATTTAAAAAGCTTTTTATACAAGGGAGTTCCGGTTTTCTAAGAGTATCCCTGCATGATTTGTCAGCATCATATTAATGAATTGTGATCTATAGCACGCTTTCTGAGCGCAAATTTGACGGAATTGTTGTAATAGGCTGGGGCTTTCTTCAATACGCCACTTTTAAAAAACAGGGCTGTCGAAAGAAATTTAAATAATTGTTCACCTTTTCGCTACTTATTCATTGAAATCGCAGGTGCGGCCCGTATAATTTGCTCGTTTTTTGCTGCTTGACTCAAAAGAGTAAAGGCAGTTTTATACGACACGCGACATACCCCGATCGGGGCAGGGGAGTTTCAGCGTCATGTCAGTGTCTCTTTACAGTGTGAAATTAGCACGAGCCGTGCTGCTGTGGCAGCTGGCGACTTTGCTCGTTATCGGCGCGCTGTTTTTTGCCCTTAAAGATTTCACGTGGGGCGCATCTGCCATCGCAGGTGGTCTGGCGGCCTGGCTGCCAAACGTGTTGTTCGTGATTTTAGCCTGGCGCCTGGGCGCGCAAGCACCTGCGAAAGGGCGTATTGCCTGGAGCTTCGCGCTCGGCGAAGCGCTGAAAGTGTTTGTCACCATTGTTTTGCTCATTCTGGCGCTGGGCGTGCTTGATGCGGTGTTCGTGCCGGTTGGGCTGACCTGGTTATCGGTGCTGGTGGTTCAGATTGTGGCACCGGCTGTAATTAACAACAAAGGGTAAGAGGCATCATGGCTGCAGGAGAAATCTCTACTCCGCAAGAATACATAGGTCACCATCTGAATAACCTTCAGCTGGACCTGCGTACTTTCGAGCTGGTGAATCCGCACGACGCTCCGGCGACGTTTTGGGTATTAAATATTGATTCCATGTTTTTCTCCGTGGTGCTGGGTCTTATTTTCCTGGTGCTGTTCCGTAAGGTGGCCAACAGCGTCACCAGCGGCGTACCGGGGAAATTACAGGCTGCTATTGAGCTGGTGGTCGGTTTCGTCGACAACAATGTCCGCGATATGTACCACGGTAAAAGCAAACTTATCGCCCCGCTGGCGCTGACCATTTTCGTCTGGGTTTTCCTGATGAACTTTATGGATCTGCTGCCTATCGATTTCCTGCCATACATTGGTGAGCATGTATTCGGTCTGCCTGCGCTGCGCGTGGTGCCGTCTGCTGACGTTAACGTCACGCTCTCTATGGCACTGGGCGTCTTTATTTTGATTCTGTTCTACAGCTTCAAAATGAAAGGTGTTGGTGGTTTTGCTAAAGAGCTGACCCTGCAACCCTTTAATCATCCGCTTTTCATTCCAGTCAACCTGATTCTGGAAGGGGTGAGCCTGCTGTCCAAACCGGTTTCTCTCGGTCTGCGACTGTTCGGCAACATGTATGCGGGTGAACTGATCTTTATCCTGATTGCGGGTCTGTTGCCGTGGTGGTCACAGTGGGTTCTGAGTGTGCCATGGGCCATTTTCCACATCCTGATCATTTCGCTACAGGCTTTCATTTTCATGGTCTTGACGATTGTCTATCTGTCGATGGCATCCGAAGAGCATTGATTTTTTATTAACACTACTGCGTTTTAACTGAAACAAACTGGAGACTGTCATGGAAAACCTGAATATGGATCTGCTGTACATGGCTGCCGCTGTGATGATGGGCCTGGCGGCAATCGGTGCTGCGATCGGTATCGGCATCCTCGGAGGTAAATTCCTGGAAGGCGCTGCGCGTCAACCGGATCTGATCCCTCTGCTGCGTACGCAGTTCTTTGTTGTTATGGGTCTGGTGGATGCAATCCCGATGATCGCTGTAGGTCTGGGTCTGTACGTGATGTTTGCTGTCGCGGGTTAAGCGACAGGGCCAAACAAGAGTTCATCGGTCTGAGGCGTCAGCGCCAGACGATGAGCGGATTCTGCGGGTTGTCTTCGATAACGGCAGAGTAAGTTAACTTAACGAGAGGCATTGTGCTGTGAACCTTAACGCAACAATCCTCGGCCAGGCCATCGCGTTCGTCCTGTTTGTCCTGTTCTGCATGAAGTACGTATGGCCGCCGATTATGGCTGCCATCGAAAAGCGCCAGAAAGAAGTCGCTGAAGGCCTTGCTTCTGCAGAACGCGCCAAAAAAGATTTGGATCTCGCACAGGCAACTGCGACCGACCAGCTGAAAAAAGCGAAAGAAGAAGCTCAGGTCATCATCGAGCAGGCAAACAAACGCCGCGCTCAGATCCTGGACGAAGTGAAAGCTGAAGCTGAGCAGGAACGTAACAAGATCGTAGCACAGGCGCAGGCGGAAATTGACGCCGAGCGTAAACGTGCGCGTGAAGAGTTGCGTAAGCAAGTCGCGATGCTGGCTGTGGCCGGCGCCGAGAAAATCATCGAACGTTCCGTGGATGAAGCTGCTAACAGCGACATCGTAGATAAACTGGTCGCTGAACTGTAAGGAGGGAGGGGCTGATGTCTGAACTAATCACTGTAGCTCGCCCCTACGCCAAAGCAGCTTTTGACTTTGCCGTTGAGCATCAAAGCATCGACCGTTGGCAGCAAATGCTGACGTTCGCGGCAGTTGTCGCTCGCAACGAACAGATGGCCGAATTGATTTCCGGTGCGATGGCGCCGGAAACCTTATCTGCCTCGTTTATTGCAGTCTGTGGTGACCAACTCGACGAAGCAGGTCAGAACCTTATCAAGGTTATGGCGGAAAACGGACGTTTGTCCGCGCTGCCAGCAGTACTGGAGCAGTACATTCACCTGCGTGACGCCTGGGAGGCGACCGCTGAAGTTGATGTCATCTCTGCCAGTGCGCTGAGCGACGAGCAGCTGAGTAAAATCAGCGCCGCAATGGAAAAGCGTCTGTCACGCAAAGTTAAGCTGAATTGCAAAATCGATAAGTCTGTAATGGCAGGCGTTATCATCCAGGCGGGTGATATGGTCATTGACGGTAGCGTTCGTGGCCGTCTTGAGCGTCTGGCAGACGTCTTGCAGTCTTAAGGGGACTGGAGCATATGCAACTGAATTCCACCGAAATCAGCGAACTGATCAAGCAGCGCATTGCTCAGTTCAATGTCGTGAGCGAAGCTCACAACGAAGGTACTATCATTTCCGTCAGCGACGGCATCATCCGCGTACACGGCCTGGCCGATGTAATGCAGGGTGAGATGATCGCGCTGCCGGGCAACCGTTACGCTATCGCCCTGAACCTGGAGCGTGACTCTGTAGGTGCAGTGGTTATGGGGCCGTATGCGGACCTCGCCGAAGGCATGAAAGTTAAATGCACCGGCCGTATCCTGGAAGTTCCGGTTGGCCGTGGCCTGCTGGGCCGCGTGGTTAACACCCTGGGTGAGCCAATCGACGGTAAAGGCCCGGTTGAGCATGACGGTTTCTCTCCGGTTGAAGTTATCGCGCCGGGCGTTATCGATCGTCAGTCCGTTGATGAGCCGGTTCAGACTGGTTATAAATCTGTCGATGCGATGATTCCAATCGGCCGTGGCCAGCGTGAGCTGATCATCGGCGACCGTCAGACCGGTAAAACCGCGCTGGCGATCGATGCCATCATCAACCAGCGCGATTCCGGTATCAAATGCGTGTACGTGGCTATCGGCCAGAAAGCGTCCACCATTGCTAACGTGGTTCGTAAACTGGAAGAGCATGGCGCGCTGGCTAATACCATCGTAGTGGTTGCGTCCGCGTCTGAATCTGCCGCGCTGCAATACCTGTCGCCGTACGCCGGTTGCGCGATGGGCGAGTACTTCCGCGACCGCGGTGAAGATGCGCTGATCGTATACGATGACCTGTCCAAACAGGCTGTTGCTTACCGTCAGATTTCTCTGCTGCTGCGTCGTCCGCCGGGCCGTGAAGCATTCCCTGGCGACGTGTTCTATCTCCACTCTCGCCTGCTGGAGCGCGCCTCCCGCGTCAACGCTGAATATGTTGAAGCGTTTACCAAAGGTGAAGTGAAAGGTAAAACCGGTTCCCTGACTGCCCTGCCGATCATCGAAACGCAGGCTGGCGACGTTTCCGCGTTCGTTCCGACCAACGTAATCTCTATTACCGATGGTCAGATCTTCCTGGAATCTAACCTGTTCAACGCCGGTATTCGTCCGGCTGTTAACCCGGGTATCTCCGTATCCCGTGTTGGTGGCGCCGCGCAGACCAAGATCGTGAAAAAACTGTCCGGTGGTATTCGTACCGCGCTGGCGCAGTATCGTGAACTGGCAGCCTTCTCTCAGTTCGCTTCCGATCTGGACGATGCGACCCGTAAACAGCTGAGCCACGGTCAGAAAGTGACCGAGCTGCTGAAGCAGAAACAGTATGCGCCGATGTCTGTTGCCCAACAGGGTCTGGTGCTGTTCGCTGCCGAGCGTGGCTACCTGAACGACGTCGAACTGGCGAAAATCGGTAGCTTTGAAGCTGCGCTGCTGGCGTATGCCGATCGCGAACACGCCGAGCTGATGCAGGAAATCAACCAAACTGGTAACTACAACAACGAGATCGAAGAGAAGCTGAAAGGCCTCCTCGAAACGTTTAAAGCAACCCAGTCCTGGTAATGTCTGGCGGCTTGCCTGAAAAGGCAGGCCGCAAGGCTTTGAGGAGAAGCTAATGGCCGGCGCAAAAGAGATACGTAACAAGATCGGAAGCGTGAAAAACACGCAGAAGATCACTAAAGCGATGGAAATGGTCGCCGCCTCCAAAATGCGTAAAACGCAGGAACGCATGGCGGCCAGCCGTCCGTATGCAGAAACCATGCGCAAAGTGATTGGTCACATTGCGCTGGGTAATCTGGAATACAAGCACCCTTACCTGGAAGAGCGCGACGTTAAGCGCGTCGGCTATTTGGTCGTTTCTACCGACCGCGGGCTTTGTGGTGGTTTGAACATTAACCTGTTCAAAAAATTGCTGGCAGAGATGAAAACCTGGTCTGATAAAGGCGTACAGAGCGATCTGGCGATTATCGGTTCCAAAGGTTTGGCTTTCTTCGGTGCTGTAGGTGGCAACGTCGTGGCTCAGGTGACCGGCATGGGTGACAACCCTTCCCTGTCAGAACTGATTGGCCCGGTAAAAGTCATGCTACAGGCCTATGACGAAGGTCGTCTCGACAAGCTGTATGTGGTCAGCAACAAATTTAACAACACCATGTCCCAGACGCCGACTGTGACCCAGCTGCTGCCGTTACCGCCAGCGGAAGGGGAAGAAGAGCTGAAGCGCAAAACCTGGGATTACCTGTACGAACCGGATCCGAAGTCGCTGCTGGATACCCTGCTGCGTCGCTATGTCGAATCACAGGTTTATCAGGGCGTTGTGGAAAACCTGGCCAGCGAACAGGCCGCACGTATGGTGGCGATGAAAGCGGCGACCGACAACGGCGGCAACCTGATCAAAGAGCTGCAGTTGGTGTACAACAAAGCTCGTCAGGCCAGCATCACCCAGGAACTTACCGAGATCGTCTCGGGGGCCTCCGCGGTTTAACCAGGTATACCCCGTCACTGACGCTGCGGCTGCCGTTGACCAGCAACAGCAGCGCAGCCAGCTGAAGTGCTGCAACAACGGTGATGATGGGTAGAAACGAATTAGGTAGAGGATTCAAGATGGCAACTGGAAAGATTGTCCAGATCATCGGCGCCGTAGTTGACGTCGAGTTCCCTCAGGACGCGGTACCGCAGGTGTACAACGCCCTTGAGGTTAACAATGGTGATGCGCGTCTGGTGCTGGAAGTGCAGCAACAGCTGGGCGGCGGCGTGGTTCGTACCATCGCTATGGGGACGTCTGACGGCCTGAAACGCGGCCTGGACGTAACCGACCTTAAAAAACCGATTCAGGTTCCGGTAGGTAAAGCTACGCTGGGCCGTATCATGAACGTACTGGGCGAGCCGATCGATATGAAAGGCGAGCTGAAAGAAGAAGATGGCAGCGCAGTAGAGATCGCCTCTATTCACCGCGCGGCGCCTTCTTATGAAGATCAGTCAAACTCCCAGGAACTGCTGGAAACCGGCATCAAGGTTATCGACCTGATGTGTCCGTTCGCGAAGGGCGGTAAAGTAGGTCTGTTCGGTGGTGCGGGCGTAGGTAAAACCGTAAACATGATGGAGCTTATCCGTAACATCGCGGCTGAGCATTCAGGTTATTCGGTATTTGCCGGCGTGGGCGAGCGTACTCGTGAGGGTAACGACTTCTACCACGAAATGACCGACTCTAACGTAATCGACAAAGTTGCGCTGGTTTATGGCCAGATGAACGAGCCGCCGGGCAACCGTCTGCGCGTAGCACTGACCGGTCTGACCATGGCGGAGAAATTCCGTGATGAAGGCCGTGACGTTCTGCTGTTCATCGATAACATCTACCGTTATACCCTGGCCGGTACGGAAGTATCCGCACTGCTGGGCCGTATGCCTTCTGCGGTAGGTTATCAGCCGACGCTGGCAGAAGAGATGGGCGTGTTGCAGGAGCGTATTACCTCCACCAAGACCGGTTCAATCACTTCCGTACAGGCCGTTTACGTTCCTGCGGATGACTTGACCGACCCGTCTCCGGCGACCACCTTCGCCCACCTTGACTCTACCGTTACTCTGAGCCGTCAGATTGCGTCTCTGGGTATCTACCCGGCCGTTGACCCGCTGGATTCCACCAGCCGTCAGCTGGATCCGCTGGTAGTCGGTCAGGAGCATTACGATACGGCGCGTGGCGTGCAGTCTATTCTGCAGCGTTACCAGGAACTGAAAGATATCATCGCCATCCTTGGTATGGACGAGCTGTCTGAAGATGACAAACTGCTGGTGGCCCGTGCGCGTAAGATCCAGCGCTTCCTGTCTCAGCCGTTCTTCGTAGCAGAAGTATTCACCGGTTCTCCGGGCAAATACGTTCCGCTGAAGGATACCATCCGTGGCTTTAAAGGCATTATGGAAGGTGAGTTTGACCACCTGCCAGAACAGGCCTTCTACATGGTTGGTACTATCGAAGAAGCAGTGGAAAAAGCGAAGAAACTGTAATGATCTCCCCGGCGTCGTTCAGGCTGAACCACGTCAAGCAGAGGCATCCCGAATCGCTGAGTTAATCAGGGATGAGGAAGGCTGCTGGCGCAGCGGCAGACTGAAAGATAACGGGGCGATTTTCCGGGAGGTTAAAAATGGCTATGACTTATCACCTGGATGTAGTCAGCGCGGAACAGCAGATGTTCAGCGGTCTGGTACAGAAAATTCAGGTGTCAGGTAGCGAAGGCGAGCTGGGTATTTTTCCTGGCCATACGCCACTGCTGACTGCCATTAAGCCTGGCATGGTGCGCATCGTTAAACAGCACGGCGAAGAAGAGTATATCTATCTCTCCGGCGGCGTGCTGGAAGTGCAGGCAGGCACGGTTACCGTACTGGCTGACACCGCGATTCGCGGCACCGATCTTGATGAAGCGCGGGCGTTAGAAGCGAAACGCAAAGCGGAAGAGCATATCAACAAAGCGCACGGCGATGTGGATTATGCTCAGGCTTCGGCAGAGCTGGCGAAAGCCATTGCTAAGCTGCGCGTCATCGAACTGACCAAAAAAGCGATGTAATCAGGCTTAACAGCAGCTAATCATGCCAGCCCAAACGGGCTGGCATTTTTTTATCTTCCCTGCCCCTTCTTGTTACACAGCTAAAATTAAGCGACCAAAAATCCTTATTTTTTCGTTGTATTTATCATCAACAGCGTTACATTCCTGGCGGTGGTAATAACTGGAAAGTCGGTTAATTTTGCCGTGAGAAAAATGTAGTAATCTCAGGGCGAAACCGTTTTACTTTCATTTGCAAAAATTCAATCAGGATGGTTATGTCTAACAGCGCAATAAGTGTGGTGATCCTTGCTGCCGGCAAGGGAACACGCATGTATTCCGATCTTCCCAAAGTCCTGCATACCCTGGCAGGAAAGCCCATGGTTCAACACGTTATTGATGCCGCAAAAGGCGTCGGCGCACGTGCGATTAACCTTGTTTACGGTCACGGCGGCGATCGGCTGAAAGCCACGCTGGGTGACGATGCGCTGAACTGGGTTCTGCAAGCTGAGCAGCTGGGAACCGGGCATGCAATGCAGCAAGCCGCGCCTTTCTTTGCTGATGACGAAGATATTCTGATGCTGTACGGCGATGTGCCGCTGATTACCGTGGATACGCTGAGGCGTCTGTGCGCGGCGAAGCCTGAAGGCGGCATTGGCCTGTTAACGGTCACGCTTGATAATCCCACCGGCTATGGTCGTATCGTGCGTGAAAACGGCGAGGTTGTCGGTATCGTTGAGCAGAAAGATGCCTCACCGGCGCAGCTGGCGATTTCTGAAATTAATACCGGCATTCTGGTGGCAAACGGCGGCGATCTGAAGCGCTGGCTGAGCCAGCTCACCAACAATAACGCGCAGGGCGAATATTACATTACCGATATCATCGCGTTCGCCTCGGCGGAAGGCCGCCAGATCGCGACCGTACAGCCGTCACGCATCAGTGAAACGGAAGGGGTAAATAATCGCCTTCAGCTGGCGACGCTTGAGCGCATTTACCAGGCTGAGCAGGCGGAAAAATTATTACTGGCGGGCGTTATGCTGCGCGATCCGGCGCGCTTCGATCTGCGCGGCAGCTTACAGCATGGCCGCGATGTCGAGATCGACAGCAACGTGATCCTTGAAGGTCAGGTGACCTTAGGCAATAACGTCAAAATCGGTGCAGGTTGCGTAATTAAAAACAGCGCCATCGGCGACGGTTGTGAAATCAGCCCGTACAGCGTGATTGAGGATGCCGTACTGGAAGCCTCCTGTACCGTTGGGCCTTTTGCCCGTTTGCGACCGGGCAGCCAGCTTGGCGAAGCGGCGCACGTCGGCAACTTTGTTGAGATGAAAAAGGCGACGCTGGGCAAAGGCTCTAAAGCAGGGCATCTCAGCTACCTTGGCGATGCGGAGATTGGCGCTGGCGTTAATATCGGCGCGGGTACTATTACCTGCAATTATGACGGCGCGAACAAGTCAAAAACCATCATCGGCGATGATGTGTTTGTCGGCTCCGATACGCAGCTGGTGGCGCCGGTTACGGTAGCCAGTGGCGCCACTATTGCCGCAGGGACAACCATTATGAAAGATGTTACCGCCGGCGAGCTGGTCTATAACCGCAAAGAACAGATTCAAAAATCGGGCTGGCAACGCCCGGTGAAGAAAAAATAAAACAATAACCCCCAACTATCTACAAGGCTCGGGGGAGCCAGCAACGCTGGCATATCAGGTCGATGACAACGCTGGGCGCTGAGCGCCATGAGTCAGGAACAGAACTATGTGTGGAATTGTTGGCGCGGTTGCGCAACGTGATATTGCCGAAATACTGCTGGAAGGCTTACGCCGTCTTGAGTATCGCGGTTATGACTCCGCAGGTTTAGCGGTGGTGGATCGACAAGGGCACATCACTCGCTTGCGTCGTGTAGGTAAAGTACAGAAACTGGCTGAGGCTGCCGGGCAGCATCCGCTGACTGGCGGCACCGGTATTGCCCATACCCGTTGGGCGACGCACGGCGAGCCTTCCGAAGCGAATGCGCATCCGCACGTTTCTGAACATATCGTTATCGTGCATAACGGCATCATTGAAAACCACGAACCGCTGCGTGAGCTGATGATCGAACGCGGTTATCGCTTCGCTTCCGAAACCGATACTGAAGTTGTCGCGCACCTGGTGCATTGGGAACAGAAACAGGGCGGCAGCCTGCGTGAAGTGGTGCAGCGCGTTATACCGCAGCTGCGCGGCGCCTATGGCATGGTGATTATGGATAGCCGCGATCCGTCGCTGCTGGTGGCCGCCCGCTCTGGCAGCCCGCTGGTGATCGGCTGCGGCGTTGGCGAGAACTTTATCGCTTCCGATCAGCTGGCGCTGTTGCCGGTCACCCGTCGTTTTATCTACCTGGAAGAAGGCGATATTGCCGAAGTGACGCGCCGGGAAGTGATGATTGTCGATCGCATGGGCCAGCCGGTAAAACGCAGTGAAATCGAATCGAACGTACAGTATGACGCCGGCGACAAAGGCGTTTACCGTCATTACATGCAGAAAGAGATCTACGAACAGCCTAACGCGATCAAAAACACCCTGAGCGGGCGTTTTAGCCACGGCGAAGTCGATCTCTCCGAACTGGGCGCGAGCGCCAACGATCTGCTGAGCCAGGTTGAGCATATTCAGATTATTGCCTGCGGCACCTCTTACAATTCCGGCATGGTGGCCCGCTACTGGTTTGAATCACTGGCGAACGTTCCTTGCGATGTAGAAATCGCCTCTGAATTCCGCTATCGCAAATCCGCAGTACGTAAAAACAGTCTGCTGATTACGCTGTCGCAGTCGGGCGAAACCGCCGATACGCTGGCCGCGCTGCGCCTGTCGAAAGAGCTGGGCTATCTGGGCTCGCTGGCGATTTGTAACGTGGCTGGATCTTCGCTGGTGCGTGAATCTGACCTGGCGTTAATGACCAAAGCCGGCACGGAAATTGGCGTAGCGTCTACCAAAGCTTTTACCACTCAGTTGACTGTTCTGCTGATGCTGGTGGCGAAAATTGGCCGTCTGAAAGGCGCCGACGCGCAGATCGAGCATGATATCGTTCATGCTCTGCAGGCGCTGCCGAGCCGTATTGAGCAGATGCTGGCGCAGGACAAACTGATCGAAGCGCTGGCGGAAGGTTTCTCCGACAAGCATCATGCATTGTTCCTTGGCCGTGGCGATCAGTATCCGATTGCGATGGAAGGTGCGCTGAAGCTGAAAGAGATCTCTTACATTCATGCGGAAGCCTATGCCGCTGGCGAGCTGAAACACGGCCCGCTGGCGCTGATTGATGCCGATATGCCGGTAATCGTGGTGGCGCCGAACAATGAGCTGCTGGAGAAGCTGAAATCCAATATCGAAGAGGTGCGCGCGCGCGGCGGTCTGCTGTATGTGTTCGCCGATCGGGATGCGGGCTTCAGCGACAGCGAAGGTATGAAAATTATCTCTCTGCCGCATGTAGAAGAGGTTATCGCGCCGATTTTCTACACCGTACCGTTGCAGCTGCTTTCCTACCACGTGGCGCTGATCAAAGGCACCGACGTTGACCAGCCGCGTAACCTGGCGAAATCGGTTACCGTTGAGTAAGGCATTAAACCATCCGGCACGCCCTTTGACGTGCCGGATGTTCTCTTTCACCGCCCCAGCGCTGCTGACCCTTCATCTGTTGGTTTTTCTGGTTTGCCAGCAACGTTCTGTGTCATAACTCATCCTGCCTGGCAATCTGCGGCAACTTCCTTATGGCAAATGTCATTGATTATTATCGTTCTGATTAGTTTGTAATCCGCCGGTCGCGAAAGGGATTGCTGCTGGTAGTAAGGCTGCGTAAATCATCGATGCGCCAAACCATGGCAGACTGTAGAATCACGTTGGGATTTACGCCTGGCTGATGTTGAAATATCTGACAAAAGTATAAAGCCACTGGTTAACAGCTCTTCAATGCTGGCTGCACTTGATTTACCACGTCCTGGAATTATAAAAACAGGGGACGAGATAAACTGTAGGGCTACTTTTAAGCGGTGCTTTCCACATATAAAAAGCAAAATTGCCCGCCCCGATACCCGCCTTTTTCTTACTGCCATCCTTGCAGGCAAAAACAATCCTGATGTGACCAAAACGGCATAAGCTTATTAAATCATCGCACACAGATATTCAGGTATGCTGTATTTACGACTAAACTTATTGTATTGCCCTGGCTGAAATGGTGAAGGCGCAGGGGAAGCAATGTGGATTTGATATCCAATAATTTCAGGTAATTAAACTATTATTTTTTTAAGTGAAGAAATAAAGCACCCGTTTGATAAACCTGGTGGGATATTGTATTTTCTTTCACATGCCACAAAATATAATATGCTTTTTTTCTGTAATTTTACGTTTGTTTTTTTCATTTTATCATTAAGCAAATCAATGTAGTAATATTGCAGAACATAATGAAAAAAAATAAATGTAATATGTAAGCATCTTGCCAGGGGACAATAAAAATCCCATTTGACAAATTTGGATATTCATTTTATTTTTCATGCCGCAAAATATAAGGTGGTTTTTACTATATATTTGCTTTGTCATTTCAATTAGATTGTCTTTGTTATTTCAATTGTGGGTTAATTAAGTTAATTATCTCATTATTTTTTTTGATAAAATACACAGGAGTATTATTATGTCTTTATTTTCTAAAGGCGCCGAATTAATCGGTAACGCTTTGAATAATGTAGGGGATGCAGTTTCAAACGTTGTAACTGGAGCAGCCAATGTTGTTAGTACTGCGGCTCATTCTACTTATGAAATAACATCTGATATAACCTCTTCTGTCTCTGAATTTGTAAAACCAGTACCAGTATTATCTGGGCTGACTGATGCAGCCAAGTCCGTTGTCGATGGAGTAGTGCATGGTGTTGAGATCGTGTTTGAGCATTTTGATATGTGGGCGGCCGAAGCAGGTCAAGCTGTCGGTACGGTATTGAGTACCACTGGTAATGTAATAACCAGTGCTGGTAATTTCGATATAGAAGGCATTTTCAATTCTGTAAAAGATGGCATAGGAACAATTGTACTAAAAGACATACAGTTTCTGAAGCACCACTTCAATCATGATTTTGAAATATTACAGATCCCAGGAAAAGTAATAGCAGATAGTATTAATAGCATTTTAAAAGGTTTGATTGGCGATAACGACATATCTAATTCACCAAAAATGATTGACGCAGTTCAACATGGTGTTTTAGAAGACGTTCTTCATGAAGGTATTTTTAATCCAATATTAGATACTGCTGCTAATATAAGCGAATCAATTTTTGGTGATGACCTTGTTTCGACGCTAACCCCGGAAGATATGGGAATGGGTACCTCCCATCATCATGCCGATCATACTGTCGATCATACGTTTGACATTCAGATCATGGGTGATTTTGAAATTCAGCTCATTGGTGATATGGTTCAAATTCCTGAACTGGAATTGATTGGTTAATTACCTCCTTATTGTCAGGGCATTCAATTGACTTTACGAATGCCCTCGTTCCTGAACTACAGTACGTTATTTTACCACCCTGTCCCACCTCTTTGGTCGGCGATAACAATACTCATGATCTGTTTCGCTGTGCGACCTGCGGCTATACCTCGCAGGGATCGCAGGCAAAGTATTAGAATGGAGATCGCTTGTGCCTGCCCCCGGGCAGTAACTTAATCAGCCCTCGCATATTCATATATCTGCCACCTGCGGCGCTCTTGATGTTAAACAGCTTCCCGGCTCTTTAAGTCAGAAAAGTAATAAGCGCAGTGGTAAGGGAAAACTATCTGCACTGCCTGTTTTTAAACGGAGTGAGCTGAATAGCGCAAGCCGTTCCGGGAAGGCGCAAATGCCTTCCCGAAAAGGTATAAATAATGAGGCTGGTTATTTAAAAGAGGTAAGCAAAACGATCACGGATGTACGCCGACATCAGAGATATCAACGCATCCCTGTGGCCAGCAGATCACTGTACCAGCATGCGTAACAGGCGCAACCAGAGAAAAAATAGTTGTTAAAAGAATAGCGCTGATCATCCTTTTCATTAAATATCCTTAAAATGAATTTATTTTTGACAGGTTAAATGTGTTGCGTTTGTAGTTAAATGAATCAATAACTCGAAAAGTGATTTTTTCTCCTCGTTAATATCTAACTAACGGAACGTAAGTTAAAGGTAATCCCGTAAATTTAATTATAGGAAAAGTAAATTAATGTAAATAGAATTGCTTTGTATTATATTTTTTAAGCTACAAGAAATTTCCTGGTTAATATTTTTGCGTCTCTGCTGGCCGTCACAAAACTGTCATATTATCGACATCTCGCTGTCATTAAACTGTCCTATTTTCCCACCTGCAGCAATACTGATTCTTACTACAACGGCATACAGCCTGACTTTTATCCCCTGGAGGGAATATGACACTGATGCGTAGCACCGTAGCCAAACTTGTTGCCGCCACCCTTTCTTTGAGCGCGGTTTCTGCGTTTGCAGCGACCGATCTCACCGGCGCAGGCGGCACCTTCCCGGCTCCGGTTTATGCCAGGTGGGCAGCCGATTATCAACAAGCGACCGGCAGTAAAGTTAACTATCAGGGCATTGGCTCCTCTGGCGGCGTAAAACAGATAATTGCAAAAACAGTTGATTTCGGTGCGTCCGATGCGCCGATGAAAGATGAAGACCTGCAAAAAAATGGCCTGTTCCAATTCCCGACTGTGATTGGCGGCGTGGTACTGGCTGTTAACCTGCCGGGCATCCAGTCAGGCCAGCTGACGCTGGATGGCCAAACCGTAGGTGATATTTACCTCGGCAAGATTAAAAAGTGGAACGATCCGGCCATCGCCAAACTGAATCCGGGCCTTAAGCTGCCGGAAACTAATATCGCCGTGGTACGCCGCGCCGACGGTTCAGGCACCTCGTTCGTGTTCACCAGCTACCTCGCCAAAGTTAACCAGGAGTGGAGCGAGAAAGTAGGCAAAGGCAATACCGTTAACTGGCCGACCGGTCTCGGCGGTAAAGGCAATGACGGCATCGCCGCCTTTGTTCAGCGTCTGCCGGGTTCAATCGGCTATGTGGAATATGCCTACGCCAAACAGAACAAGCTGAGCTATACCAAACTGATCGATGCGGATGGACAGCCGGTTTCGCCGACGGAAGAAACCTTCAGCAACGCGGCGAAAGGCGCGGACTGGAGCAAATCTTACGCACAGGATCTGACTAACCAGAAAGGCAAAGATGCGTGGCCGATCACCACTACCACCTTTATCCTGATGTACAAAAATCAGACCAATGCGGCAAAAGGTGCAGAAGTGCTGAAGTTCTTTGACTGGGCCTATAAAGATGGCGATAAGACGGCTACCAGCCTGGATTACGCTACGCTGCCGGATTCGGTAGTAGAGCAGATCCGCTCGGACTGGAAAGCGCAGATTAAAGACAGCTCCGGTAAAGCGCTGTATCAGTAATTCGCTTTAACGGTGTTCGCACCGTCGCAGGGGCCGACTGAACGTCGGCCCGCAGTATCCGGGCGGCTGAAGGCCGCCCCTGTGAATTTCTTCTGTCGAGACTTTTATGGCTGAATCCAGGCCGACCTTTAAAGCCCCAGCAAAGCAAGGTGACATTATTTTCGGCGCGCTGGTTAAGCTGGCGGCGCTGATTGTGCTTTTGTTACTGGGCGGCATCATTATTTCCCTGCTTATCTCCTCCTGGCCCAGCATTGAGAAATTCGGTTTCTCTTTCCTGTGGAATAAAGAGTGGGATGCGCCAAATGAAAACTTCGGTGCGCTGGTACCGATTTACGGCACTATTGTTACCTCAATTATCGCTCTGCTGATTGCCGTTCCGGTCAGCTTCGGCATCGCGCTGTTTTTGACCGAGCTGGCGCCCGGCTGGCTGCGGCGTCCGCTGGGCGTGGCGATTGAACTGCTGGCGGCCATTCCCAGTATCGTTTATGGCATGTGGGGACTGTTCGTTTTTGCGCCGCTGTTTGCTGAGTATTTCCAGACGCCAGTAGGCAACGTGCTGTCCAGCATTCCGTTTATCGGCGCGCTGTTCGAAGGCCCGGCGTTCGGTATCGGCATTCTCGCCGCCGGGGTGATCCTCGCGATTATGATTATTCCTTATATTGCATCGGTAATGCGCGACGTGTTCGAGCAAACACCGGTCATGATGAAAGAGTCCGCCTACGGTATCGGCTGCACCACCTGGGAAGTAATCTGGCGCATCGTGCTGCCCTTTACGAAAAATGGCGTGATCGGCGGCATTATGCTGGGCCTGGGCCGTGCGCTGGGGGAAACCATGGCGGTGACCTTTATTATCGGTAACACCTACCAGCTCGACAGCGTTTCGCTCTATATGCCGGGCAACAGTATTACCTCGGCGCTGGCTAACGAATTCGCTGAAGCGGAATCGGGCGTGCATGTCGCAGCGCTGATGGAACTGGGGCTGATTCTGTTTGTTATCACCTTTATCGTGCTGGCGATCTCCAGGCTGATGATTTTACGGCTGGCGAAAAATGAAGGGGCGCGCTCATGACCACGCTGGATTTACATACCCGTACCGCGCTGCAGGCATCACGCCGTAAGATGCAGGCGCGCCGCAGTATGCGCAACAAGGTGGCCCTGACGCTTTCCATGCTAACCATGGCGTTTGGCCTGTTCTGGCTGGTCTGGATCCTGTTTACCACCATTTCGCGCGGCTTCGACGGCTTTTCGCTGGCGCTGTTCACCGAAATGACGCCGCCGCCGAATACCGCAGGCGGCGGGCTGGCAAACGCCATTGCCGGCAGCGGGCTGCTTATTTTATGGGCCACGCTGGTGGGTACACCGCTGGGGATCCTGGCGGGCATCTATCTGGCGGAATATGGCCGTAAATCCTGGCTGGCGGAAGTTATTCGTTTCATTAACGACATTTTGTTGTCGGCGCCGTCGATTGTGGTCGGGCTGTTTGTGTACACCCTCGTGGTGGCGCAGATGCAACACTTCTCCGGCTGGGCTGGCGTGATTGCGCTGGCGCTGCTGCAAATTCCCATCGTGATCCGCACCACCGAAAACATGATGAGGCTGGTGCCGGATAGCTTGCGCGAAGCGGCTTACGCGCTGGGTACGCCGAAATGGAAGATGATTTCCGCCATTACGCTGAAGGCATCGGTGTCCGGCATTATCACCGGCGTGCTGCTGGCCGTCGCGCGTATCGCCGGAGAAACCGCGCCGCTGCTGTTTACCTCGCTGTCGAACCAGTTCTGGAGTACCGACATGATGCAGCCGCTGGCGAACCTTCCGGTCACCATATTCAAGTTTGCCATGAGTCCGTTTGCTGAATGGCAGAGCCTGGCCTGGGCGGGCGTATTGCTGATTACGCTTTGCGTGCTGATGTTGAATATTTTGGCGCGTGTGATTTTCGCCAAATCGAAAAACTAATTACCGCGTGGCTTCGGCGGCGCGGCGTTACGAGAAAGAGAAGACTATGGTTAATCAGACTCCCGGCAAAATTCAGGTGCGCGATCTGAACTTCTATTATGGAAAATTCCATGCGCTGAAGAACATTAATCTGGATATTGCCCGTAATCAGGTCACCGCATTTATCGGGCCTTCAGGCTGCGGTAAATCTACCCTGCTACGCACCTTTAATAAAATGTATTCGCTTTATCCAGAGCAGCGCGCCGAGGGCGAGATCCGCCTGGATGGCGAAAATATTCTTACCGAAACCCAGGATATTGCGCTGTTGCGCGCGCGCGTCGGTATGGTGTTTCAGAAGCCGACGCCGTTCCCGATGTCGATTTATGACAACATCGCCTTCGGCGTGCGCCTGTTTGAAAAGCTGTCGCGTGCGGATATGGATGAGCGCGTGCAGTGGGCGCTGAGCAAAGCGGCCCTGTGGAATGAAACCAAAGACAAGCTGCATCAGAGCGGTTACAGTCTCTCCGGCGGTCAACAGCAGCGCCTGTGCATTGCGCGCGGCATCGCCATTCGCCCGGAAGTCTTGTTGCTGGATGAACCCTGTTCGGCGTTGGATCCTATCTCAACTGGCCGTATTGAAGAGCTGATTACCGAGCTGAAGCAGGATTATACCGTGGTGATCGTTACCCATAATATGCAGCAGGCTGCCCGCTGCTCCGATCACACCGCATTTATGTACCTGGGCGAACTGATTGAATTCAGCGATACCGATACGCTGTTTACCAAGCCGCATCAGAAGCAGACTGAAGATTATATTACTGGCCGTTATGGTTAACGGGAGCGCTGTATGGACAACTTGAATCTGAACAAACATATCTCCGGCCAGTTTAACGCTGAGCTTGAGCATATCCGCACCCAGGTGATGATTATGGGCGGTATGGTGGAGCAGCAGCTGACCGATGCGATTACCGCCATGCATAATCAGGATGCCGAGCTGGCGAAGCAGGTTATCGATGGTGACCAGAAGGTCAATATGATGGAGGTGGAAATTGATGAAGCCTGCGTGCGTATTATCGCCAAGCGGCAGCCGACCGCCAGCGATCTGCGTCTGGTGATGGCGATTATCAAAACCATTTCTGAGCTGGAGCGTATCGGCGACGTGGCGGAAAAAATCAGCCGCACGGCGCTGGAGAAGTTTAGCCAGCAGCATCAGCCTTTGCTGGTAAGCCTGGAGTCACTGGGATATCACACCATTCAGATGCTGCATGATGTGCTGGATGCGTTTGCGCGTATGGATTTAAGCGCGGCGATCGAAATCTATCGTGAAGATAAAAAGGTCGATCAGGAGTATGAAGGCATTGTGCGCCAGCTTATGACCTACATGATGGAAGATCCGCGCACGATCCCCAGCGTGCTGACCGCGCTGTTCTGCGCGCGCGCTATCGAGCGCATCGGCGACCGCTGTCAGAATATCTGCGAAATTATCTTCTATTTCGTGAAGGGACAGGATTTCCGCCATGTAGGCGGCGACCGTCTTGATAAACTGTTGGCTGGCAGCGATAGCGACAGCAACCCTGCCTGATGTTCTTTTCTTACCGCGCCGAAGGGCGCGGTTCTCTTTCCTGCCTTGTCACGCCATCAGCGCGTCACCGTCCAGCCGCGCGCACGCCATAAGTCAGGCAACTGCGCCAGATCGTCGAAAGCGGTAACCAGCGGATGATCGATCGGACGATTATGGGCATCGGCACAGTAGTAAAACACCGGAATGCCTGCCGCGATGCCGGCATAAGCGCCCGCTTCGGAGTCATCGATCAAAATGCAGCGATCGATCGGCACCTGCATCTGCTCTGCCGCATGGAACATCAGTTGCGGCTCCGGTTTCCAGTGGCCAATATCGTAGCCGCTGTACAACCGGTCATCAAAAAAGGAGAGCATCTCCGTCAGGCCAAGCGAATGCTGCATTTTCGGCACCGTGCCGTTAGATACCACGCACATCGGGACGCAAACCTGCTCCAGCAGCGCTTTGGCGCCGGGAATCGGCTGAAGATGCGCATCAAACAGGCGCGCAACCTGCTGACGATATTCCCGCTCTATCTCTTCCGGCGGCGCAGACAGCGGCTGCTGGCGGCTCACGTCGGCGATAATATCGTACAGCTTAACGCCCTTATATTTTTCAAAGGTTTCCTGCAGGGAAAGCGTTGCGCCGTAGCGGGCGAAGGTATCGACATAAGCCTGCGTGCAAAGTCGCTCGCTATCCACCAGCGTGCCGTCGCAGTCAAAAAACAGACATTCAATGGTCATTTTGCGTCATCCTTAAATAGGCTATCTGCCACACTTTAACTGACTGAGCTGAGATTACGACCTGCCGTCGCTGAATTTTTGCAAACCGCAACCGTTTGCGAAAAATCAGTGTACTGTTGCGCCAAAATCGCTAGCATACGCGGCGACCTCTTTTCCCGTTCGGATGTAACAAATGACTAAACAAGGCTTATTGCAGCGCCTGTTCCGGCTTCAGGAGCATGGCACCACGGTGCGAACCGAAGTGATTGCCGGTTTTACTACTTTTCTAACGATGGTTTATATCGTTTTTGTAAACCCACAAATTCTCGGTGTCGCAGGCATGGATACACAGGCGGTATTCGTTACCACCTGTCTGATTGCCGCTTTAGGCAGCATCCTGATGGGAATTGTGGCTAACCTGCCGGTGGCGCTGGCGCCTGCGATGGGACTGAATGCCTTTTTCGCCTTTGTTGTTGTCGGCGCAATGGGCTATTCGTGGCAGGTCGGCATGGGCGCGATTTTCTGGGGCGCGACCGGCCTGCTGCTGTTGACGCTGTTCCGCGTGCGTTACTGGATGATCGCCAATATTCCGCTTTCCCTGCGTACCGGTATTACTGCTGGTATCGGCCTGTTTATCGCCATGATGGGGCTGAAAAATGCCGGAATTATCGTGCCGAATGAGGCGACACTGGTTACGGTCGGCAATTTATCATCGCATAGCGTTCTGCTGGGCGCGCTGGGCTTCTTTATTATCGCCGTGCTGGCTTCACGCAATATCCATGCTGCCGTGCTGATTTCGATTGTGGTTACCACGCTGGCGGGCCTGCTGCTGGGCGATGTGAAATATAACGGCGTCTTTTCCGCTCCGCCTGCCATTGATTCTGTTCTTGGTCAGGTCGATCTGAGCGGCGCGTTTACCCTTAATATGGCTGGCGTGATTTTCTCATTTATGCTGGTTAACCTGTTTGACTCCTCTGGTACGCTGATCGGCGTGACCGATAAGGCTGGCCTGGCGGATAAAGCTGGCAAGTTTCCCCGCATGAAGCAGGCGCTGCTGGTGGATAGCGTCAGCTCCGTTGCCGGCGCCGCTATCGGCACCTCTTCCGTTACCGCCTACATTGAAAGTTCGTCAGGCGTTTCCGTTGGCGGACGAACCGGACTGATGGCCGTGGTTACCGGTATTTTATTCCTGCTGGTGATGTTTTTATCGCCGCTGGCGTCGATGGTGCCGGGGTATGCCGCTGCGGGCGCGTTGATTTATGTCGGCGTGCTGATGACCTCAAGCCTGGCGCGCGTGAAATGGGAAGATCTTACCGAAGCGGTGCCCGCTTTTGTGACGGCGGCTATGATGCCATTCAGCTTCTCAATTACTGAAGGCATCGCGCTGGGCTTTATCGCTTACTGTGTGATGAAGGTCGGAACAGGACGCTGGCGTGAAATCAGCCCCTGTGTTGTGGTTGTGGCGCTGTTATTCGTGTTGAAAATCGCATTTATCGATTCTCATTAAAAAAGAAAAGGCGCTGCAGCTTAATACTGCAGCTGCCTTTCTGCCGGTATGCTGGTCAGTCTTAGCGTTTTCGGTCCCATATTGGCTTTCGTCATTTCAATATCACGCAGGGCGTTCCAGTTCTGCTGACCATCAATTTCCCACAGGCGTAAGCGGCTGGTTGCTGGCGATAAGGCACAGGACCAGATAAGCAAAGGCTCTACGTCACAGACTGCCTGCACATCTGGAAAAGCCTGTGAGCGCAAACGACCTGAGGCGAGATGCAAGCGCAGGGCATCTTCGCTTTCGTTGTTCTCACCGGTCAGCTTCAGAATGCTTTGACGCAGCGTCCAGATTTGCATAATCGCTTCTAAAGGATCCTGCTGCGCATTAATCCACGCTTTTTCCCCGGAGGAGAGATACTGAAACTGATGTTCCAGCGTTTGGCGGCTGTGGGCGCGGACGATTTCCATATCCAGTCCGGCGCGACTCTGTTCTTCAGCCAGCAGGACGCCAATAACATTACCTGCATAGGCGATGCTGAAATCAGGCAGTTCGGGATCGATAAAGCTGGGACGACCGCTACTGGAGGTGGTTAATTCCGGCAGCTGAGGAATACCGTAAATGCGTAGCATAAGTTCGGCCAGCAGCATTCGCGAGGCAAGAAAACGGCTGCGTTGCCTTTCGTTCAGGGATCGGGTTTTTTCCACAATATTTGCTGGAATACGGTGAACGTCTACCCGGTTTTGGGCAAGCGTCCAGCGTACAAAATGACTTGCCATCTGTCGCTCCGTGAAAATGGTCCAATAATCATCAAACAGATTGTAAGAATTTTCTGAGCTGATTGCACCCGACTTTACCTTCCGCGCGACGCTTTTCAGAATAGGTTTAATATATAGCCGCAGTGAAAAGAGAGCTGTTATCAGCGATAGCTAAGGGTACAGGAATGTAGGCAGCCTACTGACGCCTGCTGGGCGTGAACGTGTTGAGAGATGCTGGTGAAACGCTCCGACAACTGGCGGTGTCAGGTATACAGGATAGACATCCTTTAGTGGCATGAGTCACTTTAGCGGGGCTGATATAGTAAAAGGTAGATTATATTTCCTGCATGAATTTTCCTGGTTATTAAAGATGATCATCAGGGTGCTGTGCTTATAATTTATATCCATCCCGACGCCTATCGGCTGGAGGAATAATAACTTAATTGCTTTTTTGACTTATTAAAATGACATGGTTTCACAGGTTGAGAATAGTCTTTAATTTTACTGGAGACTTGTCTTATAAATTCAGTTTTTTTTATTTCAGACCATTAGTTTATGCGGTAACACGACCGGAAATGTTTACCGATATTCAATTAATTTTAAGTTTTTAAGGGGGTCGCAATTAGTGAAAATGAAAAAACAAATAATAATCCATAAAAATCAAAAGGTTGTAAGGTATTTTTTCTTCTTTGAAGTTTGTAGCTTGCAAGTTTTATAAGTTTTTCTTGTAGAACTATTACTATTTTTCATTTTTACTTTTACCGGTCAGGTGGCTTGTTAATATGCAGGGAAGCTATTAGAATCGCTCAAAATTTATTGAGTAAAAAGAAATTAGTTACTACATACTGTTTCACTATTTAAGCTGCGTATCAGGGAATAACAAGTCCTCAGTGATAACTGGGATAGCAAAGAGAGGGAGTCTCAATATGTTAAAAATTAATTTGGTCATATCGGATAAGTATCCTGCTATTCAATTTTTCCTGTGTAACTTCATCAAGGAAGAGTTAGGCTGCAATATAATTGAGGATTCTTCTTTAAACAGTGAAAGAGTTATTCGTACTTCAGGAAAAGAAAATGTTGATGCAATAATTACAGACCTTTCTTATTGTAATGACGATCGGCAATTATATGGCATATCTAAAATAAGAGCGCTAAAGCGCGCACTCCCGAATGCTAAAATAATATTGTATGTTGAATACGATAATTTATCTATTTTGAAAAAAGCCATCAGCTATGGGGCGGATGCTATTGTAAGCAAGTACGACCCTGTCAGCGAAATTAAAAAAGCGCTTTGTGATATTTTTATTAAAAATCGCAAGACTGTTTACCTGTCAAAAACCATAAACAACATCCTTGAAAGTGATTTAGAAAAAACTTGTCGATTAACCGCGAAAGAGTGGGAAATTATCCGTTTATATTCGATGGGGCTTTCGCTATCTAATATTGCCAAAAAACAAAACCGTGCAGTCAGTACTGTAGCCACACAAAAATACAATGCAATGAAAAAACTTAATGTAAATACAAACAGCGAACTTATTCAATATGCCTGTATGAATAATATTATTTAATTTTCAATGGATTCTGCATAAAAAAGGATTTTGGTAATGAATACCAGAAAAGTTAACAGTTTTATGGCAGCGTTTTTTACAGCATCTTTATTAATACCGCAGTATGGATATTCACTGTCATTACAGGAAGCAGTTCTGGCCGCCAGCGTTTATGACAGCGAAATTAGTGCTGCGCGATATGCGCAAAAGGCAGACAGTCAAAAGAGGATTCAGGGATTTGCCAGTCTGTTGCCTGTGGTGAGTTTGAATGGCTCTTACATTAAACAGGATCAGCCTAAAGCGACTTATGCCGCTGGTGTTACCCGGCATAATTTCAGTATTAACGTCACGCAACCGCTATTTGATATTTCGAAATATGCTGCCTGGAAGCGAGGAGATGCTATTGCTAACTATTCGGACGTTACGCTAATGCAGGCTGAACAAAAACTCATTGCCAGCGTTGCGGATGCCTATTTTCGCATCCTCTATCAAAGAGATGTATTAAATAGTGCCATTAACGCTAAATCCGCCTATGCCAAACAGTTAAACCAAACCCAGGTTGCGCTACAGGTTGGAGAAGGAACGCGTCTGGAGCGGGATGAAGCGCAGGCAAACTATGACCGGGCCGTTGCCGATGAAATAGCCGCAAAAAATGATCTGGAAGACGCCAGCATGGTTTTCAGACGCATTACTGGACTCAATCCTGATGAAATTCAGCCGGTGAATATGTCATGTATTCTGCAATTTCCTGTTTCGAATGATTTCAAGGCGCTGCAGCAGCAGGCGGTACAAAATAACCTCAACGTGCGCGCCGCCATTTTTCAACTGGAGCAAACGCAAGCCGATGTTATTGCTGCGCATGGCGCGCATTTACCCGTGGTTACCTTACAGGCTGGCTATGGTACAAACTGGAGCCGCGCTGAAAAGGCCAACTGGTTTGATGAAAATTTATTTGGCACAACGTCAAAGACGCGCTCCAGCAATATTGGTGTTAACGTCTCCGTACCTTTATTTTCCGGCGGCTCGCAAATTTCACAATCTGTAGAAGCTGTTCGCCGTCGTGAACAAGGGAAAGATTTGCTGGAAGATGCGCGACGCAAAACCCGTCAGGAAACACAGTCTGCCTGGCTGAAATTAAAAAACGGTCACAGCCAGTATCTGGCTGAACAAAAGGCGCTGGCCTCAGCGAAAAATAAAGTTAAATCGACGGCCTACGGTCGTAAAGTCGGCTTAAGAACAATTATCGACGAGTTAAATGCCGAGCAAGGATATTATAAAACCTTGCAGGAACTGGCAAAGGTGCAGTATGAATATTTAAATGCCAGATTAAAACTCTCTATGGAATTGGGTGAGCTGGATTATTCAGTTTTGGAACAGTTCCGCTGTTCTGGCAATAACAGTTATCCAATAACTCAACAAGGACGTTAATTTAATGAGTGATTCTTTATTTCGCCAGGAAGCATTAGAAGCGAATAAAACCACAATGATTGGCACCGTGGCTTTATATTGCCCACCCTATCGCTGGCTGGTTATTTCCCTGGTTGGGTTTATTACCCTTGTCATCGCGGCGTTTTTTATCTTTGGTAGCTATACCAAGCGCGAAACAGCGACAGGGCAGCTGATGCCCGCCAAAGGTATTATGAATGTCGTTTCCATGACGGCCGGAACGGTTATAGACATAGCGGTAGAAGAGGGGACGTTAGTTAAAAAAGGTGATGTGATCGCCACCATATCTTCAGAGGTTTATACCGCGCTGGGACAAACGCGGGAGAAAGTAGCGCAGCAGTTACAGTTACAACGCGCGCGCCTGCAGGTTGATTTAGAAAGTCAGGAAAAGCTGTTTGCTGAGGAAATAAAAGGGCTTAAAGAGAGCGAGCAACTATTGAGTTCACAGATGAAACAGCTCGAAGTTCAACAGCAGCAGCGCACGCAACAGGTTCGGCTGGCTCGCCGTCAGCAGGAAAAGCTGAACCTGATGCGCCAGGAAGGTTATGCCTCGAATAGTCAGGTTGAACAGCAGGAAGCGGCCGTGATCGATGCTGAAACACGCCTACAGGATATTGCCCGGCTACGGCTTGATATTCAGCAGAAGCTGGCGCAAATCCGTCAACAGCTCCGTGAATTGCCGATGAACAAGCGCAACAAACAGAATGAGATCGAGCGTCGTTTGTCGGAACTGGATCAATCCATGGCTGAAAATGAATCGCGACGCTCCATTGTATTACGCGCGCCGGAAAACGGTCTGGTGGGATCGGTAATGACCAAAGTAGGGCAAATGGTCAGCGCGGGCCAAACGCTATTCTCCGTACTGCCGGATGACGGCCAGCTTCAGGCCCGCATTATGGTAAGCAGTCGCGCTATCGGTTTTATTCGTCCTGGACAGAAAGTCGTTTTGCGCTATCAGGCTTTTCCTTTCCAAAAATTTGGTCAGCATTACGGCAAAGTAATTGATGTTTCGCGCGTCGCGCTGTCGCCGCAGGAAGTGGCCACCCTTACCGGTAATAACAATGTGCAGGAACAGCACTATCGCGTCGTGGTTGAACTGGATAAGCAGGAGATCAATGTTTACGGGCGCAATGAAAAACTGCGACCCGGCAGCGCGCTTGAGGCTGATTTTCTTATTGATAACCGCCGCCTTTATGAATGGGTTTTGGAACCGCTTTATGCGCTTGGGCGCCGTTCAGGCAATTAATTTACCCAGCCACTAGCTAATAACAGGGAGTTTTATTATTCATGAAGTTTTTAGAAGCACTTAATTTTGGCTGGCGTCGTAAATTACCCGTTATGCAGCAAACGCAAGCGACGGAATGCGGGCTGACCTGTGTTGGGATGATCGCCAACTATTTTGGCCATGAGATCGATATGGTCACGTTGCGTAAGCGGTTTCCTACTTCGCTGAAGGGGGCCACGTTGGCGGATGTCATGCTTGTTGCCCATCAGTTAGGCATGGCTGGCAGGGCATTACGACTGGAACTGGACGAACTTAGCAAGCTGCGCCGTCCCTGTATCCTGCATTGGGAAATGAATCACTTCGTCGTTTTAAAAAGCGTATCGAAAGATAAGATAACGATTCACGATCCAGCCAGAGGGAAACGTGATGTCCCTATGGAGGAAGTTTCCCGCAGCTTTACTGGCGTCGCGCTGGAGCTGCTGCCTGGCGCCACCTTTAAGCAGGTTAAGGAAAAACAATCTATTTCCATGCTGAAGCTGATCGGCAATGTGACCGGTATCCGGGCGGCTTTTGCGCAGGTGCTTATCCTGTCCGTTGCGCTGGAACTGTTTGGCATTCTGTCGCCGTTCTATATGCAGTGGGTTATGGATCAGGTGCTGGTATCCGCAGATTACGACTTGCTTACCCTACTGGGCAGCGGTTTTATTATTGTTACCCTGCTGAACGTTTCTATTTCAGCGCTTCGATCCTGGGTGACGACCTGGTTTTCAAGTTTGCTAAGCGTGCAGTGGACGGCAAATGTCTGTTCTCACCTGCTTGGCTTGCCGATGTCCTATTTTGAAACGCGTCACGTCGGCGATGTCCTTTCACGTTTCGGCTCAATAGGCACTATACAAAGTACATTAACCGGGCGCTTTATTAGCTCCATTCTGGATGGCGTCATGGCGATAGTCACGCTGGGTATGCTGTTTATTTATAATATAAAGCTCGCCTGGTTAGTGCTGGCTTTGCTGGCAGCTTATATCCTTATTCGCTGGGTCTCATTCCGTCCGTTCCGGCAGGCGAATGAAGATCAGATTACGGCCTCAGCCCGCGCGCAATCTCAACTGCTGGAATCTATCCGCGGCGTTCAGGCTGTTAAGTTGAATAATAAACAGGAGATACGCGTCGCTGCGTATGCTAATGCGCTGGTTGAAAGTACCAATAAAGGTGTGGCGATACAGCGCTTGTCGATCAGTTTTAGTTCTGTTCAGGGCCTTATTTCAGGTATTGGCCGTATTGTATTGATATGGATGGCGGCGCTACAGGTTCTGGAAGGCAATTTTTCCAGCGGGATGTTGGTTGCCTTTATCAGCTTTTCCGATCAGTTTATCGGGCGAGCTTCGGGACTAGTCGATGCGGTAATCGATTTTACTATGTTGCGTCTGCATGGCGAACGTCTGGCTGACATCGTCTTAACGGAGCCGGAAGCGGATATGGAAACGTTATTGCCCGTCACGCCCAATGCAACCAATGCCGCGCCTTCACTGACCATTAAAGATTTGTGCTTTCGTTATGGGGAAACAGAGCCCTATGTTATCAATCACTGCAATATTTCTATCGCAGCCGGTGAATCTGTGGCGATTATCGGCCCTTCCGGGCAGGGGAAAACTACGCTTGCCAAGCTCATGATGGGATTATTAAAGCCTGAATCGGGCGCTATAGAAATCGATGGTATTGATATTAAAAAATTAGGTATGCGTAACTATCGCGATCGAATTGGCTGTGTAATGCAGGATGACATTCTCTTCGCTGGTTCTATTTCCGACAATATTTCTTTTTTCGATGCTACGCCCGATCAGGAAAAAATTGAATATGCAGCTAAATTAGCCCAGATCCATGATGATATTACAGCAATGCCTATGGGTTATCACAGTCTGGTTGGAGATATGGGTTCTTCACTTTCCGGTGGTCAAATTCAACGAGTGTTATTGGCAAGGGCACTTTACCGGAAACCAGACTTGCTTATCCTTGATGAAGCATCCAGCCATCTTGATGTTGATCGTGAACGCAGCATTAATGAAGCCATAGGTAATATGTCAGTAACCAGAATAATCATAGCCCATCGACCTGAAACCATTTGTAGTGCTGACAGAATTATATTACTAAACCAGGGTAAGGCAGTTGAGCTGGATAAGAGCCAATATATGCTCTTATCCAAAAAGGAAAATTAGCGTTAACTATTAATTAAATGTATGTGACAACAGGTAGTTGTAAAATTACCTGTTGTCCGTTGGGTTCCATAAATAAAAACATTATTTTCAAATAATGAAAGCGCAAGAATTTATTTATTTTAAGTAAATACTGTTCTTTATAGTAAACACTGTTCATTGAGTTATTTTCTTTATCGTTAATGATTTTAATAATGGATTAATTACTATTGTTGAATGATGTCTCGCTGTTTAATATTTACATGCTGGTTATTACTGGTGTAATAGTGTGTTTTTAATTTAAAATTTAACTGGTATTTAAAAGGAGATTTTATGCGACAGTTAACTGTGATGGAAATTAATGAAGTATCCGGTGGCGATTTTTATAGTAGCGTCGGTGCGATGGTCCTTGGTTGTATGACAGGATGTGTTTCAGGTGTATTTAAGGGTGCAACTGTCGGTGGTAACTCTGGTGGTATTCTTGGGGTAGGCGTTTTTGGTGCGTTGGGCGGCGTTGTCGTTGGCGGGATCATTGGTTGTTTAGAAGGCGCCCTTTACGGTATGGTTAACGACTGGGATAAAACTCTGGAATGGTTTAATAATACCGCTGAACAGCTGTTTGACTTGGTTTCTCCGTTGCCTAAATAAATATAAAGTTTTCCGAAATATTTATTTTCCTTTGGTTAAAGATGTACTTGCTGGTTGAATGAGTATTTTTTCAACGAACACGATTATAAGGAAAACACTTAGTAATCTAAATTTAGATGTGGAACAGTTTGTTTTTATCTAAAATTGATTTCGTTGTTCAGCACTGTTGTCTTTAACTAAATATAATCGCAATTCTAATACTAAAATTTAGTAAAGAGGTTTGTAATGCGTATTCTTAATAATAAAGAAGAATCACTGGTTAGCGGCGGTAGTTTAACCCAGGATATTCTTAATCTTTTCCGCCCACAGCAAACGGCACAAGAACAGGGAACCTGGGAAAATCCAAGCACCGTTGAAACCCCTTCATTCGGCAAGGGAAGTGACTTTGGTAAATTGTTTGTAGGTATTTTTGCCGCCGCTGCTGCTGTAGTAGGTGTAGTCGGAACAGTGGTTGCCGGATCGCTGCTTAGCATGTCTGACAGCAATAATTAATTTTATGGTTGAATAATTAGATAAGCATAACAGGAAGTTATCTTTTCTTTTTATTTAACATCATAAAGTGAGGATAAGCGATTTGCTTTATAAGCAACGCGCTTAAATTTGAAATAAATGGAGTTTAAAATGAAAAAAGCATTATTAGGAACTATTGTTGCGCTGGCTTTCTCTGCTGCAGCTCTGCCAGCTAGCGCGAATGTTGGTACCATTACGATTAATGGTAAACTGACAGCATCTACCTGTACTGTTCAGATTAATGGCGGTACCGTAGACGCAACCGTAACCCTGCCTACGCTGCCGACCAAAGATTTGGCTGCTGCAGGTACAACGGCTGGTGATACTGCATTCACGATGAATCTGACTAACTGTGAGCCTGCTACAGGTTCAGTACGTGCTTACTTCGAGCATGGCCCGAATGTTGATGCCGCTTCTGGTCGTCTGAACAACAATGCCACTAATGGCGCAAGCAATGTTCAGGTTCAGCTCATTGATAACAATAATACCCCTCTCTATATTGGCAACACCAGCCAGCGTGATAATGATGCTACCGCTCTGGAAAACGGTGCTGCTGATCTGATTTATAGCGCTCGTTACTACGCTACTGGAAAGTCAACGGCTGGTGCGCTGTCAACTTCTGTAACCTATTCTATTGATTACGAATAATTTATTATTCGGTTGTTTCATGAAAATGCAGGGAGCTATGCTCCTTGCATTAATTCATCTTGTAGTATTACACATCAGGAACAGCATCAGGAATGAATATAAAAATCTTCTTACTGCTTTTTTCCGGGCTGTTGCTAAATGCAACTTCCGCTTTCGCAGGGATAGTTATTAATAGTACACGGGTTATTTATCCTGAAGATAAAAATGAAGTTAACGTACGTCTGGAAAGCCAGAATGAATATCCTTCACTGGTTCAATCATGGATAGATAGTGGAAATAAGGATGAGGAAATTAATAAAATTAAAGTTCCTTTTGTTCTTCTTCCTCCCGTTACGCGAATCGAACCTCATCAGGGTCAAACGTTAAGAATTAACTTTACAGGTGAAGGTGTTAATCTCCCTTCAGACAGGGAATCTGTTTACTGGCTAAATGTTCTGGATATTCCGCCTAAATCATCCAAAGACGGTAACCTGTTGCAGATGGCTGTGCGCACACGGATAAAGTTATTTTACAGACCCAAAGCCATTCAGGAAGCTTCTTCAACAGAAGCCGCAGAAAAAGTTACCTGGCGCTTAGTGAGTAGTAACGAAAAACTTACCCTTGAGGCAGAAAACAATTCTCCTTTTTATGTTTCGATCACCTCTCTTCAGGCCGAAAAAGGGAATAAGCCAGTCATTGCAAAAGGTAAAATGATTGAACCTTTTGGTAAGGCGGTTTATGCGTTTTCGGGGAAGAGGTTCAAAATAAATAAATTTAAATATTTTTATATTAATGATTACGGTGCGAGTGTTGCTGTAGAAAGAGAAATATAAGGCAGCGTAACTGTTAACTTAGTAAAAGGGCATTTTTATGTCATTTTTTTGTCACCTTCCTGATGGTTGTGGTCATAAAAAAAGAAAGCTGCTGGCATGGTGGGTAGCATCCGTTATTGCTTGTGCTTTTAATATCGATGCCTCAGCTGAAGTGGTTTTTGATGCTGATTTTCTTGACCAGGCAGCTGGCGGTCAAATAGATATTTCCAGATTCAATGGTGAGTATAAGGTCCCTGCGGGAACCTATGCTGCTGATATCTATTTAAACAACAGGCTGCTTGGCCGGGAAAATGTTACCGTGCGCGAGATTGAGGGAAAGTCTGTTGTCTGTTTTAACCCAACGCTTGTTGCACTAACTGGCCTGCGAACAAGTCAGCTTTCTTCGAAGCAGCTGAAAGAATTACGTCGGGAAGATAACTGTACGGCTTTAGAAGCATTACAGGCTTCTGCCAGCGCACAGATGTTACTTTCCGATATGCGTCTTAATATTAATATACCGCAGGCCTACCTTAACCGAACTGCACGTGGTTCCGTTGATCCAGAATTATGGGACGATGGCAGTAATGCATTTTATGCCACTTATGATAATAGCTATTTTAAGCAGAAGTCAGGTGGGTATGAGTCGGAGTCTTTTTATAGTAAGCTGGGCGGAGGCATAAATATTAATGGCTGGATGTTCCGCCATTCTGGTGCATGGAGATGGAATAAAAATCAAGGCAGCGGTTATTCTGTTTTTAGTAATAATTTACAGCGCGATATTACGCCACTTCGTTCCAGGCTGCTGATTGGAGATGCTAATAGCTCCGGCAATATGTTTAATACCTTTATGTTTAGAGGGGTACAGCTGGCAACCTCTGAGCAGATGTTGCCTGATTCACAGCGTGGTTATGCCCCGGTAGTGCGTGGTATTGCACAGACTAATGCACGTGTGCGTATTAAACAAAACGGCTCTCTGATTTATGAAACAACCGTGCCGCCGGGTGAGTTTGCAATAAATGACCTTTATCCTTCAGGCTATGGCGGCGATCTTAACGTTACGGTAACGGAATCGGATGGCCGGGAAACGTCGTTTAGTGTGCCTTATGCTTCCGTTTCTGAAATGATCCGTCCGGGTAGCTATCGCTATAGTGCGTTGCTTGGTACGTTACGTAACCAGGGCGTGAGCTATACCCCTAAAGTTTTCCAGGCTACCGTTCAGCATGGCATAAATAACTGGCTTACGGGTTACAGCGGCCTGCTGGGCACGGGTGACTATTATGCTGGTTTACTCGGTGGTGCTATTGGCACGCCAGTCGGCGCTTTTGCTTTAGATATAACAGGTGCCAGGTTTGATGACGGTACCACTGCTCAAAATGGTGTAAGCGTTCGCGCCAGCTACAGTAAATATATTACCGCTACAAACAGTAGTATTTCTCTTGCAGCCTATCGTTTCTCTTCGTCAGGCTATCTCGATCTGACAGATGCTGTGCATTTAGTTGACTATCACAAACAAAATAAAAGCGAGTGGAGCAGTTTATTAAACCGTCCCCAGAACCGTTTATCCGTAACGTTAAACCAGCGCCTGGGAGAAAAAGGCGGAAGCCTCTATACCAGTGGTTACGTAGAAAACTACTGGAATAAAGTTGGCAGCGATGTGCAATATCAGGTGGGATATACCAACAACTATCGCTCAGTCAGCTATGGACTTAGCGTTAACCGTTCAAAAACCGGAGGGTATTCGGAAACGCAATATCTTCTCTCGTTCTCAATGCCGCTTGGTCGGTCTTCTCATGCGCCCTATATTAATAGTTATACCACCCGCAGCGATGATGGCGTATCAAGCCAGCTTGGCTTAAGCGGCATACTGGGTGAACAAGATCAGATTAACTATAACCTTAGCCTGGCGCGCGACGAAGATGGTGAAGGTTCGGGCAATTTCTCCGGCTCTTATCGTTTTAATAACACGCAACTGAAAGGTAGCTATGCTAAAGGTAATGGCTATTACTCCTATACTGCCGGTATGAACGGCAGCATCGTTGTTTTACCTGATGCATTTATTGCCAGCCCTTATAGCGGAGATACGTTGGCTGTTGTTCAGGCTAAAGGTGCAGAGGGTGCTTCAATCGAGGGGTATCCAGGGGTCAATATTAACAGTTTTGGTTATGCGCTTGTTCCTTATTTAACGCCTTATCATATCAATAAAATTGCTATTAACCCGGAAGGCATGCCAATGGATGCTGAGCTGGAAACCAGCATTAAGCAGGTTGTACCGCGTTTAGGGGCAATAGTAAAAGTCGATTATCCTACCAAACGGGGGCAGGCAATATTAATCCGTGCTCAATTACCGAATGGTGAGGTGTTACCTTTTGGCGCCAGCGTCAAAACAGATGATGGGCGTGATGTTGGGGTTGTTGCACAAGGTGGCCAAATGTTTATCCGTTTAGATGACGATATTAAACATTTACAGGTTAGCTGGGGGCCTGCCAGCCGTTATACCTGCCGGTTTGATGTTAACGCAGCGGAAAATACAGACGAAAGGCAGAACCAGATCCAACGCCTTTATACTACCTGCCGTTATCCTGCTCCTACCGCTTCGCAGACGGCAATAGCGAAAGTGGCGCAGTAAAAACCTGCATTAAATTTTGGAGATAATAATGAGTCATATAATAAAAAATTATAAATATAAGGCAAGGGCATTATTTTTTCTGGTTGCGTCTGCTTTTGTTTGCAATAAAAGCTATGCCGTTGTCCATTGTGGACCAGACTCTAGTATAAGTAATTCTATTACTGCTTTTGACTTTAATACGCTGCCTAACCAATTACCTACAACCGTGCCTGTTGGTACGACTATCTATGATGTCACCATGAATCTGGAGCTATGGTGTGCGAATGAAATTGCCACGCAAACTATTCCTCCTGAGCTAAAAACAATCTATGTTAACAGGGATGAATTAAATGATATTTTAGGTGCCAACAGTGGGTTGACATTTTATGTCACAATAAATGGTGACCGGAGTAGCACTAAAAAAAGTTACGAAAGTGGTTATACTACAGACGTCTATTTTGTACAGGGGCTGTCAACAAAATATTATACCAAGCTGACGATTCCTGTCCGCGTAGAACTGGTAAAAACGGGTCAAAACGTCGCTTTATCAAAGATGCACAATGATATTTGGCTATTTTCTATCGGCGATCAAGGTACAGGTTACTTACGTTACCGAGCAACGAATGCTAAAAAACTTAATTTTACAGAATTTACCTGTAATACAACAACGCCTGATATCTATCAAACCTTACCAACGTTAGATATTTCTGAAATTAAAGGGAAAAGTAACGGTAGGGTTGATACTCATACTACAGATTTTAATCTTTCTTTAAACTGTAATGGAAATCTGTGGAGTACATTATCCATTAATATGTCTTTTAACGGCACGACAGTTTCTGGGCTGGAAAACAGCGGTGTTTATCAATTTGTTGACCGTACAACAGGTAACGTCGCAGAAGGCATTGGTTTTCAGATACTTCATCAGAACGGTTTTGGTGATTTCGTTGAAACTGCAAATAACGAATGGTTTAGAATTGGTAATTTTTCCGATCGTACTGAGTTATTAAATGTTCCCTTAAGAGCGGCTTATTACAAAACGGGTGATAATATTAAGCCTGGTGAAGTAACGGGTCGAATAACTTATACCGTTGACTATATGTAATAAAAATAAAATTAAGCTTGAAATTTATGATATACCGGCTGTAGCATAGCTATGCATTATAAGCTGTCGCTATCAATCCGATAGTAATACATGACTGGATGTTAATAATAAAGTTAAGGGAATAACTATTATGAACAGGAAATATTTGCGTCTCTTTCCTTTGGCGGATTGGGGAATAGGTAAAACCTGCTTGCTTATTACTCTTGTTCCTTTTTCTGTTAACAGTGCTTCACCCTGGAATGAAAGTAGCGGAAAACGTACAGAGGTAACGTCGGGATATACCAGTCAGGAAACAGGAGATTATCCTCTTTTTGTTTCTGGCAAGGGAAGCGAGTTGATTGTTAACACACCGCTGGAGTTTGTGACAGAGAGTAATAAAACCTCTGCTGCGGTGGTGAAAAATCAGGGCTCGCTTACCTTAAATGGTGCAACATTAAAAACCAATGAGCAAGTGTCCCATGGTGTCAACGTTACATCAGGTACACTTAATATGGATGGTAGCACCATTATTATTGGTGGTAATTCTGCACATGGCGTTACAGCTAACGGTAATTCAACGCTTAATATTAATGATTCAGCCATTACTCTGGGCGGTACGGCTAGTTATGGCATAGAGCTAAAAGATCAAGCATCCCTGACTGCGAATGGATTAGAATTTAACATCAATTCCTTATCGAGCGCTAACGGTATTATGTTAACTAATAAGGATGCCAGAGCTCAGGTTAGCAACAGTGTTTTTAATATTAATGGTGAAGGTAATAATTACGCAATTCAGCAAAATCTGGGTGAACTGGTTGCGGATAACTTAACCATTAATGCTAAAGGAAAATCTGGTGGGGTGCGCGTAGGCGACTGGGGACAGGACAAATCTATAAAAACCACGCTATCAGAAAGTACCATTAATACTGAAAACACCGCCGCCCTGCTTATTCGAAATGCGGTAGCAGAATTGAATAACGTTAACGCCACTACTCAGGGCGATAATGCCAGAGGGTTAGATATTAATAATAACGCCACTATTATTGTCAATGGCGGAAAATATACCACTTATGGTGATATTGCAGATGCTGTTTGGCTGGCCTCTGATGATACAGAGCTTAATATTAATAATGCTTCACTGACAACGTTTGGCGATGGTTCTATAGCATTAAACGCTCAGTTTGGTTCTGCAACGGCGGAAAGCGTTAACTTAACTACGTCCGGTGTTAGCGGCCACGCTTTTTATGCAGAAAGTCAATCATCCGGAAATAATCTTACCATCGAAACCACCGGTGAAAGAGCCATGGGCGTATTTAGCGTTGGTCAGAACGGTAAGATCGATTTAGCGAACAGCACAATTAATACCTCTGGCGCTTCTGCCAGCGGCATTGTCGCTTATCCACAATCTACCGTGACAGCCAGTAATGTTACCGTAACAACCTATGGCGACGATGCCAGCGCTTTGTTAGCTCGCGCAGGTAATATAAGCGTTGATAACAGTACGCTAACCAGTAAAGGTAATGCACCTGGACTGCTCGCCGATGGTTATTCTGATACGCTATTTAATGACGTACAGTTTGATAATGTTAAGCTCACCAGCGCGGCGCAAGAAGCCATCAGAGCCACGGCGACAACGCTTAAAATGCAGGTCAGCAATGGCTCGGTGTTGCAGGGCGGTAATGATCAATTGCTACATGCTATTACTGTTACAAATGATGAAACAGCAGAGGTTTTTACATCTCACGTTGAATTTGAAGCCACAAAAAACACCTTACTTTATGGGGATGTTAATGTTGATAATGGCAGCTATGCCTCTGTGGCGTTACGTGAAAATTCAAAACTTACCGGTGTGGTAAATCGTGCCGATGTTGGCGTTTATTCCGACAGCCTGTGGCAAATGACGGGCTCTTCAACGGTTCAGAATTTAGTTAACGAAGGTACAGTGGCCTTTAATACCGGAGCCGTTAATGATGTGCTGACCGTTGAAGGTAACTATCAGGGTAATAACGGTACGTTAATTTTTAATACGGCGCTGGGCGATGATACCTCTGCAACAAACAAACTTATCGTCAAAGGTGATACCTCAGGATCAACTAATGTAGCAGTGCTTAACGCTGGCGGTACTGGCGCGAAAACGATCAACGGCATTGAACTGGTACGGGTAAACGGTTTATCCGATGGTGAATTTGTGCAGAAAGGGCGTATCGTTGCTGGCGCTTATGAGTATAAATTAGAACGTGGCGAAGGCGAGAATGTTAAGAACTGGTATGTTGTAAACTGGGCGTCGGATCCAGAACCTACACCGGAACCAACACCACAGCCCACACCGGAGCCGACACCACAACCTACACCGGAGCCGACTCCACCAATCCGCAGCGCAGTCATTCGCCCTGAAGCGGGTGGTTATGTCGCTAATAGTGCAGCAGCTGCCACATTATTTAATCTAAGTTTGCACGATCGTCTGGGTAATCAAAGCCAGTCTAATGAGGGTGGGCATCGAACCAGTTTGTGGCTGCGCCAGATTGGCGGACATAATCGTGCCTATATAGCAGACCAGCTAGAAGCACAAAGCAATCGCTATAGCGTACAGCTGGGTGGCGATCTGTTCCAGCAGGAAGCGCGGACAGGCAGCTTACATATCGGTCCCATGTTTGGTTACGGCCATCAGTCAACGAATATTCGCTCAAAAGTATCTGGCCTTTCCAGCGATAGCTCTATTTCAGGTTACAGCGTAGGGGCTTATGCCACCTGGTTTGCTAATGAGGAGAGTGAGACTGGATTATGGTTGGATAGTTGGCTGCAATATAACTGGTTTAACAGTAGTGTCTCAGGTCAGGGGCTGTGGACTGAAAATTATCATACACAGGGCGTCAGCGCCTCCCTGGAAGCTGGTTACGGTTGGAAAGCGTTCGAGCGTACAGGAAACAACCAGCGTACCTACGGATTTTACCTGCAGCCGCATGCACAGGTTATTTTTAACGGCCTAAAAACCGTGCGTCTGGTTGAGCAAAATGGAACCCAGGTTGTCGCGAACGAAAATCGTAACCTGATCTCGCGCGTCGGTATCCGTGGCTGGATTACAGAATCAAAACAGCCGGGAGAGAGCAATCTGAGGCCGTATGTCGAGCTGAACTGGTTGTATAACAGCGATCCTTATCGCGTAAACCTTAACCAGGTTGAAGTTGAACAAAATAGTGGTCGTAATTTAGCTGAACTTAAAACCGGTGTGGAAGGTAAGGTCAATGACAACTTCCATTTGCATGGTAGCGTTGCTTTACAACATGGCCGTTACCATTATCAGGATGCCAGCCTAATGTTGGGTGCAAAATATACGTTCTGATAGGGTTTATGAGCTAAAAGGCGCCGGGCAAATAACATTGCCCGGCGCTTTTTTTGGTTAAAAGAGGAGTGTCAGCGTTAAACGAAACCGGAGGCCACTTATTTGCCAATACAGAAACTGGAGAAAATTCGGCCCAGCAGATCGTCAGACGTAAACTCGCCGGTGATCTCGCTTAGCGCCTGCTGTGCCAGGCGCAGCTCTTCAGCCAATAATTCTCCTGCCCGGGCGCCTGACAGCTGCGCTTTACCCTGTTGTAAGTGAGTGTCCGCTAACTCAAGGGCCTGCAAATGACGGCGACGCGCCAGGAATCCACCTTCCATATTGTCATTGAAACCCATGCTTTGCTTAAGGTGATCGCGCAATACATCTATACCTTCACCATTACGGGCAGACAACCGAATAAGTGAGTGACCATTCACTTCTTTCAGGCCTGGTGTTTCGCCAGTAACGTCAGCTTTATTACGTACCACCGTAATCGGCAGAGAAGCAGGCAAACGGGCGATAAAATCTGGCCAGATAGCCGCAGGCTCTGTGGCATCGGTCGTGGTGCCGTCTACCATAAACAGAACGCGGTCGGCCTGCTCAATCTCTTGCCAGGCGCGCTCGATACCGATGCGCTCAACTTCATCACTGGCGTCGCGTAAGCCGGCGGTATCAATAATGTGCAGCGGCATGCCATCAATATGGATATGCTCGCGCAAGACATCGCGGGTCGTTCCGGCAATATCCGTAACAATGGCCGCTTCGCGTCCGGCCAGCGCGTTTAACAGGCTCGATTTACCGGCGTTAGGACGACCGGCAATCACCACCTTCATCCCTTCACGGAGCAGGCTTCCCTGACGCGCCTCAGCGCGAACGGCGTTCAAATCCTGCATTACGGCGTTTAGCTGCGCTTCGATTTTTCCATCAGAAAGAAAGTCGATCTCTTCATCTGGAAAGTCTATTGCTGCTTCCACGTAGATTCGCAGGTGAGTAAGTGCTTCCACAAGATGATTAACGCGCGTGGAAAAAGCGCCCTGCAACGAATTCAGCGCCGATCGCGCTGCCTGTTCAGAACTGGCATCAATCAGATCGGCAATCGCCTCAGCCTGTGCCAGATCGAGCTTATCGTTAAGAAACGCGCGTTCGGAGAACTCGCCCGGTTTGGCGATACGCACGCCCGGCAAGGCGGCAATACGCTTCAGCAACAAATCGAGGATAACCGGGCCGCCGTGTCCCTGTAATTCGAGGACGTCTTCGCCGGTAAAAGAATTCGGACCAGGAAACCAGAGGGCGATACCCTGGTCGAGCGTGCTGCCGTCCGCGGCTTTAAACGGCAAATAATCAGCGTAACGCGGTTTCGGCAACTTACCCAGCAGCTGTCGGGCAACCTCCGCCGCGTTGCTGCCGGAAATACGCAGAATGCCCACGCCGCCACGTCCTGGCGGTGTGGCCTGGGCGACAATAGTATCGCTGTGGCTCATGGAAACTCTCTCAGTACGGTAATCAAAGAAGGGGGTCGGTTGACCGCCTCAGTTAAAAGGTGCCTTCACTTCCCACGTTGAGTTTATTCGATCGTCGCATCAATTATGATGACCGGAAGACAACAAATAAACAGGGGCGGTAAATTCCGCCCCTGTTAGGTTCTGCCTGAAATTGAATAAACTCAGGCCGTTACGCTTTCTTCTTGTCGCGGCTGTGCAGTCCGCGTTTTTCCAGGCCGCGATAAATCAGCTGCTGCTGGAGAATGGTCACCAGGTTGCTGACGATGTAGTACAGCACCAGACCTGACGGGAACCACAGGAAGAACACCGTAAAGATAACCGGCATAAAGGTCATGATCTTCTGCTGCATCGGATCGGTGACGGTGGTCGGCGACATCTTCTGAATGAAGAACATCGTTACGCCCATCAGGATCGGCAGGATGTAGTACGGGTCCTGCGCAGAAAGATCGTGGATCCACAGCGCGAACGGCGCATGGCGCAGCTCTACCGAGCCCATCAGCATGTAGTAAAGCGCAAGGAAGATCGGCATCTGAATAATCAGAGGCAGGCAGCCGCCCAGCGGGTTTACTTTCTCTGATTTATACAGCGCCATCATTTCCTGGCTCATGCGCTGCTTATCGTCACCCAGGCGATCACGCATGGCCTGGATTTTCGGTTGCAGCATGCGCATCTTCGCCATTGAGGTGTACTGCGCTTTGGTCAGCGGGTACATGATGCCGCGCACGATAAAGGTGATAACGATAATGGAGAAGCCCCAGTTACCGATAAAGCTGTGCAGGAATTTCAGCAGCTTAAACAACGGCTGAGAGATGAACCACAGCCAGCCGTAATCAACGGTCAGATCCAGGTGCGGAGCGATAGCCGCCATCTTATCCTGAATTTCCGGGCCAACCCACAGCGTAGACGCCAGCGTTTGCTGGCTGCCTGGCGCCACGGCTACCGGTGCGGACTTATAGCCTACCGCCGCCAGGCCGTTGCCCAGATTGGTGGTATATAGCGTATTGGTCCCCTCGGTACGCGGCACCCATGCGGTAGCAAAATATTGCTGGAGCATGGCCACCCAACCGTTAGTGGTAGTGGTACTCAGGTTTTCATTATCGGCAATGGTGTCAAACTTATACTTTTCATACTTGGTGTCGCTGGTGGAGTACGCCGCGCCACGGAAAGTATGCAGAGCAAAGTTATTGCTGCCGGTATCACGATGCTTCGGCAGATCGATGGTCTGCTTCAGCTGGCCGAACATCGCCACTTCCAGCGGCTGCTGGGTGGTGTTGTTAACCTGATATTCAACGTTGATGGCATATTCGCCGCGCTTCAGCACAAAGGTCTTGGTATAGATCGCGCCGTTTTCTGCGGTAAAGGTCATCGGGATACGCAGTTCGCTCTGACCATCGGCCAGCTGGAAGCTATCCTGGGTAGTGGTATACAGCGGACGCGCGCCGTTATTCGGATTATCCGGCCCGTTTCGGCCAGTCAGACCGCTCTGTGCCTGATACACAAAGGCTGGTGTCGTTTCCAGCAGCTGGAAAGGCTGAGAAGAACCCAGTTTGTCCGGGTAAGTCAGCAGCTGCGCCTGTTCCACATCGCCACCACGGGTATTGATGTTCAAAGACAGGACATCAGTCTTAACGGTGATGGTTTTGCCCTGGCCGCTGGCAGGCACACCCTGATTAGCGGCATCACCAGCTACTGTCGTGTTTTGCGTGGTCTGAGTTTGCTGCGGCTGCGGAGCGTGGTCCGTTTGCCAGGCTTGCCAGATCATGAAAGACACGAACAGAAAAGCGATGAGAAAAAGATTGCGTTGCGAATCCATCGTTAAAGTTCTCTGTTATCGGTTTTTGGCGGCACCGGATCGTCACCACCCGGGTTTAAAGGGTGGCATTTTAATACGCGTTTAACCGTCAACCAACTGCCTTTTACCATTCCAAACCTGCGCAATGCCACAACTCCGTAGTGTGAGCAGGTAGGGTTAAAACGGCAGTGGGGACCCAGAAGAGGGCTAATGACGCGTTGATAAACGCGGATCAGCGCAATCAGGAGCCGCGCGCCAGGCGACAGTGACGACGCCATAATTTCTCCAACGCTTCCATCAGCGCACGGTTATCGAGGTCAGCAACCCCTTTCTTTGCCACGACCACAAAATCCATTGCGGGGAGTTCGTGTTGGCGCAGGCGAAAGCTTTCGCGGGTCAATCGCTTGATCCGGTTACGCTCATGCGCACGCTTAACATTTTTTTTCGCGACGGTAAGACCGATACGGGGATGCCCCAGCGAATTAAGGCGGCCGAGTATGGTAATTTGCGGCGTGCCAGCCCGTTGTGGCTGCTGGAAGACGAAAGTGAAATGAGTGGGAGTTAGCAAACGTAACTCCCTGGGAAATGCGAGCTTAACCACTTATGGGTTAGCTTTATTACTTAGAAACGGTCAGACGAGAACGGCCTTTAGCACGACGACGTGCCAGAACCTGACGACCATTTTTAGTTGCCATACGAGCACGGAAGCCGTGTGAACGGTTGCGCTTCAGTACGGACGGTTGAAAAGTGCGTTTCATGGCGATTTCTACCTAAACTTGAAAAATTTCACGTGGTGACGCGTACCCGGTTCCGTAAAACGACCGACGCCTCAGTGTATCTTTAATAAAGAGGCGGGATTGTAATAATTGTACAGTCCGGAGTCAATTTACTTCGCTTATTTGCGCGCGCCTGGCTGCCCGAATCGGCCTGCAAATCCTGTCGAAATCGACAAGGCGCATCACGCCGGGACGGGAATTATACGGTGTCCATAATAAAGCGCAAGGATCGCTCTGGATCTTCTGCCGATCGTTTGCAGTGACGTTGCGATAATAACGTGACGGCCGCTGGAAATTTGCATCAATACGCCGGATCCTGAATGCCTTTCATCCAGCCTGGAGTAAACTTAGCCTCGTTCAATGCCTGTGGATAAAATGGATCAAAACTGTGTAGAAAGTGAAGATCTCTGTCTCGCTTTACGCTATGATCCGCCCTTCCGCTAACGATCCTCTCTGCGATCGGAATCGGAGCAACCGCGGATAGCGGTTCGTATGTCTGTCACTGGCATGCGTCAACAATGATGATTGATCTGTTTCAGCGCCTGTTTTCTTATCGATTTTGTTCGAGTGGAGTCCGCCGTGTCACTTTCGCTTTGGCAACAGTGTCTTGCCCGTTTGCAGGATGAACTACCTGCCACTGAATTCAGCATGTGGATCCGTCCGCTACAGGCTGAACTGAACGACAATACGCTGGCCTTATATGCCCCGAATCGGTTCGTACTCGACTGGGTAAGAGATAAATATCTCAATAATATTAATGCCCTGCTTAATGACTTTTGCGGCACCGAAGCGCCGCAGCTGCGTTTTGAAGTCGGCAGCAAGCCCGTCGTTCAGACAATGCCGCAACCTGCGGTAAGCAACGCCAGCGTGGCCGCGCCGGTCATGGCGAGCAACATACCGCCCACCGCGCCGGCGGCACGTCCCAGCTGGGATAGCGTACCGGCGCCGGCCGAGCGCTCATGGCGTTCCAACGTTAATGCCAAACATAATTTTGATAACTTCGTCGAAGGTAAATCGAACCAGCTGGCGCGCGCGGCGGCGCGTCAGGTGGCGGATAACCCCGGCGGCGCCTATAACCCGCTGTTCCTTTATGGCGGCACTGGTTTAGGTAAGACGCACCTGCTGCATGCGGTCGGCAATGGGATCATCGCCCGCAAGCCCAACGCGAAAGTGGTCTATATGCACTCCGAGCGTTTTGTACAGGACATGGTGAAAGCGCTGCAGAACAACGCCATCGAAGAGTTCAAACGTTACTACCGCTCGGTCGATGCGCTGCTGATCGATGATATTCAGTTCTTTGCCAATAAAGAGCGCTCGCAGGAGGAGTTCTTCCATACCTTCAACGCGCTGCTGGAAGGCAATCAGCAAATTATTTTAACCTCAGACCGCTATCCGAAAGAGATTAACGGCGTGGAAGACCGCCTGAAATCGCGCTTTGGCTGGGGCCTGACGGTCGCCATCGAGCCGCCGGAGCTGGAAACGCGCGTCGCGATCCTGATGAAAAAGGCGGACGAAAACGATATTCGCCTGCCGGGTGAAGTGGCCTTCTTTATTGCCAAGCGTCTGCGTTCCAACGTGCGTGAGCTGGAAGGAGCGCTGAACCGCGTTATCGCCAACGCCAACTTTACCGGTCGCGCCATCACCATCGATTTCGTGCGCGAAGCGCTGCGCGATCTGTTGGCGCTACAGGAAAAGCTGGTGACCATCGACAATATCCAGAAAACGGTGGCGGAATATTACAAGATCAAAGTGGCAGATTTACTGTCAAAACGTCGCTCGCGCTCGGTAGCGCGCCCGCGTCAAATGGCGATGGCGATGGCGAAAGAGCTGACGAACCACAGCCTGCCGGAGATCGGTGATGCTTTCGGGGGTCGTGACCACACAACCGTGCTGCATGCCTGCCGTAAAATCGAGCAGCTACGTGAAGAAAGTCACGACATTAAAGAAGATTTTTCAAATTTAATCAGAACCTTATCTTCCTGACGCTATGAAATTTATTGTAGAACGCGAGCAATTACTTAAACCGCTACAGCAGGTGAGCGGTCCATTAGGCGGCCGTCCGACGCTGCCGATCCTTGGCAACCTGCTGCTTCAGGTGAATGATGGCAGCCTGTTGCTGACCGGCACCGACTTAGAGATGGAAATGGTGGCGCGCGTCGCGTTAACGCAGCCGCATGAGCCGGGCGCGACGACGGTGCCGGCGCGTAAATTTTTAGATATTTGCCGTGGCCTGCCGGAAGGCGCGGAGATCAGCGTGGTGCTGGAAGGTGACAGAATGCTGGTGCGCTCCGGGCGCAGCCGCTTTTCGCTTTCCACGCTGCCCGCCAGCGATTTTCCGAATCTGGACGACTGGCAGAGTGAAGTGGAATTCACCCTGCCGCAGGCCACGCTGAAGCGCCTGATTGAAGCCACGCAGTTTTCGATGGCGCATCAGGACGTGCGTTACTACCTGAACGGCATGCTGTTTGAAACTGAAGGTGAAGAATTGCGCACCGTGGCGACCGACGGTCACCGTCTGGCGGTTTGCTCGATGCCGGTTGGACAGCCGTTGCCGAACCATTCGGTTATCGTGCCGCGTAAAGGCGTGACCGAACTGGTGCGCCTGCTGGACGGCGGCGATACGCCGCTGCAAATTCAGATCGGCAGCAGCAATATCCGTGCGCACGTGGGCGATTTCATCTTTACCTCCAAGTTGGTGGATGGCCGCTTCCCGGATTACCGTCGCGTATTGCCGAAGAACCCGGACAAAACGCTGGAAGCGGGCTGCGATCTGTTAAAGCAGGCTTTTGCCCGCGCCGCGATTCTCTCTAATGAGAAATTCCGTGGCGTTCGTCTTTATATCAGCCAGAACCAGCTGAAAATCACGGCGAACAACCCGGAACAGGAAGAAGCGGAAGAGATCCTGGACGTCACCTACGGCGGCAGCGATCTGGAAATCGGCTTTAACGTCAGTTACGTGCTGGATGTGCTGAACGCGCTGAAATGTGAAAACGTCCGTCTGTTGCTGACCGATTCCGTCTCCAGCGTGCAGATTGAAGATGAAGCCAGCCAGAGCGCCGCTTACGTTGTTATGCCGATGCGTCTCTGACGGCATTGGTCCGGCGCTGGAACCGCGTGTCCAGCGTCGGGTTAGCGGTTGGGGCGCCGTACGCTTAACTGCCGCAGATTATTATTGCCGTTCGGGACAACAGAGGCGGGCTCAGCCCTTGTAAAATGCCGATTCGCCCCCATATCGTTACGGCAAGTAAGCATTTACTTATGTTTGGATTAGCTCTGGTTATGAGCAAAGCCAGCCTGACGACAAGGCAACTGCTGTCACGCCATCTCTTTGGATTATTTCATGGCTTTAACCCGCCTGCTGATTAAAGACTTCCGTAATATCGAACAAGCCGACCTGTCGCTGACGCCGGGTTTTAACTTTCTGATTGGCGCTAACGGCAGCGGTAAAACCAGCGTGCTGGAAGCCATTTATACGCTGGGCCACGGACGCGCCTTTCGCAGCCTGCAGGCGGGACGCGTTATCCGCCACGATCAGGAAGCCTTTATTCTGCATGGGCGAATTGACGGCACCGAGCGGGAAACGGCGGTTGGTCTGACTAAAAACCGCGCCGGCGACAGCAAAGTACGTATTGATGGCAGCGATGGTCATAAAGTGGCGGAGCTGGCGCAGCTGCTGCCGATGCAGCTGATTACGCCGGAAGGCTTTACGTTGCTGAACGGCGGGCCGAAATACCGGCGCGCCTACATTGACTGGGGCTGCTTTCACAACACGCCCGGCTTTTTTCTGGCGTGGAGCAATATGAAGCGCCTGCTGAAGCAGCGCAACGCCGCGCTGCGTCAGGTTTCGCGTTACCAGCAAATCGAACCCTGGGATCGTGAACTGGCGCCGCTGGCGGAACAAATCAGCCAGTGGCGGGCGGAATACAGCGCGGCGATAGCCGAAGATATTACTGCCACCTGCGCCCAGTTTTTACCTGAGTTTGCGCTGGATTTCTCTTTTCAGCGCGGCTGGGATAAAGAGAGCGATTACGCGGAACTGCTGGCACGGCAGTTTGAGCGCGATCGCGCGCTCACTTATACCGCCAGCGGCCCGCACAAAGCGGATTTTCGTATCCGCGCGGAAGGGACGCCGGTGGAAGATTTACTGTCTCGCGGACAGCTGAAGTTACTGATGTGCGCGTTGCGTCTGGCTCAGGGCGAGTTTCTGACTCGTCAGAACGGACGCCGTTGCCTCTACCTGATCGATGATTTTGCCTCCGAACTGGATGAGAGCCGTCGCCGCCTGCTGGCGGACCGGCTTAAAGCCACGCATGCCCAGGTTTTTGTCAGCGCCATTGGTGCCGATCATGTCATCGATATGACTGACGAAAAGGGCAAGATGTTCCGCGTAGAACAGGGTAAAATAGCGGTTCAACCTGAAGATTAAATGAGCGAGAAACGTTGATGTCGAATTCTTATGACTCCTCAAGTATCAAAGTCCTGAAAGGGCTTGATGCGGTACGCAAACGCCCTGGAATGTATATCGGCGATACGGATGACGGCACCGGTCTGCATCACATGGTATTCGAGGTCGTGGATAACGCCATCGACGAAGCGCTCGCAGGCCACTGTAAAGAGATTGTCGTTACCATTCATGCCGATAACTCCGTTTCGGTACAGGATGACGGCCGCGGCATTCCTACCGGCATTCACCCGGAAGAAGGCGTGTCGGCGGCGGAAGTGATCATGACCGTTCTGCATGCAGGCGGTAAGTTTGATGACAACTCCTATAAAGTTTCCGGTGGTCTGCACGGCGTAGGCGTCTCGGTGGTCAACGCGCTGTCTGAAAAGCTGGAACTGACCATTCGTCGCGAAGGCAAAGTCCATCAGCAGACCTATGTTCACGGCGTGCCGCAGGCGCCGCTGGCGGTCACCGGCGAAACCGATCTGACCGGTACGCGCGTGCGCTTCTGGCCAAGCCATCAGACCTTTACCAACGTTACCGATTTCGAATATGAAATCCTGGCGAAGCGTCTGCGCGAGCTGTCGTTCCTGAACTCCGGCGTTTCCATTCGCCTGATCGACAAGCGCACCGATAAAAGCGATCACTATCACTACGAAGGCGGCATCAAAGCGTTCGTTGAGTATCTGAACAAAAACAAAACGCCGATCCATCCCAACGTGTTCTATTTCTCCACCGAGAAAGACGGCATCGGCGTGGAAGTGGCGCTGCAGTGGAACGATGGTTTTCAGGAAAACATCTACTGCTTCACTAACAATATTCCGCAGCGCGACGGCGGCACGCACCTGGCGGGCTTCCGTGCGGCGATGACCCGTACGCTGAACGCCTATATGGATAAAGAAGGCTACAGCAAAAAAGCGAAAGTCAGCGCCACCGGCGACGATGCGCGTGAAGGCCTGATCGCCGTAGTTTCCGTGAAAGTGCCGGACCCGAAATTCTCCTCGCAGACCAAAGACAAATTGGTCTCTTCCGAGGTGAAATCGGCGGTGGAATCGCAGATGAACGAGCTGCTGGCAGAATACCTGCTGGAAAATCCGTCCGATGCGAAAATCGTGGTCGGCAAAATTATCGATGCGGCTCGCGCTCGTGAAGCGGCTCGCCGCGCGCGTGAAATGACCCGTCGTAAAGGCGCGCTCGACCTGGCTGGCCTGCCGGGCAAGCTGGCCGACTGTCAGGAACGCGATCCGGCGCACTCTGAAATTTACCTGGTGGAGGGTGATTCCGCAGGCGGTTCCGCCAAGCAGGGGCGTAACCGTAAGAACCAGGCGATTCTGCCGCTGAAAGGTAAAATCCTGAACGTGGAGAAAGCGCGCTTCGACAAAATGCTCGCTTCGCAGGAAGTAGCGACCCTGATTACCGCACTGGGCTGCGGCATCGGGCGCGACGAATACAACCCGGACAAGCTGCGCTATCACAGCATCATCATCATGACCGATGCGGACGTCGATGGTTCGCACATCCGTACCCTGCTGCTGACCTTCTTCTATCGTCAGATGCCGGAAATCATCGAACGCGGCCACGTTTATATTGCGCAGCCGCCGCTTTACAAGGTGAAAAAAGGCAAGCAGGAGCAGTACATCAAAGATGATGAGGCGATGGATCAGTATCAAATCGCCATTGCGCTGGACGGCGCCACGCTGCACACCAACGCCAGCGCACCGGCGCTGGGCGGCGAGCCGCTGGAAAACCTGGTTTCCGACTACAACAGCACGCAGCGCATGATCAAACGTATGGAGCGCCGCTTCCCGCTGGCGCTGCTGAAGGCGCTGGTTTATCACCCAACGCTGGAAAGCCTGGAAAACCAGCAGGCGGTCACCGAGTGGATCGAGACGCTGGTTGCCATGCTCAATGAAAAAGAAGCGCACGGCAGCACCTATGTCGCAAGCGTGCGTGAAAACCGCGAGCTGAACATTTTTGAACCGGTACTGCGCGTGCGTACGCATGGCGTCGATACCGATTATCCGCTGGATAGCGAATTTGTTCAGGGGCCGGAATACCGCAAAATCTGCGCGCTGGGCGAGAAACTGCGCGGTCTGCTGGAAGAAGATGCTTATATCGAGCGCGGCGAACGCCGTCAGCCGGTAGAAAGCTTCGAGCAGGCGCTGGAGTGGCTGGTAAAAGAGTCGCGCCGCGGCCTGTCGGTACAGCGTTATAAAGGTCTGGGCGAAATGAACCCGGAGCAGCTGTGGGAAACCACCATGGACCCGGACAGCCGTCGTATGCTGCGCGTCACCATTAAAGATGCGATTGCCGCCGACCAGTTGTTTACCACGCTGATGGGCGATGCGGTCGAACCGCGCCGCGCCTTTATCGAAGAGAACGCCCTGAAAGCGGCGAACATCGATATTTAACCGCCGGACGTTAACAACAGAGCGCCAGTCAGATGACTGGCGTTTTTTTTGTCTGGCGTGCCATACGGCTGCTTCAAAGTGGTCATTGTGAGCTGGATCGCGCTAGCATTAAAGCAAACCGAAAACTGACGAGGACGTTATGGCGATAAAACTGATTGCGATTGATATGGACGGCACGCTGCTTAATCCCCAGCACCAGATCACGGCGCGTGTGAAAGAGGCCATCGGCCGGGCGCGTGATAAAGGCGTGCATATCGTGCTGACTACCGGACGTCCTTACATCGGCGTAGAGCGCTATCTGATGGAGCTGGATCTTCAGCAGGAGGGCCAGTACTGCATTACCAACAACGGCGCCCTGGTGCAGCGCGCGGTTAACGGCGACTGCGTAGCGGAAACCACGCTCTCTTTTGATGACTACCTGAAGTTTGAACAGCTGGCGCGCGAGCTGGGCGTTCATTTCCAGGCGCTGGATAAATCCTCGCTCTATACCGCCAATAAAGACATCAGCGAATACACCATTCACGAAGCTTACCTGACCGGCATCCCGGTACGTTATCGCCCGGTTGAAGAGATGGATCGCTCGCTGACTTTCCCGAAAGTGATGATGATTGATAAGCCGGAGCTGCTGGATGCGGCCATTGCCCGCCTGCCGCAGGAAGCGCAGCAGAACTACACCATTATGAAAAGCGCGCCTTACTACCTGGAAATTCTCCATAAGAAAGTCAATAAAGGCACCGGCGTCCATGCGCTGGCAGAGCAGCTGCAGCTGTCGCGCGATGAAATCATGGCGCTTGGCGATCAGGAGAACGATCTGGCGATGATTGAATATGCCGGTACCGGCGTGGCAATGGGCAACGCGATTGATTCGGTCATCGCCGTTAGCCAGTTCGTCACCAAAACCAATGCGGAAGATGGCGTAGCGCACGCTATCGAAAAATTTGTGCTGTAAACCATGGAAAAACAGATTACCCATGCACCGCGTAACCATCAGCTGACCAACATTAACGTCTGGACCGGCGACAGCCAGTGGCTGGCGTATGATGTGCGGCCTTCCGGCGCTTCCTTTACCGGCCTGACCATCGAACGCGTCAATGTGGCGAGCGGGGCGACGGAAATTCTTTACCAGGCGCGCGACGGCGCGCACGTTGGGGTGGTGACCGTCAGCCCCGATATGCCGCCGCGCTACCTCTGTATTCACGGGCCGGAACACCCGGACGCCAGCTGGCGCTATGATTTCCATCACCGTCGCGGCGTGATTATCCAAAACGGCAAGGCGGAAAATCTGGACGCCTGCGATATTACGCCGCCCTTCACGCCCGGCGCGCTGCGCGGCGGATCGCACGTTCATGTTTTCAGCCCGGACGGCAGCCGCATCAGCTTTACCTACAACGACCATGTGATGCACGAATGGGACAGCAAAGAGGATTTGCGTAACGTCGGCGTGGCCGTGCCGCTGCATGCGGTTTGCCCGCCAAAACAGCATCCACGCGAGTATGACGGCAGCCATTTCTGCGTGCTGGTGAGTAAAACCACCTCCGCGCCGCAGCCTGGCAGCGACGAGATTAATCGGGCGTATGAAGAGGGCTGGGTTGGCGAACAGGGTTATTTGCGCCCGGACGGCAGCCGTCAGCGCTGGGCGCTGGCCTTTATTGGCGATACGCGCGCAACGGACGGCAGCAGCGTGCCGGAAGTGTTTATCGTCGATTTGCCGGAAAAGCTGAGCGATTATGCCCGACCGGGCGAGGCGCCGCTGGAAGGAACCGAAACGCAATTGCCCGCGCCGCCGCGCGGCGTAACGCAGCGTCGGCTGACGTTTACCCATCAGCGTCGCTGGCCTGGCCTGGCCACCGCGCCGCGCCACTGGCTGCGCAGCGCGCCGGACGGCAGCGAAATCGCCTTTTTAATGCGCGACGATAATGGCGTGGTACAGCTGTGGAGCATCTCGCCCTGCGGCGGCGAACCGCGACAGATTACGCGCGGTCAGCACGCTATTCAGTCCGCCTTTAGCTGGCATCCTGACGGCGATCGGCTGGCCTTTATCAGTGATAACAGCGTCATGGTATGCGACAGGAAAAGTGGTGAGCTGACGCGCCTGACGCCGCGTAGCGTAACGCCGCCGGCAGGCGACGCGGTGGTGTTTTCGCCGGATGGCCGCCAGATCGCTTATATGCGCGACCTCGACGGCTATCGGCAAATCTTTACTGTTGCGTTGTATTAATGGCTAACGGCGCGGCCTCTGCCAGATGTTCCTGGGTATGCGCCAGCTTTTCCGCCTCAATAACGCGGGCGCGCGGCGAATCGATAGATTGACTGTCGTCGGCGCGCAGATAATCCCACGGCAACAAAACAGTATCGAGAACGGCGGAGAAAGGCAGATCGATCAGCGCCAACGGCTTCAGCGCCCAGCTGCTTTGATCGTCAGTCAGCATTTCCGCGCTGGCGCGCGTGCCGGGATAATAACCCTGGCTGGCGCCGGTGTGTGACATCATGCTGGAGCAGCCGGAAGTACCGACTAATGCGCTACAGGCTAATAGCCCGGCCAAACGGTATTTATAAATTGCTTTCATCTTTTACCATCCCTTCAGTCATAGCGAGGTGCCTGGCTGAGATTTTTCGTCTGCGACGGGGAAGATCCCGATCACTCTGTGGTGACTCACGCCTGCTGCATGACGATATGTTCCCCTGAGTGTATGACATTCTGTGTTGTTTGCTTAAAAAAAATCGCAAAAGCGTGCTTGAAAGTTTGTCAGCTATCCCCATTTTATTAGCACGGTCAGCGCGGCATTCGCCGGAAGGGTTTGCCTGCGTGACCTGACAGCCTGTCCATAACGGAAGGCTGAGATTAACCCACTCGCTGAAAATCAGGAGCTTTTGCATTATGCGTAACTTTGACCTTTCTCCGCTTTATCGTTCATCTATCGGTTTCGATCGTCTGTTCAACCTGCTGGAATCCAATCAAAATCAAAGCAACGGCGGTTACCCTCCGTACAACGTTGAACTGGTGGCGGAAAACCACTATCGCATTACTATTGCCGTGGCCGGTTTCGCTCAGAACGAGCTGGATATTACTGCCCATGACAATATGCTGATCGTGCGTGGCGCGCATCCCGAAGAGCAGAACGAGCGTAAATATCTCTATCAGGGCATTGCCGAACGTAATTTCGAACGCAAATTCCAGCTGGCCGACCACATTGTGGTGCGTGACGCCCGTCTGGAAAACGGCCTGCTGTACATCGATCTGGAACGTATCGTGCCGGAAGAGATGAAACCGCGCCGTATCGAAATCCTCAGCTAATCGCCAACCTGACGCCGCGGAAACGCGGCGTTATTGTTTCTCCCTTAATCGTGCTGCGCGCGTCGGATCCGCAGCGGCATTAAGCGCCCGCCGAAAACATTCATGACCAGTCCGATCACAATAATCAGCGCGCCGATAATCTGGCGCATCGAAAGGGTTTCGCCCAGCAGCAGCGCGGCGCTCAGAATGCCAAATACCGGCACCAGCAACGAGAGCGGCGCCACGCGCCAGGTTTCATAACGCCCCAGCAGCGTACCCCAGATGCCGTAGCCTACAATGGTGGCGATAAACGCCAGGTAAACCAGCGCCAGCACCGTTTCCAGCTGAATATTCAGCAGGCTGTGAGTAATGGCATCCGGCCCTTCGAACAGCCATGAGCAGACCAAAAATGGACCAACCGGAATCAATGCGCTCCAGACCACCAGCGACATAATGGGCACGTTGCCGTTACGCATAATGATTCTGTTGGTGATATTGCCCATTCCCCAGCAGAACGCGGCGGCCAGCGTCAGCAACAGCGTTGTCAGCGTCAAACCGCTGGTGGTATGAACGTCATCGCTGGTGGTTGCTAACAGAAACATGCCGCCTGAGGCGATGACAATGCCGGCGACATGGTGCCAGCGCAGCTTTTCCGCCAGAAACAGCGCCCCGAGCAGTAACGTAAAGAAAGCCTGCGCCTGTAGCACCAGCGAGGCCAGGCCCGCTGGCATACCTAACTTAATGGCCAAAAACAGGAAGGCGAACTGACCGAAGCTGATCGTCAGGCCGTAAAGCGCCAGCCAGCGCAGCGGGACTTTGGGAGGACGTACAAAGAAGATCGCGGGCAGCGCCACCAGCGCAAAGCGCAGGGCAGCCAGCAGAAATGGCGGCATATCATGTAGCCCGACCTTTATCACCACGAAATTAACACCCCAGACGATCACCACGCACAGCGCCAGCAACAGATCTTTGACGGACATTTTTTCTCCAGCTTCTCTGACGTTAATCAATTGTTAATTAACTTACGCGCAAACCAGCTGGTTTACTATGCGCAGTTTGCAGAGGGCAGAAAAACAGCGGTCTGGCGAAGAAATGGGCCGTAATTGCAGCAGGTTTAACAGAAGCCTGTGCGAGGCAGGAAAATAATATTCTGTTGGTAATAAGGAAGAGAAGGTGATAACGGACAAATGTTCAGGCTGGTTATCCGTTTTCTGACGCAAAAATAAAGGGTGGAACTTTGCACCCCGGTGCGCAACGTTAGACTGCTGACTGCTGACTGCTGACTGCTGACTGCTGACTGCTGACTGCTGACTGCTGACTGCTGACTGCTGACTGCTGACTGCTGACTGCTGACTGCTGACTGAATCCGCTACGCCAGTTCCGCCCAGGCGCGCTCAATCTCATCCGCCAGAATCTTCACGGCCCGCTCAATCTTCTCGCCGTCCGGCACATAATTCATGCGTATACACTGGTGCGTATGCGGCCAGTCCTGCGCCAGGCCGGGGAAGAAAAAGTGTCCAGGCACCATCAGTACGCCGCGCTGCTTCAGACGCTGATAAAGCAATTCAGTCGTAATGGGCAAATCTTTGAACCACAGCCAGAGAAAAATAGCCCCCTCCGGCTTATGAATCAGGCAGCGATCTTCCGGCAGATAGCGGCGAATAATGGCGACGGTATCCAGCACACGCTGCTGATAGAAAGGTTTAATCACCGTTTCTGACAGCCGTAGCAGATCGCCGCGCTGAATCATTTCCGTGGCGATGGCAGGCCCAATACTGCCGGGCGCCAGGCTGATAATGCCGTTCATATTGCTGATGGCGTCGATCACATTTTCATCCGCCACGATAATGCCGCAGCGTGCGCCCGGCAAACCGAGCTTCGACAGACTCATGCAGAGAATAATGTTGGGATTCCACAGCGGGCGCGCCTCGCTGAAGATAATGCCAGGAAAAGGCAGACCATAAGCGTTATCGATCAGCAGCGGAATGTCGTGCTGCTGCGCCAGCATATCGAGGTGGAGCAGCTCCTCATTGGTGATCACATTGCCGGTAGGGTTGGTGGGGCGCGAAACGCAAATCAGCCCAATCTCTTCGGTTATCGACAAATGATCGAAATCGACATGATATTTAAACTCTCCTTCCGGCAGCAGTTCAATATCAGGACGCGCGGCGATAAAGAGATCTTCATCCAGTCCGGCATCGGCATAGCCCAGATATTCCGGCGTGAGCGGAAACAGCACGCGCTTTTTCGTACCGTCAGCGCGCCGACCGGCATACAGGTTAAATAAATAGAAAAAGGCGCTCTGGCTGCCGTTGGTCAGGGCAATATTCTTCGCCGTGATCTGCCAGCCCAGCTCCTCCCGTAGCAGCGTCGCCAGCGCCTCCAGCAGCAAGGCTTTGCCGCGCGGGCCATCATAATTGCACAGCGCGCCGGTCAGTTTGCCGTCCTGATGCATCTGCAGCAAAAGCTGATGAAAATAGTCATCCATGGCGGGAATTTGTGCCGGATTACCGCCGCCGAGCATCACCGCATCGGGATTGCGTAACCCTTCATCCAGGTCTTCCATTAAGCGCGCGATGCCGGTATGGCGGGTAAATTTGTCACCGAAGAGAGAGAAGCTCATAGCTGTAAATCAAATGTAATGGGCAAGTGTGCAAATACCTTACCGTCAGGCGGTGAGCGATGCAAACGGCTTACTCTGCCAGCCGCACCCATAAGCCACGTCAGCAAAAGCTGAAACGTATAAAGCTTTACCCAGCTTCGATCACGTTTCCACATCGATAAACTGCAACAAGTCATTTAAAAATGCGTTAAAAATCGCATTTCTTTGTTGAAACTAGAGCTAAAAATATTCAGGTGACTGTCATCACTGTTTTTACACATCTGCATTTGTAACCTGCGGACTGTTTGGCTAAATCAATTCAGCTAAAGGAACGAATAAATGAAAAAATCTCTGGTGGCAGTAACGGTAGCAATGCTGTTTTCCACGCCTGTACTGGCGCAGTCATGGTTGCTGACGGATGCTGAAAGCGGCATGGAAAAGGGTAACTGGAGCATCAGCAGCCAACAGCTGAAGCTGGACGGCCAGTCCTTCAGTATTGAGCAGAAAGTTCTGCACGGCGGTAAACAGGAAGGTACTAAAGTCATCACACTGCGCAGTGAAAACGGGCTTACCATCGCCCTGAGTCCCAGCCGCGGCATGGATCTGCTGCATGTTAACGGTTATGGCGTACGCATGGGCTGGGATTCGCCGGTCGATGAGGTGGTCAATCCCGCTTATATCAATCTGGAAAGCCGTAACGGTCTCGGCTGGCTGGATGGTTTCAACGAAATGATGGTGCGCTGCGGCTTTGAATGGACGGGGCATCCGGTTAACAAAGATGGCGTGCTGTATACGCTGCACGGCAAGGCGGGCAACACGCCTGCTTCACGGGTAGAGATCATGATTGACGATCGGGCGCCGCATGAAATTCGTATTCGCGGCCTGCTGAAAGAACACACCTTTAAAATGGCGAAGCTCAGCACCTGGACCGAGCTGCGCTATGTGCCGGGCAGCAACAGCTTTACCATTCATGATGAGCTGACCAACCAAAGCGACTATCCGCAGGATTACCAAATCATCTATCACAGTAACTTCGGCACGCCGATTCTGGAAAAAGATGCCCGCTTTATCGCTCCGGTAAAAAGCGTTTCTCCCTTTAATGACTATGCGAAGCAGGGCCTGAAAGCGTGGAACCGCTACGACGCGCCGACCAAAGGTTTCGATGAGATGGTCTTTAACCTGACGCCGCTGGCGGATGCGCAGGGAAAAACGGTGGCGGCGGTTATCAACAGTAAAGGCGATAAGGGCGCGGCCATTGAATTTGATACGCATCAGCTGCCGCTGCTGACCTTATGGAAAAACACCGATACGCTGAAACAGGGTTATGTAACCGGTATTGAGCCGGGCACCAACTACGCTTATCCGGTCACCATCGAGAAAGAACAGGGGCGCGTAAAGCAGCTGCAGCCGGGGCAAAGCCAGGCATTTACGCTGACTTATTCGCTGTTGAAAGATGCCGAAGCGGTACAGAAGGTAGCGCAGCGGGTTAAAACGTTGCAGGGCGACAGCGCACCGCAGCTGGACGAGAAATCGTTGGCGGTGGAATAAAGGCAATAAGCGCGATCGCCGCAGCGGGCGATCGCTTGCCGCCGGGCAAACGGCTTAGCGCAGCACCTGTGGATTAACGCAGTTTTTCTCGACCTTGCCGGTCAGCGCGGTAATCAGGTTTTCAACCGCATCGCGCGCCATGCCGTAACGCGTTTCATGAGTGGCGGAGCCGATATGCGGCAGCGCCACCACGTTAGGCAGCTTCAGCAGTTCAGAATCAACCGGCAGCGGCTCCTGCTCAAACACATCCAGGCCGGCGGCATGAATCGTTTTATCTTTCAGCGCCGCGATCAGCGCCTGCTCATCCACCACTGGCCCGCGTCCCGCATTAATTAAGATGGCGCCCGGCTTCATTTTCGCCAGCTGTTCGCGGCCAATCATATGGTGCGTCTGTTCGGTCAGCGGCAGGCTGATACAGAGGAAATCTGATTCGCGCAGCAGCGTATCGAGATCGCAATACTGCGCGTTAAAGCGCGATTCCGCTTCCTCGTGATGCTTGCGCGCATTGTAAAGAATGGGCATGCCGAAACCGAGATGCGCGCGTTGCGCCAGCGCCAGGCCGATGCGTCCCATACCGAGAATACCCATTTTTTTATGATGCACATCGACGCCGAACCAGTCAGGCCCAATGCTGCGCTGCCATTCGCCCGCTTTAACCCGCTCAGCCACTTCCACCACGCGGCGGGCGCTGCTCAGCACCAGCGCCATCATGGTGTCGGCGACGGTTTCGGTCAGTACCGTAGGCGTATGCATCAGCACGATGCCGCGGCGATTCAGCGCGTCCACGTCGAAATTATCGTAACCCACGGAAATGGTCGAGGCGGCGCGCAGCTTCGGCATCTTCTCCAGCAGCGCTTCGTCTACCGGGCTGCTGGAGCCGATCATGCCTTCGGCGCGCGCAAAAGCCTGCGCCTGCGCCTGTACGGTTTCCGGCGTCAGGCCCTTAACCGCCGTCACGGTAAAATGCTCATCGAGGCGAGCGCGTAAATCATCCGGCAGGGTTTTGTACAGTACCACTTCAGGCTTCATATCAGGCTCCATCTAAAAAGGGGACAGGCAAAAACGGAACAGGCCGGGCAGGCCCGGCCTTTACGCGCGACTACTCAGGCGTGCCTGGCCGCGCGATTGGGCGAGGGGGCTGCTTGTTCTCCGCCGGTTTGACGATCAGCGTCAGGAAAACCGAAACCAACAAGGCCGCGCCCATAAAGATGTAAGAAGCTGCCGGGCTGCCGGTCGCACCGTTAAGGTAGCCGACGATCCAGGAGCCGACAAACGAACCCAGCGCGCCCATACTGTTAATCAGCGCCATAGCGCCGCCAGCTACGTTGCGCGGCAGCATCTCAGGAATAATGGCGAAGAACGGGCCGTAAGGCGCATACATCGCGGCACCGGCAATCACCAGCAGGCCCCAGGAGAGCCAGAAATTACTGGAGCCGACCATCCACGAGCCGAGGAATGCCAGCGCGCCGATCAGCAGTAAAGGCCAGACGAACAGCTTACGGTTCTGCATCCGGTCGGAGGCCCAGGACACCACGATCATTGCAATGGTGGCGGCCAGATAAGGCACGGCGGAGAGCCAGCCCGCTTCAACCATGCCCATTTGCGTGCCGTTGCGTAAAATCGACGGCAGCCACAGCACAAAGCCGTACACGCCGATGCTCCAGGCGAAATACTGCACGCAAAGAATGATCACGTTGCGTGATTTAAAGGCTTCACGATAGTTGCGTACCGCCTTAATGCCTTCCTGCTCTTTGCGCAGCTGTTCTTCCAGCGCGGTTTTTTCTTCATTGCTCAGCCAGCGCGCCTGGGACGGTTTATCCTGCACCATAAACCACCACAGCACCGCCCAGATCACCGCCGGAATGCCTTCAAAAATAAACATTTCACGCCAGCCGAAGGCGTCGATCAGATAGCCGGAGAGCACTGACATCCACAGCACCGTCACCGGATTGCCGAGGATCAAAAAGGTATTGGCGCGCGAGCGCTCCGACCTGGTAAACCAGTTGCTGATATAGATCAGCATCGCCGGCATCACCGCCGCCTCGACCACGCCGAGAATAAAGCGGATCGCCGCCAGCATCAGAATATTGCTGACCACACCGGTCAGCGAAGCGCAAATGCCCCACAGCACCAGACACCAGAACACCAGCTTCTTCACGCTGCGGCGTTCGGCATACATTGCGCCGGGGATCTGGAAGAAAAAGTAACCGAGGAAAAACAGCGCGCCCAGCAGAGAGGACATGCCTTTGGTAATGCCTAAATCTTCATTAATCCCGGCAGCGGAAGCGAAACTGAAATTTGCACGATCGAGATACGCCAGGCTGTAGGTGATGAAAATAATGGGGATGATATACCACCAGCGTTTCGGCGCGATTGCATGCTTGTTCATGAGCTTATTCTCTGTTGAGGGCGCATTCCGCTAATGATGCCGGCGAAATGCAGCGTTCCAGGTTACGTTTGTCGCTCAGTAGTCGCCCAGTTCGGCGCGCGTCGGCAAACCTTCGCTGTCGCCAATCGCCTGGATAGCCAGCGAGCCGATCTTATTGCCGCGTCGAATCGCCTGCGCCAGCGGCTTGCCTTCCAGCAGCGCACTGATCACGCCGACGGCAAAACCATCGCCCGCGCCCACGGTATCGACGACATTTTCCACGCGGATAGCTTCCACCTGGCCTTTTTCACCATCGGCGGTTTTATACCAGGCGCCGTCGCAGCCAGTTTTAACGATGACCGCTTTTACGCCTTTATCGAGGTAGAAATCGGCGATGGCTTCCGGCTGGCGATAGCCGGTCAGGATCAATCCCTCTTTTTCACCGGGCAGCACCCAGTCGGCATACGCGGCCAGCTGGTTAAGCTGATTAGCCATCTCCTGCTCGCTCGGCCACAGCACCGGGCGCAAATTAGGATCGAAAGAAATCGTCTTGCCCATGGTGCGCATCTCCTGCGCCGTGTGCTTCAGCAGTTCCAGCGAGCTGGCGGAGAGCGCTGCCGCGACGCCGCTTAAGTGCAGATGACGCGCGGCGCCGAAATAGTCGCGATCAAAATCTTCCACCGAAAGATGGCTGGCGGCGGAGCCTTTGCGGAAGTATTCCACGACCGGATCGGAGCCATCTTCCACTTTCGATTTCAGCTGAAAACCGGTGGGATAGCGCTTATCGGTCATCACGCGCTGGTGATCGACGCCCTCTTTTTCCAGCTGCTGGTGGACAAAGCGGCCAAAGGCATCATCGCCCACGCGACTGACCCAGCCCACATTCAGGCCGAGCCGCGCCAGGCCAATGGCGACATTCAACTCTGCGCCGGCAATACGTTTGGTAAAGGTTTCGGCGGCGGCGAGATCGCCGGTTTCTCTGGCGACGAACATCGCCATCGCTTCGCCGATGGTGACCACATCCAGAATGCCGTTCTGTTGACTATGGCTGTTCATGATTTACACCTCGCGCAGCAGATCAACGTAGTGACGCGTAACGGCCACCAGATCGTCGCCCTGCAGCGGAAACTCAATACCGCGCGGCACATTGCCGGGCAGCTGTTTCAACAGCGCGCGCCAGCTGCCGTCGGTTTCGTCGAGTGCAATTGCGCGGAAGCTGTCGCCATGGGGGATGGCGGCTTTCACATGAATATAGCTGACGTGGCGCGCAAGGCGATGCGCGGCGGCAAGCGGATCGTCGCCGGTCCAGATCCAGTTAGCCATATCAAACGTCATATCCGTCTGATCGCACTGCTCGAAAAATGCGGCGATCGCCGCCAGCGTGCCGTATTCGGTCTGATCGTTTTCCACCACTGGCCTGGCTTTACTGGCCGCCAGCGTTGATGCGAGGCCTGCTTCGGCGCCGGGACGATAGTGGCCCAGCGACAGCTTCAGCAGAGAGGCGCCCAGCTGATCCGCTTCCTGCAGATAACGGCCCAGCTGCGGATTCAGTTCTCCCTGCGCGGTAAACAGCGCGTCGGGCACAGAATAGAAGGCGTTCAGCCGGTGATCAGCAATGGCGGCGGCGAGCTGCGGCAGCTGTTGCAGCTCTGACTCGTTAAACAGCTCGCGACGAATTTCCACGCCGTCCGCGCCCGCTTTAGCAATAATCGGCAGCAGCGCGCGCTGTCCGCCCAGCTCTGCGACTTTTTGATGTCCGAACGCGGCGGTCACTACAATAATTTCTGGTTTCACTCTTTCCTCCGGGGCGACGATATATAAATCCACGATAGAGAAAAGTTAATTGGAACCGGTTCCAAAACAAAGGCGGAAAGTATGAAATTATGACCGCGCTCACGATGTAGATGTTTTGTACCAGGGAATGTCTGATTTGTGATGGCGGCGCTGGATGCGGGCAGTTGGAGGCGCAGCGCAACGCTGCTGCTGGTTTGATTTCGATAACCTGTATGGATATCTGTTCCTGTAGGGAGGCGACGCGCCGCTGCTGGCTTAATGCTGTATGGACGCCAGCGCCGACAAAGGAAAAACCTGCGGGTTAACGTCCGGTTAAAGGACGTGATGAGCCGCGAATTACCAGTTCGCCGCCGAAGGTTTTTTCCTCTATGTCGGTGGCTTTCCCTTCGATACGCTGAATAACGCGCTCTATCGCCGCATAGCCGATTTGCCTGGTTGGCTGCTTCAGTGTGGTAATACCGTCGCCCGCCAGCTCCGCCCATTCCAGCTCATCAAAGCCCAGCAGGCCAATCTGCTGGCCCCAGTTCAGGCCGAGCCGCCGTAGCGATCGCGCAACCTGAAGCGTCAGCGCGCCGTTCGCCACCAGCAACGCCGCAGGCTGCTCACCGTGACGCTGATAAAAATCAGCAATGATGCGATCGATTGTCGCGGCATCGCTGAGCGTCACCTCTGCATTCTCACTGATAATATCGTTACTGCGCGTACAGAACTGGCGGAACGCCTGCAGCCTTTCCAGCCGCGTATTCACCAGCCCAAGCGGCTCACTGAGAAACAGCAACGCGCGGTAGCCGTTCTTCACTAAATGCCCGGTTGCGTCGTTAGCCGCCCGCACATTATCCAGGCCGACGACGTCGCAGGAAAAATCGGGGATTTTACGATCGATTAGCACCATCGGCAGCAGCGACTGCTGAAGCCGGTTCAGCGCCTCTTCGCGCATACCGACCGCATTGACCACGATCCCCTCGACCTGATAGCTGCTGAACAGCTGTAAATAGTGCTGCTCCTGGTCGATTTCATTATTGGTATTGCACACCAGTAAGGTAAAACCGTGAGCGCGGCAGGCCGCTTCGATGCCGCACAGCACATCAACTGAATAGGGATTGGTAATATCGGCGATAATCAGCCCGATCAGACGCGTGCGTCCACGTTTCAGGCCGCGCGCCATTTGGTTTGGACGGTAATTCAGCGCGGCGATCGCCTGCTCAATCCGCTGTTTTAAATCAGGAGAGAGCGCATGCTGCTCACCGTTAAGGTAACGGGAAACGCTGGTTTTGCCCGTTTTCGCCACTCTGGCGACGTCGCTGATGGTGGCGCGTACAGCCTTTTGTTTCATCTCTTTATTCACTCCGCGAATTCGCACAGAGACTAACACAGCTTGTTGTTGGTCGTTAGTCTGACGCCGGAGAAGTGACGCATGCAGGAAATAAAAAGGGGCAGCAGGCTGCCCCTGAACAAGCGGAATCAGGAGAGCGGGCTGAGCGTAATCTCAACGCGACGGTTCTGCGCTTTGCCTTCTTCGGTGCTGTTGGAGGCGATCGGATTATCCGGGCCCATGCCGCCGGTGCGCACGCGCGTGCTGGCGACGCCCTGCAGGATCAGCGCGCTGGCGACGCTGTCGGCACGCTGCTGCGACAGGCGCATGTTCAGCGCTCGGGTGCCGGTGCTGTCGGTATAGCCCACGACGTTAACGGCGGTTTTCGGATACTCTTTCAGCACCATCGCCACGCCGGTCAGCGTCTGCGCGCCTGCCGGTTTCAGCGTGCTGCTGCTGCTGTCGAACGTTACGTTGTTCGGCATATTCAGAATGATGTTATCGCCGTTGCGCGTCACGCTGACGCCGGTGCCGCGCATTTTGTCACGCAGTTTGGCTTCCTGCACATCCATGTAATAACCCAGGCCTCCGCCCAGCGCTGCGCCGGACGCCGCGCCGATCAACGCGCCTTTGCCGCGATCTTTTTTCGACGAGGAAAGCACGCCGACGCCCGCGCCAACCAGCGCGCCAACGCTTGCGCCAATGCCAGATTTGCCCGCCTGCGATTCGCCGGTGTAGGGATTGGTGGTACAGCCAGAAAGGGCAAGGGTGCCGCTTAATAAAAGTGACAAGGCGATAATGCTTTTATTCATCTTTATATCCTTCAAAAAATGCTGCAACAGGCGCGCCCGCGCCTGCTTAAGTCGGCAATTATGCCGCGTCTGGCTTTAGGAAATATCCAGTAATTTGCTCAGATGCGTACACTTTTAAAGCGATTGATTCGCGGGGTGGCAAAAACAGTCGGTGAGATGGTCATTAACCAACCCGCAGGCCTGCATAAACGAGTAACAAATCGTCGAACCGACAAATTTAAAACCGCGCTTTTTCAGCGCTTTCGAGAGCGCAAGCGAAGCTGGCGTCTGGGCCGGAACCACATTCAGCGCGGCAAAATGATTGATCTGCGGCTGGCCATCGACAAAAGACCAGACAAAGCGCGAAAAATCTTCGCCGTTTGCCTGCATCGCACAGTAAGCATGCGCGTTAGTAACAATCGCCGTTAACTTGCCGCGATGACGTATCAGCCCGCTGTTCTGCATCAGCGCATCAATATCGGCTTCCGTCATCTGCGCTACCGCCTGCGGATCGAACTGATGAAACGCGGCGCGATAGTTTTCCCGCTTTTTCAACACGGTAATCCAGGAGAGTCCCGCCTGCTGACCCTCCAGGCACAGCATTTCAAACAGCGCCTTACTGTCGGTTTGGGGAAGCCCCCATTCCCGATCGTGATAGGTCTGATAAAGAGGATCGTTTGAAACCCAGCCGCATCGTTGCATCCGTACTTTCCTTATCTTTCAGGCTGATGAAGAGCGCTATCTTATCATGCGTTCAGCGCAGGCAAACGCCACGGCATCCCCAGATTCCGTCTGTCTGATACGCCGGATGGCACGTTACGCCAGGCGGTGCGCCGCCTGGCGCGTGGTGTAACGCATAAAATGAGAAGCCTGGCAAAGCTGTGAGCATATAATCAGCATGCTAATAATTAACAGAGAAATTACATGTCTGACGAGATAAAAATTATTGTTTTAAAATTTGCCAGCTTCTTTGGCTGCGCACTGTTTCTGGCACTGATGATGGGGTTGGTGTTTATTGATGTCTACTGGATGCACGATGCGGTACATGAAACCTCTTTTACCGAAATGTTCCAGGAAATTCAGCTGGGTGCCATTGCGCTGATGTTCTTCCTGTGCGCTATCCGTCAGCAAAATTTGCGCTACAGCCTGCTGCTGACAGGCGGCTTTTTTACCTGCATGCTGATTCGCGAAATGGATTTCCTGTTTGATGAGATCAGGCACGGCGCCTGGGTCTGGTTTGCGTTAACCGTAGCGGCAATTTGTGTATGGCGTGCCGCACTGCATCCTTCCGCTACGCTGTCCGGGCTGGTTCATTTTCTGCATCATCCCAGCTGGAATATGATGGCTGCCGGCCTGCTGAACATCCTGGTCTTTTCACGTCTGTTCGGCATTCACGAACTGTGGGAAACGCTGATGCTGGATGGCTATAACCGCACGGTGAAAAACATGGCGGAAGAGGGCACGGAACTGCTGGGCTACAGTTTTTGCCTGTTTTCCAGCCTGCATTACCTGTGGGATGTGTGGCGCCTGAAACCGGAAAAAACGAGCATCGCCTGACAGACACAACACTAAGCAACAGGCGATCCTGAACGCTAAACTTGCTAGAATAGCGCCTGTTAAAGCTGCTACGGCGGTCAGTTATGTTTTGCCTGCAACAGAACCCGGAAATTACCATGTCTGTCAAGATTTTAACCTCTACTGTCATTGGCCTTGAGGCGTTCCGTCAGGATCCGCTCGGCGCGCTTGCTTCGGCGCAAGCGGGTGCGGTTGCCGTATTCGATAACAATGCGCCGGTGCTGTATGCGGTAACTCCTGACCGGCTGGCTCAGCTTCTGGAGCTGGAAGCGGCGGCGCGCCAGCCGCAAAGCGATGTGGCGCTGGATGAGCAACTCTATAACGATTCCCTGGCGTCGCCGATGTCGGTGCCGGCTGGCAAGTTTATGATGTACGCTGGCTGGCGGCCTGATGCGGATTTCCAGCGTCAGGCTGCGATTTGGGGCATTGCGCTTAGCGAGCCGGTGACGCCTGCCGAGCTGGCCTCTTTTGTCACCTGGTGGCAGGCTGACGGTCGGCCTTTTCATCACGTCCAGTGGCAGCAGAAACTGGCGCGCAGCGTTCAGCAGAGCCGGGCGGTTAACGGCGGCCGGGCGCAGCGCGACATCAATCAGCTGCCTGAACCCGATCACACGATTCCTGATGGTTTCCGAGGTGAATAATGAAAACGCCCGCTGAATTATTTAACCGTCTGCAACGCATGATGCCTGCGCATATCAAGCCGAAATTTCAGAGCGGCGAAGAGCTGCTGGCCTGGAATCAGGAGCAGGGCCGTCAGCGTTCCGAAGCGATTGCGCGTGAAAACCGCGCCATGAAAATGCAGCGCATTCTGGGTCGCTCCGGCATTCGCGAGCTGCATATGAACTGCTCGTTCGATAATTATCGCGTGGAGAACGAAGGGCAGCGTAAAGCGCTGGAGCAGGCGCGGCGCTATGCCGAGGAGTTCGATCACAGCATCGCCAGCTTTGTCTTTTCCGGGCGTCCCGGCACCGGAAAAAACCATCTGGCGGCGGCGATTGGCAACCACTTAATTCTGCGTGGGAAAAGCGTGTTAATCGTGACGGTTGCCGATCTGATGTCGATCATTAAAGGCACTTTTAGCGGCGACAGCGACCGCACCGAAGAGCATCTGTTGCACGACTTCAGCACCGTCGATCTGCTGGTGATTGATGAAATCGGTATGCAGACCGAATCGCGCTATGAAAAGGTGATTATCAATCAGATCGTTGACCGCCGCTCCTCCTCGAAGCGCCCGACCGGTATGCTGACCAATCTCGATCACGGCAATATGGTCAAGCTGCTGGGCGAGCGGGTGATGGATCGTATGCGTCTGGGACAAAGCCTGTGGGTAAACTTTAACTGGGACAGCCATCGCGGCCGTATTACCGGCAACGAATATTAATTCTGTTCACGCAGGGAAACGGCCAGTCTGTTTTCCTGCGAGCTACCGTTTTTGCCGCCTGCGCACCGCTTATCGGGTGATATTTCGATCCTCTCTGCCAACCTGTTGCCTTATTCTTTTTCCTGCCTGGCCTGGCGTCCGTGTGCCGAATGGCAGACTAAACCATTTTTTCGCTTCCTGTTGATGACGCCTTTCAAAGCCATACTCGTCCGTTCTCTGTAGATCTGCTAATTGACCGTCTGAATAGGCTGGAAAATTATGTAAAAACGCATAATTTGGGCGATCCTGATGTTCAAAAGGTGATTGCTGAAAATACAGGCCAATGCTGTGACGCAAAAAACGGGCAAATAAATCAGACATGATGATTTTAAGCGGACATGGCGGGCAGAAAGCATACGTTTATAAAAGAGAAAATATTAAGCACAGCTTTCCCGGACAGTTGAAAGTCTCCGGCTCAGGGAAACGTTGATTCTTTTAGCCACCTTTTATGGTGGCTTAACTTTATTTAAAACTGTACTCTATATTATTCGTTTTACATTCATACGTTGCAAAATATTCAATTACCCCCTTTGGCCCCGTTGCGGTGAAAGGCACAAAAAAAACATTTGTTATCTGTGAGTTATTTTTATGGAATTCCAGTGTCGGCGTTTTCGTTCCTAATTTTGCAGAAGCCTGCTCCCACCGCGGCATTCTGTACTCAAGGTAATCTTTTGATATGACGCTTGTTGCTTGCTCGTAGGTGAATGTGTCGCAGGAGGGGCCTGTACCATTGATAAATAGATATATTGAATATCCAATATATACGAAGATAACGAGTGTTATAATTATGGCCAGCTTCTTGCGTAACAGCATTATTAATCCCTCTAATTTAAACCCGCTGATGAATATAGTAAGAATAATTTTTAAATTCAATTATTTATAAGCACAACCTTTTTTCTTATTTCAGGTCAGGAAAAGAATATACCCATAAATTAATCCGATGCGTACAGGCACGTTAATACGATCCTCCGCGTACAGAAACGATAACGCCAATACTATGCGCTGTCCTGCCTGAAGAGGACCAGGCGCTTTCCGTGTTATGGCGCTGGAACGGAGCTGTGCCGTTGACCATGCCTGTTACTTTTCGCGCCCGTTTTCTGGACAGCAGAATGAGCCATTTTATCTGTCAGGTTTCGTATCCGTTTTCTGGACAGCAGAATGAGCCATTTTGCCTGTCAGGTTTCGTACCCGTTTTCTGGTCAGCTGCTTAAAATCGCTTTCCCGCCAGGTTAACTGATATTTTCCGCCTCCTCTGTGCTGCCTCCATTTCGTCAATTATTGTAATCTGGCGGCTCACCTGCCAGGCTACCGCTTCGTCTGCGCCTGAAGTCCCCCTTATAAAACCAGATCGCTGGGGCTTTCTTTATGGCGTTCTCGCTCCGCAGCCTGTTTCGCTGTCTAACTGGGATGATTATGGCCTCACCTGCTGATTCGCGGGCGGAATCGCTGTTACAGCACCGTTCGTTTGTTGCCTTCTGGCTGGCGCGTACCTGCTCCAGCTTCGGTTTTCAGATGTTATCGATCATTGTCGGCTGGCAGATTTATGCCATTACCGGTAAAGCCTTCTGGCTCGGCATGATTGGCCTGGTGCAGTTCCTGCCGTCGGTGACGCTGGCGCTGTGGGCAGGACATATTGCCGACCAGCGCGATCGTCGCCGCATCGTCTTTTTTTCCCAACTGGTGGAGTGGCTGGCGATTGTGGCCTTAACGCTGCTGACCCTGCTGCATCACAGCGATGTCTGGACCATTCTGGCGCTGGTTTTCGTGTTGTCGGTGGCGAAAGTGATGGAAGCGCCGGCAATGCAGTCGATACTGCCCGCGCTGGTGCCGCCGCGTCTGCTGGCGCGTGCCACCGCCGCCAGCGCCGTCGGCGGCCAGGCGGCGATGATCATGGGCCCGGCGCTGGGCGGTTTGCTGTATGCGGCGGGCGCGGATATGGTTTATATGGCGACCGGCCTGCTCTATCTGATCTCTATCATTATGGTGAGCCGCCTGCGTTACGAGCAGGCGCCGCCGCCGCGCACGCCCGCCACGCTCTCTACCCTGTTTGCGGGCGTGCGTTTTATTCGCGAGCGTCCCGATGTGCTGGGTGTGATTTCGCTCGATCTCTTTGCGGTACTGCTTGGCGGGGCGACCGCGCTGCTGCCGATCTATGCGCAGGATATTCTGCATACCGGCCCGCTCGGCTTAGGGCTGCTGCGCGCGGCGCCGGCGGCAGGCGCATTGCTGGTGGGCTTCTGGCTGAGTCGCCGCTCGCTGGAGCGCCATGTTGGGATGATTATGTTTATCTGCGTGGCGGGTTTCGGCGCGGCGACGCTGGTATTCGCGCTCTCATCCAGCTTCTGGCTCTCGATGGTGGCGCTGTTCGCTACCGGCGGCTTCGATATGGTCAGCATGGTGATCCGTGGCGCGCTGGTGCAGCTCGATACGCCTGATGAGATGCGCGGGCGGGTTAACGCGGTTAACTCAATATTTATCAACACCTCTAACCAGCTGGGCGAATTTGAGTCGGGCATGCTGGCGGCCTGGCTGGGCGTAGTACCGGCGGCGGCCATTGGCGGCATCGGCACGCTGGTGGTGGTGGGATTATGGATGCACTGGTTTCCCGGGCTGCGTCGTCGTCAACGTCTTGAGAACGAGGTGGCGTGATGATTGTCCGCCCTTATCAACACTGGTTTCTGCGCCTGTTCGTCTGGCACGGCTCGGTGCTGGCAGATATTCTGCTGCGCCTGAGTCTCAACCTGGCGATGTCGGCAATCGCCGTGATCTACTATCACTGGTATGAAGGGATGGGGCTGCATCTGACCACCGCGCCCTTCAGCCTGCTGGGCATCGCTATCGCTATCTTCCTGGGCTTTCGCAATAACGCCAGCTATGCGCGCTATACCGAAGCGCGTCAGCTTTGGGGTTCGCTGCTGATTACCCAGCGATCCCTGTTGCGTCAGGTAAAAAGCGTGCTGAGCGACGAGCAGCAAATCCATCAGTTCAGCAGGCTGCTGATCGCCTTTGCCTGGAGCCTGAAACACCAGTTGCGCCGCACCGACGGGCGAAAAGATTTGCGCCGTCTGGTGCCGGAACGCTATTTATCGCAGGTGGAAAACAGCCCGCAGCCCACCAACCGGCTGTTGCTTTGCATGGGCGACTGGCTGGGCGAACAGCGGCGCGCGGGCCATATCAGCGATGTGCTTTACACCAGCATCGATGCCAACCTTAACCGGCTGTCGGATGTGCTGGGCGGCTGCGATCGGATCGCCAACACGCCGATTCCCTTCGCCTACACGCTGATTCTGCACCGCACGGTCTACCTGTTTTGTACGCTGTTGCCGTTCGCGCTGGTTAACGATCTGCATTATCTGACGCCGCTGGTGTCGGTATTTATCTCTTACACCTTCTTATCGCTGGAATCGCTGGCGGAGGAGCTGGAAGAACCTTTCGGCAGTTCGCCTAACGATTTGCCGCTGAATGCGTTATGCAACGGCATTGAAATTATTTTGTGTGAGATGATCGATCGGCCCGGCCCGCCGAAAATTCACCCGGATGCGAATTATATTCTGACCTGAGGCGCACCGAGCCGTCAGCCTTCAGTCGCTGACGGCTTGCCGCAGGCAATATCGATCTCTCCTCACGTACCGGGCAGCAGTCGGCGGCGGTGGAAACCGCTGCCAGCATGGAGCAGCTCACCTCCACCGTGAAGCGGAATGCGGATAACGCTCATCAGGCGAGCAGCCTGGCGCAGCGCAGCGCCACCGCCGCGCGTGAAATCGAAACGAAAGCCGCTTCATCTCAGGCGCCGCTCAGACGGCGCCTTTTCCGTTCTGCTGATCCTTTCATTGAAACCTGACGCGATAATTCTTGATGCGCGCGTCGGCTTGCGCCTGCCAGGCGTGCTGCCTGCCTGCTATCTATCGCTGCTTGTTAGCAGAAACAGGACGGAAAATTAACAAACCCGCATTTTTAATGTCATAGATTTAATAGCAGTAACCTTTCGTCCGTTTTTTCTGACAACAGAAATATCTTATTCAACAAACTGATGACAACTGAGGCTGGCCGGTATTAATTTTAATTAAATAATAACTTCTATATGTTATGCGAAAGATTAAGTTAATGTCGCGCGAACCGATATATATAGCGGTGCCCGTTTCTTATTATAAGGATGAAAGATGAACGGTCTGACGGCTTTATTTTCAGGTGTTAATAATTTAAGCGTAGGCAAGAAACTTACCGCAGGATTTGTGCTGATTTTGTTTATTACTCTGGCTATTACTGGCGCCGGAATCAACGGCTTTTCAAGGATAAGGCAAAGCAGCCAGAAACAGCAGACCGCAATACGCATGGTGCAGCGTCTTAATCAGGCGCGCCTGAGTCGCACCCTGTTACAGTACACAGGCAACCGTAAGTATGATGAAGAAAACGCGCAGGCGTTACAGCAGTTAAAACAGCTCAGCGAATCGCTGGATCGCTTTAGCTGGCGCCCTGAAGGGCAGCGGAAACTGAATACCATTAAGCAGGCAGAGAATATTTATCTGGCGGAAAGGGAACAGTTTGTCGCGGCGCTTAATCAACGAACTGAACTGCTTAACGGTCTCAATAGCAACGTACTGGCTGAGTATAGCGTTAAGGCCGATAAATTAAGCAAGCAGCTGAATAGCGATACCCGGCTGGCCTCAAGAGCTTCCCGGCTGGATGCCGATATTCAGAATGTATTAAAACAGTGGCCGGTTTTTATTAAGCAGCCGACCGAAGCGCGTAAAGAAGCATTGGTCACGGCGTTGAAAGGCGTCGCCGAAGGCGCGGTGCTGTTAAGGCAGATCTATTATGCCAATGAGGGGGACTGGATTACCGACACCGCGCGGGAAGCGAATCGTCTGAGCGATCTGTTAACCACCTATCAGCAGGCGTTTAATGAACAGGAGAAAAAATCTGCGGTATTAACGGCAGCCGCAGAAAAAATGAATCAATCGGTAGAGGATTTGTACCTGTTTCAGGTGAAGCAGGTTGAAGAGACGATTGACGATGCCAGTAAGTTTGCCTGGGGCGCCACTGTGCTGGGCATACTGGCGGGCATGGCGATCGCCTGGCGTATTACGCTCAATATTACCCAGCCGCTGCGCGAAACTCTGGAAGTGGCTGACAAAATCGCCGCCGGTGATTTGACCACGCATATTGAAACGCATCGTCGCGACGAGCCGGGCCTGCTGATGCAGGCGATAGGACGCATGAACGATAACCTGAAAGGGATTATCGTTCAGGTGCGCCAGGGCGTGAATAACGTGGCGCATGCCTCATCAGAAATCGCCGCCGGTAATATGGATCTCTCCTCGCGTACCGAGCAGCAGTCGGCGGCGGTGGTGGAAACCGCCGCCAGCATGGAACAGCTCACCTCCACCGTGAAGCAGAACTCAGAGAATGCCCATCAGGCGAGCTGCCTGGCGCAGGAGGCGTCACGCAATGCCGGACGCGGCGGCCAGATCGTGCAGGATGTGGTGGTCACGATGGAAGAGATCAGCAGCAGCTCGAAGAAAATTGCCGACATTATCAATGTGATTAACGGCATCGCTTTCCAGACCAATATTCTGGCGCTGAATGCGGCAGTAGAAGCGGCGCGCGCCGGCGAGCAGGGACGGGGCTTTGCGGTGGTGGCGGGTGAAGTGCGCAGCCTGGCGCAGCGCAGCGCCACCGCCGCGCGTGAAATCGAAGCGCTGATTAGCGAAGCGGGCGAAAAAGTGGAAAACGGCTCGCGGCTGGTCAGTAACGCCGGGCAGGCTATGGAAGATATTATGCTATCCGTAAACCAGGTCAGCAGCATTATGAATGAGATTGATACCGCCTCCGAGGAGCAGAGCCGCGGCATTCTGCAGATCGGCCAGGCGATGAGTGAAATGGACAGCAGTACCCAGCAGAATGTGGCGCTGGTTGAGCAATCCTCTGCCGCCGCCGCCTCGCTGGAAGCGCAGGCGAAGCAGCTGGAGAAAATGGTTGCGGTGTTCAGAACCACGGAATGTGACGTGCCCGACGGCGAGTGGTTAAATGACGGCCCGCGTCACTCTCTCGATTCCGCCGGGCCGATGGCGGCGGCATAGCCGCAGCCTCGGCAAATAGCCGCGCCAGCGTGAAGCGAGCCCCCGGCAAAACCTGGCTTTCAGGGGGGCGTTTCAGGTATCGGCGGAGCGTACAGGCAAGGCGCCAGGTTCGCTGCCTGCCATGCAGGCGGCGATACGTTGATCTCAGCCGTTTACCGCGTTAGTCAGCGCATCCGGCTGCACAGGCGCTACCGCCTGTACCAGCGAATCGCGGGTAATTTCCGCAATCGAGCGGGCGCCGGTTAACGTCATCGCCACGCGTATCTCTTTTTCAAACAGGTTCAGCAGATTGGTGACGCCCGCTTCACCGGCGGCCGCCAGCGCATACAGGAAGGCGCGGCCCAGCAGTACGGTATCCGCGCCCAGCGCAATCATGCGTACCACGTCCAGCCCGCTGCGCACGCCGCCGTCCGCCAGAATCGCCAAATCGCCCTTTACCGCATCGGCAATTGCGGGCAGCGCCCGCGCCGAAGAAAGCACGCCGTCCAGCTGACGTCCGCCGTGGTTGGACACCACAATGCCGTCCGCGCCAAAGCGTACCGCGTCACGCGCATCTTCGGGATCGAGAATGCCTTTAATCACCATCGGGCCTTTCCAGAAATCACGGATCCACTCCAGGTCGCGCCAGGAGATGGACGGATCGAAGTTATTGCCCAGCCAGCCGATATAGTCTTCCAGGCTGGTCGGCTCGCCGCGCCAGGCGGAGATATTGCCCAGATCGTGCGGGCGGCCATTCAGTCCGACATCCCAGGCCCACTGCGGATGCAATGCCGACTGAATATAGCGGCGCATGGCCGCATTCGGGCCGCTCATGCCGGAATGGGCATCACGATAGCGCGCGCCCGGCACCGGCATATCAACGGTAAACACCAGCGTCGAGCAGCCCGCCGCCTGCGCCCGCTCCAGCACGTTGCGCATAAAGCCGCGATCGCGCAGGACGTAAAGCTGAAACCACATCGGACGCTGGATGGCGGGCGCCACTTCTTCAATCGGGCAAAGGGAAACGGTCGATAGCGTAAAGGGAATGCCCTTTTTATCGGCCGCTCTTGCCGCCTGCACTTCGCCGCGCCGCGCATACATGCCGCACAGCCCAACCGGCGCCAGCGCGACCGGCATCGACAGCGTTTCGCCAAACAGCTGCGTTTCCAGGTTCAGCGAAGACATGTTACGTAAAATACGCTGGCGCAGCGCAATTTGCGCCAGGTCTTCGCTGTTGCGCCGCAGCGTATATTCGTCATAGGCGCCGCCGTCGGCATAGTGAAACAGGAATGGCGGAATTTTGGCTTTGGCTGCGGCCCGGTAATCTTTTGCTGATGAGATAATCACGGTTGTCCTTCCTTACGCTTTACTGTTCGGAATGCGCATACTGCGCGCCCGTCGCGCCTCTTCTTCATGCAGGTTGCGCATGGTGGCATCGACAAATTCAAGATGTTGGATGGTTGCGCTGCGCGCGCGATCGGCATCGCCCGCCACAATCGCCTGACAGATGGCTTCATGCTGCACCGCCAGCTGGCAGAAGATCTCCGGCGCGGTGTACATGCGCTGGCGGCTCTGCATCACTGAAGATTGCAGCAGATCGAACAGCCCGCGCATCGCCTGCAACAGCACCAGATTGTGCGCCGCCTCGGCAATCGCCAGATGAAAACGCACGTCGGAATGAGCTGCGAGATCGGGGTCATCCCGATCGCTGACCTGTAGCATCATCTGATAGCAGCGCTGAATGTGCGCTTTGTCCTCCGGCGTGGCGCGCCGTGCTGCATGCCAGGCGGTGCTGGACTCAATGGCGGTGCGTGCTTCCAGCACGTCATAACGGTAGCCGGGATCGTCCGCCAGCAGCGTGCTGAGCGGCATCACCAGCCGGTTGGCCGACCAGTCGGCAGCGCGCTGTTCGGTAATAAAGTTGCCGCCGCCGCGTCGGCTGATCAGCACACCTTCGCTAATCAATGTCTGAATCGCTTCGCGTAGCGACGAGCGTGAAACGGTGAGCTGCTGCGCCAGCTGACGCTCTGCCGGTAGCCGCGCGCCGGGCTGAAGCTGCTGGTCGACAATAAACTGGCGCAGCCGATCGATAAGCGGTTTCTCCATCGACATCACGGAATCATCCACGGGAAAACCCAGGCCTGCAGCGAGGTGATCACCCCGACAATACAGGTGAAAATCAGGCTGTGTTTTACCGTGAAGCGGAACAGATCGGCCTCTTTGCCCACCAGTCCAACCGCAGCGCAGGCGATGGCGATCGACTGCGGCGAGATCATTTTGCCGGTCACGCCGCCGGTGGTATTGGCTGCCACCAGCAGCACCTCCGGCATGCCGATTTGCTGCGCGGTGGTCGCCTGGAGCGCGGCGAACAACGCGTTAGAGGAGGTATCCGAACCGGTAAGGAAAACGCCCAGCCAGCCCAGGAAGGGGGAAAAGAAGGTAAAGGCGTTGCCGGTATGCGCTAACGCCAGCGCCAGCGTGGCGGAAAGGCCGGAATAGTTAGAGATAAAGGCGAAGGCCAGTACCGCGCCGATGGAATAGATCGGCAGCGCCAGCTCACGCAGCGTTTCGCCAAAAGCGCTGACCGCCTGTGCCGGGCGCATCCGCAGCCAGACAATCGACAACAGCGCGGCGATAAAGATTGCAGTGCCGGTAGCGGAAAACCAGTCGAGCTTGTAGATAGCGGCGTAAGGCGTAGCGGCGGCCACCACCGGCGGCATTTTCACTACCTGCTGATGCAGGAAAGGGACGTTAACGCTGAACACCCAGTCGTAAAGCGCGCCGCCGGGCGCGAACAACGCTTTAAACGGCGGGATGCTCCACAGTGTGACGGTGATAGTTAAAAACAGAAACGGCATCCAGGCGCGAATAATCTTCCCTGCGCTGTAGCGTGTGGAGCTGCGCGCGGAGTCATTATCCTGATTATCGAAGCGGAAAATACGTACCGGCTTCCAGACGCGCAGAAACAGCGTCAGACACAGCAGCGAAACCAGCGCGGAAATCACATCCGGCAGTTCCGGGCCGAGGAAGTTAGAGGTGAGATACTGGGCAATAGCAAAGGAGCCGCCGGAAACCAGCACTGCGGGCCAGGTCTCTTTCACGCCGCGCCAGCCATCCATAATCGCCATCACCCAGAACAGTACGATCATCGTCAGGAACGGCAGCTGGCGTCCCGCCATCTGGCTGATGGCCATCGCGTCCAGACCGGTGACCTGTCCGGCGAAGATAATCGGAATTCCCATCGCGCCAAAGGCGACCGGTGCGGTGTTCACGATCAGGCAGAGCCCGGCAGCGTATACCGGCTTAAAGCCCAGGCCAACCAGCAGCGCGGCGGTAATCGCCACCGGCGCGCCGAAGCCGGCAGCCCCCTCCAGGAAGGATCCAAAGGCAAAGCCGACGATCAGCATTTGCAGACGCTGATCTTCGGTAATCGAGAGAATGGAGTTGCGGATGATTTCAAACTGTCCGGTTTTTACGGTGATTTTATAAACAAAAACCGCAGCGATAATAATCCAGGCGATGGGCCAGAGCCCGTACAGGAAGCCATAAACGGCAGAGGCCAGCGCCTGATCGATCGGCATCCGGTAAAACAACAGCGCGACGGCCAGCGCGATCAGCACCGTAATGGTGCCAGCGATATAGCCTTTCAGCCGCAGCTGCGTCAGAGCAAAAAAGAAAAACAGAATGGGGAGCGCGGCGATCAGGCTCGACAGCCAAATGTTATCGAGCGGATCGTAGAGTTGCTGCCAGTTTTGCATGGGGGCCTGTTCTCCTGAACGTTACGCCTTAAGCCTGAACGCCCAGAATCGACGCTGTCGTCGGTTAACGGGCGATATCGATTCTGGTCAGACCAAAAGGCGCGCAGATGTTAAATTATTGTTTATCTGACGGTGAACGGAATGCAATCTTTGCGTAACGCTTTCATTTAAGGCTGGAAGAGTGGTCACAAACAGACATTTTTGGTAGGACCAATTTTGTGAGGCAGAAAGAAAGCAGGGAAAGAAAGGGAGCAAAAAAAAAGCTTTCTGTTAAGAAAGCCGGCAAGTCACACAAGAAGAGTCGTACTGCTTTTTTTAGATTGTAATGTTGTACGCACGAGCCTTTCCTTTATCGTCGGATTGGCCGCCAGCGGTATACAGCCCAGGTGAAGCGACTGCTTTATCCATCACCTGATTGAGATTGCGCACTTTCTGCATATGCATATTCAGCAGATGGCTGGTTTGCAGATTCATTTCGCTCGCTTTCTGGGTGGACTGTTGCAGCCGTTCCCAGAGCGCCGCCAGCGCCACCTGCTGGCTATAGGGCGCAAGCAGCTGCAGGCGCGTTTCTTCCTGTTTGCGCTGCTTGTCGTAATAGGCCACGGTGGATAACAGGCGGCTTTTAGTATCGGAGAGCTGCTGCAACGCAACCGGATTTACCTGCGCATAGCTGAGCTGCTTGATCTCCTCAGCGATGACCGCTTCCAGCTCGGTAAGGGTTTCCTGCAATTTATGTAACGTAGTCCGTAAGGTTTCCATTGTGGCTTCCGTTATCGATCGTCAAGGATATTTTGCAGCAGCGCCTGGGCGATTTTTTCATAATCCATCTTCAGATCGCCGTTGCGGATCGCCTCTTTAATTTGCTGCACCCGTTCCATATCCACATCGCGGGACGTGTCAGTTTTAATCTGCTGCGTTAAGGCGCTGAGTTTAACATCGGTGCCTTTTTCCGCCGTGGCCGTACTACTTTTCGCACTGTTCGCCAGGTTCCGTTGGTTGAGCTTCACCTCCTGCTGAATATGGGCTGGCGAAACAGGCTGCGTTTTCAGCGTATGATTAATGCTCATGTTTTTATTCTCCGAAACCTGTATGTTGACGTCTAACGCTAATAATAATATCGGTGGCTTTCAGGATAACTAAAGTTGCTTCTACAAATTTATCCTGACGCTACCATCATTATTTACGTTGCCCGTAACCAGTTGGCCATTTTTCATTCGCACGCGCACAGCATCGTTAACGGCAGCATTATCCAGCGCCTTGCCTCTGGCCATAATATGAAACCCGTTGCCGTAAGCAATAATGTCGATCTCTTCGCCACGACTGATGCGCCAGCTTTTACGCAGCTGATTTTCCGTTAATGGCTGCCCGGCGCGAACGGGGCGGGTTAATACTGCGTTTACGAAATTTCCTGCATCCATGATCACGCCGCTCGGAAGATTCGCCAGCGAACCCCGGCGCTGTAGCAGATCGTCCGAACTTAATACGCTGCCCGCTTTTAAATCGCGCGCTGCAACCCACCACTGGCCTTCTGCCTCAATACGTATCTGCAGGAAATATTTTTTATTGTCGCATTGCGCCACCACCGTTCGGTTGCCGGTCAGACGCGGGGTGCCGCTCAGGGAAAGGTGCGGACTGGCGCACAGCGAAGCGAGTTTTTCAGGCGACGTTAACAAAACAGCGCGACGCGTCATATTTGCTGCTATATTTTCTCCAGCGCCGTTTAATAACGCATTAATCTTTTCTGTCAGATTATTATCGGCCTGTACCGGAATGGTGAATAAAATGAAAAATAAAAGTGTTAATATTTCGCGCCAAAGGTGACATATATTTTTCATGCGCAGCCACGCCGGTGGATAATTAGAAGTAAGGTGATTTACTCGCCTCAGGTCGCGCTAGTGTAACTCTATCCTGCCACAAATTAATGCGTTAAATAGCGTCAGGTTTGTCGCTAATTAAACGCGTAGCGCGCTTTTTAGTAATTAAACGCGCAAATGCCATAATATTTGTCTTATTTTTGCGGTATAGATTATTTTCATTCCCCCTTATAGTCTCTGCGTTAATCTCCATGTAAGAAAAAGGCCAGTCTTGTCATGATTGATAAGCTCGATAAGGCGTTATATTTTCAGCAGGAAGCGCTGAATTTACTGACTCGTAGACAGGATATTTTAGCCTCGAATATCGCAAATGCTGATACGCCAGGTTATTTAGCCAGGGACATCGATTTTTCTCAAGAGTTGAAGAAGGCCGTAGCGCAGGAACGCCGTCAGGCTCAATCTTTATCATTGAATCTGACGGCGGAACGCCATATTCCGGCAGTCGCACCCGCCATTAACCGGAACGATTTACTTTATCGCATTCCCGATCAGCCGAGCGCTGATGGCAATACCGTTGATATGGATCGTGAGCGGGTTAATTTCGCTGACAACAACATTAAATATCAAACCAGTTTAACCATCCTCGGTTCCCAGATTAAAGGGATGATGAGCGTGATCAGTCAGGGATAATGGGCATGTCTTTATTCAGCATCTTCGATATTTCGGGTTCTGCGATGACCGCGCAGTCAAAAAGGCTGAACGTCAGCGCCAGTAACATGGCCAATGCCGATAGCGTGGCGGGACCGGATGGTACGCCCTATCGCGCTCGCCAGGTCGTTTTTCGCGTTAACGCGGCGCCCGGCCAGGAAATTGGCGGCGTGCAGGTGAGCGATGTGATTGAGAGCAATGAGCCGGATCGCCTGGTGTATGAGCCGGGCAATCCGCTGGCGGACGCCAAAGGTTATGTGCGGATGCCGAATGTAAACGTTGTGAGCGAAATGGTGAATACCATCTCCGCGTCGCGCAGCTATCAGGCCAACGTCGAAGTGATGAACAGTGCCAAAGCATTGATGCTTAAAACGCTGACGTTAGGGCAATAAGGAGTGTTGAAATGGCTGTCTCGCCAGTAACCAGTAATTACACTGCCACCAGTGCCACCAGTACCGGTTCCAGCATCGAAGATATTACTAATAACTTCATGAATCTTCTGGTTGCGCAGATGCAGAACCAGGACCCGACCAATCCAATGGACAACAACCAGCTGACTTCGCTGATGGCGCAGTTTAATACTGCGGCAGGCGTGCAGCAGCTGAACAGCTCGCTTGCTAACGTTGGCACGCTGGTTAACAGCATGCAGCAGATGAATGCGGCCCAGTGGGTAGGGCGTAGTATCTATGTTGAGGGCGATACTAACGTTGCCGGTAACGACGATGTCTTCGCGTTTTCCCTGAATAATGATGTCGATAAAGTTAGCGTGGTGCTGACCGACAGCACCGGTAAGAGTCATATCGCCGATATTAAAGATGTGAAAGCGGGTGTTCACCGCTATACCCTCGAAGATTTAAGCGGTTTCCAACCCGACGAGCCGGGTTTTGATAACGGCGAGACCTATAAGGTTAGCTATATCGCCGCTAATCAGGACGGTTCGGCTCCCAAAATTGTTTCTCTTAAACATGCCAAAGTTGATAGCGTCTCCTTTAACTTGTCCGGCGCGGTACTGCAGCTGGGTATGGGCGGCAGCGCCACTTTGGGGCAAGTTTATCTGATTGAGTAATGCTGTTTTAGTGTTGAATGTTAGCGACCAGGAAGGTTACGTATGAGTTTTTCTCAGGGTCTTAGCGGCCTGAACGCGGCTTCACAAGCTCTTGATGTTGTGGGCAACAATATAGCCAACTCCCAGACTGTTGGTTTTAAATCCGGATCCATCTCTTTTGCTGACGTCTTTGCCGGATCGCAAATCGGTATGGGCGTACAGGTTGCTGGAGTAAAACAGAATTTTAGTGATGGTGTGCTGGGCCAGGGCACAGGCGCACTGGATATGGGTATTCAGGGCAACGGCTTTTTCCGTCTGGTGAGTGAGGCGGGACAGGTTTTCTACAGCCGCAACGGCCAGTTTAAAACCAATGAAAACGGCTATATCGTTAACGATGCGGGCATGCAGCTGACCGGTTATCAGGCAACCGGCACGCCGCCGGCGATCCAGCCAGGCGCGGCAGTAGGCCCGATTCAGATCCCAACCGGCCAGATGCCAGCGCGTGCTTCTGATGCCGGTACGATGAAAGGCAATCTGGATTCTGGCGCGAAAGCGATTGTTGATGTTGATTTCGATCCAAAAGACAGCAACAGCTACAACTCGGTCACCCAGGTAGATGCCTATGACAGCCTCGGCAACCGTCACACCATTAATGTCTACTTTGTCAAAACCGGCGATAACGAATGGCAGGTCTATACCAATGACACCACTGCACCGGATGAGGCCAGTCTTCAAAATCCAGTAACGTTAAACTTTGACAGCTCCGGCCAGCTCATCACCAATCCAGCCAGAGTACCGGTTACCGGCACCGCCTATAACGGCGCCGATGCGCTGAATTTTGAGCTGGATATGACCGGCATGACCCAGCAGTCATCGGATACCGCGATGGACAGTCCCAGCACCACCGGTTATGCGCCGGGCATGATGAACGGCTATACCGTGGGCGATAACGGCCAGATCATCGCCTCCTACAGTAACGGCCAGCAGCAGCTGCTGGGCCAGGTGGTTCTGGCGAACTTCGCCAATGCTGGCGGACTGAGTTCCGGCGGCAATAACTGTTGGACTGAAACACCCTCATCCGGTCAGCCGGTCGTGGGCATCGCCGGAACCGGCAATCTGGGCAATCTCTACGGCAATAAGGTTGAAGCCTCTAACGTCGATCTGAGCCAGGAGATGGTCAATATGATCGTGTTCCAGCGTAACTATCAGTCCAACTCTCAGTCGATTAAAACCCAGTCTGAGCTGTTACAGACGCTGGTTAACCTCGGCTAACGGCGGATTTAAATGGATCGCGCAATCTATACCGCTATGGGCGCGGCGAATGCCGCGCTAAACCGTCAGGCGGTGACGGCTAATAATCTGGCGAACGTGTCAACCAACGGTTTTCGCGCGCAGCTTACCGCGTATCGCGCGGTGCCGGTTAATGGCCCGACCGACGCCACGCGCGTGCTGGTCACCGAGTCTACGCCTTACAACGATTACACCATGGGCGCGGTCAATCAGACCGGCCGCAGCCTGGATGTCGCAATGCCGCAAAACGGCTGGCTGGCGGTGCAGCTGCCGGACGGCAGCGAAGCCTACACGCGTGACGGCAATATCGAAGTTGACAGCGAAGGGCAGCTGCGGGTGAAAGGCTATCCGCTTATCGGCGACGGCGGCCCGATTGCCATTCCGCCGCAGGCGCAGGTCACTATCGCGCCGGACGGCTCCATTACCGCGCTTGGCGCTGGCGATGAGCCGACCGCGCTGGCGCTGGTGGGTCGCCTGAAAATGGCCACGGCAGAGCCTCATTTACTACGTAACGGCGATGATGGTCTGTTCCACGTCGATCCCGCCCAGCAGCAGAACCCGGTATTGCCTGCCGATCAGGATTTACGACTGATGCCCGGCGCGCTGGAGAGCAGCAATGTCAGTCCGGTCAAAGCGATGGTGGATATGATCGCCACGGCGCGCGGTTTTGATATGCAGATGAAAGTGATCTCAGCCGTTGATGACAACGCAAAAAACGCCAACCAGCTGCTTAGCATAAGTTAATAACCGGCAAGGAGAAGTTTGCCATGATGCGCGCCTTATGGATCGCTAAAACGGGTCTGGAAGCACAGCAGACCAATATGGACGTGATTACCAATAACCTGGCTAACGTCAGCACCAACGGCTTTAAACGCCAGCGTGCGGTCTTTGAAGATTTGCTTTATCAAACGTTGCGTCAGCCTGGCGCGCAGTCTTCAGAGCAGACCACTATCCCGTCCGGCCTGCAAATCGGCACCGGCGTACGTCCGGTCGCTACCGAACGCATTCACAGTCAGGGTAACCTGACGAAGACCGATAACCAGCAAGAGGTGGCTATCGACGGACGTGGATTCTTCCAGGTTCTGCTGCCGGATGGCACCACCGCCTATACCCGCGACGGCTCTTTCCAACGGGATCAGAACGGACAGCTGGTGACCGCCAGCGGCTATCCGATCCAGCCAGCAATTACGCTGCCGCAGGATGCCGATAAGCTGACCATCGGCAGCGATGGCCTGGTAAGCGTGACGCAGGCGGGCCAGACCGCGCCGCAGCAGATAGGACAGCTGACGCTGGCGACCTTCATCAATGACTCCGGCCTGGAAAGCATTGGCGAAAATCTGTATCGCGAAACCCAGTCGTCCGGCGCGCCGAATGAATCCACGCCGGGACTGAACGGCGCGGGCTCGCTGAAACAGGGCTATGTGGAAACGTCGAATGTGAATGTCGCGGAGGAGCTGGTCAATATGATTCAGACGCAGCGCGCGTATGAGATCAACAGCAAAGCCGTTACCACCTCTGATCAAATGCTACAGCGCCTGGCACAGCTCTGACTGTAGCAGGACCAGGGCCGCAGTCGTGATGGCTGCCGCCCTTTCATCTGTTCTTACCGTAGTGAATACCATGACAAATCCGTCTGATTACGCGCTGCCTGATGCGCATCAATACGCCAGGCTTCGTCTGGCCCGCTTACCGGCGCTGATGATTATCAGCGCGCTGCTGGCAGGCTGCGCCGGGATCTCCCATAAGCCGCTGGTGGCAGGCGTGACCAGCGCCAGCCCGGCCCAGGCGCTGCCGGTAATGGCAAACGGCTCGATATTTCAGACCGGACAGGCGATGAACTACGGCTATCAACCGCTGTTTGAGGATCGCCGTCCGCGCAATATTGGCGACACCTTAACCATCCTGCTGCAGGAAAACGTCAGCGCCAGCAAAAGTTCCTCTGCGAACGCCTCAAAAGGGGGATCGGTTGGGCTGGGCTTTGACGCCATGCCGCGCTTTATGAGCGGCTTATTTAGCGGCAATCGGGCGAATACGGCGATTGAGGGCAGCAACGATTTTAACGGTAAAGGCGGCGCCGCCGCCAAAAACACCTTTAGCGGCACCATTACCGTGACCGTCAAGCAGGTGCTGGAAAACGGCAACCTGATGGTGGTTGGCGAGAAGCAGATCGCCATCAATCAGGGCACCGAATTTATTCGTTTCTCCGGCGTGGTCAATCCGCGCACTATCAGCGGCAGCAACACCGTGGTGTCTACTCAGGTGGCGGACGCGCGCATCGAATATGTGGGCAGCGGCTATATCAACGAGGCACAGCAGATGGGCTGGCTGCAGCGTCTGTTCCTTAACCTCTCTCCTTTCTGACAGGCTGACTATGAGAATTTCATCTTTCGTTTTTGGTCTGCGGGCAATCTGCCTGAGCCTGGGGCTGCTGCTGGCGCCGCACGGCTACGCGGAGCGCATTCAGGATCTCACCACGTTGCAGGGCGTGCGCAGCAACTCATTGCTTGGCTACGGACTGGTGGTTGGGCTGGACGGCACCGGCGATCAGACCATGCAGACGCCGTTCACCACCCAAAGCCTGAACAACATGCTGTCGCAGCTGGGCATTACCGTACCGGCTGGTACTAATATGCAGCTGAAAAACGTGGCGGCAGTGATGGTAACCGCCGATCTGCCGCCGTTTGCGCGCGCCGGTGAGAAAATTGACGTGGTGGTCTCCTCAATGGGCAACGCCAAAAGCTTACGCGGCGGCACGCTGTTGATGACGCCGCTGAAGGGCGTGGATAACCAGATTTATGCGCTGGCGCAGGGCAACCTGTTAGTGTCCGGCGCTGGCGCGCAGAGCGGCGGCAGCCGGGTGCAGGTCAATCAGCTGAACGGCGCGCGCATCAGCGGCGGCGCCACCGTCGAGCGTGAAGTGCCGACGCAGTTCGGTTCGGAAAATGTGCTGCGGCTACAGCTGAATGAGGATGACTTCACGCTGGCCCAGCGCATCAGCGATGAAATCAACCGACGCTTTGGTGCGGGCACGGCGATGGCGGAAAACGCGCGCGTGATAAAACTATTTGCGCCTACTGGTAGCGCGGAAAAGGTGCGCTTTATTGCGGGCATTCAAAATATTCCGATTAAGACCGGGCCAAAAGAGGCGCGCGTGATTATTAACTCGCGTACCGGATCGGTGGTTATTAACCGTCACGTGACGCTGGATGCCTGTGCGGTGGCGCAGGGCGATCTTTCGGTGGAAATTTCACGTACTAATCAGGTCAGTCAGCCAGATACGCCGCTGGCGGGCGGACAAACCGTGGTGGCGCCCGATACGCAGATTTCGCTGCGCGAACAGGGCGGCGCTCTGCAGCGGGTGAATACCAGCGCCGATCTGAACGCGGTAATCCGTGCGCTGAATAGCCTCGGCGCCACGCCAAACGATCTGATGTCGATTCTGCAATCAATGAAAAGCGCGGGCTGTCTGCATGCGAAGCTGGAGATGAACTGATGAAAAGTCTGCCTGGGGTTCAGGGCGCCGCGTTTGATGCCACCGCACTGGATTCGCTTAAACGCACAGCAAAAAATGATCTGCAGCGCGGCATTCAGGGCGCCGCGCGGCAAATGGAAGGTCTGTTCGTTCAGATGATGTTGAAGAGCATGCGCGAGGCCAGTTTTAAAGATGGCCTGTTTAATACGCAGCAGACGGAAATGTTCACTTCCATGTACGATCAGCAGCTCTCGCAGGAACTTGCCGGACAGGGAAAAATCGGCCTGGCGGAAGCGATGGTGCAGCAGCTGGGCGGTGCCACGATGCAATCCATCGGCGGCAAAATGGTTTCTCTGCCGTCGCACTCGTCTGCGGTCGTGCGCGCCTTGCCGCAAACGTCAGCGGTGGAGCCGATCGTTTCCACACGCGCGCTAAATGTCTCCGCACCGGGCGGCGGATTTATTTCACGGCTGCTGGCGCCGGCGGTGGAGGTCTCTCGCCGCACCGGCATTCCACACCAGTTAATTCTGGCGCAGGCCGCGCTGGAGTCGGGCTGGGGAAATCGGGAAATACGACAGGCAAATGGTCAGCCAAGCTATAACCTGTTCGGTATAAAAGCGACGGCGGACTGGAAGGGCGATACGACTGAAATAACCACAACGGAATATATCAACGGCGTAGCGAAAAAAGTGAAAGCGGCTTTCCGCGTTTATCAATCCTATGCCGATGCGCTGCATGATTACAGCTCGCTGCTGGTTCGTAATTCTCGTTATCAAAAAGTAACGCAGGCAACTACGCCAGAACAGGCCGCGCATGCCTTACAGGAAGGCGGCTATGCAACCGATCCGCAATATGCCAAAAAATTGATCGGCATCATGCAGCAAATTAAAACAAATATAAAACAGGCGACCAGCGCTTATAAAACCGACCTGTCGAAAATATTTTAGCGTCTGCGGTTTTAGCAAATTTATTATGCGCCGATATATATAGAAAGCGCCTTTTTACAACCGAAGTTCTCAGAAATTTCGCACACATGGAACGCGGGTGATTTATGAATCTCATGTACCTGGCACAAAGCGGCCTCTCTTCTGCTCAGTCAGCATTAAACGTTGTAGGTAACAACCTGAATAATGCTTATACCGTAGGATATAGTCGTCAAAATATTATTTTGGGCGAAGCGGGGGGTAAAACCACCGCCAACGGCTTTTTTGGTTATGGGGTTCAGGTTGACGGCGTGAAACGCGCCTATGACGGATTTATTAATAATCAGTTACGCAGCGCACAAACGGAATATAGCGGCCTGACCAGTCGCTATGAGCAGCTCAGTCAGATCGATAATATGCTGGGCGACAAAAGTAATAACGTCTCCGTTTCCATCAATAATATTTTTGGCGCACTGGAAAAAATGAGCAGCGATCCGGTGAGCATGGCGGCGCGTCAGGAAGCGATGGCGCAATTTAAAGCCACGGCTTATCAGTTTCAAACCAGCGCCCGCACATTAAACGGACTGGAAAAAAGCACCAACACGCAAATTACCCAAACCGTTGCCGATATTAATTCCTGTGTCAAAGAACTGGCGACGGTCAATGCCGCGCTTTACAAGATCAATGCGCAAACCGGCGGCCAGCCTGCGGATTTGCTCGATCAGCGCGATGTACTCCTGAATAAACTTAGCGGCCTGGTTGGCATTAAGGTCGATGAAAACCAGTTGACCGGCGAAGTGAATGTGATGCTTTCTAACGGTCTGCCGCTGGTTAACGGTGACAGAACCTGCCTGTTTGAAGCCACGCCTTCCGCGTCGGATCCGGCCCGAATGGAAGTCTCTTATATCGACGCTTCCGGCAACGCCGTCAAAATTGATGAAAGTAAAATCACCAGTGGCAAACTGGGCGGCCTGTTTACCTTCCGCAATGAGGATCTGGTGGATGCGCGTAACCAGCTCAATCAGCTGGCATTACAGATGGCGAACCGTTTTAATGAAGTAAACGCGGCGGGCTATGATATTAACGGCGAGCGCGGCGGCGATATTTTCACCATTACCGATCCGGTTGCGTTAGTAAATCGCAATAACCAGGGTGATGCCACGCTCGATATTAGCTTTAACGACATTTCTGAGGTGACAGCGCAGGATTATACCGTCGTTTATCAGGGGCCGGGCGCCAATGACTGGTTAATCACGGACAGCAGTGGTAAGGAAATTACGCCGACAATTGGCGCGCAGGGTGAACTGTCGTTTGATGGCATTACCATCCAGCCACAGGGAACGCCTGAGGCAGGCGACAGCTTTATTTTCAATTCGGTTGGCGGCATAGCGGAGAATATAAAAGTCGCTCTTACCGATGGCGATCAGATTGCCGCTTCCAGCTCTGACGATCCCGAAGCGGAAAGTAATAACGAAAATATCAAAGATATGATCGCTATTAAAAATGAAACGCTGATCGGGAAAGCGACCATAACCGAAGCTTATGCCAGCCTGGTGAGTTCCGTTGGTTCCTCCGTAAATGCGCTGAAAGGAAATATGGAAGTAGCGGAAAACGTCTATAACCAGGTCGCAGAGCAACAACAGAATGTATCGGGCGTTGATCCCACAGAAGAATATCTTTATATGCAGATGTATACGCAATATTACCAGGCCAATGCTCAGGTGCTGCAAACCGCAACCACTATATTCGATTCACTTTTAAGTATCCGATAAAACGTTACCTCTAATCAAAAAGGGGCAGTGAACAATAACGCGAAGGGAAAAAAAATGCGGATTAGCTCACTTTATATGTTTCAGCGCCAGATCAATAACATGTCGAATAGTACGGCAAATGCCAATGATATTGCGTCACGTTTGGCGATGGGACAATCGTTGTTAAAGCCTTCAGACGATCCGGCGGGGGCCTCCCAGGCGGTCATTTATCAAAATTCACTGGCAAAAATTGAACAGTACGAAACCGCCCGGCAATATGCACAGGACACGCTGGGTCAGCAGGATAAAGTACTGAATTCTATCGGTTCATTGTTAACCAAAAATCTGGCAGAAAAAATCGTCGCGGGCGGAAACGGCGCTTATTCCGATGAAGATCGCGCGGCGCTGGCGAAAGAGCTGGAAGGTATCCGCAACAATCTGCTGGACCTGGCTAACACCCGCAGCAGTAACGGTCGCTATATTTTTGCAGGCTACAATACCGGTAGCGAGCCGTTTGCTAAAGATGGCTCCTATCAGGGTGGCACCACGGCGATTGTACAGAAAGTAGCCGACAGCACAGATATGCAGGTCAGCCATACCGGCAATGATGTTTTCCTGTCAGGAACAGAACACGATCTTTTCGCTGCGCTGGACAGCGCTATTACTGCCCTGAAAGAACCCGTTACTGAGGATGCCGACCGCGAAGCGTTACAGGCTACGTTGGATAAGGTAAATATTTCAATTAAAAAGAATATTGATAATTTAGGTAAGGTTCAGGCTTCGGTCGGGACCAATCTTCAGCAGCTCGAAATGTTAGGTGCCAGCGCAGACACCAACAAAATCGATGTGGAGAGTCGCCTGCAGGAAACCTTAGGTGCAGATATGGACAGCTTCACCACGCTGGTTGTGCAGTCAAAAATGACAGAATTCGCGTTAAGTTCCTCATTTATGGTTTTTCAAACCATGCAGCAAATGTCGATCTTTAATATGTTGAGGTAATTTCTTACGCAGCAAATAAGGAAAGACAATACTTTCATCACGTTACATTACAATTTCAGCAGAATGGTTAAGGATAATCTATGCTAAAAAACTTGAAAATCGTCACGGGTATTAACGCTATTGTCTTTTCCTTTATTTTATTGCTGTTCAGTATTATCAGCTATGGCTATTACAGCGCCTCGCAGTCAAGCCTGCATTCTGCAGAATTTGTGAAGATAAACGAAAATGCCAGCCTGCTAAATGATGCGCTTTATGATGTTAATGCCTCGCTGGAAAAAGTTTATAGATTAACTTTAATGGTGAGTCAGGGAGAAACACCGAAAGCGTCAAAAGTCAAAGATGTACAGCAGTTGATTACGACGGCACAGAAAGATCTAAACCACTTTTATTCAAAGACACATACTGGTGTTGATATTAAAACGATCGATAACCTTAAACAGCGGGCTGATAAGCTTATCATGCTAATTAATCTGCGCCTGAATCATATTTACAGCGCGGACAGTATTATTGCTGAAATAAATGAAATTACTAACGCCCGTGACAGTTTTAAAAGTGAGCTGGAGCAATACAACGCGCAAACGGCAAAACTGATTGATCAGATAGAAGAAAAGGCCAGCACCAACTATTACCGTTTCAATATACTGGCCGTTGCTATTGGCTGCCTTATTGTCGTGATGGTGGTTCTGACGCACCTGTGGCTACGCCGCGAACTCTCCCAGCGCCTTAACGATACCGTAAAAACCTTTCAGGTTATGTCGACAGGCAAACTGGATGAAGAAATTACGGTCGGCAGGCCCAATGAAATCGGCAAGATGTTTATTGAGCTGGAAAAGCTGCGTCAATGGGTTACTCAGACCGTCTCCGGCATTCGTAACGGCGTAAGACATATTAATATGTCGGCGCAGGCGATTATCAACGGCAATAACGATCTCTCTTCGCGCACTGAGCAGCAGGCTTCTGCGTTACAGCAGACGGCCGCCAGTATGGAAGAGCTGAAAATTACGGTACGCCAGAACGCAGATAATGCCCATACGGCACGCCAGTTAGCCGAAAGCGCCAGCGACAGCGCACGCAACGGCGGTGAAGTGATGTCCGGCCTGAACGTCATCATGAGCAGGATAATAGAAAGCTCGCGCCAGATTGGCGACATCAACAGCGTGATTGACAGTATCGCCAATCAGACCAATATCCTGGCGCTGAATGCGGCGGTTGAGGCGGCGCGCGCTGGCGAGCAGGGGCGCGGATTTGCAGTCGTGGCGGGAGAGGTACGTAACCTGGCGAAACGTAGCGCCGATGCGGCAAAAGAGATCCGCTCGCTGATTAATACCTGTGTGGCCGATATGAATATGGGATCGCAGGAAGTAGAACAGGCGGGAACGGCGATGCAGCAAATTATTCAGTCCGTTACCCGGGTCACTGATATTATGTCAGAAATTGCTTCCGCTTCCGATGAGCAAAGCACCGGCATTAACCAGATTGCTCAGGCAATTAATGAACTCGATTTAGTGACGCAGCAAAATGCCGCTATGGTTGAGCAGGCTGCCACAGCAGCAGCGGATATGGAAGAGCATGCACAGCAGCTTAATAATATGGTGGCGCATATTCAGCTGCAACAGGAAGCGGACATCTACGTTACGGCTAAAAAACAGTTATCAAACCTTCCGTTATCAATTATTGAGAAAAATCGTAAAGAAACTGTGCTGGATCAAATTAATCCAGAAGGTGAGTGGGAAAGCTTTTAATATTTTCAGATACATAAGTCGTTAATACATTTCTGTCCCGATAAGATCGAAAATATTAAGCCTATTCTTAGAATTGGACGAATTAGTGAGACCTTATCGGGCTATATTTACTATGGGCAATGAAAGATAATTGATATATTACTTATGGCAGGATGGATAATGTCATTGTGAATGGATTATATACCCCTGAGGGTATGGTAGACAAAAATGCGTTATGGAAGAAATATGGATTTTTGGTTCGGCATGAAGCATTAAGGCTACAGGTACGTCTACCAACCTGCGTTGAGCTGGATGATTTGATCCAGGCCGGCGCCATTGCCCTTCTTAATGCCATCGATCATTACGACCCCAAAAAAGGCATTGTTTTTAGCACCTATATTACGCAACGTATTCGCTGGGCTTTAATTGATGAGCTGCGCGAACGCGACTGGGTACCGCGTCGAATCCGTAGTAATGCGCGGGAAATCGCCGCTGTTATTCATCGTATCGAGCAGGCTACCGGGAAAGCCGCGAAAGAAGCTGATATCGCCGCTGAAATGAACGTCACTCTAAGCGAGTACAGACGGATGCTGGCGGAAAGTAATATCAGCCAAATCTGCTCGCTGGATGAACTTCAGGAAGAGCTGGCGGACCGATTCGAGCAGCCGGATGCCCAGCATGAAAAACTGAATCCGCTGAATGAAACTACCCAATTAAGGTTAATCAGAAAAATAGGCGACGAGATAAAAGCGCTACCTGAAAGGGAACAGACTTTACTAAATCTTTATTATCAACAGGAACTCAATATGAAGGAAGTTGGCGAAATATTAGGGATAACAGAAACGCGCGTCAGCCAGCTTCATAGCCAGGCGATAAAAAGATTACGTTCACGGTTGCATTTGATGTAGTAATTGTTAATAAATTCCCTGGTTTTTGATTCTTTATGAGTTATTGTGACTGATAAACATAACATAGTCATTAGATAATAATTATTATTTAGGTATGGGTAATAATTATTATTTTGGGTGATAACAGCAGATTATAGTGAAAGCATATTCCGTAAGTCTCGAAAAAACGTAACTATATCGGGCTGTTTAGCATTGATTTTGTTGCTTTAAATAAAGATAGATTAAAAAAGCCTTGAAAAACCTTGGATGGTTATATCATAATCTGGATCCCAAATAGGAAATGTCTGTAAAATGCTAACGTCAGGATAATCGCTTACCAGATGTTAACGAAGGCATATGAATTCTCTTATATAAAGCTTTCTTAGTTTACTAAAATTATTAGTGTTGCCTTGCCTGACTTAACTATATGTATAGACAGCGTATTTATATTGGAGTTTGCGAATAATAACATGGACATTCCATATTGTTTGGATCTTATCTGATGTTTGTTATTTAAAATAACAAACTGGATTGTGTAACATGAATTCAATGTGGAATCTATTATGAATAAACCAGGAACCAACGATCAGCTTCAATCCATCCATGACCTTAATCTTACTTATTTACTTTTAGCGCAAAGACTTATCCGTGAAGATAAGTTTGCTGCCGGTTTTCGTCTCGGGCTGGATGGCGATATCCTTGATACGATTAAAGATCTTAGCCTGCCGCAATTAATAAAAATGGCTTCAACCAGCCAGCTCATTTGCCGTTTGCGCATGGATGATAAAGAGATTATCGACTGCCTGACCAAGGCGTCGCGTATCGATGCGTTACAGCAGATTCATACCGGTATTATTCTGTCAACGGAGTTGCTCAACTCACTTCCTGAGCAAAACCCACCAGCCTGCTAAGGAATTTGATCATGAGCGAAAAAAGTATCCTGGGTGAAATTAAAGAAGTCCAGATGGCAATGGAACTTATCTCTTTTGGCGCCCGTATGCAGGTGCTGGAAAGCGAAATTAGTTTAAGCCGCAGAAGATTGTTAAGGCTATATAAAGAACTGCGCGGATGCCCGCCGCCAAAAGGTATGCTGCCTTTTTCTGCCGAATGGTTTATGTCCTGGGAGCAGAATATTCACTCATCAATGTTTTATAACATTTATCTGTTTATAAAAAGAACTGAACTGTGTCGTCCAATTGAAGCATTGATTAAAGCTTATCGTTTATATCTGGAACAGTGTCCGGTCAAACCGGATGAAAAGCCGGTGTTGGGGTTAACGCGTGCCTGGACGCTGCTGCGCTTTATTGAATGCGGCATGATTCAACGTACCGAATGCATTGCCTGTCATGGCGGTTTTATTATTACCCATGAGCATGCAAAAGAACCTTTTACCTGTAGCTTGTGCAGTCCTCCCTCCAGGGCGGCGAAAAAATGCGAAGGCTATGATATTGCAGGTTAATTAATATACCAGACCCGACATAAAACAATGACAAAGGACTGGAATCGTAAATAACGTATCTGTGAAGGGCGATACGTTAGCGCCTGCAAGATTATTTATCTGCAGTAAAAGACAGGCGTGTTAGTAATAAGGAGTTAACGTGCTGGTTATTTTAGGGTATATCGTTGTTTTTGCCACCGTTTTTGGTGGTTTTGTTTTGTCTGGCGGCCATCTTGGCGCGCTTTATCAGCCAACGGAGTTATTAATTATCGGCGGCGCGGGCGTAGGCGCATTTATTGTGGGTAATAATGGTAAAGCTATTTCCGCCACCATTAAGGCTTTTCCTGTTCTGTTTAAGGGGTCGGAATATAACAAAGCCGTCTATATGGATCTGATGGCGTTGATGTTTTTACTGCTATCCAAAGCCAGACAAAACGGCCTGATGTCGTTGGAAAATGATATCGAAGATCCACAGAACAGTTCTATTTTTTCCTCCTATCCTCGTTTGCTCGCTGACGCTTTCCTGATGAATTTTATTGTCGACTATTTACGTCTGATGATTAGCGGCAATATGAGTACCCACGAAGTCGAAGCGCTCATGGATGAGGAAATTGAAACCTGCGAACACGAGCTTGATGTGCCGGCCAGTAGCCTGAACTCCGTGGGCGATGCTTTTCCTGCGTTCGGTATTGTGGCGGCGGTAATGGGCGTCGTTAACGCGCTGGCGGCAGCCGATCGCCCGGCCGCCGAACTGGGTGAGCTGATCGCGCATGCGATGGTAGGTACTTTCCTGGGGATCCTGCTGGCCTACGGCTTTATTCTGCCGCTGGCGGCGCTGCTGCGTCAAAAAAGCAGCGAGAAAATCAAAATGTTTCAATGTATTAAAGTTACGCTGCTCTCCAGTATGAACGGCTATGCGCCTCAGATCGCTATCGAATTCGGCCGTAAAATTTTGTACTCCACGGAGCGACCGACCTTTACTGAGCTGGAAGAACATGTACGTCAGGTGAAATCTTCCTCCGGAAGCAGTGCGGAAAGCGCGCAATGAGTAACAAAAAGCAACCCGTCATTATTATCCGCAAAAAGAAAAAAGGCGGGCATGGTCACCATGGCGGCTCCTGGAAAATTGCTTACGCCGACTTTATGACGGCAATGATGGCTTTTTTCCTGGTGATGTGGCTGATTGCTAACAGTTCGCCGCAGCAGCAGCACAAAATTGCCGAATATTTTCAAATGCCGCTTAAGGTCGCGTTATCGCAGGGCAATCAGGCCAGCCTGAGCGACAGTATAATTCCGGGCGGCGGCGAAGATATGGTGAAGAAAGAGGGCGTGATTGAGAAATCCCGGCCGCGCAATACCGAGAGCGAAAAAGACATTAAGCGTCTGAAAAAAGCGCGTGAACGGCTGGAGAGCATGATTAAAACCGATCCCAAGCTCAGTAATTTTCAGTCGAATTTGCGTATCCAGCTTACCGAGAACGGCTTGCTGATCCAGATTATCGATAGTCAGGATCGGCCCATGTTCAAGCTCGGCAGCAAAGAGCTGGAAGGGTATTTAATGGGCATTTTCCAGTCGCTGGTGCCGGTGCTTAATGAGCTGCCGAACCGCATCAGCCTGACCGGCCATACCGACGCCCTGCCTTATGCGCAGGGCGATATTGGCTACAGCAACTGGGAGCTTTCCGCCGATCGCGCGAATGCTTCACGCCGCGCCCTGATCAGCGCAGGCCTGGCGGCCAATAAATTTCTGCGCGTCATCGGCACGGCCGATACCATGGTGTTGGATAAGGCCGCGCCTAACGATCCTATCAACCGGCGCATCAGCATTCTGGTATTAAGTCAAAATAAAGAAAAAGCCATCGTTAACGACGACAGCTTAATTCAGAGTGTTACCGAACATGAAAGTATTGACGCGATTAAATCCGAAATAAAAATAACCCCCCAGGTTAATGGGGATGCCGCCGCGCTTGCGAATTAAATCAGGGTAAGGTTAAACAATATGGATGTAAGCGATTTTTATCAGACGTTCTTTGATGAAGCCGATGAGTTACTGGCGGATATGGAAAAATATCTGCTGCAACTTGATGCCGCATCGCCGGACAAGGAGATGATGGACGCTATTTTTCGCGCGGCGCATTCAATTAAGGGCGGTGCAGGCACGTTCGGTTTTAAAATATTGCAGGAAACGACGCACCTCATGGAAAACCTGCTGGATGATGCCCGCTGTGGAAAGCTGCGGTTAACCAGCGACATCATTAATCTGTTTCTGGAGAGTAAAGATATTATGCAAGATCAGCTTGATGCCTATAAATCTTCTCAGGAGCCGGATGAACAGAGTTTCCAGTATATTTGCGAGGCGCTGCGTCAGATTGCGCTGCAAAATAAAGATGGCGCGGCGGAACCGGTAAAGGAAAGGGCCGCGCAGCCAGAGCCTACTCAAACAGACAAGGCGTTTCTGACGATTACGCTGCTGAATATAAAAGAGGAAGAAGGGCGTCTGCTGGTCGAAGAGCTGGCTAACCTCGGCACCGTTCTCAGTCAGCAACAGCAGGACGATCGGCTGCAGGTTCAGCTACAGACCACCGCCAGTGCGGACGAAATCGAAGCGGTTCTCTGCTTTATTCTGGAGCCGGATCAGATAACCATCGTGCCCGGTACGGAAATGGAACAGCCTGCCGAACGCGCAACGCCGCCAGACACTCAGGCTGCCGCGCCGGTTAAAAACGCGCATCCCGTTCCATCCCGACCTGCCGCGCGTGCGCAGGCCGCCGAATCCAGCAGCATTCGCGTGGCCGTTGAGAAGGTCGATCAGATTATCAACCAGGTCGGCGAGCTGATTATTACGCAGTCGATGCTGTCACAGCTCTCCGCCGCGCTGGAACCGCCGATGAATGATGTGCTGATCAACAGCATTGCCCAGCTGGAGCGTAACGCGCGCGATCTGCAGGAATCGGTGATGTCGATTCGTATGATGCCGATGGAATATGTGTTCAGCCGTTTCCCGCGCCTGGTACATGATCTGGCTGGCAAGCTTAATAAACAGGTTGAGCTAACGCTGATCGGCGGTTCGGCCGAGCTGGATAAAAGCCTGATTGAGCGCATTATCGATCCGCTGACGCACCTGGTGCGCAACAGTCTCGATCACGGTATCGAGAGTACTGACGTGCGCCTGGCGAAAGGCAAATCTGCCGTTGGCAACCTGACGCTGTCGGCGGAACATCAGGGCGGCAATATCGTCATTGAAGTCAGCGATGACGGTGCGGGCCTGAACCGTGAAAAAATTCTGGCGCGTGCGCAGTCGCAGGGTATGGCGATTAATGAACATATGAGCGATGAAGATGTCTGGATGCTGATTTTCGCGCCTGGCTTCTCTACGGCGGAAAAGGTCACTGACGTTTCCGGGCGCGGCGTCGGCATGGATGTAGTGAGGCGGAATATTCAGGAGATGGGCGGCCATGTGGAGATCGCCTCTGAACAGAATAAAGGCTCGACCATTCGCATCATTCTGCCGTTAACCCTGGCGATTCTGGACGGCATGTCCGTGCGTGTGGCGGACGAGACCTATGTGCTGCCGCTGGGTGCGGTAATGGAGTCGCTGAAGCTGTCTGAAAAATCCCTGTATCGTATGGCGGGCGGCGAGCTGATGCTTCAGGTGCGTGGTGAATATATCCCATTGATTACACTGCAGTATGTTTTTGGTGCAGGCCCGGAGCCCGCCGATATTAATGATAGCGTGGCGGTAATTTTACAAAGTGCCGGTACACGCTATGCCCTGATGGTCGATCAGCTGATCGGTCAGCATCAGGTGGTGGTAAAAAACCTTGAGCTTAACTATCGCAAAGTCCCCGGCATCTCTGCGGCAACCATTCTGGGAGACGGCAGCGTGGCGTTAATTCTTGACGTCGCTGCGTTGGCGAAACTGTGCAAATCTAAGCGCGTGGCGGCGAAAACCGGGCAAGCCCTCTCTGTTTAAGGACAAGCAAAATGACCTCTTCCCTCTCTGAAAAAAAGATGGCCAACGATAATCATGGCAACGAATACCTGGTGTTTACGCTGGGCGATGAAGAGTACGGCATTGAAATATTAAAGGTGCAGGAGATTCGCGGCTGTGAACGTGTTACCCGCATCGCCAATACGCCCGATTTTATTACTGGCGTGACCAACCTGCGCGGCGTAATCGTTCCGATCGTGGATTTGCGTATTAAATTTGATTTGGCAGGCACCGAAATTAACGATAAAACGGTAGTCATCGTGCTGAGTCTGGCGCAGCGGGTGGTGGGTATTGTGGTGGACGGCGTTTCTGACGTGCTGTCGCTGAATGCTGAAGAGATCAAACCGGCACCTGACTTTTCCGTCACGCTTTCCACCGATTATTTGCTGGGCCTGGGTTCGGTTGATGAGCGCATGATTATTCTGGTAGATATTGAGAAATTACTGACCAGCGAAGAGATGGAACTGGTTGAGAAAAGCGTAAGCGAAACGCTGTAATTTCCCAGGGCAGCCAGCGGGAATAAATTTTGCGGCTGTCCTTTTTTATTTTTGCTGTTTGCTGGTTTTATATTCTGTTGCTTACCTGCCTGATTTCCCCGCTGAATGTTAATGCCTTCTTTTATTTGCCTCACATACTACCTGCATCACTTCTGACAGCTTGCGTTTACGGATTGCTTTGGTGCCTCAAAGACCCCGTTCAGCATCCGTCAGTTGCCTGAATTGCCGGTTACAGCGGACGTCAGTTCTCTGCCATATTGCTGACTGAATTATTTCTGATAGTGTACCTTTGTTTTACGCACGGATTAACGTATTGGCGACGCTTTCGTTGACCGGCCTGCGGAATTTATAACGGACGTAGCTGCCTTTCGACGTTTACGTTTTTCGGACAGGATGCAGCAGATTTGACATCCTCCCCGCCCTGAAGGACAGGGCTTTACGGCGCACCTGATAAAAAACGCCCTGCCGAAGCAGGGCGTCTTGTTTAACCGCAAGGCCGTTATGGCCGCCGTTTTAAACTTAGCGCAGCAGAGACAGGACGTTCTGCGGCACCTGGTTAGCCTGGGCCAGCACGGTGGTACCGGCGCTCTGCAGGATGTTCGCGCGGCTCATGTTGGAGACTTCAGACGCGAAATCCGCATCCAGAATACGGGAGCGTGACTCAGACAGGTTGTTTACGGTGCTGTCCAGGTTGCTGATAACAGAAGCGAAACGGTTCTGCACCGCACCCAGGTTAGAGCGCAGGGCATCAACCTGTTTCAGGGCATCGTCAGCGGTTTTCAGCATGGCATCTGCTTTGGCCTGTGCCTCTGCTTTTTCCGTTGCGGTAACA
>Ga0268252_1000013_pt1 | contig 117084 bp, 106 predicted proteins | sample AgamicMgSfrz_FD_200244 | JGI IMG/M metagenome (GOLD analysis project Ga0268252, IMG submission 200244) | Agave microbial communities from Guanajuato, Mexico - Mg.Sf.rz (v2) (version 3) | ecosystem: Host-associated > Plants > Phyllosphere > Phylloplane/Leaf | place: Guanajuato, Mexico... | reverse complement strand
TGTCATTAGACACGCTAATGTCAGAAGGCGTCGCAAAGCAGTCGACATTTATTAAGAAGACGATTAATTCATCCAATTCAGATGCATTGGGTGTTAAAAATATAACGTCTACAGTTGATTTTTCAGGTTCCATACAAATAGACAAGCTGGCAACTGCTGCTTCTATGCGAAGTGGAACAACCGCTGATGGAAAAACTGGTATTACAAACTACACTACAACTGGAACATTAGATTCTTATAATATAACTGGAAGCAAAATAACAGTATCTGCTATTGATGCAAATGGAGTTATGTCTAGTAAAGATATAACATTTGATCCTAAAACAGATACGATGGATTCACTTATTTCAAGAATAAATCAGCAATCAGGTGTGACAGCATTTTATGATCCGAATTCCAATCAAATTTCTTTTACTGCGAAAAATACTGGGGATATTAAAGACGGACCTGAAATCTCACTTAGTACTGACGGAACTTTGCTAGATGTTCTAAAGTTGGGTACGAGCAATACTGATACTACGCAAGGTGTTAATACTAACGGAACAAATGCTGAATTTATATACAATGGTGTGGCGACAACAAGATCTTCCAACACCTTCCGCATCAACGGTGTTGAACTGACACTTAAACAAGTCACAGAATCAGGCAAGCCAGTAACGTTCTCATCAACGGCTGATGTTGATTCTATTTATGACTCGATTAAAACCTTCGTGGATAAATATAACGAAATAATTGACAAGATTAGCGATAAAATTGGGGAAACAAAATACAGAGACTATGCTCCGTTGTCTGATGCGCAAAAGAAAGAGATGACAGATGATGACATTGAGAAGTGGGAAGAAAAAGCGAAGAGTGGAACACTAAAAAATGATCAAATCCTTTCCAGTGTCTTAACTAAAATGCGTTCAAGTCTTGGCTCTATTGTGAACACAGGAGGAGCATTCAAAAGACTTTCTGATATTGGAATTTCCACTACAAACAACTATTTAGAAGGCGGCAAGCTGGAAATCAATGAAGACAAGCTAAAGGAAGCAATCACCGCTGACCCAAATAGTGTTTATAAACTATTCCAAAACAGCAGTGCTAAAACTTCTTCTGAAAATGGCTTGGCACAAATGGTTAGAGCAAACTTGAAAACTGCTATGGATGATATCAAAACAAAGGCAGGTTCATCTTCAAGTGTCAATAATACATTTACATTAGGGAAATTATTGAACCAATATAGCTCAAGAATAACTGATTTTGAAGATAGATTAAAGAATATTGAAGACAGATACTGGTCAAGATTTACGGCAATGGAGACAGCTATCAATAATGCAAACAGTCAATCTGCATACTTAACAAGTATGATGAGCTCATAAAAAAGGAGTAAAATAAATGGCAACTACTAATCCGTATCAATCATATAAACAGAATTCAGTAAACACTGCTTCACCTGGCGAGTTAACACTAATGCTTTATAATGGCTGCCTGAAGTTTATCGGTTTAGCCAAAAATGCTATCCAAAATAATGATATTGCGACGAGAAATGTAAATATTCAAAAGGCGCAAAAGATTATTAATGAATTAATGGTTACATTAAATATGGATTTTCCTATTTCTAAAAATTTCATGTCTTTATACGATTTTATGAACCGTCAGCTTATTAAGGCTAATATTGTAAATGACATTAAAATTCTAGAGGATGTAGAGTTCTTGTTAACGGAATTCAGGGATACATGGAAAGAAGCTATTCAAATTAACCGTCAAAAACAATATGCGGCAGGCGGACAAGCTTAATGGAAGCAATTAAACAGTGCTATGCAATCACACAAGAACTAATCGGCTACTTAAAGGGCGATGGGGAAAAGGAATCGGATATGATTGGCGGCCTGCTTAACCAAAGAAAAGCAGCACTGACATTGTTGACAAAGCCTACTACCGAAAATGAAAAAAAGCTCGGGGCTGTACTTCTTCAGCAGGATAAGGAGTTATTGGAGCTGCTTCATGCTGAAAAGAGAAGTATCCAACAGGATATAAAAGAATTAAAGCTTAAGAAAAACTCTAATCAAAAATATGTGAATCCGTACCAGTCTTTACAGACAGACGGCATATATTATGATAAGAGAAAATAACAAGTGAAAACCATTTGCCTTGGCAAATGGTTTTTTGCTTTTTCAAAACCAAATTATAAAAAAAACGACTTAGAAGGGTTGCCATTAACAACCCTTCTAAGTCAGCTTATAATGTTTGTTTAGATTACTCTTGAAAGTTCATGATGCTTCTTATCATTAACGACATCTTCACCAATTAAAGCAATTGCGTCATAGGGTGTTTTTGATTTGATGACAGAATAATCGTCTATTTTCACGTTAGATGCAACAACAGCTCTTTCGATAACTGCGTTTTCTCCGACAACGGCTCCTGGTAGAAGGACAGAATCCTTAATAACTGCGCCTTTCCCGATTGTTACATCTTGGAAAATAACAGAGTTTTCCACTGTTCCGTAAATCTCGCAAGCCTCACTGACTAAGGAATGCTTAACAGTTGAAGCATCATCAAGATATACTGGTGGATGGGACTGTTCTACAGTGTAGACATTCCAATCCTTGTCTTTTAAGAAAATGTTGGATTCTTTTTCAAGTAGATCCATGTTGGCTTCCCAAAAGCTGTCGATTGTACCGACATCTTTCCAGTAGCCCTTGAATTTATATGCGTGGAGTTTAAGATTGTCATGCAGCATTGCGGGGATAATGTCTTTCCCAAAATCCTTGCAGCTGTCTTGATTGTTTTCTTCTTGTTCTAAGTATGCTTTGAGGGTTTTCCATTTGAAGATGTATACACCCATTGAAGCAAGGTTTGATTTTGGATCTTCTGGCTTTTCCTCGAATTCGCTGATACGGTTGCTGGAAGTTTCTGTGTTCATAATACCGAAACGGCTTGCTTCTTCCCATGGCACCTCTGTAACAGAAATAGTGGCATCAGCGCCTGTCTCGATATGCTGCTTCAGCATAAGGTCATAATCCATTTTATAAATATGGTCGCCAGAAATAATCAAAACATTCTCTGGATCATACTGCTCAATGAAGGGGGTATTCTGATAAATGGCATGTGCAGTTCCTTCATACCAGCGTTCTTCCGTATCGCATTGATATGGAGGAAGGATGGAAAGACCGCCATCTCTTCTGTTTAAATCCCATTCCTTTCCGTCTCCGATGTAATTTTGTAATACATGGGGCTGATATTGTGTTAGCACGCCAACTGTATCAATGCCAGAATTGCGGCAATTGCTTAAAGTGAAATCGACGATTCGGTATTTTCCTCCGAATGGTACGGCTGGTTTCGCTAGATGATCTGTAAGTTTTTTTAATCTCGTTCCTCTTCCACCGGCTAAAAGCATGGCGATGCATTGTTTTTTCATGATAACCCTCCTGTATTCGTTTTCAGATTGTAGTTTGATTGAAGAATTATAATCGGTCATCTTCCCATAACTTGTAGTAGTACTCATGCTCTTCTTCAGCTTCTATGCTGTTATGCTGTTCTTCTGGAAGTTCTGTTAATACTTTTAAGTTGTTCAATGCTGTTCCTCCTTGGCCATTCATATAGACGTAATTCTATTAGATTTTTATTAGATTAACAATTAAAATAATTAGATGTTTTCTGTCAACTAACGACAAATTTCGAATGTTTTTTTATGTTTTGAAGAAGATTTAATTTATTGGTTGAAAAAATATTAGCTTGTTTCACGTAGTTTTTAGATACCCATGCTAAAAAACTTTGAAACCAAGTTATATCAAAAAAATTGTAAAAGATTGTTCTAAACGACAAATTAGTACTATAGAATCAGTAAAAAAATAGAAAGTATGAATTTTTAGGAAAGATGTATGGAGACGAATAACGGAGAAAAAGGAGGGTTTACCTACATATAGAAAATATATGTTAGGATACATGCCACGGACTCCTACATTAGGAGAAGCTATACTGCTAAAGATTCTCGTAAAAAATTTGTCTAAATGTATAAATGAAAAATTTGCCGTAAAGTTTTTGGTGAAAACAGCTTTTTTTTAACAAGTTCACAAATTTGTCGAATTTTCCAAAAGTTTTTGCAGGAAATCGAAAGGGTAAACAAGAATTATATAGCATAGTCAAAAAAGTTCACTGCTCGCATAGATATAAGAATGTGGTGGGAACAATAAGACTTGCACTGGAATCCAAAAGGAGGAGTAACTTATGAATTTCAACATTAGAGGAGAAAACATTGAGGTAACTCCAGCAATTAGAGAGTATGTAGAAAAGAAGATTTCCAAACTGGAGAGATATTTTTCCGAAACGCCAGATGCTAATGTCAATGTGAATTTAAAAACCTACAGTGATAAGACTGCTAAGGTGGAAGTTACAATCCCGATGTCCCAGCTGGTGCTTCGAGCTGAAGAAGACCATTTGGACATGTACGCAGCTATTGATTTGATCGTTGATAAGTTGGAGCGGCAAATCAGAAAACATAAAACAAAAGTAAACAGAAAGCAGCGCGAAAAAGGCAATCTAAATGCTCTGTTTGGCGCAGACGAGCCTAATGCGGTCTCTGTACAGGATGAAGAGGACGAACTGGAAATTGTTCGCCAAAAGCGCTTTAATTTAAAGCCAATGGACAGTGAGGAAGCCATTTTACAAATGGATCTTCTTGGCCACAGTTTCTTTGTTTATACAGATGCGGAAACAAATTCAACAAATATTGTTTATAAAAGAAAAGACGGCAAGTATGGTTTGATTGAAGCAAAGTAATTAGATAGCACTTTTTAAAAAAACCTGCAGGAAACTGCAGGTTTTTTTCTAATATAGTAAGAACATGTTAGGAGTAAGCTTTTTTTTAGAAGACGGTATGCAGCAATCATTATATGGAAATTACTTGAATATTCCACTATGATACAGGAGTGTTTGATATAATAAACAAAAGAATTTATAGCTAAAACAGCTGAAATCAGAATATCCTTTCTTATAGAAGTTAATTTCATTTTCAAGGAGTGTGAAAGGGATGAAAAGGTCTGTAATGGAAGCGAACCTGTTTTGTACACACTGTAATAATGAAACAAACCATGACGTTGTTTATATAAATGAAGAGATAACGAGCGTCAAGTGCCAAAGCTGTCAGCATGAAGCAGGCATGAAGGTTGACATCATGAAGAAGTTTTATAAAGAGCTATTTGAGCATATTGCCACAAAGCCGAGCAGGATGACAGAGGAATACAAGCAGGATCTAAGCAAATTCATTGCAAGACTCCCGATTAGGGTCATCAGCAAGCCATATCGCTTCATGCGCTACTTGAATGAATCCAGAAAGGTATTAAAGTACTATAAAAAGACCTGATTTTTTTACTATAATGAGCAGCTGCATTTTTTTCTTTAGGGCATCAGTCCTTTACATACCCCTTTTTTCACCTTTCTATCTTTCCTTTATACTAAAGTTGTCACTCTATTAAGGAAATGGTAATATTAATAGGAAAATACTAGTTAAGCTATCATATATTCAATGATATCCTTCTTATATGGAGTTTACAAAAGAGTCCTATTCTTTTCATGTGATTTTAATGAATAGTGAATATGCTATAGAGACTTTAATGCTAGTTATTATGCTATTGATATAATAAACGGATGGAATTTTTCACATAGAATCTCTCATTTTAATTATAAAGGAGCGTTTTTTAATGCTTGGTATTTTAAATAAGGTTTTTGATCAGAACAAACGCGATATAAAGAAACTGACTAAGATTGCCGAAAAGGTTGAGCTTTTGGCTGGAGAAACGGCAGCATTAAGCGATGAGCAGCTCAAGGCAAAAACGGAGGAGTTCAAAGCGCGCGTTCAAAAAGGAGAAACACTTGACGATTTGCTGGTTGAGGCTTTTGCAGTTGTGAGGGAAGCTGCAAAGCGTGTGCTAGGCCTATACCCATATCCTGTTCAGCTGATGGGGGGAGCTTCTCTTCATGAAGGTAATATCTCTGAAATGAAGACTGGTGAAGGTAAAACCCTGACTGCGACAATGCCGGTATATTTGAATGCACTTTCTGGAAAAGGCGTTCATGTTGTCACAGTCAATGAATATTTGGCAACACGTGATGCTGCTGAGATGGGACAGCTATATGAGTTTCTTGGGTTAACGGTTGGTTTGAACTTAAACGGCCTTTCAAGAGAGGACAAGCAGGCAGCATATAATGCCGATATTACTTACGGTACAAATAATGAATTCGGATTCGATTATCTTCGTGATAACATGGTTTTATATAACGAGCAAAAGGTACAAAAACCACTTTACTATGCAGTAATTGATGAGGTTGACTCCATCTTAATTGATGAAGCGAGAACGCCGCTGATCATTTCTGGCTCTGCTCAAAAGTCGACTCAATTATATGTACGGGCAAATGTTTTTGTGAGCAGCTTAAAGGTAGAAAAGGACTATACGTATGATGAAAAGACGAAGGGTGTTCAGTTGACAGAAGAAGGTATGTCAAAGGCTGAGCGTGTCTTCCAGATTGAAAACTTGTTTGATGTAAGCAATGTGGCAATTAACCATCATATCACACAAGCCCTTAAGGCACATGCAAGCATGCATAAAGATGTCGATTATGTTGTGCAAGATGGCGAAATCGTCATCGTTGACCAGTTCACAGGCCGTTTAATGAAGGGGCGCCGCTATAGCGACGGGCTTCATCAAGCAATCGAGGCTAAGGAAAATCTTGAAATTCAAAATGAAAGCATGACACTTGCAACCATTACATTCCAAAACTACTTCCGCATGTATGATAAGCTTGCTGGGATGACTGGTACAGCAAAGACAGAGGAAGAGGAATTCCGCAATATTTACAATATGAGTGTTATTGTTATTCCAACGAACAGAGATATCGTTCGTGATGACCGTGCCGATTTAATTTACGCAACAATGGATGGTAAATTTAGAGCTGTTGTTGAGGATATTGCTGAAAGACATAAGTTAGGTCAGCCGGTCCTTGTTGGTACTGTGGCAATTGAAACGTCTGAAATTATCTCGAAGTATCTTTCTAAGAAGGGTATTCCTCATGATGTATTGAATGCAAAAAATCATGAGAGAGAAGCAGAAATTATCGCAACTGCCGGCGAAAAAGGCGCTGTGACAATTGCAACAAATATGGCAGGACGCGGAACAGATATTAAACTTGGAGAAGGAATTAAAGAGGTGGGCGGTTTAGCTGTTATCGGAACAGAACGTCACGAAAGCCGACGAATAGATAATCAGCTTCGCGGACGTTCCGGACGTCAAGGAGATCCAGGTGTGACGCAATTCTACCTTTCTATGGAAGATGAATTGATGCGCCGCTTCGGATCTGACGGCATGAAAGCGATGATGGCTAAACTGGGCATGGATGACTCCCAGCCGATCCAAAGCAAGATGGTTTCAAGAGCTGTTGAATCTGCTCAAAAACGAGTGGAAGGAAACAACTTTGACTCACGTAAACAGCTTCTTCAATATGATGATGTTCTTCGTCAGCAAAGGGAAATCATTTACGCTCAGCGTAATGATGTACTAACATCTGACAACCTTCGTTCTATTGTTGAAAGTATGATTAAATCATCATTGGAGCGTCATGTTGCAGCACATACTCCATCGAGTGAAGATCAGGAAAACTGGGATCTGCAGGCAGTTCTTGATTATGCGAACGGAAATCTGCTTCATGAAGGCGAATTGGAGCTGAATGATATCCGTGGCAAAGAAGGCGATGAAATTGCCGAAGTCATCATGGAAAAAGTATTGCATAACTATGATGAGAAAGAAGAAAAGCTGACAACTGAACAAATGCGTGAATTTGAGAAGGTTATTGTGCTTCGCGCTGTTGACAGCAAATGGATTGACCACATTGACCAAATGGATCAGCTTCGTCAGGGTATCCATCTTCGTGCATATGGTCAAATCGATCCGCTTCGCGAATATCAATCTGAAGGGTTTGCAATGTTTGAGCAAATGGTTACTTCCATTGAAGAGGATGTTGCTAAGTACATTATGAAAGCAGAGATCCGTGAAAATCTTCAAAGGGAAGAAGTCATGAAAGGACAAGCGGTCAACCCGAAAGAAGAAGGCGAAGATAAGAAGCCGAAGAAAAAACCAGTGATGAAGAAGCTTGATGTGGGCCGAAATGCTCCATGCTTCTGCGGCAGTGGCAAAAAGTATAAAAACTGCCACGGAACTAATCTTTAATAGAATAATGGGACCTGCCTCCCCGAATTCGGAGAGGCAGGTTTTTTAGAGTCTAACGTTTGAGCAAATAAAGTATATCTTCCTGAATAATGGAAATGCTTTATTACAGAAAACAACTATTCAAATTAACTTCTAAAAAGGAAAGCATGCATTTTTTCTTGAAAAGCCATATAATACTAGAAGGAAGCAGCCGTGCTTTGAACAATAATATTTAAAAAGGGTGACAGGTAAATGGAATTAGCAGATATTCGCAATGAGTTAGAGAAGATAAATGTAACACTAGAAAACTTTAGGGGGTCTCTTTGACTTAGATAACAAAGAGGCACGTATCGCTCATCTGGAGGATGAAATGTTGCATCCTGATTTTTGGAATGATCAGCAGGCAGCACAGACAGTTATCTCCGAAAGCAATGGTTTAAAGGATCAAGTCAATGAGTTTTATAAGCTGGCAGAAACATTTGAAAACCTAGAGCTTACTTATGAGTTGGTTAAGGAAGAAGACGATGAAGAATTGCGCACTGAGCTTGAAGAGGAACTAGGACAATTGGTAAGCAGCTTAAGCCAGTTTGAGCTTAATCTTCTGTTAAGTGAGCCTTACGATAAAAACAATGCAATTTTAGAGCTGCATCCAGGTGCTGGTGGTACAGAGTCCCAAGACTGGGGAAGCATGCTGTTGCGTATGTACACTCGCTGGGCAGAAAAAAGAGGCTTCAAGGTGGAAACATTGGATTATCTGCCTGGTGATGAAGCTGGAATTAAGAGTGTAACATTGGCTATTAAAGGACATAATGCATTCGGATACTTAAAAGCAGAAAAAGGCGTACATCGTCTTGTTCGTATTTCTCCATTTGATTCATCTGGCCGCCGCCATACGAGCTTTGTATCATGTGAAGTTATGCCAGAATTCAATGATGAGATTGAAATTGAAATCCGTACAGAGGATTTAAAAGTTGATACGTACCGAGCAAGTGGTGCCGGTGGACAGCATATCAATACAACAGACTCCGCTGTACGTATTACACATATCCCAACAGGAGTAGTCGTATCTTGCCAAACAGAGCGCTCTCAGATTAAAAACAGGGAAACAGCAATGAAAATGCTGAAAGCAAAACTTTATCAGAAAAAAATCGAAGAGCAGGAAGAAAAGCTTGCGGAAATCCGCGGCGAACAAAAGGATATTGGCTGGGGAAGCCAAATTCGTTCGTACGTTTTTCATCCATACTCTCTTGTTAAAGACCACCGTACAAACACAGAAGTAGGTAACACACAATCTGTCATGGACGGAGATATTGATCTATTTATAAATGCTTACTTGCGTTCAAAGCTAAGCATTGCAGAATAAGTATTAGAGGCTGGGACATAAGTATGTGAACCAGCGTAAAGACCGAACTACTTAATCAACTATATTGATTAAATAGTTCGGTTTTTTGTTTTTAGTTTAAATACAAAAAATTAGAAATTTTAGTTGAATGGAGCGGAGGCCACTCGACTCCTGCGGGAAATAGAGGAAAGGATGAGACCCCGCAGGCGAAGACGAGGAGGCTCATCTTCCTCCCCGCGGAAAGCGAGTGGGTGCAGCGCAATGAAACGAACTAACTTTAACTCAAAATTCTATTTAGACACAACCTTTATTTTTCAAATTTAGTTGTAATTCTATTATTCGTGTTTAGAAAGCTTATTTTTTGTTTTGTGCCAGCCTCTTTTTGTGTTTAAAAAACCCCTAAATAGGTAACTAATTATGAAGTGATTATATATTTTTGGTTAAGTTTTGCCAGCTAAGCATGAGGGAAAGGAATTGTGACGTATAATTTTTTAAAGAACTAAATTTAAGAAGACAAGGAGATAAAGCAAAAATTCACAAATAATAATAAATTTACTTTTTTAGGAAAAAGTGAAACTTTCTTCTGTATTTTTCGTTTATATGTATATTGTTGGAATTATTTAGGGATTCTTATAGTAATTGGTTATTTTAAGAAAAGAGGTTATGAAATGAAAGAGGTCGTTTTGACTATTGCTGTACCATGCTATAACGAAGAGGAGGTATTTGAACAATCTTATTATCAACTGAAAAATGTGCTAACTTCCCTTATTTCAGAAGGACTTATTAGTTCTAAAAGTCAATTGCTCTTTATTGATGACGGAAGCAAGGATTCAACATGGGATAAAATTGAAAGTGCAACCCATTTTGACAAGCTTGTCAGCGGTATAAAGCTGTCGAGAAACTTTGGACACCAAAGAGCGTTACTTGCTGGGCTAGAGGAAGCTGTTCAGTTTTCTGATTGTGTCATCAGTATTGATGCAGATCTTCAGGATGACACCAGTGTAATAAGAGAATTTGTGCTGAAATACTTAAGCGGCTATGAAATAGTGTATGGTGTTAGAAGCAAAAGAGAAACAGATACCTTTTTTAAGCGGAGTACAGCACAAGGCTTTTACCGCCTAATGGGGAAAATGGGCTTATCACTCGTTTATAATCATGCTGACTATCGTTTGTTAAGCAAAAGAGCATTAACAGAAATGCTACAGTTTAAGGAGTCCAACCTTTTCTTAAGAGGTGTTGTCCCATTACTTGGGTTTAAGTCGACTAGTGTTTATTATGAGCGCAAGGCTCGTGAGGCAGGGGAATCTAAATACCCAATCGCAAAGATGCTTGCATTTGCATTAGATGGTATTACATCCTTCAGCGTTAAGCCGATTCGGTTTATTACATTAATAGGATTTTTGTCTTCCATTATCAGCCTTATTGCAGGTGGTTATGTGCTTGTTCAAAAATTCCTTGGTGATACAGAATCAGGCTGGGCATCTGTAATGATTTCTTTATGGCTGATTGGTGGCCTTCTTTTAATGAGCATTGGTCTTATTGGTGAATATATAGGGAAAATTTACGAAGAAGTAAAACACCGTCCGCGCTATATTATTGAAGATAATCTTTGCAGGAATAAGCAGGCTAATCCTGCTAAATCAAAGGTGCATATATAATGCTTCGCTATCCTTTTATACGTTTTCTGTTCGTTGGTCTAATTAACACAGCAGTCGGCCTTTCTATTATGTATGCCTGTCTGCTGTTATTTCATATTAATTATTGGAGCTCCACTTTTATAGGTAACTTGGTTGGAGCGGTTGTAAGCTATTTTCTTAACAAAAATATTACTTTCCAAAGCAATGCTAGATTCATAGGAAGTGGTATACGGTTTGGCATTGTCATTCTAGCTTCTTATTTCATTGCCTATAAGCTTGGTCTAGTGCTTGTGGAAGAAGTGGCAGGAAGAATTCCGGTGCTCACGGGTTATGTGGAAGTGCTTGCTGTTCTTTTTGGAAGCGGCATGTACACAATATTAAATTATTTTGGGCAGAAGTATCTTGTGTTTTCAACTAAATTTCAACAGGTTTCAAGGAGTGTTAAATGATTAAAGTAACAGGTTTAGGGAAGCAGGAAAAAATCTTCCTCTCATTGGCATTATTAATCGTTGTTTTATGGGTTTTGCCCTATTTTATTCTAAATGGAAATGCTCATATGCGTATCCATGATAATCTCGATTCCAATCTTGGCTGGTATGAAGTTTTAAAAGACAGTGGTAATCTGTTCGCACCTGTCAATACGCCAATGGAACAGATTATGAACGGTGAGTTTTCCCGGGATACATACTATTCGGAATACTATGGCATGGTTTTACTTTTTAATATCCTGCCTCCTGTCGTTGCATATGGTCTGTGTCAGGCAATTACGAGAATTGTTGCCTTTTTAGGAATGTATCTTCTTTTAAAAAAGTATGTTTTTAAGAAGTCAAACCCTTATATCATTACAATAGGTGCAGCATTGACGTTTTCACTCACGCCATACTGGCCTTCTGGCATGCTCAGCATCCTTGGAATGCCTTTAGCATTATGGAGCTTTCTAAATATTCGCAAGGGTGAGCGAAACTGGAAAAACTATGTAGTAATTACACTATTACCGTTTTTTTCGACGTTTGTGATCGGCTTTTTTTATTTTCTTACATTCATTGGCCTGCTGTGGGTATATGACCTCTTTAAGACGAAAAAATGGAACCTAGTATTTTTACTATCCATCATTTATATGCTAGTAATCTATATGGCGATTGATTATCGTTTAGTTATGTCCATGATCGCCCCAGCATCGAATGAACTAACAAACAGGGATGTTTTTTATCAATCTAAGCTTGATCTAATCCAGACATTTAAGCTAATTGGCAAGAACTATGTTATTAGTCATAATCAAGACAGAACGATTTCGCAATATATCATATTGCCCCTCACCATTATTTGCTTAGTTTGGGTGCTTATTAAAAATAAAGCAAAAGACAATCGTCTATTTATTTTCTTGCATATTGTTAATTTGCTGCTGTCCACATGGTATGCGTTTTGGTTCTTTGAAGGCTGGCAACCATTGAAAGAACGGTTCGGTATTTTGACGAGCTTTAATTTTGGCAGATTCCATTATTTGCGACCGATGATCATCTATGTTTTATTTGCACTATCATTGAAAATGCTATGGGATCAAGGTGGACGAGTAAGAAAATTAGTTTATGTTTTGGTTATAGCACAGCTGCTTGTATTGATACCAAATAATGAGGAGATCATGTACAAAGATCAGCCGAGCTATAAGCAATATTTTGCAGTTGACGAATTTAAGGAAATTAAAGATTACATAGGTAAGCCATTAGAGGATTACAGGGTTGTCAGTATTGGCATGCATCCTAATGTTGCCCAGTACAATGGCTTTTATACACTTGATTCCTACAGCAATATATATCCATTAAGCTATAAGGAAGAATTCAGAAAAATTATTGAGCCTGAGCTCAATAAAAATAAAGGGCTAAGGGAGTATTATGATTACTGGGGTGGCCGCTGTTATATATTTGTTGATGAACTCGGCAAAAAATACCAGTTTTCCAAGCATACAAAGAAAACTATCAAGAATTTGGACTTAAATACAAATCAGCTTAAGAAAATGGGCGGTCAATATATTCTGTCCGCAGTTCCTATTGATAACGCTGCAGATAATAATTTAAGCTTTGAGAAATCATTTGCTTCAAAGGAAAGTTATTGGAAGATATATCTTTATAAAGTAAATGGAAAAGTGTCTCAACAAAGACTGTAGAAAACCGATGATTTAAAAAGCTCTTGAGGGTATTATACTAAAAACAAGTGGATATTGATTTCTCCTGCAGATTGGCTGTCCCGCTAATCTGCAGGGGAAAGAGATATCTTTTTTTATTGGAGCTTACTCTATTTTTTCAAACGGGTTTCGTATACAGATAAACATCTATCCACTTTATAGTATAAATTACTAATCACCCCAATATATATAAATTGGAGGTGTTTATGGATATTTTAACGGCTATTATCATGGGTATTGTAGAAGGCTTGACAGAGTTCGCGCCTGTTTCGTCAACAGGGCATCTTATTTTAGCAGGCCATTTGTTGGACTTTACTGGAGAAAGTGCGAAAACATTTGAAATCATTATTCAGCTTGGCAGCATACTCGCCGTTATTTTTGTTTTTTGGCGAAGGATATTAAGTATTTTAGGATTAAAGAAATATCAAGATTCGGAAAGTGTTGGTACACTAAGTATTTTTCATATTGCTGTAGGAATTATTCCCTTCGGTGTTGGCGGTGTTCTGTTTTATGACTTGATAAAAAATGTTTTATTTAGCCCGGCAACTGTTGTTATCACATTAATTATCGGAGGGTTGCTGATGCTGGCAGCTGAGAAGCTGAAGCCGAAAGCTTCTGCAGAAACGCTTGATCAAGTTACATACAGACAAGCTTTAACAGTAGGTTTTTTTCAGTGCTTTGCTTTAGTGCCAGGCTTTTCCCGATCTGGAGCAACACTTTCAGGCGGACTGCTTGCAGGCATGAGCCATAAGACAGCGTCTGAATTTACATTTATCATGGCAGTTCCCATCATGTTTGCAGCATCGGCAAAGGATTTATTTGAAAGCTGGAGTCAATTGGGCGCACAAGATATACCTGTTTTTGCAGCAGGCTTTGTGACCGCCTTTATCGTTGCGTTAATTGCGATCAAGTTTTTTCTGCGTCTTATTAATAAAGTAAAATTAATTCCTTTTGCGATATATCGTTTTGGACTGGCCATCGTTTTTTGGATATTTATTATATAAAAAGGCAAATGCTATCCTTTGAGAAAGGATAGTATTTTTTTTGTTCCATCCTTGAAAAAACCTCGTTTCATCCCTTTACCACGCTAATTTGTCACCATTTACACTTGTTCATTTGAATGATATACTCTCTGCTTGGGAAAATATAAAGAATGCATTTTTTAAGCAATATTAACCTTTATGAACAATGCTTCTTACATATTTTTTAATATCAAAAATTATGTCGATTTTTAAAGAAATGAAGACATGTCAATAAAAGACAATAAACAAATGAGGTGTCAAATCTTGCGTGAGTATATTTATGTATTAATTGGATCTGCTATTGTAGCATTATCATTTAACTTATTTCTATTGCCTAACAGCATCGCTTCAGGTGGAGTGAGCGGTATCAGCACAATTACTGCGAGTCTGTTTCATTGGGAGCCGGCATTTGTACAATGGGCGTTTAATATTCCTTTATTTATTGCCGGCGTAATATTACTCGGGAAAAATTTCGGTATTAAAACGCTTGTCGGAACATTATTTTTGCCATTTGTCGTTTTCTTATCAAAGGATATGGAGCCATGGACTATGCAACCCCTGCTTGCAGCGATATACGGTGGAATTGGTATTGGCCTTGGGATAGGGATTGTTTTTAAAGGAAGGGCATCAACAGGCGGAACAGATCTTGCCGCGCAAATTATCACTAAATATACTGGAATGTCATTAGGAAAAAGCGTTGCATTGATCGATGGGGTTATTGTTATTACGGCTGCTGCTGTATTCAGTATTGAACAGGGTTTATACGCATTGTTAGCCTTGTTTATTACAAGTAAGACAATTGATATTGTCCAGGTTGGCTTTGGAAGCAGCAAAATGGCACTTATCATTACAGAAAAACAAGAGGATGTAAGGGAAGGAATCTTAAATAAAATCGACAGAGGTGTTACAAAGCTGACAGCCCATGGCGGTTATACAGATTTTGAGCGTCCTATTTTGATGTGTGTTGTTGATCAGGCCCAATTTATGAAATTAAAAGGGTTAGTTCAATCGATAGATCCGTCTGCTTTTGTCATTGTAATGGATGCATCAGAGGTTCATGGCAGAGGCTTTAGTGCAAAAAAAGCATAGTAGTAAATAAATGTCCTTCTATTTTTGTATAAAATGCAAAGTTAGAAGGATTTTTTATGTGTAATATGTCGATTCTTTGTAAGATTTGTAACAGGTTCAAAAATGTAATCGCTTTATTGTAAATGGAGAATAAGTTAAACAGAAATATGTCATGTAAATATTTCCTCAAAATGTAACATAACATAGGTATAAAAGACTAAAATAAAGAAAAAAATAAAAAAAAAAGGGGAATTTGGTCGATTTGTAGTACTATTATAATAGTAAATTAAGGTATGGGAAGATAATAATAGTACTTTTTTCGATATTTGAAAAGAAAATGTAATAATTTTATCCGTTAATTTACCGTACTATGATGATATAATAATGTAAGTAATTAGAAGGAAGTCTTATATTTATAAAAAAAATGTCTCCTTCAGTCGGTTTGTAAATGTCGAATTTTGGTGGTTAATGGAGTTAGAAAAGGAAAAACGAGAGAATTAAGTTTCTCTTATTAGAGAAAGCAATTGATATGGCAATTCGTAAATGTGATTCGTCTTCCATGTTGCTATAGACGTTTTGCACTTTTCTTATGTTCTTACAAATAAAATTCAGGTGTGATAATAGATGATAGAAATGAAAAATGTAATCAAGAAATATGCCAATGGTGTTATTGCAGCAAATGGCATTGATGTGAAAATTAATCAAGGTGAGTTTGTATATGTAGTAGGGCCGAGTGGTGCCGGAAAATCTACATTTATTAAAATGATGCATCGGGAGGAAAAACCGACGCAAGGCACGATTCTAATCAACGGAGTTAATTTGGCAAAACTGAAAAACAGCAAGGTCCCGTTGTTGAGAAGAAATATGGGAGTTGTCTTTCAGGATTTCAAGCTCTTGCCTACATTGACTGTATATGAAAATGTTGCGTTTGCATTAGAAGTTATTGAGGAAAATCCTAAATTAATAAAAAAACGAGTAATGGAAGTTCTAGGACTTGTTGGTTTAAAACATAAAGCAAGAATGCTTCCTACTGAATTATCAGGAGGAGAGCAGCAGCGTGTCTCTATTGCCCGCTCAATTGTGAATTCTCCTAAGCTTGTCATTGCCGATGAGCCGACTGGGAATCTTGACCCTGAAACTTCTTGGGAAATTATGAATATCTTCGAGGAAATCAACAATAGGGGAACGACAATTGTGATGGCTACTCACAATAAGGAAATTGTTAATACGATAAGACATCGTGTAATCGCCATCGAGGGTGGAAGAATTGTTCGTGACGAGCAGAGAGGTGATTACGGATATGAAGGCTAGAACAGTTAAAAGACATGGTAGAGAGAGTTTTAAAAGTTTATGGAGAAACGGATGGATGACATTCGCTTCGATCAGTTCTGTTACTATTACCCTTTTACTTGTCGGTGTATTCTTCGTCATTATGATGAACTTGAACGAAGTTGCCACGACGATTGAAGAAAATGTAGAAATACGTGTTCATGTTGATCAGACGGCAACAAAAGAGGATCAAGCAGCACTTGAGGATAAAATAAAGGGAATATCAGATGTGGCAAGTGTTACATTTTCTGCGAAACAGCAGGAATTGGACAATTTAATTAAGAGTTTTGGTGATCAAGGGGATGCCTATGAACTATTCCAGCAGGATAACCCGCTAAGTGATGTTTTTGTTGTTAAAACGAAGGATCCGAATGACACGAAAAAGGTAGCAAAAGAAATAGAGAAGTTTGATAATGCAGCAACTGTAAAGTATGGGCAAGGCACTGTTGACAGACTATTTAATGTCATCAATGTTAGCCGAAACGTCGGGATTGTCCTAATTGCAGGACTTCTGTTCACAGCAATGTTTTTAATTTCCAACACAATTAAAATTACCATTGTTGCTAGACGTAAAGAGATAGAAATTATGAGACTTGTCGGTGCAACAAACTGGTTTATCCGCTGGCCGTTCTTCCTTGAAGGAATGTGGCTTGGAGTATTAGGCTCAATTATTCCAATTGGCCTCGTATCTGTTATTTACTATTATGCATATGAATATTTACAGCCAAGATTAGCTGGAAACTATATTCAAATTCTTGATTACACACCATTTGTTTATCAAGTGGGAGCATTGCTATTGTTGATGGGTGCAGTAATCGGTATTTGGGGAAGTGTTATGAGTATACGTAAATTCTTGAAGGTATAAGGTGAAACAGGAGGAAGTAGTCCCTTCCTCCTAATACTCACAATATACTGTTGAGTTCATAGTCTGGATGAAGGCCAGGCTATTAAATTGGCGTTATTTTCGATGGTATAGTTCTAATTTACTAGTTTTATGGTGATTTAATCTACTTATCTATCAATAGAGGGGAAGGCATGAGAGCTTGAAAAATACAATAGTTAAATGGACAATCGTTACTACTTTAGGCATTGGTGGTATAGTTACTCAAGTACCATTTTCTACGGCATATGCTGCGAGCATAAGTGATCTTAATAAACAAAAAGAAGATATTGAAAGCAAGCAGAATGATGTGGAAAATAAAAAGAGCGATAAAAACGATGAGTTAAGCAACATCCATGACGAGCAAGAATCTGTGGAAGCGGAGCTGAAGAGACTAAATACAGCCATTTCCACTACTCAAGTCAACATTACTGAGAAGAAAAGTCAGATAGAAACAACAAAAGCTGATGTGAAAAGGCTGGAAAAACAAATTAAAGAAACACAAAAACGAATTGATGAAAGAAATGAAGTACTGAAGGACAGAGCTAGAGCAATGCAGGAAACTGGCGGAGCAGTAAGCTATATGGACGTTCTTATGGGCTCTCAAAGCATAAGTGATTTAATCGACCGTATCGGAGCTGTTGCAACGATTGTGGAGGCAGACCGAACTATTCTAAAAGAGCAGGAAGCCGATAAGAAGCTTTTAGAAGATTCAAAAGCAGAATTAAAGGAAAAGCTCAGCTCTCTTGAAACAATGCTAAGTGATTTGGAAGATATGAAAGCTGATTTGGATTCAAAAAAGAAAGAAAAAGATAAAGTGATGGCTCAGCTTGAAAAAGAAGAGGATCATGTTCACGCAGAAATGCTGTCTCTTGAAGAAGAAGAAGCAATTTTGTCAGATCAAAAGGTAGCAATGGAAAAAGCAATTAAGCTGGAAAAACAGCGTCAGGCTGAAGCGGCTAAAAAAGCAGCAGAAGAAGAGAGAAAGAGACAAGAGGCAGAAGCAGCCGCTGCTGCAGCTGCGGCAAAAGCTAAAGCTGCAAAAGCGAGCAGCAGTTCAAGTAGTTCAAGTTCTAGCTCTAGCTCAAAAAGTTCAGGTTCAAGTAGCTCAAGCTCAAGTTCAAGTTCAAGCAGCTCAAGTTCTTCATCTGCACCTTCAAGCCCGGCAGTATCATCAGGTGCTTTCACTAAACCGGCAAACGGAGTTCTTACTTCTGGCTTAGGCCAACGTTGGGGGACATTCCATGCAGGAGTTGACTTAGCGGCAACTGGTGATAATGTGGCAATTCTAGCAGCTGCAGACGGTGTTGTTATCCGTTCTTATACATCAAGTAGCTATGGGGAAGTTGTTTTCATCGCTCACTCTATTGATGGTCAGACGTATACAACTGTTTATGCACATATGAAATCTGGAAGCAGAAAAGTAAGTGCAGGCCAGGTTGTTTCGAAAGGCCAACGCATCGGTACAATGGGGAACACTGGTGATTCTCAAGGACAGCATTTGCATTTTGAATTGCATAAAGGCGAATGGAACCAGGCTAAATCAAATGCAATTAACCCAGTTGGTATTGTTCCATTGTAATAGATTAAAAGACTTGTCCACAAATGTGGACAAGTCTTTTTCCTTTTTACTGGAAGAGCCTCCAAATAATGAAACAGAATACAACTATGCTATAATGGAGGCATTAGTTTTAGTTAACAAGAGGAGCAATGAAAATGAGCGGCAATGATCATAATAATGACGAGTTAAATCCGATAAACGGAAACAGTGCCATGCTTGATGAGGAAACTTTATTTATCGTTTCTCAAACCTTTAAAGCATTATCAGATCCAACGAGAATTAAAATTCTCCATGTATTATCTGAAAAGCAGCATTCTGTTAATGAAATTGCAGAAAGGCTTCAAATGCTGCAGTCTACCGTATCACATCAATTGCGTTTTCTAAAAAACCTTCGTCTTGTCAAATACCGTCGCGAGGGAACTACGATGATTTATTCCTGTGATGATGAGCATGTAATGAGCGTTTTAAAGCAGATGATTGACCATGCAAGACATCACTAATGAAGAGCTACAGCAGCCGCTATTTTTGCGGTTGCTTTTTTATACCCATATTGGAAATTACATTGACACTTTAAAGCCTGCTTACATATAATATGAATATATGAGTAGTTGTTCATATATTAATTTATATATAAATAAGTAAAATAGATAAAACCACTTAAGATACTTTCATTAAGGTTTACGAAAGAGGGGATAACCATGGAGAAGGGAAGAGAGCTGCAAAAAAAGGATTTTATTTTAGAAGGGCTAGACTGTGCTAATTGTGCAATGAAAATTGAGCGAGGTGTTTCTTCAATTGAAGGGGTGGATGCCTGTCAGGTCAATTTTGCGACACAAACATTGTCTATGGAGTTCAGTCAAGAAGCTGAAGCAATTGTTGCAAAAACAGAAAAAACGATAAAACGATTAGAACCACATGTTAAATTAAGAGAAAAGACAGCAGGTGGACCTAAAAAAGCGAATAATCATGCACATCATCACCATCATCATAGCCACGCTCATGAACATGAACATGAACATGGACATTCTCATGAGCATGGAAATGAGAATATGAAAAGGATGATCTTTAGGCTCGTTATAGGGACAATTATAGCTGGTGCTGGCCTTTTTCTTCCATTAGATGGTTTTGCTGAGTTATCTGTATTTCTTGTTGCTTACTTGATTATTGGTGGAGATATTGTTTGGAGGGCATGCACGAATATTGTCCGCGGCCAAGTATTTGATGAACATTTTCTTATGGCAATTGCCACAATAGGCGCATTTGCTATCTCAGAGTATCCAGAAGGTGTTGCAGTAATGTTGTTTTATCAAGTCGGAGAACTGTTTCAAGGCGCTGCTGTTAATCGTTCACGCAAGTCTATTAGCAGCCTGATGGATATCCGACCTGATTATGCTAATGTGCAAAAGGGGCAAGGCTTTGAAAAAATGTCACCTGAGGACGTTGTAATTGGGGATATAATTGTCATCAAGCCTGGTGAAAAGGTCCCGCTAGATGGTATTGTGCTTGAAGGCAAGTCAAGTGTTGATACCTCTGCGTTGACAGGTGAATCTATGCCAAGAGATATAGAAGCAGGCCACGATATATTAAGTGGATTTATTAATAAAAATGGTGTTCTTACTGTTAAGGTAACAAAGGAATTCAGCCAGTCCACTGTTGCTCGCATCTTGGAGCTTGTTCAAAATGCCAGCAGCAGAAAAGCACCGACAGAAAACTTTATCACAAAGTTCGCCCGTTATTATACTCCGGTTGTTGTGATTATTGCTGTACTTTTAGCTGCTGTTCCGCCACTGGTATTGGAAGGTGCGACATTCTCTGATTGGCTTTACCGAGCTTTAATCTTTTTGGTTATTTCTTGTCCGTGTGCTTTAGTCGTTTCCATCCCCCTTGGATTTTTTGGAGGAATTGGAGCAGCTTCAAAGGCAGGAATCCTTGTTAAGGGAAGCAATTATTTAGAAGCATTAAATAGTGTTAAATATGCAGTGTTTGATAAGACTGGAACACTTACAAAGGGTGTATTTGAAGTAGTTGCAGTTCACCCTGCAAATGGATATGCAGACCAAGATGTGCTGAAAAATGCTGCGTTAGCAGAAGTTCATTCCAACCATCCTATTGCAGAATCGATTAGAAAGGCTTATGAAGGAAAAGTATCAGAAGCGGATGTAAATAAGTATGAAGAAATTCCTGGTCATGGTATATCAGCTATTGTAGGTGGAGCAAAAATTTTAGCAGGTAATCAAAAGCTGATGGTGAAAGAAGAAATAGATTTTACCGTAAGGGAAGAGTCGGGAACTATTGTCTATGTAGCAGTAAATAATGAATTTATCGGCTCTCTTATTATCTCAGATCAATTAAAGGACGATGCAGCACAAGCAATTACAGCTTTAAAGAAAGCAGGTATTAAAAAGACAGTCATGCTCACAGGTGATGCAGCAGCAGTTGGAAGGAGTGTTGCTAAGTCGCTGGATATTGATGAAGTCTATGCAGAGCTGCTGCCTCAGGATAAAGTCGAACAAATCGAAAAGCTAGACGCAAAAAAGCATGCTAAAGAAAAGATTTTATTTGTGGGAGACGGAATTAATGACACTCCTGTACTTGCAAGGGCAGATGTAGGGATGGCGATGGGAGGATTAGGATCAGATGCTGCTATTGAAGCAGCAGATATTGTTATCATGACAGATGAGCCTTCCAAGATTGCCACAGCAATATTAATTGCCAAAAAAACGAGAAGAATTGTTTGGCAAAACATAGTGTTTGCATTAGGCGTAAAGGCAATTTTTCTCCTGCTTGGAGCCTTTGGAATTGCAACAATGTGGGAAGCAGTATTCTCTGATGTTGGTGTCACATTAATTGCTGTCCTTAATGCAATGAGAGTTCTTAATAATAAAGATATACAATGATTAAACCCGCTGCTAAAAGGGCAGCGGGTTTTTGTGTGGATATTACATTACATTTGGAGGTGTAGTATGAACTGCAGGTGGAGCGGGCTTGAGTTTTGGGGCAGGTCCAAATGGCGGTACATCCTTTACATATTGGAATGTTCCCATGCCATCCATGCTTTGACCAGATGCCCATCTTCCTTTGCTGCTTTCGTCTCCCATCGAATGGTTCAAGAACAAATAAGAAACATCTCTTTTTTCCAGTTCCTTCGGGAATGTATTTGGAACAACAACACCCTCTTGCTGCTCTAGCTCATAGATAGCAGCAAGCCACTGGTTTTGGTGCATTGTGTCACGTGCAATAAGGTACGAAAGCATATCCTTAATACCTCTGTCATCCGTTTGTTCGTAAATTCTTACAGCCTGCAATCTGCCTTGTGATTCTGCATGAAGGTTTGAACGCATATCTGCAAGCAAATTACCACCAGCTATAATATAGCTGCCGCTCCAAGGCACTCCATTACTGTCTTTAGGTGTAGCAGATAACCCTGAGACAATGGCATGCTGCGGATCCATTCCACCAATTATTGCTGCTAAAGCAGGGTTAGTAGCCGCAGCAGTATCCAGCTCTGTAACAGGAGCATCATCTAAAAGGCGGGCAACCATTGTAGATAACAGCTCGATATGTCCAATTTCTTCTGTTCCCGTATCTAACAGTAAATCTCTATATTTAGCATGCCCTCTAGTTCCCCATGCTTGAAATAAATATTGGTTCATGACTGACATTTCACCAAATTGGCCGCCAATTAATTCCTGAAGCCTTCTCGCCATAATAGGATCTGGTCTTTCTGGCTTGGCTTGATAGGCTAATTCCTTAATATGATAGAACATTGTAGGCATTCCTCCCTCATAGTCTGTATAGGTTATTCAACTAAAGGGAAATAGGTTCATTTTACTTAAGGTATGCCGAAAAGCTGTCATCATAACTTGTCCTTTGGCCGCATATAAATGAGTAGGCACTTCTCATGAAGAAGACAGGCATGATGAAGAAGGAAGGGACGATCTTAGATGAATCGAAAATTGCTGGTGATTTGCATGACAGGCTCGCTTATAGTCGGAGCTGGCGGCACCTATATTGGAATGAATAAATGGGGAGAACATTCGGAGACAGCCGCTAATAGCAGTGAAACAGTCTTATCAAAGGTTGGTAAGGCATATGACCTTATACTAAATAATTATGTCGAAAAGGTAGATAAGAATAAATTGGAGGAGGGAGCAATAAAAGGCATGCTTTCCACCTTAGAGGATCCTTATTCTGTTTATATGGACAAGGATAGTGCGAAGCAGTTTGAACAGGCACTTGATTCCTCCTTTGAAGGAATCGGTGCAGAGATAAGTGCAGAGGATGATAAAGTGATTATCGTTTCGCCAATAAAGAATTCACCTGCAGAAAAGGCTGGCATTAAAGCAAATGATGAAATAATGAAGGTAGATGGCGAAAGTGTGGAAGGCTTTGATCTGTACGATGTGACACAGAAAATAAGGGGGAAAAAAGGAACAAAGGTAGAATTAGAGATTGTGCGACAAGGCTTGGAGAAACCACTGCAAATTGCTGTCGTCCGTGATGAGGTACCACAAATTACGGTCCATTCTTCCATTAAAAGAGAAGGTGGAGAAAATATAGGCTATATTGAGATTACCACCTTCTCAGAGGATACGGCATCTGAATTTCATAAGGCATTAGCTGCACAGGAGCAGGAAGGGATTGCCGGCTTAATATTAGATGTCAGAGGAAATCCTGGTGGCTTGCTGACAAGTGTTAATGCTATTTTAGAAGAGTTTGTAACTTCAGATAAGCCTTACGTACAAATTGAGCATCGCAACGGAGAAACAGAGCAATTTTATTCTGATTTAAAGCAAAAGAAGGATTATCCTGTAGTCGTGCTTGTTGATAATGGAAGTGCAAGTGCATCAGAAATTATGGCCGGAGCTTTGAAGGAAGCGGAAAACTATACCTTGATTGGCGAAAAGACATTTGGAAAAGGTACTGTACAGCAAGCAGTTCCGATGGAGGATGGCAGTAAGATTAAGCTGACTTTATTCAAATGGCTAACACCTGATGGTAATTGGATTCATAAACAAGGAGTTGTGCCAAACCTGGAGGTCGAAAAAACCGCCTTGTATAACACGCATCCGCTTCAGATAGAGAATACGTTAAAACGGGAAATGAATAACGAACAGGTCAAATATGCACAGGAAATTTTAACAAGTATCGGCTATCGAACAGACAGGCAGGATGGCTATTATAGCAGTCAAACGGAAATTGCCGTAAAGGCATTTCAAGGAAGTAATAACCTGCCAGAGACGGGTGCAATTGACTCAAATACAGCCGGAAAAATGCAGCAAGTTGTCAGAGAAGAAATGCAAAAAGATGAAAATGACATCCAGCTTCAAACAGCTTTACATTATATTGTTAATTAACAAAAAAGAGCACCGAATTTTTCCGGTGCTTTTTCTGTGCTTATTATTTATTTAAAATGCTGTCCTCAAGCATCAGTGTCTTGTCACCATATACCTTCGTAATATGTCTTTCACCCCAATTGCACAATGCATCAAGGATGCTTTGCAAGCTTTCTCCATATTCACTAAGCTCATACTCTACTTTTGGAGGGATTTGCTGATAAATAATGCGGTTGATAATGCCGTCATCCTCTAATTCACGAAGCTGCTGTGTCAACATCTTTTGCGTGATATTTGGCATTAAACGCTTCAGCTCACTTGTCCGCTTTTTGCCATGTGTCAGATGGCATAAAATCACACATTTCCACTTGCCGCCAATAACCTCAAGTGTTGCTTCGACAGAAATATTATATTTTTTCTTTTCCATCCTATTTCCTCCTAAAGAAAAAAATTAACTATATTTTGATAGGTACTAAAAAGTACCTATATAACTTTTTGGTTCCTATATTACAAAAAAGTACGTACTTCTCAAAGAAAACGATATGATTCATAATAACATTTGCCGGTCGAAAAGCAAGCTGATAAACAATTTAATTCCACTAGTGGATAACATATAAGAAGCATCAAGAAGGAGGACATATGAGTAATCAAAAAAGCAGCATGTATGCCTTGCTTGCATTGGCAGTTAGTGCTTTCGCTATTGGTACAACAGAATTTATTAGTGTAGGTCTTTTGCCGCTTATTTCCAAGGATCTGCACGTCAGTATAACCGCAGCAGGATTGACAGTTTCCATCTATGCGCTAGGTGTGACAGTTGGAGCACCTGTTTTAACATCAATCACATCAAGCATTTCAAGAAAGACATTATTATTATGGATAATGATTGTGTTTATTATTGGAAACAGCATCGCAGCAACGGCAGGAAGCTTAACTGTTCTGCTGACGGCAAGAATTATCTCTGCATTAGCACATGGAATATTCATGTCAATTGGTTCAACCATTGCAGCAGACCTTGTCAGCAAGGATAAAAGAGCAAGTGCTATTTCCATCATGTTCACAGGACTAACAGTAGCAACTATAACAGGAGTTCCAATTGGAACATTTATTGGCCAGCAATTTGGCTGGCGGCTAGCATTTTTTGCCATCGTGGTTGTTGGTGTCATTGCATTTATCGCCAACAGCATTCTTGTTCCTAAAAATTTGTCTCAGGCGAAGCCGGCTACTTTTAAGGACCAGCTTCGATTGGTGAAAAATGGCAGGTTGCTGCTGCTGTTCATAATTACGGCATTAGGCTATGGAGGAACATTTGTCGTCTTTACGTATTTATCACCACTTCTCCATGAAGTCACTGGCTTTAAAGAAGGTACTGTAGCGGGAATCCTGCTGCTGTATGGTGCAGCCATCGCAGCAGGGAATATGATTGGAGGAAGGCTTTCCAATAAAAAGCCGCTTACAGCCTTATTTTATATGTTCATGATCCAAGCTGTTATCTTATTCCTGCTTATCTTTGCCTTGCCATATAAAGGGGCAGGCCTTGCAATGATAGTGTTAATGGGACTGTTGGCGTTCATGAACGTTCCTGGCTTGCAAGTATATGTCGTCATGCTCGCAGAACGATATGTACCTGGAGCTGTCGATGTGGCATCAGCTATTAATATTGCTGCCTTTAATGCAGGCATTGCAATAGGCTCCTATCTGGGCGGTGTTGTCACCAACTCATTAGGACTGATTCATACAGCCTGGGTTGGCGGAATAATGGTCACAGCAGCAGTACTGTTGACTGGCTGGAGTTTAATACTAGAGAAAAAATCAAACAAAGAAGAATGGGGTAATTAAATATGAAACATTTACAAGATACAGTTGCATTATCAAATGGAGTCCAAATGCCATGGTTAGGACTTGGTGTATTCCAAGTGGAAGATGGTTCCACTGTTGTTGAGTCTGTTCGCACAGCGATAAAAAATGGATATCGCAGTATTGATACGGCGGCTATTTATCAAAATGAAACAGGTGTTGGGCAAGGCATTAAGGAGGGACTTGCGGAAGCTGGTATCAGTCGCGAAGAGCTTTTCATCACGTCTAAAGTTTGGAATGAAGATTTAGGCTATGACAAAACACTTGCAGCGTTTGAAACAAGCTTAGAAAAGCTAGGATTGGACTATTTGGATCTTTATTTAATCCACTGGCCAAAAGCTAATAAATATCAAGAGGCTTGGAGAGCACTAGAAACACTATATAGGAATGGAAAGGTAAAGGCAATCGGTGTAAGCAACTTCCAAATTCATCATTTGGAGGAGTTAATGAAGGATGCGGAAATTAAACCAATGATTAACCAAGTCGAGTTCCATCCAAAGCTAACACAAGTAGAATTAAGAGCTTTTTGCCAGCAGCACGGCATCCAAGTTGAAGCATGGTCGCCGCTGATGCAAGGCAAGCTTTTAGATAATAGTCTATTAATGACAATTGCTGCAAAATATAATAAATCTGTTGCACAAGTTATCATTCGCTGGGATTTACAAAATGGGGTCATTACTATTCCTAAATCTATTAAAGAGCATCGTATCATCGAAAATGCAGATGTGTTTGATTTCTCCTTAACTTCAGAAGAAATGGAGCAAATTGCAGGCTTGAATGAAGACTTGCGTGTTGGTCCAGATCCAGATAATTTTGATTTTTAATACTCGTAAAGGCCTGACTCCAAATGGATCAGGCCTTTTTATCGATGTTGGAGGGGAGTTGTTTTATGAAAACTTCAGAAAGCAAAATTTGTTGGTTTCCATTTCAAGGGGAGAGTGGACCTTTTAGATAATCAATAGACGACGCTTTTTCTAACTATTTCTAAAGTAAACTAACAGCTATTTTGCTGAAAAGTCTGACCTTATTAAAAAAATTACGCTACATGTACGTACCATTGTTATATAGTTAATAAGTTTTATAAAAATAAAACTATTTTCTCTATACATGTACGTACGAATATATGATAAAATGTACGTGTCAAAATAAATTTCATGAAAAGGTCTAAAATAGTTAGGAAGGGGATAGGGAATTGAAGCTGGCAATCGCAAGTGATCATGGCGGCTTTCGTTTGAAAGAAGCAGTAAAGGCATATTTAGCAGAGAAGGGCCTTGAGGTTCTTGATTTCGGGTGTACTGGCACAGAGAGTGTCGATTTTCCTGGGTATGCTAAGAAGGTGGGCGATGCTGTTAATGCTGGTGAAGCAAAATTAGGCATTCTTTGTTGTGGAACAGGGATAGGCATGAGCATTGCCGCAAATAAACTAAAAGGGATTCGTGCTGCTGCAGTTGGGGATGTGTTTACTGCTAAAGCTACAAGGGAGCATAATGACAGCAATGTTCTTTGTTTAGGGGAGCGTGTAACTGGAGAGGGATTAGCCTTAACTATTGTGGATACATGGCTGAATGCTGAATTTCTAGGAGGCAGGCATGCCCAAAGGGTAAACGCTATCAGTAATTTGGAAGCAGAGCTCTGCTGACTAAGGGAGATATCTGAAAAATCTGCTAAAAATAATCCTCTAAAAGACAAGTTTTTTTCCATTGCTCTAATAATCCTATATAATACCATTATACGAAAGTAAAAACGCATGCAAAAATTTAGGGGGTAAAATGCTTTGAAAGTGGGAGTAATTGTCTTTGGGAGTTTGCCTGCAGGGGTCAAACAAATAGTGTATAAAATGCAGCTTCATTTGGCTTCTAAGCACGAATTGGTAGGAATGGAGATAGAAAAGGATACAGGTGCAGCAACGTATAGAGAGTTGAACATTAACAGCGACGCTCCTTATTTAAGCCAATCTATGCTGATGATGTCTGCATATCCTGAAGATAATAAATGGGAAGAAATTTTCTCGGCAGTGGACGCTGCTGTTGTTATCGGAAATAAAGAGGCAAAGGAAAAATGGGAAACGCATCTTGCTGGCCGTTCTTCTGTTCGTTCTTTGTTTGTGCCAGTATCAATTTATAACGATATGGAAGGTTCTGATTCTTCTTTAGGATATGATACTGCTGTTAACAGCATTGTTGATAATATTTTAAGAGTCAAAGATACGATTAATTCGTTGAAGTATGATAAACCGAGGTTATTCGGTTTTTCTATAGATGGAAGCCCCTCCACAAAAATGCTGAAGGATATCTCCATTGCAGGAGATGGTCATTATTTTGCACAGGCAGCTAGTGAAGAGGAAATACTTTCTTTAAGAGAACGAATTGAAAACAGCTTTACGGAGTGGAACACGTCCTCCGTTATTGTTTATAGCAAGGCTTCAGCAAATGAGGCTCAAGAAAAAGTGGTCGACCAGTTGAATGTGGACTTTAAATACACGGAAATTGATGAAGCACTTTGTATGGGAACAAACCCAACTTCTGCAGACCGAATCATTGCTAATGGACTGGCAGTAGAGATATTATCATGGGTGCAGAATGAGCAGGAAACAGGCCAAGTGGCTGTTCACACAGATGGGTTTACCTTTTTGAAGAAATAACGACAATCCATAAAGGGCGGGAAATGATGAGTGAAATGACGAAGACAAATATTGAGCAAATGGCAATCAATACAATCAGAACACTATCTATTGATGCTGTCGAAAAATCCAATTCAGGTCACCCAGGAATGCCAATGGGTGCAGCACCGATGGCGTATGCATTATGGGCAAAGGAAATGAATCATAATCCAGCAAACCCAAATTGGTTTAACAGAGACCGTTTTGTGCTGTCTGCAGGACACGGTTCTATGCTGTTGTACAGCCTGCTGCACTTGTTTAATTATGGTGTGAGCATTGATGATTTGAAGAACTTCCGTCAATGGGGCAGCAAAACTCCTGGACATCCGGAATTCGGTCACACTCCTGGAGTGGAAGCAACTACAGGCCCACTTGGACAAGGGGTTGCTATGGCGGTAGGAATGGCAATGGCAGAAAGGCATCTTGCTGAAACTTACAATAAAGAAGGCTATCAAGTAGTTGACCATTATACATACAGCATCTGTGGAGATGGTGATTTAATGGAGGGTGTTTCTGCAGAAGCAGCTTCTCTTGCAGCACATCTAAAGCTGGGAAGATTGGTTGTCCTTTATGATTCAAATGATATTTCCCTTGATGGTGACCTGCATCTTTCCTTCTCTGAAAGTGTGCAAAAACGTTTTGAAGCATACGGGTGGGAGGTCCTTCGTGTCGAGGATGGCACTGATATTACTGCAATTCAGAAAGCGATCTCTCAAGCGAAAAAATCAGATGTGCCAACATTGATTGAAGTCAAAACAGTCATCGGCTACGGTTCGCCGAATAAAGGCGGTAAATCAGCATCCCATGGTGCGCCGCTTGGAGCTGACGAAACATTGCTTGCAAAAGCTGCATACAGCTGGGATTACGAAGAAGCCTTCCATGTGCCAGCAGAGGTTGCTGAGCATTATGCAGGCTTAGCTGAAGAAGGTCAAGCAAAGGAAAATACTTGGAATGAAATGTATGACAAATATAAATCAGCATATCCAGAGCTTGCCGAGCAGTTTGAAACAGCTGTGAAGGGTGAGGTTCCTGCAAATTTACAAGAAAGCCTGCCTGATTTTGAAGCGGGGAGCTCTATGGCAACAAGAGATTCCTCTGGCAAAAGCATTCAAGCTGCTGCAAAGGCAATTCCTGCATTTATGGGCGGTTCTGCTGACTTGGCAGGCTCTAATAAAACGTTGATTGCTGATGAAAAGAATTTTGCAATCGACAGCTATGCTGCGAAGAATATTTGGTTCGGTGTTCGTGAATTTGCAATGGGTGCAGCAATCAACGGAATGGCATTGCATGGTGGAGTGAAAGTATTCGGAGCAACATTCTTTGTTTTCTCTGACTATCTTCGTCCAGCAATTCGTCTTGCAGCATTGATGAAGCTTCCTGTAACATATGTCTTCACACATGACAGTATTGCTGTAGGAGAGGATGGTCCGACACATGAGCCAGTTGAGCAGCTTGCTTCCTTGCGTGCAATGCCAGGCCTTTCAGTCATCCGTCCTGCTGATGCGAAGGAAACAGCAGCCGCATGGCAAATTGCCTTGGAAAGCAAGGATACTCCGACTGCTTTAGTACTGACTCGTCAAAACTTACCAACATTAGACTTGTCAAAGTCAGCGGCATATGAAGGTGTAAGCAAAGGGGCTTATACAGTTTCAGCAGCAAAAGGTGAGGCACAGGGCTTGCTGCTTGCCAGCGGGTCAGAAGTTTCACTTGCAATCAAAGCACAAGCAGCGCTTGCGCAAGAGGGCGTTAATGTAAGTGTCGTCAGCATGCCAAGCTGGGATTTGTTCGAAAAACAATCAAAGGAATATAAAGAAAGCGTGCTTCCAGAAGGTATTCAAGCACGTGTGGCAATTGAGGCAGGTGCTTCACTTGGGTGGAGAGAGTACATCGGTTCTAAAGGGGAGCATATTACGATAGACCATTTCGGTGCATCTGCTCCAGCCGACAAGCTTTTCCAAGAATACGGCTTTACAGTTGAGAACATATCAGCAAAAATAAAAGCGCTTATAGAAGCAACAAAATAATACAAAATAATTCGAAGAAGCCTGCCGTTTTGGCAGGTTTTTTTCATGGATTCTACACTAATTATCCTTCCTGGTCTTTCTATTACTTTGCTAGTAGAATATAATAGATTTATATAATGAGGAATATCACATTCTTGTTCAAATAGGAATAACTAGTTTTTAAAAAAGGTGGGACTCTTCATGTGGCAAGATTGGCTGTTTGAATTTTTAAAAGGATTTGGAAAGCTTTTTCTTCATCCTTTGTTTTATGTATCCTTTCTTCTAGCTGCCTACTTAGGTGTCTCGAGGGTAAAGATGGAAAGAAAGGAATTTACCATCAGGGCAAAAAATGCCTTTTATGAGCTGCGACAGCTCCTGCCAATGGGAATTATTATAGGGCTGTGCATGTCCATCCTTTCAATTGGACTCGTTCTTGTTGTACCGATGGAATTGATTATTTATACAGGAGTTTTTACAATCCTGCTTGGGTTACTTGGAAAAACACGCTTGCTTTCCCCTGCTTATACACTTGGTTTAGGGTTATTGGCAACAATGGCTTCCCTTTATATGGGCTGGGATTTTTTCCTGTTTTCCAAGGGGGCTATAGGTGAAGGTACATACATTTTCCCGACAGCTGTTGCAGTATTAGGCTTGCTGCTTGCAGCAGAAGGCTTGCTGATGGAGAAGAATGGCAGTAAAGGAACATCTCCTCGTTTGAAAAAAAGCAGCAGGGGCCAATCAATCGGCATACATTTGTCAGAAAGAGTATGGCTTGTGCCAATGTTTCTGTTCCTGCCAAACGGTATTCTTTCAATTCCGATCGAAGGCTGGCCTGCATTTACTGTCGGTAATGAAACATATTCCTTTATCTTTGTGCCATTTTTGCTTGGATTTAGACAAGCCGTACAGGGAATGCACCCAACCCCTGCAATAAAAGCAGTTGGCAGAAAGGTCTTTTTGCTTGGGATTTTTATTGCATTGAGTGCAGCTGCAGCGTATTTTATCCCGCTCGCAGCAATTGGAAGCATTCTTGTTGCGATCATTTGCCGCGAATGGATTACAGCTAGCCAAAAAGCAAAGGAAAAAAATAAAGCCTTTTATTTCACGAAGAAAAATAACGGTATTATGATTTTAGGTGTCGTACCTGAATCCCCAGCAGATAAGATGGACCTTAAGGTAGGGGAAGTCATCACAAAAGTAAACAGTATTTCTGTGCATGATGAAATTCAGTTGTACAGAGCACTGCAAAAAAACTCTGCACATTGCAAGATAGAAGTTCTCGATATAAATGGAGAGGTCCGATTTGCACAACGTGCTCTGTACGAAGGCGACTATCATAAGCTTGGTATTCTGATGATTCAGGATGATAAGGCTAGGGATGATGAGGCAGTATAAAGGAAAGAGCTTGCTTGAGTGAGGCAAGCTCTTTTTTTGATTAGCTTTGTTTGATATAAACAAGTTATTGCAACAAACGGTGAAGTACAAAGACAGTACAGAATAATCCAGGTCAGATACTAAATCTCACTCCTTTCCTAATACAAAAGCCGTTACGGAATTGGTACGAGCTGTCATATTATATGGTGACAGTGCAAAAAAAGGACAAGGAGTGATTGATCTATGGATAAAGGCACACTTATCCGTACATTAGTGTTGGCAATTGCATTGGTTAACCAAGTTTTAGTATCTGTTGGCCTATATGAAATCCCAGGTACGAGCGAGGATTGGACAAACATTATAACAAATGCATTTACGGCAATATCTGCTGCGGTTGCATGGTTTAAGAATAACTATGTGACAGCTAAAGGGAAAATGCAGAAGGAAGTTTTGAAGGCAAATAATCTTACAAAAGCGAAATAAAGTTAAGGAGTATCTTTTTAAGATGCTCCTTTTCTATTTATCAAGTAGGGCTTGAGCGTATTAATTTTTTATTTAAGTTGATTATTTTATAATGGTAAAGAGAGACTAGGTAAGACATAAGTCTATAGTAAGTACTTGATGAAAAGAGGGAGCAATAATGAAAATAGAAGTATGGTCAGATTTTGTATGCCCATTTTGTTATATAGGAAAACGCCGCTTAGAGGAGGCAATTGCTCAATTCCCTGGTAAAGATCAGGTTGAGGTGGAGTTCAAAAGCTTTGAGCTGGACCCGAATGCAAAAACATATTCTGGCACAGGAATAAATGAAGCTTTGGCTAAAAAATATGGCATGAGCATTGAGGAAGCGAAGAGAGCAAATGAAGGTATTGGCAGCCAAGCAGCCGAGGTTGGCCTAACATTTAACTTTGATGAAATGAAACCAACAAATACGTTTGATGCACATCGTCTAGCGAAGTTTGCTGCTACTGTTGGTAAAGAAAAGGAAATGACGGAAAAGCTATTAGCTTCTTACTTTACAGAATCGAAGCTGATAAGTGATCATGATGTATTAGTAGAAATCGCTCAAACTGCTGGAATTGAAAAGGAAGAAACTTTAGCTGTTTTGAATGACTCAACAAAATATGCAAATGATGTCAGAATTGATGAAGCGCTAGCTCAGCAAATGGGAGTTACTGGAGTACCATTTTTTGTTATTAATCAGAAATATTCTATCTCAGGAGCACAGCCGACAGAAACCTTCAGACGTGCACTTCAGCAAGTATGGGAAGAGGAAGGAAATGCCCCTAAGCTGCAAGACCTTTCAGGAGGAAACACAGCCGCTGCTTGCACAGACGATAACTGCGAAATCCCTGGAAAATAACATATTATTTAAAGAGGCTTGGATATAAATATGTAAGACCGATTGAAAAAACGAACTATTCTACTTTGTTGAATGATAGTTCGTTTTTTTTTTTATCAGTTCGTTTCATTGCACTACGCCCACTCGCTTTCCGCGGGGAGGAAGCTGAGCCTCCTCGTCTTCGCCTGCGGGGTCTAAAGCGTCCTCTTTTTCCCGCAGGAGTCGAGTGGCCTCCGCTCCATTCCACTAAAGTTCTACCTATTGCAATGAAACGAACCACTTTTAAAACCACATTTATTTAAAGTCCCAAGCCCATTAAAAGTTAGATGTATTATTTTATTTATTTACTCGTGTTTGGACAGGTTATACTTTGTATTATTTCATCCCTTTTTTACTATTGAAATGATGTTTACATAAAAAACAATTGACATGGAGGTTCCTTTTATCATAAAATTACATGCATGTGCAATTATATGTAGTGCAACTATTTTTCTGGAAAGGATACTATATGTCAGATAAGTATATGAATAATAAAGAATTAGGCTTGATACTTTCAAGGACTTACTTAGCCTTTAAAAGGGCGGCTACACGCCAGATGAGCAGCTTCGGGCTGACACCAGAACAGTTTTCCGTACTGAGTGAATTGAGTAAGACAAATGGCGTTTCTCAAAAAAGGCTTGCAGAATTGACGGAAAGAGATCAGACAACAGTCGGAAAGATTCTCGATAAGCTTATAAAAAAGGAACTTGTTAGCCGGTCAGTAGATCCATCTGACAGAAGAGCAGTCCAACTGAATATCACTAGTAAAGGACTTGATTTGCATACACAAATTTGGCCAGAGCTTGAAATGCTTGAAAAACGAGTGTATGAAGGCTTGGAGGACTCTGAAATAGAGAGCTTTATATCCACATTAAATAAAATGTATGACAATCTTTCCTAATTTTTTTTAAACATATACATGCATGTGCAACTATTTTTGTGAACAGAAGTAAAGGGGAGTAGGAATGAAGATTTTACAAGGCTTTAAAAATATGATGAAAATTCCACAGACAAAGATTGGATTAGTATTTGCGATTTTTGTACCTGTGTTTTTTATGATTGTGTGGATGACAGGCTATAATAATGCGACAGAAAGACTTGATCAGCTGAATGTCGGTATTGTCAACGAAGATGGAGCATCTAGCAAGGTAATTGCAGAGCAAATAGCAAAAAACAGTCCGTTCCATGTAGTCGCTGCTTCTGAATATGATAAAGCGAAAGAGCAGCTAGATAAAGGGAAATATGCAATGCTTATTGTCATTCCTGAAAAATTTGCTGAGACAATGACAGATGGCAGCGGAGAATTGACTTTCTATGTGAACGAGGCAAATTCGCAAGTAGCTGTGTCAATGATGGAAAAAGCCGCAGCAGAAATTAGTGCAAACTTAGGAGCACATAGTGGTGTTACAGCAGATATTGTAAAAACAAATGAGCTTCATAATTTTGCGGCATCTATGCTGCCGATGATTCTAGGCTTCATTACGTATATTGCCGTTATGACAATGAATATCCAATTTAATTTAGTTGGTCAAATAATGAAAAAGGGTCATTCCAAATGGCAGATTTTCTGGAGCAGACAAATGCTTCTGTTAATCGTAGCACTCGTTGTTCCTACTATTATTATCAGTCTAACAGTGGCTTTTCAGGATGTCGCGGCATCCTTCTGGAAGCTATGGCTGTTCCATGTATTAGTTACAGCAACATGCATTAGCTTTACACAAATGAGCTTCAGCTTGTTTGGCAATGCTGGACCGCTGTTTAATGTGGCAATGGTGCCGTTGCAGTTAATGACAGCAGGGAACATTATTCCTGCTAATATGCTTGCACCATTTTATCAGCATTTCGGTGCATTCCTTCCAGCCTCTAACGGAGTCCAAGGTTTTACGAAGCTGATTTATACAGGCGAATCAGTGTCAGCATTTGCTGTTCACCTAGTGCTTCTGCTTCTAGTGACATTCGCGATAACTATCATCAGACTGGCAGCTCAAAAAGAAAAGGCAGTCAATCCAGCTTTATCAGCAAAGCAGCTAGCCCATTAAAAAAAGGAGAATTCACCTGTATTGGTGGATTCTCCTTTTTATTATGGGAGAGGTTGTTTATCTAATGTAAAAAATTGCACATCTTCTTTTAGGATGGGTTTTGAGAACAAGTAGCCTTGAATATAAGAGCATCCCATTTCTTGCAGGAGCTGCAGCTGTTCTGGCTGTTCCACCCCCTCAGCTACAAGCTTAAGATTCAGATTGTTTGCTAGCGTAATAATGGTATGAACGATGGCATTATTCGTTTCAGTACCAAGATTTTGCACAAATTCCCTTGGAATTTTTAATGCGTCGATCGGTAGCTCTGTTAAATAGGATAAGGAGGAATGACCTGTTCCAAAATCGTCAATGGAGATTCTAACACCTAGTTTTTTTAGCATGTACATCGTATCTACCGTTTTTTCAATTTGGTTCATAGCAATGGCCTCTGTAATTTCAATGATTAGACAGCTCGGGTCAAAACCAGATTCCTCCAGTGCATCAGCGATTAGATCGACTAGCTGGCTTGATTGAAATTGTTTAGGTGAGATGTTAATAGAAACTTGCAGCATTAAACCACTGTCGTGCCATTCCTTTCCTTGTCTGCAGGCTTCCCTTACAATCCATTCCCCAATAGGAATAATTAAGTTTGTTTCTTCTGCTATATCAATAAAATGGAAGGGAGTCAGCATTCCTAGCTTCGGATGCTGCCATCTTATCAATGCCTCTACTCCGTACATATGACTTTCCAACGTATCAACTTGCGGCTGGTAATACAGTTTAAACTCATTATTTACAATGGCATGATGCAAGTCCTGTTCCATTCTTAAGTGATTCTCCGAAACACCCTCCATTCCGGGCTGATAAAAATTATATTGATTTTTGCCATTTTTCTTTGAGTAGTACATGGCAATATCGGCTTGCTTCATCATCATAACCGCACTTTTTTCTTTTTCTTCCGATAATGAAACACCCATGCTCGGTGTTGTAATAACATAATTGTTTTTTATAAAGTAGGAAGGTGCCAATACTTTCATCATCCGCTCAAGTATTTCAATAATCTCAGCCTTTGTTTGAATGTCCATTAAGAGGATGACAAATTCATCTCCTCCTAATCTGGCAAGAATATCACCACGGCGGATTACAGAGGAAAGTCTTGCAGAGATTGAAACTAGCAGTTCATCGCCAGCGTCATGTCCTAAAGAGTCATTGATTACTTTAAATCTGTCAAAATCAATAAAAATGACAGCCATGTCGCCTCGGTTTGATGCATCCAGCTTCTTCTTAAGTGTTTCTTCAAAATATGCTCTGTTTGCCAACCCTGTCAATGAATCATGATAAGCCAAAAACTGTATTCTTTCCGTGCTTGCTATTTTATTTGTAATGTCTTTGGATATGACAAATACCCCGGCAACATTCTTATCTATATAAATCGGAATGAAGGTAACTGAATAATAGTACTTATTTCCAGCATTATCAAGATAGTCCACCTCAAAGCTTTGGTGCTGTCCTTGAAGGGCAGCTAGAAAGGACCTCTCCACAACCTTTCTTTTCTCCGGAAATATATGAAAGAAGGAAGCACCCAAAAAGGATTGAACTGGCTCATAAGCAATCCTGACAAAAGCATCATTAATTTCAATGATCGTTCCGTCCAAGTCAAGTGTCATTGCAGCATCTGGATGATACTTAAACAAGGACATAAACTTTTGTTTATCAGCAGCGGCCGTTTTAAGAAGCCTTTTATATCTTGTTAGAATGATAATCTGTCTTGCTATAATTAAAAGAACAGATATTATGCTGCCAATTGCTAAAACATAATGGTGATGATTCAACCAAATGGAAATACCTATTAAAATTAAGAACGCAGCGTAAGGAATATAAATCATGAACAATTCGTATTTAGATTCTTCAGGGCTGTCTGCAATCGGACTTTCCTTCGTCATCATGCTAGATAACGAGACTATCAGCAAGGATAACGTGAATAAAGGGTCAAAAAAACTTCCCGAATTATAATATGTTCCAAAAAGTGAGTACATATATCCTGTATCTGAGACTATTTGCACAAGTAAGCCGACTATGATTACCGACAAGCTTGAACGAAATGGTAATTCCTTAATGGAAAACAGAATAAGTAATGCTCCTGTCAATAAAGCAAGGTCACCTAAAGGATACCCAATTGCTATCGTCAAAAATACACCTGTAAATTCGTTATTATTTAATAAAGGTTCAATAATAAAATAGTAGCTTAAGCAGAATGCAGCGATCATAATAATCATCATTTCAAATACAAGCTGAACACTGCGGAGCGCGTTTCTCAGCCTGCTGAAGTAACGAATTAACCCAATTAAGTAAAAGAAAATTTGCAGTACATAAAAAATGTCGCTGTAATCAGGGAAGGGAATAGTGCGGTGCAGAATACTTTCCTGATACATCCAAATTAGATCTCCAATAAAGTAGGTAAACGTTCCAACAGCAAACCAAAACCAAATTACCTTGTCAGAAGCGACACTTTTTCTATAGGAATAAAATAAGACAGTAGAGGAAATTAAAGCACCAGCAACGGATAAAAAATTGCTGCTGACCACAGAAATATGACTTTCTTGTCCGAATAGTAAAATAGAGTAATAGAATAATGTATAAATGAAAATAAATGCTATGCCAAGTCTGATTTTGCAGGTATTTTTCAACGGTGTTCATCCTTTATTTCTCATATATTAATATGAATATTAGGTATTTTGTCTCATTATATACGAAATATTAGGTTATTCCTACAGTATAAGGGAATGTTTAAAGTGGTACTATTTGCTAAATGCTGTGGTGCAGTTTGAAGATATATTTTTACATATTAAGAAAGAAGTCTAAGGATTGAAAAAGTATTTTAGTTATTTACATGTCCTTATTTATAAATGTAGAGAACATTTGCCTAATAAAAGCATATATATAATTGACGTATTGTTGATATACATTTAAAATCTTTCCTAAGGGAAACTTTTTTAAATTAGGTAAAAAACATTGGTGATATGAATTGATTAGAAAACTCAAAAAATAAAAAAGGGGTATGAAGATGCCGGAGAATTTATTGCTAGCATTTGGTTTAACCTTATTAGCGGGCCTTGCAACTGGAATTGGGAGCATACTTGCGTTTTTCACATCCACGACAAATACGAAGTTTTTATCATGGATGCTCGGATTTTCTGCAGGTGTAATGATTTATGTGTCAATGATTGAAATTTTTGTTAAGGCTAAGGATTCGCTTGTGGGGTATTTAGGGGTTCAACAGGGAAATTGGGTAACTGTGGCAGGCTTTTTCGGAGGTATATTGTTGATTGCATTAATTGATAAATATGTTCCTGAACAGGGGAATCCGCATGAATTAAAGAAGGTGGAGGATTTATCTACAACTAACAAGGTTAAAGACCCAGCTCTTCTGAAAATGGGAACATTCACAGCGCTTGCAATCGCTATTCATAACTTTCCAGAGGGGATTGCCACATTTACTGCTGCGTTACAGGATCCTGCACTTGGAATTGCAATCACGGTTGCCATTGCCATTCACAATATTCCAGAAGGAATTGCTGTATCTGTACCAGTTTATTTTGCGACAGGCGATAAAAAGAAAGCATTCAAGCTGTCCTTTTTATCTGGTTTGGCAGAACCGGTGGGTGCTGTAGTTGCTTTCCTTATTTTAATGCCATTTTTAAATGATTTACTGTTTGGATTAATTTTTGCTGCTGTTGCCGGAATTATGGTTTTCATTTCTTTAGATGAACTATTACCTGCAGCAAAAAAATACGATGAAGGTCACTTGTCCATTTACGGGCTTATAACTGGAATGGCTATTATGGCAATAAGCCTGCTGCTATTTATCTAACGAGAAAAATAGCAGCAAGTGATTACTTTACGTCAAACTTTTGGTTTTCAATTTCTAATTTTTCAACTTCTAGCTTCATTTTATTTGTCTCCAAGAGAAAATTTTCATGCTTTAATTTCTCCAGTGCGATTTCATCTTGAAGCATCTTACGCTTTAGTTTCAGCTTATCTTTGGAATGTTCTGATATGATTGCTATAATGGGTATGGCAAATATCATTATTACTGCAACTAGTCCTGTCATGGTTATCCTCCTTAAATTCATTTCTTATTAATAAGTATACGAATAACCCCTTATGTATGTTTCAGAAGATTCCATATTTATGTGATAATATAGTGAAAAAAAGAGGAGTTAATGGAAATTCCTCTTTTTTTGTATTACGATGAAGACAAGCATTTTTACCAACTAATGAGGTGAAAACAATGAATGAAAAAGCTGCAGTAGGAGAAAAGGCGGCAGTCGATTATGTTAAAGACGGGATGGTTGTTGGGTTAGGAACAGGCTCAACAGTCTACTATACAATATTAAAAATAGGTGAAATGATAAAGCAAGGGATGAAAGTCCAAGGTGTAGCAACGTCTGTTCAAACAGAAAAACTTGCTGAAGAGCAAGGCATCCCACTGTTAACGCTAGATGAGGTCGATTCCATTGATGTAGCGATTGATGGTGCAGATGAGATAGATCATCATTTTTATGCCATTAAAGGCGGGGGCGGAGCACTGTTGAGGGAGAAAATAATTGCAAAGGCTTCCAACAAGTTCATCGTTGTGGCTGATTCTAAGAAGGTCGTTCAAAAGCTTGGCAGCTTCCCATTACCGGTTGAAGTAGTCCCATTTGGATTAAGGAAAACGGAGAGCTATATTCAACGTTTTGGTTGTCAGACGGTGTTAAGAATGAAAGGTGATACTCCTTATGTAACAGACAATGGTAATTATATTATTGATTGCACATTTGATGTAATAGCAGATCCGAAACAACTGGAAAAGGATTTGAACAACATCACTGGTGTTGTCGAAAATGGTTTGTTTATCGATATGGTCAAGGATGTAATTACGATAAACGAGGATAAACAGGCAATCCTCCTTGATAAGCTAGAATAAGCTATACAATAGGAGAAGCTAATTTAGCGAACAAGTGAAAAAGAGCTTTCCAGCTAAAACCTTTAACTTTGTTAGAGGTTTTTTTATACTGTCTTTATTTGTTCATAAAATCCTCACAATATCGCCATTTTTTTTACTTTATTAAAGTTTCCATTTCATTTTGTAAGTTATATCATCGTTACATGGATATTTATAAAATGAAAAATTATCAGAAGTAAGTGGTATTTAGCTTTATCTGCTTATGATTTGATAAGCGAAAGGGAGAGAAAATATGTCATTACGAGAAGATGCTTTAAAAATGCATCAGGAAAAGCAAGGCAAATTAGAAGTAAATGCAAAGGTAGAAGTAAAGAATGCAAAGGATTTAAGCCTTGCTTATTCACCTGGTGTTGCAGAGCCTTGTAAGGTAATTCATGAGGAGCCGGAAACAGTTTATGACTATACAATGAAAGGCAATATGGTTGGTGTTGTAACGAATGGTACTGCTGTTCTTGGTTTAGGTAATATTGGTGCAGCGGCTTCTTTGCCTGTTATGGAAGGGAAAGCAATTCTATTCAAGAGCTTTGCAGGTGTAGATGCATTTCCAATCGCATTGGACACTACAGACCCAGATAAAGTTGTGGAAACAGTGAAATTGTTAGCTTCTGGTTTTGGCGGAATCAATCTAGAGGATATTGCGGCACCACAGTGCTTTGAAATTGAAGAGCGTCTTAAGCAGCAATTAGATATTCCAGTATTTCACGATGATCAGCATGGAACAGCAATTGTAACGGTTGCAGGGCTGTTAAATGCTTTGAAAATCGTTAATAAAGAGTGGAAGGATATTAAGGTTGTTTTAAATGGTGCAGGTGCTGCTGGAATTGCTATCACAAAGCTTTTATATTCTTATGGTGTGACAAACATGATTATGTGCGACACAAAGGGAGCCATTTATGCAGGACGTTCTGAGGGCATGAATAAAGTGAAGGAATCTGTGGCCGCATATACAAATGTAAACAAAGAGGCTGGCTCTTTAGCTGATGTCATTAAAGATGCAGATGTGTTTATCGGTGTTTCTGTTGCAGGTGCCCTAACAAGTGAAATGGTTGCAACGATGAATAAAGATGCTATCATCTTTGCAATGGCAAATCCAGTGCCTGAAATTACACCAGATGAAGCGAAGTCTGCTGGAGCTGCAGTTGTTGGAACAGGAAGATCAGATTTCCCGAACCAAGTGAATAATGTTCTAGCATTCCCAGGAATCTTCCGTGGAGCACTTGATGTACGTGCAACAGATATTAATGAAGAAATGAAGCAAGCAGCAGTTGGTGCAATTGCTGACTTGATTATGGAGTCTGAGTTAAATCCGGATTATGTTATTCCAAGCCCATTTGATCCACGTGTTGCCCCGGCGGTAGCAGCGGCAGTTGCAAAGGCTGCAATGGAGACAAACGTTGCAAGAATTACAGTTGATCCACAGCAGGTCCAAGACAAGACTGCCGAGCTGACAAGCATTGGCGGTTAAGTTTTTAAATTAGTGAAGGGCTGCAGCATATGCTGCAGCCCTTCTTTATTATGATGATTGTTCTAGCGTAGGAGTAATCTTTTGGGTGGCTTTCTCTCTCTTAGGCTTGATGCTGAAAAGCAGATTTAACAGAATGGCAACAAGACTTCCAGAAATAATGCCATCACTGACAATTATGCGAAGAGCTGAAGGAAGCTGTGCGAATAAATCAGGAACAGCAGTTGCACCTAGGCCAATAGAAACGGAGCACGCCATGATAAGCAGATTTGCCTGTTTGCTGAAATCAACAGTGCTGAGCATCTTAATTCCTGAAGCTACGACCATCCCGAACATGACGACAGTGGCTCCGCCAAGAACGGGTGTGGGTATGATGGTCGCAAATGCAGCTATTTTAGGAATTAATCCTAAAAATACTAAAATACCGCCGGCTGCTACGACTACATTTTTTGTTTTTACCTTTGAAAGCTGGACAAGACCAACGTTCTGGGCAAAGGTGTTATAAGGGAAGGCATTGAGGATTCCACCAAGTGTGATGGCAACGCCTTCTGCCCGATAGCCTCGAGTCAAGTCTTTATCTGACAGCGGCTTTTCACAAATTTTACTTAGTGCAAAGAAGACACCTGTTGATTCAATAACAATAACAATTCCTACAACTAGCATCGTCAAAATCGGACCAATTTCAAAGGTAGGTGTTCCAAAATAGAAAACACTTGGCAAACGGAACCAGCTTGCTTCGGCTACTGGAGAAAAGTCGACCTTTCCCATTAATGTAGCTACAGCGGTTCCTGCGATAATGCCAATCAAGACAGATAATGATTGAATAAATCCTTTGGAGAAGCGACTTAGAACTAAGATGAAAAGCAGAACACCAAAGGATAAGGTGAGATTATCAATCGAACCAAAATCGGGACTTGTTGCACCGCCTCCCATATTTTTAATTCCGGAGGGTATTAGTGATAAGCCGATAATTGTCACAACAGTGCCAATGACAACAGGAGGGAACAATCTTGCAATTTTACTAAAGAGCGGCGCACATAGGACGATGAACAAGCCTGTAACGATGATGGCTCCATAAATGGCCGTAATACCATAATTTGTACCGATTGAAATCATCGGAGTGACGGCAACGAAGGAGCTGCCTAACACTACGGGCAATCCGATTCCTAAATACTTGTTTTTCCAAGCTTGCAATAATGTCGCAATTCCACATGTTAGCAAGTCGATTGCGACTAAATAGGAGAGCTGTTCTGCTGTCAGCTCTAACGCTCTGCCGACAAGTAATGGCACAAGAATCGCACCTGCGTACATTGCCAGCACATGCTGGAGGCCTAAGGAAAAGATTTTCCCGTTGTTCTGCTTTGTTTTTGTCATCATTATCACTCTTTCATCCTTAATGTTAATTAATCTAACATAACGAGTTAGGTTTAATAACATATTAAAGAGTGGAGAAAAAGAAGTCATTGGTTATAATGTACAAAATATTTAGAAAATATAGTTTACTTTACGCCTGCCGCTGGCTTCTGTGTATGCAATATTGATTTTATCCGAAAAGCAAGCCTTAAATGGAAGGTTGTATCAGCATCCTTCAAGCTTCTTCCTAAAAGCTCTTCGCATTTTTCCAAGCGGTAAATAACTGTATTACGATGAACAAATAATCTTTTGGCAGTCTCGGAAATCTGGCAATGTGTTTCTAAATAAACGGATAAAGTATGAAGCAGAATTTGTTCATCCTCTTCTTGCTGCTTGCTCGACAATCCTTGGAAAATATGATCACAAAATTCCTGCAAATCCTTTCCTGGAATAATGCGGAGCATTTCTGAAACATCCTTAGGACGATGGATCTGGATGAATTGTGCTTTTGCTGAAAGCAGTCCAGTATGATAAGCACTTAAAGCCTCTTTATAAGCATTAGGCATATTGATTAACTGATGACTTATATTACTTATTCCAAAGGACATTGTTTTCTTGAAAATATTGGCGATATTTGCTTGCAGTTTTTTTAAGTAAGAGATTGCCTGTGAACGGAATTCTACATTGGAATCGCCAGCCTCCATAATAAGGATGCAATGATCGCCTTTCACAAACAGTTGTGCCATAAATGGTGCCTTCGTAATTTCTGTTTCCAGAAATTCATACAAATAGTCTGTTTCAAGCTGGTGCTGAGTAAATGTTTTATGTACATCATCTTGATCAACCTTGCCAAGAAACATGAGACAGGGCTGTTCGTTTTGTAAGGAAAATTCTTTTGCTCTGCTGGCAATTTCCTCTTTTGAAGTAATTCTTCCTTCCACCATATTTAAAAAGAATTCATTACGAGCTCTTCTTGCATATTGTCTCTCCGTATTTTCACGCATCAGCTCAAAGGAAAGTACATTTGTAGCCTGTTCAATTGTCAGCAGCAAGTTTTTGTCATGGATAGGCAGGCTTCCCAACGCAATCAGAAATGCTGGTTTCCCGATAGGGGTATGAATTGGAAATGCACAAAAGACTTCCTCTGTGTACCTTGATGAAAAACATGTGCAGGCAGTGCTATTTAAAAACAAGCGAAAGTCCTCTGCATATAAGTTCATGACAAACTCACTTATTGGATGTTTGGAATGGGAGGATGCATGTGTTTGAAAATGCTGATCAAGCAAAATAACCCTTTGTCCAATCATGTTAGATAAATCATCAAGCAATCTTTTAATCCCTTTTCCTTTTAAAATATGCTGAGTGAATTTTCGGTGGGTTTCAAAAGCAGTCATTAAATCGGTTGTCCGCTCATTCAACATATAATGCAAAGTTGCATTTACGATTTCCCCTAACGATTTCTCCAGTGGAATTTGCATAATCGGAAATTGGTGCTCGTCAGCAAATTGTATAACACTGTCTGGAATTTGCTCTAAAAAACGATGTGTTTTAATCCCCAGACCGGCACATTTTTGCTTATGCATTGATTGCACCAATTCTAAAAGCAAGGCAGAATCATCCTTCAAGTGATAAGCGGTCGTTACAAGAAAATCATTTTCAAACAGGAAGTCAATGATGTCTGGGGCATCCATCATGGTGACGTTTTTAATTTCTCTGCTTAAACCGTTTTTTCCAGCAAGTACTTCGATGTCACAAAAAGCTGGTTTATTAAGAAGATCGGTAAGTTTCATAATAGCCTCCTTTATAAATGCCGTTTTTTCTTTATATTATAACGTCAACTTAGTTAATTTGCACAAAAAATTTAGATAATTCTAACATTACCTCTAATGAATTCACTAAATATCGTCTTTATGATTAATTTAATAAAAAACTGTTTATTGGTAAAAAAAGTGCTTATTGATGAAGATTGCTAGGAGGAAGTGAGGCAAAATGATGAAAACATCCATTCAGGTGAACGAACAAGAAATAGACAACTGGCTTAAATGGCTGTCTGATTACGGACAATCGGAGGAAGGTGGGGTAACTCGCCTTCTTTATGATGAGAGCTGGGCAGAAGCACAAACCGCCTTAAAGGACCGAATGGAGCAAATCGGATTGTCTGCCAGGTTTGACGGTGTAGGAAATCTATTCGGTAGACTTGAGGGAACTGAATCGGGTAACGCGATTTTGACTGGTTCTCATGTTGACACTGTCGTCAATGGCGGTATCTACGACGGGGGATTTGGCATTATCGCAAGCTTATTAGCTGTCGGTTATCTTTTTGAAAAGTATGGAAAACCGAAGAAAACGATAGAGGTAGTGTCACTATGTGAAGAGGAAGGAAGCCGTTTCCCATTGGCATTTTGGGGTTCTGGATCCATAACTGGAAAATATCAAAAGGACGAAAGCTTGCTACTCTTTGATTCTGCTAATATCTCTATGTCAAAGGCAATGAATAATATTCCGTTCATTCCAGATTCTGATAGTCTTCTGCGAAATGATATTGATTGTTTTATTGAATTGCATATTGAACAGGGTGCGGTACTAGAAAAAGAACAAAAATCGATCGGACTTGTTTCTCACATTGTTGGGCAACGGAGATTCACTATTAAAGTGACAGGCGAAAGCAATCATGCAGGCACAACACCGATGCCTTACAGGAAGGACAGCCTCCATATTGCATCACAATTAATTGTGCATGCATTGAATAAAGCCTCCACCATTAATAGTTTAGTAGCGACAGCCGGGAGTATAACGGCTTCTCCAAATGTCCCGAATGTTATCCCGAATGAAGTGGTATTTACATTAGATGTGCGCCATCATGAGGAAGAGATTATTCAGCAATATTGCGAAAATATCTTTAACTATTTCAAAGAAATAGGCGCGCAAAAGGGAGTTGCTGTCGAGATAGATCAATGGCTTGATGTAAAGCCCGTGGAAATGAACAAGGAGCTGACTCGGATTGCTGAGGAAGTGGTGAAGGAAAACGAGCTTTCCTATAAAACAATGACAAGCGGTGCAGGACATGATGCACAGGTATTTGGAACGTTTTGCAAAACAGTGCTGTTATTTGTTCCGAGTGTAAATGGAATCAGCCATTCACCATTGGAATATACGAATAAACATGACTTGAAAAATGGCGTTACAGTTTTGATAGAATTACTGCATAAACTAGCCTATTGATAGAAACCATTATGAAACTAAAGGAGAGATAATGATGTTTGCTGAATTGAATACACCGTTAAGAACGATCATGACCCCAGGTCCCGTAGAAGTTGATCCAAGGGTTTTACGCGCAATGTCCACGCCAATACTTGGACAGTTTGATCCTGCTTTTACAGATATTATGAATAATGTTATGAAAATGCTGCAGCGTACTTTTAAGACAAACAACGAATGGGCATTTCCGATTGACGGGACTTCCAGATCAGGATTAGAAGCAGTGCTTGCAAGTGTGATTGAACCAGGCGATAAAGTGCTTATTCCCATCTACGGCAGATTTGGCCATTTGCTCACAGAAATAGCTGAAAGATATGGCGCGGAAATCCATTTGCTTCATACTGATTGGGGAACTGTGTTTGATCCTGAAGAAGTAATTACAGAGATGAAAAGGGTAAATCCGAAAATCGTTGCAATGGTTCATGGCGAAACATCAACTGGCTGTATGCAGCCTTTAGAAGAAATCGGGAGGGCATGCAGGGAAGCGGATGTCTTGTTTATTGTAGATGCCGTTGCCACAATCGGAGGAGCAGATGTCCAGACAGATAATTGGTACATTGATGCTGCTATCGGTGGAAATCAAAAATGTTTATCTGTTCCTTCAGGGAATGCACCGATAACTTATAATGACCGGATTGAAAAAATCCTTAAGCAACGTAAAAAAGTTGAACGAGGCATTGCGACAGAACAGGAATTAGCAGAAGGCAGATCCTTTTCTGCTATTCGCAGCAATTACTTTGATTTAAGCCAACTACAGGATTATTGGGGACCAAGAAGACTGAATCATCATACGGAAGCAACATCCATGCTGTATGCTCTTCACGAAGGCTTAAGAATCGTTCTCGAAGAAGGACTTGACGAAAGGTTTAAGAGACATAAGCTTCATGAGAAAGCTTTGATTGCTGGGATTGAGGGGATGGGCCTTGAGCTATTCGGTGATGCCCGTTCAAAGCTGCCGACAGTAACATGTATAAAAATTCCAGACGGCATTGAAGCAGAATCAGTACGCAGCATGATGCTCAACGATTTTGGGGTCGAAATAGCAAGCTCATTCGGTCCGCTGCACGGCAAGATTTGGAGAATCGGCACAATGGGATACAGCTGCCGTAAGGAAAATGTTTTGTTTGCCTTAGCGAGTCTTGAAGCAGCATTAATTAGGCACGGTGCAAAAGTCAATGCTGGGCAAGCACTTCAAGCATCATTAAATGCCTACGAAAAGGAAAAGTCACTAATTTAGTTCCTTATATTTTTCAAGAAAATTGACAATAATAAATCTATTGGCTATTATGTTAAAAAATAAGGAAACAATAAAAAGGATTAGTAAACGGTAATGGCTATCAAAAGAGAGGGTCTTACAGCTGAAAGGGACCTATAGTACGGCCGTTGAACCTGCCTTTTTCGTTCTGCATCGGATAATGTGAAGATTGCAGCGGTTAAAAGACCGTTATCATGAAGAGTGTAAAGCTTTGCTTTGAATTAGGGTGGTACCGCCGATTTTTCGGTCCCTAATGAAAGCAGGGCTTTTTTTGTTTTCAAAAATGCGGGGAGTGAATAACATGAAGGGTAATTTTGTTGAAAAAATTACGAATATGGAAGATGATTTTGCAAAATGGTATACAGATGTAGTGACAAAAGCGGAGCTTGTTGACTATTCAAGTGTCCGTGGATCCATGATTATTAGACCATACGGCTTCGCCATTTGGGAAAATATTAAAAATGAGCTTGATAACCGAATCAAAGAAACCGGGCATGAAAATGTCTATATGCCATTGTTCATACCAGAAAGCCTTCTTCAAAAGGAAAAGGATCATATTGAAGGCTTTGCTCCAGAGGTAGCATGGGTTACACACGGTGGCGAAGAAGAGCTAACAGAAAGACTTTGTGTACGCCCTACATCTGAAGTGCTGTTTGGCGAGCATTATAAAGACATCATTCATTCATACCGAGACTTGCCAAAGCTTTATAATCAATGGGCTAATGTTGTCAGATGGGAAAAAACAACAAGACCTTTTTTGCGTACACTAGAATTCCTTTGGCAGGAAGGTCATACTTGTCATGAAACAGAAGAGGATGCAGACAAAGAAACCGTGCAAATGCTTCATGTTTATGCAGATATTTGTGAACAAATATTAGCAATTCCTGTCATTAAGGGGAAGAAAACAGAGAAGGAAAAATTTGCTGGGGCAAGATATACTTATACGATTGAAAGTTTGATGCATGATGGAAAGGCGCTGCAATCAGGCACCTCTCATCATTTAGGGGACCACTTTGCCAAAGCCTTTGGTATTCAATTTACAGACAGGAACGGTAGGGAAAGCTATGTGCAGCAGACCTCATGGGGATTCACCACAAGAATCATTGGGGCAATGATAATGGTTCACGGCGACGACAGAGGATTAGTTGTGCCTCCAAGGATTGCACCGACCCAAGTGATGATTATTCCGATTGCCCAGCATAAGGAAGGCGTCCTTGATTTTACTTACGATCTAAAAAACCAGCTCCAAACGAGCTTCCGTACAGGCTTGGATGCAAGTGATAAGAAGCCTGGCTGGAAGTTCAATGAATATGAAATGAAAGGTATTCCTGTCAGACTCGAGGTTGGCCCAAAGGATATAGAGCAAAAGCAAGTTGTGCTTGTGCGGCGTGATACAGGCGAAAAGCTTGCTGTGCCATTAGAGGGGCTTGAGCAAACAATAGCAAATCTCCTTCATGATATCCAAGAAAATCTGCTGACAAAGGCTACAGAGCATCGCGAAGCAAATACCCATATTGCCCTTGACTTCGATACATTTAAAAAACAGGCAAATGAACAGAAAACCGGCTTTATAAAAGCAATGTGGTGTGGTGACAGAGTGTGCGAAGATTTCATTAAAGAAGAAACTGGCGCAACATCAAGATGTATGCCGTTTGAACAAAAAAAAATCAGTGATAAATGTGTATGCTGCGATAAAGAAGCAGACGCGCTAGTGTATTGGGCAAAAGCTTATTAATGCCAAAAAGCCGAAGGAGAATATCCTTCGGCTTAACTTGCTTTTTGGAAAAAAATACAAACGTTTTCATTTTTCGCTATTTTTACCATATAGATAGTAAGAAAGTAGTATAACCCAAGTATTGACCGTCATGTATTATTTGTTAACATTAAAAGTGGGAGAAATAAAGCGTTATTATGGCGTATACCAGTGTGCTATATTGGGAAAATAGATTGCCTTTAGTCCTTGCTGGTTGATGACAGGACATCAGGCAGTGGAGGGGTATTGGATGAGAAAATGGGCTGTAATCGTCATGGTGGCCCTGTTTCTGGCTGGCTGCAGCTCAGAAACATATGCAAACGACATGAAAGCAGCAAAAACTGCGATAGAGAGCGGCGACTTAAAAAAAGCTCTGTTATCACTTGAACTTGCCCTTGAGCAGAAGCCAAAGGATAAAACCGCGCACGATCTACATAAAAGAGTGGCAGGATTAATGGATATAAAAACCGCCATTGATAACGGAAACTGGAGCGATGCCTTAGCCAAAGCAAGCCATCTTGCAGAGGATGGCAAGGTGGATAAAGATTTAGATACACTGCTGGACAAATATTTAGTTGCAGCAGAAGCAAATGCAATTGAATAGGAGAGAGGACAGGCTTCAATCAGTCTGTTTTTTATTTAGAAAGGCGTATTTTCTTTGGAAAAGCGTCTTTTTTTATTGGATATATGATTTGTTCATTTACAAAAAAACGCCATACACTATGGTAGTATCAAAACCCTTACCAGAGAGAAAATGAGAGGTTAAAAGAGGTACCGCGTATGCTGTCGGTAATAAAAAGGAAAAGAAAAACGTTGCGCTGCTATGCTTATTCATTATAGTTGGACAAGTCTTCTTATTTATTTCAGTAACGATAAATGCTATTTTTCATCTGTATGTAATTTCCCTAATGATTTGGTGAAAGGAAAATGATTAATGATGAAATTCTTAATACATACACCTTAATAGAAGAATAAGGAAGTGTTAAATACGTATAAAAGAGACCTAGTAGATAACTTCTTCTAGGTCTCTCTTTATTAGAATTCATTAAACTGTTTGATTGTTCTCTAGCTTTTCTCTCTCTTTTTCATTACTTTCATGCAAATGTTTTGTTGCTGGCCAAAAGGCAGCTTTTTTGCATAAGGCAGTTATGCTAGGCACCAAAAATGGACGAACAACAAATGTATCGAGAAGCACACCGATTGCGGTAATTGTTCCGAAATGGACTAATATTTGAATCGGTAATGTTGTTAATACCATAAAGGTGGCTGCAAGGATAACTCCTGCTGAGGTAATAACTCCCCCAGATTCGGCGACTCCTTCTTTAATCGCTTGGGTAAGCGGCATTTCCTTGCTCTTCTTCCAAATGCTCGAAATCATGAAAATATTATAATCTTCTCCAAGTGCGACAATGAAGACGAAGGCGTAAAGTGGAATCAGCCCTTGAATAGCGTCAACACCAAATCCGTAATGGAGAATGACCCAGCCTAAGCCTAATGCACTGAAATAAGACAGCAGCACTGTTGCAATTAAATAAATCATCGCTGTTATGGATCGCAAATATGCAAGCAATAGCACTGCTATCATTACAATAATAATCGGAATGACAAGAAGTGCATCACCATCAGCTGTTTCTTTCGTATCAAGCTGCTCTGCGGTTATGCCTCCAATCCAAACCTTGTCACTGCTGTTTGCAATACCATTGTCAGAAAGAGTTTTTTCAACAGCTTCACGGAGGTCAGGCAGCTTTTCCATTGCCTCATTTGAGTAAGGATTTGTGTTAAGCTCTACCGAGTATTTCAGCATGCCTGCATCATCTTTTCCTTGCTCACCCTCAGAAACCTTCTCTACATATGGCAGCTCGTTCAATGTATCTTCTACAGATATATTTTTTCCTTCTGTTTGGACAACAATTTCTGCTGGAGCAAGCTCACCTGCAGAAAAATGCTCAGAAATAATCGAGAATCCCTCTCTTGACGGCATATCTTCAGGGAAGGAAGACAATGTGTCATACGTGTATTCGGTCTTTAAGGATAATAAGGCGAAAATGCCGAGAAATATAGTCGTTATTATAGTAACCTTCCAAGGATGCTTCACGGCGATTTTACCGACAAATTCCCCGATTGCCCAAGTCTTTTTCGGTTTCTTCGCTTTTTTTGCTTTTTCCATGTCTGCGGTTTTTGGCATGAAAGGGAAGAAGGATATTCTACCAAAAATCGCTAGGATTGCTGGAACAAGTGTTAAGCTTGCGATCATCATAATTAAAATTGCAAGGCTGAAGGGTACAGCAAACCGTTGGATAGATCCATATTCTGCAAGCAACAGAACTAGCAGGGAGAACACAACTGTCAGCCCGCTCATTGCCACAGCTCCGCCTGAACGGCGCAGGGCATTTACCATTGCGATTTCCTTTTTTGTTTCAACCTTTAGCAAGCTTCGGTATTTGCTTATAAGGAACAAGCAATAATCTGTTCCTGCGCCAAACAGTAAGACTGTCATGATGGCAATGCTTTGTGAGTCGAACTCAATCCAGCCTGCTTTTCCCATTCCCCCAAGGATTGGGCTAATCACTAAGTAGGCGATACCAACTCCAATCAGCGGTATGAATGCTAGAATAGGAGAGCGGTAAATAACTAATAGACAGATTAAAACAATAATAACAGTACCAATTAGTAAGGATAAGTCACCTTGGCTAAACAACGCGGCTGCATCGACTGCGATTCCGACAGGCCCTGTAGTCCTTGCTGAGAGGTTATCGGCATCCCCAATTTTTGTTTTGAAGGGATCTGTGCTAAAAACATCGGACGCTGTGTTTTGAAGCTCTTCAAGACTTTTTTCTAATTCAGCAGTTGTTGCTGACTTCTCAAACAATACAGCAAGAACAAATGTGGTATCATCCTCTGAAACTTGCTGCTTCAGTACTTCAACAGGCAGCTGATGAAGCGGTGCGATACTCTGTTGATTTGCAACTGGCTTCTCCGCTAATTTACCAGCTAATTCCTGTATTTGCGTTAAATCCTCATCTGTAAGGCCAGCTTCTCGATGAAAGGTAATAAGTGCTGGTGTACCTTGTTCATTTGGGAATTCTTTATTAATAATTGCTTCTGCCTCTTGAGAAGGAGAATTCTCAGACAAATTTGCCGCAAGCTCGTTTTTTTGTGAGCTTGCTTGTGGCAATGTCAGGCTCAAAACAAGGACAAGACAGATCCATGCAAGCAAGGTTAGCCATCTTCCTGTTTTACCTGAAACAAAACGAAAAACAGTAGGGATAAGATTTTTCACTGTATTTAGCTCCTTTAGATTAGTTTATATGATGAACTTATCAACTGATAAGCTGAGATGAAAAAAACAGCTTATCAAATGATAAGGTAATCAAAAAAATATTATGCTGCTTCTGTAATGGTGTAGAAACAGCATGCATATAAGAGTGAAACTCAGCCGTTTTTTTCTGCAATTCCACTTAAAAATATTTGGACGATGAGTCTAGCTTTCTTTTCAACGATGGCTTTTTGCTCCGATTCAGTTAAGCTTTTCATAAAATCTGGAAGGAGAGCTGACTTAATCATGTTCAACAAAAGGAGAGAAACTTCAAAGCTGCTGCTGTCTATAGCCTCAAATGAACCAATTTCCTTTTTGGAAACTGCCTCCTCGAACATATGAATAATCGGTGAAAGGAAGCCCTTTTGCCAATGGCTATTGATAACCTGTTTGACATCTTCCGGCATTTCATGATGAAGATCATGAAACATTTGCATTAAATCCTCTTGATAATTTTGCATGAAATAACAGGACAGATGAAAAATGCGCTGCTTTATGTCAGGAAAATCTCTAGCTATCTTGGTAAGATAGTTCTCTGTCTGAAGGATGGAAGCCTTTAAGACCTCTATATAAATTTCTTGCTTATTCTGAAAGTGGTGGTATAAAGCAGGCTGGGTTATCCCGCATTCTGCCGCGATTTTCCTTGTGCTGACTGCCCGATATCCAAGCTCCATAAATAATTTTGTTGCTGCCTTGATGATCAAATGGTGTGTATCCTGTGTTTGTGAAGGCAGCTCAGTGTGATTCCTTTTCATTTTGTTTCCTTTCTAATACCCATTAAAATGACTTATCACTCGATAAGTATAGGAGAAATTAAAGAAATATGCAACTTGTGAACAAAAAGTGAATAACTTTGTGAAATGTTGAACAAAGTTTTCTAAACCTATTGCGGACTGGTACAAAAGGGATTAAGATATGCTTGTAAGAAGAAAAAATGGTTTTACAGGATGAAATTTCCATTATTTAAATCTTTAATTGCAAACCGGGTCAATATATTAGACATGACGGTTTTTCTTTTAAAGACTTATGTGAAATTATTCACAAAGTACAAATCTGGAGGGATTAGGAATGTCGACTGTCGAAAAGGATGTTAAAACAAAACAGGAAGCGAATGACGTGCAAGCTATCATTGATGATATTGCTGCAAAAGGCAAGAAGGCGCTCAAAGAGTTTTATGAGCTGGATCAGACTAAGATTGATCAAATTGTGAAGGAAATGGCCTTGGCAGGTCTTGATAAGCATATGTATTTAGCTAAGCTTGCAGTTGAAGAAACTGGGAGAGGCATTTATGAGGATAAAATAACGAAAAATATTTTCGCAACAGAATATATTTATCACAGTATTAAATATGACAAAACGGTCGGAATCATAAGAGATGATGAATCGGCAGGAGTTGTTGAAATAGCTGATCCAATTGGTGTTATTGCAGGTGTTACTCCTGTAACGAATCCCACATCTACAACGATGTTTAAAGCCATTATTGCCATAAAAACACGTAACCCGATTGTATTTGCTTTCCATCCATCAGCACAGCGCTGCAGCAGTGAAGCCGCAAGAATTTTACGAGATGCTGCTATAAAAGCAGGCGCTCCTGAAAATTGCATCCAGTGGATAGAGAAGCCTTCCATTGAAACGACTAAGACATTGATGAACCATCCAGGCATTTCTTTAATTTTGGCAACAGGCGGTCCGGGAATGGTTAAATCTGCGTATAGCTGCGGAAAGCCGGCGCTTGGCGTAGGTGCGGGGAATGTGCCTTGTTATATTGAAAAAACAGCAAAGGTAAAGCGTGCTGTCAATGATTTAATTCTTTCTAAAACATTTGATAATGGTATGATTTGTGCATCTGAACAGGCAGTTATCGTTGATAAGGAAATTTATGAAGAGGTAAGAACCGAGCTTATTCGCAACGGCTGTCACTTCTTAAATGAAGCAGAAAAAAAGAAAGTGGAAGAGCTCGTCATTAATGTAAACACATGTGCAGTCAATCCTGATATTGTCGGTAAATCAGCCTATGATATTGCCGCAATGGCAGGAGTCGAAGTGCATGAAGAAACAAAAATTCTCATCGCAGAACTGGATGGAGTTGGTCCAGCATATCCTCTTTCAAGGGAAAAGCTCAGCCCTGTGCTTGCCTGCTATAAAGCAGACTCAACAGAAGAAGGGCTTAAGCGTGCGGAGGAAATGCTTGAGTTTGGAGGATTAGGGCATTCTGCTGTCATTCATTCAGAGGATGAGGAGGTAACGAAGAGGTTTGCTTTAAGGATGAAAGCATGCCGCATCATCAGCAATGCCCCGTCCTCTCAAGGAGCAATCGGTGATATATATAATGCCTTCATGCCTTCCTTGACATTAGGGTGCGGCTCTTATGGAAAAAACTCTGTTGCCACGAATGTAACAGATGTGCATTTGCTGAATATAAAAAAACTTGCTAAAAGGAATGTTAATATGCAATGGTTCAAACTTCCGCCGAAAATTTACTTTGAAAAAAATTCAGTCCAATATTTACAGAAAATGAAGGAGATTTCAAGGGTGTTCATTGTTACAGACCCTTATATGGTTAAGTTTGGCTATGTGGATAAGGTACTGCATCATTTAAGACAAAGATCCGACCTTATCCAAGTCGAAGTATTTTCAGATGTTGAGCCAGATCCATCTCTCGACACTGTTGCAAGAGGAACAGAAATGATGGCTAAATTCCAGCCTGATTGCATCATAGCATTAGGCGGCGGTTCACCAATGGATGCAGCGAAAGGAATGTGGCTTTTCTATGAGCATCCTGAGGAGGATTTCTTTGGATTAAAACAAAAATTTCTTGATATTAGAAAAAGAGTCTACAAGTATCCGAGTCTTGGAGGAAAAGCTAAGTTTGTCGCAATACCGACAACTTCCGGAACAGGCTCTGAGGTAACTTCTTTCGCTGTTATTACAGATAAGGAGAATAATATTAAATACCCGCTCGCAGACTATGAGTTAACACCAGATGTTGCCATCATTGATCCACAATTTGTTATGACAGTTCCTCCGGCTGTAACTGCTGACACGGGCATGGATGTATTGACACATGCAGTAGAGGCTTATGTTTCCAATATGGCGAATGATTACACAGATGGATTGGCTGTTAAAGCAGTACAATTAATTTTTGAATATTTGCCGCGAGCTTATCGCAATGGGTCTGACGAAGAGGCACGGGAGAAGGTGCATAATGCCTCCACCATAGCAGGAATGGCATTTGCTAATGCCTTTTTGGGAATTAACCATAGCTTGGCACATAAATTAGGGGCAGAGTTCCATATTGCTCACGGGCGTTCCAATGCCATTTTAATGCCACATGTAATCCGCTATAATGCAGAAAAACCGAAAAAATTTACAGCATTTCCTAAATATGAGCATTTTAAAGCAGATGAGCGTTATGCTGAGTTAGCAAGAATATTAGGTCTGCCTGCAAATACGACAGAGCAGGGAGTAGACAGCTTTATCAAAGCAGTCATCAGCTTGGCTAAGGAGCTGAATATTCCGATGAGCATTGCTGCTAACGGTGTTGAAAAGGAAGCCTTCGAGGAAAAAGTAGAGTATTTGGCAGATAGAGCATTTGAAGATCAATGTACAACAGCAAATCCTAAGCTGCCATTAGTTACTGATTTAGCAGAAATATACCGTAAAGCATATAAAGGAGTTTAAGAATGCAAAAAAAAAGGCGCAGATTATCTGTGCCTTTTTTGTGTTTTTTTAGCTGTTTTCCTGACCCAACCGTTATGCTCGTCCTTTTATTTTTATAGAGGACGTTTTTCTTAAATCTAAATAATCATCTTTAATACGAACTAGTGGCAGATGAGGCTCATTTTGGTGGATAAAAATAATTTCCGCTGTTTGCTCAGTTGTTAGTGTTACTTTGTTAAAAAGCTGTTTTCGCATGAGGTAGGAAGCAAACGGAATAACGATGGCTGGGTTCAAAGAATTCCCATGAGCTTCGTCAACCAATTCGTTTATCGCTTCAAAATAGGTTTTTTTCTTTTGGTGCCAAGGATTGGAGCACATACTGTTAAAAATGTCAGCAACTGAAATAATTTGAATCATGAATGGAATATCCTTTTCCTTGCGGTTATAAGGATAGCCGTTACCATTAATTTTCTCATGATGGAGCAGTGCTGTTCTTGAAATGATAATGTCTAATGAATTAATAGAAAAAAGAATGCTTTTTCCTAATGTTGTATGTTTTTGGATTTCTTTATATTCAGAATGTGTCAGCTTTGTCTTTTTGTGAAGGATATCTTCATTTATCAGGAGCATACCAATATCGTGAAATAAACCCATTTGGCTTAATAAATGATAGTTCTTTGCGGAGTATCCTAACGTATTGCCAATAAGAGCGGATATGATACCTACATTAATACTATGCTTATAAATAGAGCTGCTTGCAAGAGATTCATCGAGAATTATATCTAAAATAGAAATGTCTTGTATCGCTAATTCTATCAAATTTTCATAGTCTAAGAGCATTTTCTCTAGACCATCCTCACTTTTAGTGATTATAGCGGAAAATGTTTCTTTTACTTGCTCAATAAGCGTCAAGTAAGCATCCTCAACAGATAAGGGCTTGTAGGCCTCAGACAAAAAATTTAAAGAATTAATATCTACTTTGTGGTTTATAAGCAGTTCAATATGGGTATCATCCAAAACAGCGCCTTTTTTTAATAGTAAAAGACCTTCAGTGGAATTTGAAAAGATATCTTCATTTATTTTCGTTCCGATGTATTTTGTTTTTATTTTTTCAATATCCATATTGATTCCTCCTCCTAGAAATCATGAAGCATTGGAGTGTATGAACGTAGAAACAGGGTAAAATTAATATGTAAAATATATAGTAAATTCTACCTTATATTAATTTAGAGCGGAATAGACTATATCCCTAGGCGGCATACGACATTATTCCTAATTTCCTTCCATATAAGGAGGATACTGCCTTTCATGATTGACCTCTACTTATCAAGTAGATATATTTACACTTGAATAAAGAAGTTACTGAAACTAAAACGTCTACAATTGTATGTAACCAAAGTGAGGTGCAGCTATGTATAAAGAGGATCGTACACAGAGGGTTAATCAAGTTGAACAAAATGGGTTATCAAAATATGAATATCATATGAATATACTCAGAAAAGAGCTTATGCAATGTCGGACAATCAAAATTCCTTTTCAGAACATATCTATAAGCCATCAGGAGTTGGCAGATTGGATAATTGAAGAACTTTCTCCGCAAGAATTGAATGAAATTATTGTCATGTTGAGCAATGCTAAAAAAAGATCTTCATCTGTTAAGCCGCTTTTTCAAGTTATTGCCACAGGACTTATAAAAAACTAAGTATTTCTTAGACCTATATAAAATATAAATGCTGCAAACTGCAAATGAGGTAATTCCTTTCTTAAAGTTTGGTCAACAGCTGTAAAATGCATTTGATTCATACGGACAAGCTCCTTTTCTGTTAAGATACGGGTTTTTTATAGTACAATTACTATGGAGATATCCTTCTAGATAGTGATTAAAAGATAAAAACTCGCAATTTTAAAGATTGGACCGTCGCAAACTTTCAGGAGGGGATTACGTGTCAGATTGCAAACAAAAACTATACATCTATTTAAATGAACATATAGAATTTATGGCAGAGGAATGGATTAAAACATTAAGCGCAAGCGATTCTGTTTTTTATAAAATTGAAGAGGGACAGCCAATTAGGGAAGAACTAATTAGCAGCTTTCAAACATTGATGAAAAACGTTCTTCATGTCTTTAATTCAGAGGAAGACGTCTATCGAACAAGCATTGCTGAATGGGCTGTAAAGGTTGCAAAACAAAGATCACAAGACCTTGTGCCGATTTTGGAATCAATAGAGCAGCTTACTTGTGTTAAATCAATCTTGTTTAAGTATATTCAAAAATTTGCTGAGGAATCTGGTGAGCATTTGACAGTTAGTAATATGTTCAACTGGCTGCGTCTAGCAAACTATGCTTTTGATATTTTTACGAATATTTTTATTGAATACTATGATAAGTTTAAGCATCATCAGCTTTCCGCACAGCAGGAGACAATTTATGAATTAAGCAGCCCTGTTATTCCAATTACAAAGGGAATAGGGGTGCTTCCATTAATTGGCGATATTGATACACAAAGAGCAAATATTATTATGGAAACTACACTGAAGCAATGTAATAATAACAATATGGAAAAACTATTTATTGACTTATCGGGAGTACCGATAATTGATACAATGGTAGCACAGCAAATCTTTCATGTTATCCATGCATTGAACCTTATTGGGGTTAGTGCTTATCTATCCGGCTTGCGTCCAGAAGTGGCACAGACGGCAATCCAGCTAGGTGTAGACTTTAGTAAAATTCCAATTTTCAACAACCTTGCCAGTGCATTGTCAAGACTGGGGATTACGGTTAATGAAGGATAATTAACGCTCAAGCAAAAAAGAGGTGTATCATTATAAAATGATCTATTTAGCAGCACTCATTTTTCCTGGATTATTAGTATTGCTTTTTACAAGGGTAGCGTACAACCGTGTACTTGCCTTAGTGCTGACTGTTGCACTGATCGCTGCCTCTGCCTACAAAGGCTATACGAATTCTCTTTTGCTGATTGTAATTGATTCATTCTCCCTCACAGCGGGATTTTGGCTTAGTCATAGGTTAATAAAACGTGCGGCTAAACCAGCTGAATAAACATAGAAAAAAATGGCCTTCCTGCCAGGTGATATTATCCTTTGTGGAGAAATCATCTTTTAGGGGGGCCATTCTTTTTTTTCGGAAGAGCATACAAGTTTGTAAAGCCATCATAATAAAAGAAGAAGAAAAAAATAAAAAGGGGAATATTCGTTCGCATATTGTTGGTTTGAATAGGGCAGTTTGTGGTAGAATGGTGATATATCAATTTCTTACATTTCGATTAGGAAAAACGGTGTGCGTTTATAGAATGTTTCCTGAACATTTACATATAAAGCTACAATTTTAAAACTGGTGAACCTTAAGATACTTACCTTACAGATAAATGAAACAGGAGGATTACAGTGAGCCAAGAATTCGAATTAGTTTCTAAATATTCCCCTCAAGGGGACCAGCCGGCGGCAATTAAAGAGCTCGTTTCTGGAATAAATTCAGGCAAGAAAATCCAAACGCTCCTTGGTGCTACAGGGACAGGGAAAACATTTACTGTCAGCAATGTCATCAAAGAGGTAAAAAAACCGACATTAATTATTGCACATAACAAAACACTAGCAGGTCAGCTTTACAGTGAATTTAAGGAGTTTTTCCCGAATAATGCTGTTGAGTATTTTGTCAGCTATTATGATTATTATCAGCCAGAAGCATATGTGCCAAGCACAGATACCTTCATAGAGAAGGATGCAAGTATCAATGATGAGATAGATAAGCTTCGTCACTCGGCTACAGCCTCGCTGTTTGAGAGGGAGGATGTTATCATCATTGCCAGCGTTTCCTGTATATATGGCTTAGGTTCTCCTGAAGAGTACAAGGAAATGGTTGTTTCGTTAAGAACAGGTATGGAGATTGAACGCAACCAGCTTCTTCGCAGGCTTGTGGATGTTCAATATGACCGTAATGATATTGATTTTAAGCGGGGAACATTCCGCGTAAGAGGAGATGTCGTCGAAATCTTTCCTGCATCTCGTGACGAGCGCTGCATTAGAGTAGAGTTTTTTGGAGATGAAATCGACCGCATTCGTGAAGTAGATGCATTGACAGGAGAGATTTATGGAGAAAGGAATCATGTTTCCATATTCCCGGCTTCCCACTTCGTTACACGAGAAGAAAAAATGAAAATAGCAATAGAGAATATCGAAAAAGAGCTGGACGAACGGCTAGAAAAGCTAAGAGAGGACAATAAGCTGTTAGAGGCTCAGCGCCTTGAACAGCGCTGCCGATATGACTTGGAAATGATGAGGGAAATGGGCTTCTGTTCGGGTATTGAAAACTACTCCCGCCATTTGACTTTAAGGCCGCCAGGCTCCACACCATATACATTATTGGACTTCTTTCCAAAAGACTTCCTGCTTGTCATTGACGAGTCCCATGTTACATTGCCGCAAGTAAGGGGAATGTACAACGGAGACCAAGCGCGTAAAGGGGTGCTTGTTGACCATGGCTTCCGCTTGCCGTCTGCATTGGACAACAGACCATTAACTTTTGGTGAATTTGAGGAGCATATAAATCAGATGATTTGTGTTTCGGCAACACCTGGTCCGTATGAAATTGAGCATACTCCAGAAATGATTGAACAAATTATCAGACCGACAGGATTGCTTGACCCAACGATAGATATCCGTCCGATAGAAGGTCAGATAGATGATTTAATCGGTGAAATTCAAGAGCGTATTAAGAAGAATGAAAGGGTATTGGTTACTACCTTAACGAAAAAAATGTCTGAGGACCTGACGGATTATCTGAAGGAAATCGGTATTAAGGTTCAATATCTCCATTCTGAAGTGAAGACATTGGAGCGGATTGAAATTATCCGTGAGCTCCGTTTAGGCAAATATGATGTACTTGTAGGTATTAATCTGTTGCGGGAAGGGCTTGATATTCCGGAGGTATCCCTTGTGACTATTTTGGACGCAGACAAAGAGGGCTTCCTTCGTTCTGAGCGTTCGCTGATTCAAACAATCGGGCGTGCGGCAAGAAACTCAAATGGGCATGTCATTATGTACGCAGATAAGATGACAAAATCCATGGAGATAGCGATAAATGAAACGAAACGCCGTCGAGCTATGCAAGAGGAATACAACGAGAAGCACGGCATCACACCGCAAACCATCCAAAAAGGCATCAGAGATTCAATCAGAGCAACACAGGCTGCAGAGGAACCAGAAGAGTATTCTGCATCTGCCAAGCTGGAAAAGTTAACGAAAAAAGACAAAGAAGCAATGATTGCACAAATGGAAGCAGAAATGAAGGAAGCTGCAAAGGCTCTCAATTTCGAAAGGGCTGCAGAGCTTCGCGATTTGCTTCTTGAGCTTAAGGCAGAGGGGTGAAGGCTTAAATGGCAAAGGATAAATTGATTGTAAAAGGTGCAAGAGCACATAATCTTAAAAATATTGATATCACGATACCAAGGGATAAGCTTGTCGTGATAACTGGACTGTCAGGCTCAGGGAAATCCTCTCTGGCCTTTGACACCATTTATGCAGAGGGACAAAGGCGCTATGTGGAGTCATTATCAGCATATGCCCGCCAATTCCTCGGCCAGATGGATAAGCCGGATGTTGACTCGATTGAGGGGCTTTCTCCTGCTATTTCGATTGATCAAAAAACGACAAGTCGAAATCCAAGATCCACTGTAGGAACAGTTACGGAAATTTACGATTATTTGCGTTTATTATATGCAAGAATCGGCAGACCAGTATGTCCTGAGCATGGTGTTGAAATCACGTCCCAAACGATTGAACAGATGGTTGACCGGATATTGGAATACCCGGAAAGGACGAAAATTCAGGTGCTTGCTCCGGTTATTTCCGGCAGAAAAGGAGCACATGTGAAGGTGCTCGAGGATATTAAGAAGCAAGGATATGTGCGTGTCAGAATTGACGGAGAAATGCATGAGCTGAGTGATGATATTGAGCTGGAGAAAAATAAGAAACACAGTATTGAAGTGGTTATTGACCGGCTTGTAGTCAAGGAAGGAATTTCTCAGCGTCTTGCAGATTCACTGGAATCAGCCCTGCAATTTGGCGGCGGAAAAGTAATCATTGACGTGATCGGGGAAGAAGAGCTGTTATTCAGTGAACATCATGCCTGCCCGATTTGCGGTTTTTCCATTGGAGAATTAGAGCCAAGATTATTTTCCTTTAACAGCCCATTTGGCGCATGTCCTGAATGTGACGGTCTTGGTACAAGGCTTGAGGTGGATATCGAGCTTGTCATTCCTAATCCTAATTTGACATTAAAGGAAAATGCGATTGCGCCATGGGAATCAATCAGCTCTCAATATTATCCGCAGCTTTTGGAAAGTGTCTGCAACCATTATGGCATTGACATGAATATACCTGTTAAGGATATTCCAAAAAATATGCTTGATAAAATTCTTTACGGGTCAGGAAAGGAAAAAATCCATTTCCGGTATGAAAATGATTTTGGACAAGTAAGGGAAAATGATATCCAGTTTGAGGGTGTTGTTCGCAATGTAGAGAGAAGATATAAAGAAACGAGCTCTGACTTCATTCGTGAACAGATGGAAAAATATATGGCTCAACAGGATTGCCCGACATGCAAAGGCTATCGCTTAAAGAAGGAAGCCCAAGCAGTGTTTGTAAATGGCTTGCATATCGGCCAAGTGACAGAGAAATCGGTCATTGAAGGAAAAAATTTCTTTGAAAACCTTACGTTAACTCAAAAGGAACAGCAAATTGCCAATCTTATTCTTCGTGAAATTTCAGAACGACTTGGGTTCCTTAATAATGTTGGCTTGGATTATTTAACGCTGAGCAGAGCTGCAGGGACATTGTCAGGCGGAGAAGCACAGCGAATTAGGCTCGCAACCCAAATAGGTTCAAGATTAACTGGCGTCCTTTATATATTGGATGAGCCCTCCATTGGGCTTCATCAAAGAGATAATGACAAGCTGATTGATACATTGAAGCATATGCGGGATATCGGGAACACGTTAATTGTTGTAGAGCATGATGAAGATACCATGATGGAAGCAGATTATCTTATTGATGTCGGACCAGGTGCTGGTGTTCATGGCGGCCAAATCATATCGACAGGAACACCGCAGGAAGTAATGGCGGATGATAATTCTATTACGGGTCAATATTTGTCAGGCAAGAAGTTTATTCCATTGCCATTAGAAAGAAGAAAAAGTGATGGCAGAGAAATAGAGATTATTGGGGCGAACGAAAATAACCTCAAAAATGTCAATGTCAAAATTCCGCTAGGTGTGTTTACAGCAGTAACTGGAGTATCCGGTTCAGGGAAAAGCACCTTGGTAAATGAGATACTTCATAAAAGCCTTGCTCAGAAGCTGAACAGAGCGAAAGCAAAGCCTGGAGAGCATAAAGAAATCAAAGGAATTGAACAGCTTGAAAAGGTTATTGATATTGACCAATCTCCTATTGGCCGTACGCCAAGATCTAATCCGGCCACATATACTGGTGTGTTTGATGATATTCGTGACGTTTATTCCACAACGAATGAAGCAAAGGTGCGAGGCTATAAAAAAGGCAGGTTCAGCTTTAATGTGAAAGGCGGAAGATGTGAAGCTTGCCGCGGTGATGGTATTATCAAAATTGAAATGCACTTCCTGCCGGATGTTTATGTTCCATGTGAGGTTTGTCATGGAAAACGATATAACAGAGAAACACTTGAAGTGCAATACAAAGGGAAAAATATCTCAGATGTACTTGATATGACTGTGGAGGACGCAGTATCCTTCTTTGAGAATATCCCGAAGATACACCGTAAGCTGCAAACAATAGTAGATGTTGGTCTTGGATATATTAAACTTGGCCAGCCGGCGACAACCCTGTCTGGCGGTGAAGCGCAAAGGGTCAAGCTTGCTTCGGAGCTTCATAAAAGATCAACAGGAAAAACCTTTTATATTTTAGATGAACCGACGACAGGGCTGCATGTTGATGACATTTCGAGACTGCTTGTTGTTTTGCAGCGTCTTGTAGATAATGGAGAAACTGTCCTCGTTATTGAACATAATCTGGATGTAATTAAGGCAACTGACTTTATTATTGACCTTGGTCCTGAGGGAGGAGACAAGGGCGGAACTATTTTAGGAAGCGGCACACCTGAAGAGATTGCTGAACTAAAAGGTTCATATACTGGTAAGTACTTAAAGCCCATCCTTGAAAGAGACCGTTTGCGTATGAAGAAAAGCATTAAAGAAGCGGAAGAAATAACAACAGGATAAGCTTTTCTCTTCAAGCCGGCTTTAGAGTTTATTCTCTAAGCCGGTTTTTTGTATAAAATCACCACAGGCATTTGATGGTGGACATTATTCTTAATCCTTAACACTGCTCATACGATAGAAAGAAATGTTTTATTCCCAGCTTAGATGAAACTTTAAGATTGTTTCATTCGTAGTAATAGGAAAGGGAAGCAAGTAAAAAATCCCGCTTATTACTGTATTTTTAGTAAGCCACAGGTGAAGAATGGACATAAAGAAAAGAAGCGGCAAGTATTATGCTCAAAGCTTAAAGTTTTACTTAAGTAGGGAAATATATAACAAGCATATGGGGAGGCATTTAGAATGGCTGATGAAAAAAGAAGAATTTTGCAACTGTTGGAAGAAGGGAAGCTTACGATAGAAGAGGCTCTGTCTTTAATTGAAAAAGCAGATGAAGCGGATTTGGTTAAAAAACTTAACAGTGAGGAGACTCCTGCTGAAGATTCTGTTTTTCAAGAAAAGAAGAAAGAACCATATCAGCAATCAGCTTTTAAATTTCAATCGGCGAAAGAGAAATTGTTCGACTTTGTAGATAATGCAGTGAAAAAAGTAAAGGAAGTAGACTTCGATCAGTTAAATATTACAAGACATGAAGAAGTATCGCATATTTTTCAATTTACAGAGGTATTTCCAAAAAACATAGATGTTGATATACCAAACGGTGAAGTAGAGATTATTCCTTGGGACCAAGACGAAATTCGCATTGAGTGCAAGGCGAAGATATACAGAGTGGATTCGAATGAACAGGCGAAGGAATTGTTCTTGAAGGAAGTGCAAGTAAAGGCGAAGGAAGATATTCTAGAGCTTAAAGTAAATCATAAGTGGATGAAATTGCAGACGAAGTTTTATATTCCGAAAAATGCTTATCATATAGCAAAGGTTAGATTATTTACGGGCTCCATTAAAACATACGATTTACTGGCAGATCAGCTTTATGCCAAAACAGCAAACGGAAAAATTACGATAAATGCCGGGCAAAGCGAAAAGCTTGAAGCGGATGCGGCAAACGGCAGTATTGTCATTGAAAACAGTGTGATTGAAAAGCTTGATGGAGAAACATTAAATGGTGCAATCAAGGCAGAAGGTTTCTTCCGAAAGGTCGACCTGCAATCATTTAATGGCAATATCCTTTGCATCAATCATTCAGAAGATATTGAAGTGCTTGAGTTGAACGGCACAACTGGAAGTATTGAGGTTCAAGTATCAGACCAGCTTGCTGTTACTGGAAATTTAAAGACTAATTTTGGTGGATTTAATGTTGAATTGGAGGGTATACAAATAATAGAGGAAAAAAATGATGTGCTCCAAAAGGTGATGCAGTTCCAGTCCATTCAATCATTAGATAAACGAACTAAAATTGAAGCAAATACAAAAACTGGATCCATCAAAATTAAAAAGCGGGAGCAGCAGTAATCTTCGAAAGGAGACAATATGAAGAAATTAGTGCGCTCAACAAATAATCGGAAATTGGCAGGAGTTATCGGTGGACTTGCAGAAAATATCAATGTTAATGCAAATCTGTTAAGAGTAATTTTCGTCCTGGCATTAATTCCGACTGGGTTTTCACTAGTGTTAATTTACTTATTATTGACGTTTGTTCTTCCAAATGAGGTGTAGGAAAATATGAAGTGGTTATTAGGTATTGTTATAAATGCAGTGTTTTTCATTGCGTTGGCAGGGTTGTTTAAAGATTCATTTTACCTTTCTGGTATAGGAGCAGCAATTGGAGCAAGTGTTATTCTGTCATTGCTTAATATTGTTGTTAAGCCTATCCTGATTCTTTTGACACTCCCTGTAACAATACTATCCTTAGGTTTGTTTTTATTTGTAATCAATGCAATTACCCTTTCTTTAACAGATCACTTAATGGGAGACAGCTTTGAGATTTCAAGCTTTGGCATGAGCATGCTTGCAAGTGTCCTGCTTTCTCTCTTTAATATCATTATTCAGAATACAATGCTGAAAAGTGAAAAGTAAATTTGTTAAGATGGTTTTAGCATGTGGAAAAGGCGGCGCATATGTGTCGGCCTTTTTTCTTTTCCTTGAAAAAAGCTATACGAAAAACGTCAATTAACATAGTCAGAATCTAGCATAAATTTATGGAATAATGCTAAAATAAGATGATGCGATAAAGTTATTTAGTTAAAGCAGCATTGAACCTTTGAAGGAGGAACCCCATTGGCTAAGGTATTAATAAAAGAAGTAATGGAAGAGTTTGATTTAGAACTGATCAGTGGTGAAGAAGGAATTAATAGACCGATTACGGTAAGTGATATATCTAGACCTGGATTAGAGCTTGCAGGTTATTTTGATTATTATCCTGCAGAAAGGGTGCAGCTCCTTGGGAAAACCGAGCTTACATTTGCAGAGAAGCTAAGTGAAGAGGAGCGGGAAACAAGGCTGACAAGGCTTTGTAATGATATAACGCCAGGAATTATCATCACAAGAGGTAAAGAGGTACCAGCAGAATTAATAGAAGCTGCTGAAAGAAATGCCGTGCCTGTTATGCGTTCCAAACAGAAGACATCTTTATTCTCAAGCAGACTGACAAACTTTCTTGAGCGCAAGCTAGCTCCGACTACTGCTGTTCATGGTGTGCTTGTAGATATTTATGGTGTTGGTGTGCTTATCACTGGAAAAAGCGGTGTTGGTAAAAGTGAGACTGCACTTGAGCTTGTTAAAAGAGGACATCGTCTTGTAGCAGATGACTGTGTAGAGATTCGCCAAGAGGACGAGGGAGTAATTGTCGGACGCTCTCCTGAATTAATTGAGCATCTGTTGGAAATCCGCGGATTAGGTATTATCAATGTGATGACATTGTTTGGAGCTGGTGCTGTCAGAAGTGATAAAAAAATCTCCATCATCATGTCTCTTGAGCTGTGGGAACAAAACAAGCAGTATGACCGCTTAGGCTTAGATGAAGAGAAAATGAAAATTATTGATACAGATGTAACAAAGCTGACAATTCCTGTTCGTCCTGGACGAAACTTGGCAGTTATCATTGAGGTTGCAGCGATGAACTTCCGTCTGAAAAGAATGGGTGTAAATGCTGCACAGCAATTTACGAACAAGCTTGCTAACGTGATTTCACACGAGAATGCATGATAGCCTTATAGAGAAAAATAACTAAAGGGGAAAAAGGGAGGAATAGTAGTGGAGAATATACAGCCGATTGATCCTATTGCATTTTCGATAGGAGGGCTAGATGTTCGTTGGTATGGTGTTATTATCGGAACAGGTCTTATCCTGGCTTTGATTTTGGCAATACGTGAAGGGAACAGGCGAGGCCTTGGAAAAGATGATTTCCCGGACTTAATGCTTTGGGCTATTCCGATATCCATAATATCTGCCAGAATTTATTATGTTATTTTTGAATGGGATTATTACGGCAGCCATTTAGGAGATATTCCGAAAATATGGCATGGCGGTATTGCCATTCATGGTGCGTTGATTGGTGCGATTATAACGACATACATATTTACAAAGAAAAAGGGCATTTCGTTTTGGAAAATGGCAGATATCGCAGCACCAAGCATTATTTTAGGTCAGGCGATTGGCCGTTGGGGCAATTTTATGAACCAAGAAGCACACGGCAGGGAAGTAAGCCGTTCGTTTTTAGAAGGCTTACATTTACCTCAATTCATTATTGATCAAATGTATATAAATGGAACTTACTATCACCCGACATTTTTATATGAATCTTTATGGAATATTGTTGGTTTCATCATTTTAATGTTATTAAGAAGAGTTAACTTACGCAGAGGGGAAATATTCTTCTCGTACATTATTTGGTACTCAATCGGTCGGTTCTTCATTGAAGGCATGAGAACAGACAGTTTAATGGTTGGTGATTTAAGAATGGCGCAGCTTATTTCCTTGGCATTGATCTTAGTGTCAATTCTGGCTGTTATTTACAGAAGGAAATCCGGATTGGCGAGCGAGCGCTATTTGGAGAGCGGTAACTAGAAGTCAGAAAGGATAGATAAGATGAACGGAAAAATTAATACACTGTTATTTGATTTAGATGGAACACTTATCGATACAAATGAACTAATCATTTCATCATTTTTGCATACATTGGAGTTCTATTATCCTGGTAAATATCAACGCGAAGATGTCATTCCATTCATGGGCCCAACCTTAATGGAGACATTCGGCGGGATAGATGTAGACAAGGCAGAGGAAATGGCCGCTAAGTACAGGGCATTTAATATAGCTAACCATGATAATATTGTGACGATTTTTGAAGGTGTTTATGACACGATTAAGACTTTAAAAGAAAGTGGCTATAAGATTGGAATTGTCACGACAAAGTTGTCAGATGTAGTCAATATGGGCTTGCGTTTAACGAAGCTGGATGAATTTTTTGATGTCATTGTTGCACTTGATCATGTGAAGAATGCAAAGCCAGATCCAGAACCAGTCTTAATGGCGCTGGAACAGCTCGGGTCTTCACCTGAGGAAGCAATTATGGTCGGTGACAACTCTCATGACATACTTGCAGGGAAAAATGCGGGAACAAAAACAGCAGGTGTAGCATGGACTTTAAAAGGAAGAGATTTCTTGGCTTCCTTGCAGCCAGATTATCTTTTGGATAATATGAGCGATCTGCTGACTATTCTTGAAGTGGAAGTTAAATGAGACGAACGACTCGCTATCCGGTGAGCGGTCCCAACTCTTTATGGCATGTTTATAAAACAGTTCCGTTTCTGAAGGTAATCAAAAATTTCATCGTCATTCAGCTTGCAAGATATACTCCGTTTCTTGGATTGAAAAACTGGATGTATCGCAAACTACTGAAAATGACCGTCGGCAGGGAAACATCCTTTGCTTTAATGGTGATGGTCGACATTATGTACCCAGAAAAAATAAAAGTGGGGAAAAATACGGTCATCGGCTATAACACCACAATTTTGGCGCATGAGTATCTCATTGAGGAGTATCGTCTTGGAGAGATAGTAATCGGTGATGAAGTGATGATTGGTGCGAATACGACAATTCTTCCTGGTGTGGAAATTGGTGACAAAGCAGTTGTTTCTGCAGGCACCCTTGTTCATAAGGATGTTCCTGCCGGCAGTTTCGTTGGCGGTAATCCAATGCAAATCATATATTCTGCGGACGAGATGCAAAAGCGGCGACAAAATAGTCCGATTTATATAGTAGAAGAATAAAATAGGGCAACTCTAATAATGAGTCTTATTTCAAAGGGAACGACAATAAGTCAGACCAATTTGGAAAAAGATCATGAGCTAGGGTTGCTTTTTTTTATAAAAGAGAAAAGTCAGAAAACAGTGTTTTTTACTTGACCAAAAGGCATTGGAAGAGTAAACTACAACTAACCTTTAATTTGTTAACATATTAGCGAACTAAAGTATTCGGAATATTCTTCTTTATGAGGTGTATAAAATGAGCAGCTTGTTTATGTTTGAAAAGCCATTAGGTATGAGAGATAGTTTACCTGAAATATATGAAACAAAATATATAGTAAAGCAAAAAATGGACAAAGAAATAAAGCAATGGGGTTATCAATTTATTGAGACACCAACATTGGAGTACTACGAAACAGTTGGAGCAGCCTCTGCTATTTTAGATCAGCAGCTGTTTAAGCTACTCGACCAGCAAGGACATACATTGGTGCTTCGTCCTGATATGACTGCACCAATCGCAAGGTTGGCAGCTTCTAAACTGTTGAATGAAGACTTGCCGCTGCGCCTTGCCTATAATGCCTCTGTTTTTCGAGCACAGCAAAGAGAAGGTGGCAGACCTGCAGAGTTTGAACAAATTGGTGTCGAGTATATTGGTGACAAAACAGTTAGCGCAGACGGCGAAGGGATAGCGCTGATGATATCCTTATTAGAGAAGGCGGGCGTGCAGAAATATCAGCTTTCTGTTGGCCATATCGGCTTTGTGCAAGCTTTTTTTGAACAAATTCTTGGCACGAAGGAAAGAGCAGACGCCTTGACGAAATACTTGTATGAGAAAAATTATGTCGGCTATCGTCAGCATGTGGATAATCTTTCGTTGTCTAGCATTGATAAACAGAGGCTTCATGATTTTCTGAAGCTAAGAGGTGGGGAGGAAATCATTCCTCTTGCATATAAGCTGATTGAAAATGGCAGTGGAACACAAGCAATTGATGACTTACAGCAATTATGGGACATCCTATTAGATTACGGTGTTGAAAATCAAGTTCGCTTTGATTTAACCCTTGTCAGCCATATGAGCTATTACACAGGAATTCTGTATGAGGCATATGCCGAAGGGGTTGGGTTTCCAATTGGAAGTGGAGGCAGATATGATCTCCTCCTCGCTAAATTTGGAAAGAACACAGGCGCAACAGGGTTTGCTATTCGCATTGATCATTTGCTGGAGGCATTAGGAAGTCTTGCTAGAAAAAGTGATATTCACTGCATTCTTTTCAGTGGTGACAGAAGAAAAGAAGCATTCGAACTGGCAAAGCAAAAAAGAGCAGACGGCTTTAAAGTGATTACACAGGACATAAATGGTGTTGGCAACGTGGATGCTTGTACAAAGCAATATGATGAGATTACCTTGCTAGTCGGTAAAGCGGGAATGGAGGTTGTCAAATGAGTGATATTCTAACAATTGCCATGCCAAAAGGAAGGATTTTTGAAGAAGCAGCAGAGCTTTTACGAGAAGCTGGTTATCAGCTGCCACAGGAATTTGACGACTCCAGAAAACTAATTATTGATGTAGAGGAAGAAAACTTCCGGTTTATACTGGCAAAACCTATGGATGTTCCCACATATGTTGAGCATGGTGTTGCAGATTTAGGAATCGCAGGCAAGGACGTTATGCTAGAAGAAGAAAGAGATGTTTATGAGCTTTTGGACTTGAAAATAAGTGCTTGTTACTTAGCAGTTGCAGGCTTGCCAAATACAAAATTAAATGAGATTGCACCTCGAATTGCAACAAAATATCCAAATGTAGCTGCAGCATATTTTCGTGAACAAGGCTCACAGGTGGAAATCATTAAGTTGAATGGTTCTATTGAGATCGCGCCAATTATCGGCTTAACAGATCGGATTGTAGATATTGTTTCTACAGGAAAGACGCTTGTTGAAAATGGTCTTGTTGAATATGAAAAAATTGTTGATATTACTTCCCGACTTATTGTTAATCCAGTCAGCTATCGCATGAAGGATAAACGAATAAGTGATTTAGTCGACCGTGTTAACGTTGTAGTAAGAGCGGTGCAAAAATAGATTTTGGAGTGGAGACCGGAATGAAAATTGTAAATGGTGTAGACAGTTCCTACCTGAAACGATCTGTGGATGCAGGGACGGAAGAACAGAGAATTATTGTGAAGGACATTATAGCAAATGTGAAAAACGCTGGTGATAAAGCGTTGAAGGAATATACGTTGAAATTTGATCAAGCCGATTTATCAAGCCTTCTGGTCAGCGAAGAAGAATTGGAAGCTGCCTACGAAGACGTTGATAAGGAAATGGTAGCCATTATTCAAGAGGCGGCGGAAAATATTCGGTCTTATCACCAAAATCAGCTGAAAACCTCGTGGATGGTAACAAAGGAAGATGGCACAATACTCGGGCAAAAAATAACACCATTGGATTCAGTCGGTGTTTACGTTCCAGGTGGTACAGCGGCATATCCTTCATCTGTTCTGATGAATGTTGTACCCGCAAAGGTCGCAGGTGTTGCTAGAATCGTCATGGTGTCCCCTCCGAACGCAGATGGAAAATTGCCAAGTGCAGTTTTGGTAGCAGCACATATCGCTGGTGTAAAGGAAATCTATAAGGCTGGAGGAGCACAAGCAGTTGCTGCCCTTGCATATGGAACGGAAACGATAAACAGCGTCGATAAAATTGTTGGACCAGGCAATATTTTTGTAGCACTAGCAAAAAGGGAAGTTTACGGTGATGTTGATATTGATATGATTGCAGGTCCGAGTGAAATTGCCGTTCTTGCAGATGAAACAGCAAATGCAAATGAAGTGGCAGCAGACCTCCTGTCACAGGCAGAGCATGACACAAGAGCATCGGCTGTTCTTGTAACAACATCCCAGGTGCTTGCAGAACAAGTTTCAGCAGAAGTGGAAAAGCAGCTGAGCGAATTACCACGCAAAGAAATTGCTCAGAAATCTATTGAAGATTATGGGTTGATTGTGTTAACCGAGACAATGGATCTTGCGGTAGAATCAATCAATGCAATTGCCCCTGAACATCTGGAAATTATCACAGAAAATCCGTTTGAGCTGCTTGGTAAAATCAAGCATGCTGGTGCTATTTTTCTCGGGCGTTACAGCTCGGAGCCGGTCGGTGATTATTTTGCAGGGACAAATCATGTTTTACCGACTAATGGAACGGCTAGATTCTCCAGTCCATTAAATGTTGACGACTTCCAAAAGAAATCAAGCGTAATTTCCTACAGTGAAAAGGCGTTTGCCCAAAATGGCCAGAAAATTGCCGCATTTGCACGCCTTGAAGGCTTGGAAGCACATGCTAGAGCAATCGAAGCAAGATATAAAAACAAGTAATATTCTTTACAGGAGGATTAAAAGATGGGAAGAACAGCAGCGATAAGCAGGAAAACAGGCGAAACGAATATCCAATTGTCCTACAATATTGATGGGGAGGGCATTTCGGAAATTGATTCAGGCGTACCTTTTATGAACCATATGCTTGATCTCTTTACAAAGCATGGTCAATTTAACTTAACAGTTCAAGCAAATGGGGATATTGAGGTTGACGACCATCATACTACAGAGGACATTGGTATTTGTCTTGGTCTTGCATTGAAGGAAGCACTTGGTGATAAAAAGGGAATTAAACGCTATGGAAACAGCTTTGTCCCAATGGATGAAACATTGGCACAAGTGGTAGTAGATTTAAGCAATCGTCCTCATCTTGAGTTCCGAGCGGAATTTCCAAGCAATAAGGTAGGGACATTTGATACAGAGCTTGTTCATGAGTTTTTATGGAAATTTGCCTTAGAAGCAAGAATAAACTTGCATGTCATCCTGCATTATGGGCAAAACACTCATCATATGATTGAAGCAATCTTTAAAGCGTTGGCTAGAGCGCTTGACGAGGCAACAACAATTGATCCAAGAGTAAAAGGAATTCCATCCACGAAAGGAATGCTTTAAAATGCTTGGAATTATCGATTATGGCATGGGCAATTTATTTAGTGTAAGCAAAGCACTAGAAAGATTGGACATTCCTTATTTCATTTCGGAGGATGCGGAGAAGCTGATGGAAGCAGATGCGTTAATTCTGCCAGGTGTCGGGGCATTTAAGGATGCAATGGCAAAACTTAATGAATCAGGCTTAGCTGATATGATCCGTCAATATGCTAACAGCCAAAGGCCATTGCTTGGCATCTGCTTAGGCATGCAGCTCCTTTTTGATGAAAGCGAGGAGCATGGTCAGGCAGAAGGTCTGCACTTATTGCCAGGTAAGATCGTCCGCTTTCCAGGTGAAACAGCAGATGGTGAGAAATATAAAGTGCCGCATATGGGCTGGAACCGAATTGAGTTTAAGAAGGATTCAAAATTAACTGCGGGATTAACAAATGATTATGTTTATTTCGTCCATTCTTACTATGCAGAAACAAACGATGACATTATCATTGCCAGCAGTGATTATGACAAGGAAGTGCCAGCAGTAGTCGGAAAAGACAATGTATACGGAATGCAATTTCATCCTGAAAAAAGCAGCAAGCTGGGGATGGAGCTACTTGGCGGCTTTACGGAGCTTATAAAGAAAGGATGAACAACATGAGTTTTACTTTATATCCTGCGATTGATATGAGAGGCGGCAAGTGTGTCCGTCTCCTTCAAGGAGATTACGATAAAGAGACTGTTTACGGTGATTCTCCGTTTGACATGGCAAAAAGCTTTGCAGACCAAGGAGCAGAGTGGATACATATGGTCGACCTTGACGGAGCGAAGGATGGTAAAAGAGTCAATGATTTATTCGTAATAGAAGCAGCAAACAAACTGGGCGTTTCTGTGCAAATCGGTGGAGGCATTCGAACAGAGGAGGACATTGCTCACTATTTGGAAAATGGAGTTACACGTGTCATCATTGGAAGCATTGCTATATCCAATCCTGATTTTGCGATTGAAATGATTAAAAAGTATGGTAGTGCGATTGCTCTTGGTATTGATGCAAAAAATGGCTTTGTGGCAACGCATGGCTGGATTGAGACATCTGCAACACAAGCAGTGGACCTAGGGAAAAGATTTGCTGATGCAGGTGCAGAAAACTTCATATTTACTGACATTGCGACAGATGGCATGCTTAGTGGTCCGAATGTGTCTGCGGTTAGAGAAATGGCTGCTGTAACGAAAAAGAATGTGATTGCCTCTGGCGGAGTCAGCAGTCTTGCAGACCTTGCTGCATTAAAACAGTACGCCGCTGATGGTGTTACTGGTGCAATAATCGGCAAGGCACTATATGAAGGACGTTTTACACTTCGAGAGGCATTAAATGAGGTGGGAAGATAATGTTGACGAAAAGAATCATTCCTTGCCTGGATGTTAAGGAAGGGCGGGTCGTTAAGGGTGTGCAGTTTGTCCAACTCCGAGATGCTGGCGATCCAGTCGAGCTTGCTCGTTTTTATGATGAGCAAGGCGCCGATGAGCTTGTTTTTCTTGATATTTCAGCATCCCATGAAGGGCGCAAAACAATGGTTGAAGTGGTGAAGGAAGTTGCTTCAGAGCTTGCCATTCCTTTCACTGTCGGCGGCGGAATTAATACATTGGAAGATATGAAAAGAATTCTCCGTGCTGGTGCTGATAAAGTATCCTTAAATACAGCAGCAGTCACAAATCCAAAATTAATCACCGAAGGAGCTAATTTTTTCGGGTCTCAATGTATTGTTGTTGCCATTGATGCCAAATTCGACCAAGAGCTTGGAACATGGAGAGTGTACACACACGGCGGCAGGACACCTGTCGACAAAGATGTTATCACATGGGCAAAAGAAGCAGTCGAGCTTGGTGCAGGTGAAATCCTGTTGACGAGCATGGATTCTGATGGAGAGAAAAAGGGATTTGACTTATCCTTAACAAAAGCAGTAAGTGAGGCTGTTACTGTTCCTGTCATTGCATCTGGCGGTGCTGGTAACGCAGAGGATTTCCTGGAGGTATTTGAAGAAGCAAATGCAGATGCAGCACTGGCTGCGAGCATTTTTCACTATAAAGAAACCTCTGTTAATGAAGTCAAAGGATATCTACATGAAAGAGGAGTGCTTGTAAGATGACATTAGATGAGCTTAAATTTGATGAAAAAGGACTAATCCCAGCAATCGTTCAAGATGCTGCTACAAAGGAAGTTCTTACATTGGCGTATATGAACGAGGAATCATTAGGAAAATCACTGGCTACTGGAGAAACATGGTTTTACAGCAGGTCAAGAAGTGAGCTGTGGCACAAAGGAGCAACAAGTGGAAACACACAGCAAATTGTTGAAATTAAATTTGACTGTGACAAGGATGCTCTTGTTGTCCTTGTATCACCGAATGGTCCTGCGTGTCATAATGGGACAGTTAGCTGTTTTGCTGAAAGTATTTATCAAAATAAAGATGCTGAGACTAAGGAACTTGCAAACTATCAAATTTTGAAAGACTTGGAAGCTGTCATTCAAGAAAGAGAGATCAATCGTCCTGAAGGTGCGTACACAACTTACCTGTTTGAAAAAGGGGTCGACAAAATCTTGAAGAAAGTCGGCGAGGAGGCAGCAGAAGTTATCATTGCAGCAAAGAATCGAGATACGGAAGAGCTGAAATGGGAAGCAGCCGATCTACTTTACCACCTTTTTGTATTGCTAAGGGAACAAGGACTTCCTTTTGCTGAAATACTTAAGGTTTTGGATAAACGCCATCAAGAAAAATAATGATACAGACTGTCTGACGGATTTTAGCGGCTTCGCTCTCCATTCCTGACGGCAGTTTTTTGTATGCTTTCATGAAATAAGGAAAATAAATTTGCAACAAAGAAAAACCATATTTTTTCAAAGCAGCGGGCATTTTCGTAAACTGCCTTCTCCGCATCCTTCGAAATATGGTATACTACATAAGTTGAAGCAATAGAAATTGCTCTGTATGAGTTTAAATAGATTGTTGGAGGATTACATGAATAAAGACTCAAATACTTTACAACCAATGGGTAAACTTATTACATTTAATCCTACAGGCGAATATTATTTTTCCAAAGGCATTAAGGCATATCATCAAAGAGATTATAATAAATCATTGAAATATTTGCAAAGAGCGATGCAGCTGGATCCCGGGGAACCGACGATACTTTGTCAACTTGCGATTGTCTATGCAGATATTGGAGAATATCAAAAATCCAATGAACTGCTTCATCTAATTATTGAAGAGCTAGATGAAGAAATGGTGGAATGTTATTATTTCCTTGCAAATAATTATGCGCATTTAGGATTTTTTAAAGATGCTTATTATCATGCTAAATTATATTTAAAGCTGGAACCAGAAGGTGAATTTCGGGAGGATACAGAGGATCTGCTTGAAGTGCTCACATTAGAATCAGACGACCTGGAAGAAGAGGAGCCTTATGAAGAGGAAGATCTGATTAACAGGCAAGAGCATGCTAGAGAGCTTCTTGAATCAGGTAATTTTAACAAAGCTGTTGAAATGCTGAAGAAAGTTATCTCTGATTATCCTGAGTACTGGTCTGCCTACAATAATTTGGCATTGGCTTACTTCTATCTTGGGGAAGTGAAAAAGGCGAACAGCATTCTTGAGGAAGTACTGGAGAAAAACGCTGGTAATCTTCATGCTCTTTGTAACAAGCTTGTTTTTGCTTATTATGAAGGAAGTATAGAAAGTATAACCGAGCAGACAGAAATCCTAAAAAAAATAAAGCCGATTTCTGTTGATCACCAATTTAAGCTTGGAACAACCTTTGCCCTTGTCGGAGAATATGAATCTGCTTATTTTCTTTTGCGAAAGCTACAAAAACAAGGATATACAGAGGATGCGACCTTCTACTATTGGCTGTCTGCCTCTGCCTATTTTGTTGGCAGGACAAAGTTTGCCAAGACTGTTTGGAAAAAAGTGCTTGAGCTGAATCCAGATAAAGAAGGACATGAACCATGGAAGGAAAAGGAAGATAAGGTCAATGGGTTTGAAGATCATATACCTTCCATCCTAAAGAGGTTTACTAGCAACCATCAAGAGGAGAGACTGTTTGCGGTATTTCTTACTTCTATTTCCAAAAACAAGGAAGCAATCCTGTCATCTTCACAAGTGATTGACACTCACAACTTCACTTCTTTGGAGAATCAATATCTCTCTTTTGTGAAGACAGGTGCAAGCATTAGCGATTCAACACTGTTAACGGCACATAGTACTGCCGAAATTATTTACAGTAAACATAATCCAATCGGAACGGTTGAGGCAGGGCTTTACTTAATGTGGTTTTCTGTTTTTATCCAGCTTCATAAAGCAGGAGTGAAAATGGGGAACAGCAGTGGATTAGCTGCGGCAATGGATTATGTGTGGAGCAAATACAGAAACGAAAAGACTTCACAAAAGGAAACGGCGAGTTTATACGGCCTTTCTACAGCAACACTGCAGAAATACATTAAAATCATCAATGAATATAATGAGTGATAATATAGGCTCCACCATTGAATGAGCAATGGTGGAAGTTTTTCTTTTATGAGCAAATATTTGGACTAAAACAGTGGGGTTTAATAGGATAGTATTAGATGGTAATACTACTTATAGTTAATTAGTGATTTGAACGCAGCGGTTTAGTAACACGAGCGTTTTTATAAATATAGAATGTTGAGAATAAAGGAGTGTTTGGTGTGGCAGAAGAGAAAATTTATGACGTGATTATTATTGGGGCAGGACCGGCAGGAATGACAGCAGCAGTGTATACATCCCGTGCTAACCTTTCTACGCTAATGATTGAAAGAGGGATTCCTGGTGGACAAATGGCGAATACAGAGGAAGTTGAGAATTTCCCTGGATTTGAAAGCATTTTAGGCCCAGATCTATCCAATAAAATGTTTAACCATGCAAAGAAATTCGGAGCAGAATATGCGTATGGAGACATTAAGGAAATTGTGGACGGCAATGAATTTAAGACAGTTAAAGCAGGCTCGAAGGAATACAAAACAAGATCAATTATTATTTCAACTGGTGCTGAGTACAAAAAAGTCGGTGTACCTGGTGAAAAAGAATTGGGCGGCCGTGGAGTTTCCTATTGTGCAGTTTGTGATGGCGCATTCTTTAAAGAAAAAAGACTGTTTGTTATCGGCGGAGGAGATTCAGCGGTAGAAGAGGGTGTGTACTTAACTCGTTTCGCTTCACAAGTAACAATTGTGCATCGCCGTGATGAACTAAGAGCCCAAAAAATCCTGCAAGACAGAGCGTTTGCAAACGATAAGGTTGATTTCATCTGGAATCATACAATAAAAGCCATTAATGAAAAGGACGGCAAGGTTGGAAGTGTGACGCTAGTTTCAACAGTTGATGATACAGAGCAAGTGTTAGATGCAGACGGCGTATTTATCTATATCGGTATGCTGCCACTATCAAAACCGTTTGAGAGCTTAGGAATTACAAACGAAAACGGTTATATTGAGACAAATGACCAAATGGAAACGAAAGTACCAGGCATCTTCGCAGCAGGAGACATCCGTGAGAAGACGCTTCGTCAAATCGTGACAGCTACAGGTGATGGCAGTATTGCAGCGCAAAGCGCTCAACACTATGTGGAAGAGCTTGTTGAATCATTGAAACAAAAAGCGTAATGAAAAAGCTTTCAAAGTGTTACTCGCTTTTAATTCTCCTGTAACAGTAGTGAAATATATTTCGGGTAACATAATAATAGAAATTGACCCCCTTTTAAGATATATATTTTGGTGCATAGGCGAATAGCCTATGCTTTTTTTTTGATAAAAATAAGGTAAGTCTTTTTGGGGAAATTTGTTGAATTTATTTGGAAAGGCATTTTATTGTGGGTGTTTCACAATAATAGTATAATATAAGGACTAAGCAATAGTTTCATTCTACATAGATTTAGACAAGAATGTTTGAGGTGATAAAGTGCAGCGTGTTACGAATTGCCTGTTGCTGAAGGATAATAAGGTGCTCCTGCTTCAAAAGCCAAGAAGAGGCTGGTGGGTGGCTCCAGGAGGAAAAATGGAGCCGGGAGAGTCTGTGAGAGACTCTTGCATTAGAGAATTCAGAGAAGAAACAGGTATATACTTGAGAAATCCAAATATTAAAGGCATTTTTACGTTCATCATTAAGGATGGCGACAAGATAACTTCAGAATGGATGATGTTTACCTTCTTCTCCACAAATGCGGATGGTGTCAATGTGGATGAGTCGGAAGAGGGAAAAATAGTCTGGCATGACATTGATAATGTCAAAAACTTGCCTATGGCAGAAGGCGATTATCACATCTTGGACTATATGATGCATGGTAATGGAATTATATATGGGACTTTCACATATACGCCTGATTTTGAACTAATTAGCTATCGGTTAGATCCAAGCTGAAAAATTTAAGGGGGAATGAGCATGGGTGCAAGTATGATGAACGAACCGCAAGTTGTCATTATTACAGGAATGTCTGGTGCAGGTAAAACAGTTGCCATTCAAAGCTTTGAAGACTTAGGGTTTTTCTGTGTAGACAACTTGCCGCCTACTCTTTTGCCGAAGTTTCTTGAACTAATGAAGGAATCGGAGAATAAGATGAATAAGGTTGCACTCGTGATGGATTTACGAGGCAGAGAGTTTTTTGAAAATCTATTCAGTGCATTGGATGATTTGGCCAATTCATGGGTAGTACCAAAAGTCCTTTTTCTGGATGCGGATGACAGTACTTTGGTCAGAAGGTATAAGGAAACAAGAAGATCACATCCACTTGCACCATCAGGTCTACCCCTTGAAGGCATTAAAATGGAGCGTGAACTGCTTGAGGAGCTTAAAGGCAGGGCACAAATCATTTACAATACGTCCAAAAGCTCGCCAAGAGACTTGCGTGAAAAAATATTAACGGAGTTTTCAGCTAACAAAGAGACGATTTTTACGGTGAATGTCATGAGTTTTGGTTTTAAGCACGGCATTCCCATTGATGCGGATTTAGTATTTGACGTTCGTTTCTTACCAAACCCTCATTACGTTGAGCATATGAGACCGAAGACAGGATTGGATGCTGATGTGTCCAGCTATGTATTAAAGTGGACAGAGACTGGCCAATTTCTTGAAAAAGTGATTGACCTCCTTACCTTTATGCTTCCGCAGTATAAAAGAGAAGGAAAGTCGCAGCTTGTTGTGGCGATCGGCTGCACAGGCGGCCAGCACCGTTCTGTTGCCTTGTCGGAATATATTGGACATCATTTCGAAGGTGACTATCATGTCGAAATAACTCATCGTGACATGGAGAGGAGAAAGGATCAACAAACATGAATGAAGTGGAGCATCCGAGAATTGTAATCATTGGCGGAGGAACGGGTCTGTCTGTGTTAGTAAGAGGATTAAAAAAATATCCTCTCGACATTACAGCAATTGTAACTGTTGCAGATGATGGTGGTAGTTCGGGCCGGCTGCGGAATGATCTAGATATTCCTGCGCCTGGTGATATCAGGAATGTGCTGGCAGCATTATCTGATGTTGAGCCGTTAGTGGAAGAAATGTTTCAGCATCGCTTTTCAAACAGCAAGGATCTTAATGGACATTCCTTAGGGAATTTAATTATAGCTGCAATGACATCAATAACAGGGAATTTCCCTTATGCTATTCAGGAAATGAGCAAGGTGCTTAATGTTCGCGGCAAGGTATTGCCTGCAACAAGCCATAGTGTTGTTCTTAATGCAATAATGGAGGATGGTTCAATCGTTACAGGAGAATCGCGCATTCCGGAAAGCGGCAAGAAAATAAAAGAAGTATTCCTAACACCAGAGAATGCTACGCCGCTGCCAGAAGCCATCCAGGCAATTCGTCATGCAGACTTAATCGTAATTGGACCAGGAAGTCTGTATACGAGTATACTTCCAAATCTTGTCGTACCAGAAATAAGCAGGGAAATCATCACAGCTGCAGCTAAAAAGGTTTATATCTGTAATATTATGACGCAGGCTGGAGAAACACTTGATTTTTCTGCGAGTGATCATGTTAAGGCAATTTATGAACATATGCCTGAGCCTTTCTTGAATACTATATTGGTAAATAAAGAAAATATCCCCGGAAACGTTCTGGAACGGTATAATGAAGAGAAAGCAAAACCTGTCTTTTTTGACACAGAGAAATTAGAAAAGCTTGGACTGGAAGTCATACTTGGGGATATTATCAGCCTAGAAGAAAAGGTCATCCGCCATAATACGCTGGAAGTGGCTAAAATTCTTTATTCTATGCTTGACTCGAAAGTGGAATCAGAGCTTTAACAGGAAACAGGGTTTGCGTTTTAAATGGGGGTGAAGGTATGTCTTTCGCTTCAGAGACGAAAAAAGAACTGACGACGATTGAAGTTAAAGATTGCTGCGGCAGGGCAGAGCTGTCTGCCCTAATTCAGATGAATGGTACTTTATCCTTTTCTAATCAGAAACTGGTAGTAGACATTCAGACGGAAAATGCTGCGATAGCAAGAAGAATATATACACTCATCAAAAAGTATTATGACATACCTGTCGAGCTTTTAGTGAGAAAGAAGATGCGCCTCAAGAAAAACAATGTTTATATTGTAAGGCTGTCGGCAAAAGCGAAGGAGATTCTTGAAGATTTGAGTATTTTGACAGAGGGCTTTATGTTTACACATGAAATAGATGAAGGCCTTGTCAAAAAGAAATGCTGCAAGCGTTCCTATTTAAGAGGAGCGTTTCTTGCAGGCGGATCTGTCAACAACCCAGAAACATCCTCCTATCACTTGGAAATTACGTCGCTTTACAAAGAGCATATTGTTGCATTGAGCAATCTGATGAACACGTTCGATTTGAACAGTAAAGTGTTAGAAAGAAAAAAAGGATTTATCACGTACTTGAAGGAAGCCGAGAAAATAACAGAATTCCTCAATATTATTGGAGCTCACGGGGCATTGCTTCGATTTGAAGATATCCGGATTGTCAGAGATATGAGGAATTCCGTTAACAGACTTGTGAATTGTGAAACAGCAAACTTAAACAAAACGATTGGTGCTGCGCTGAGACAAGTCGAAAATATTCGCTTCATTGATAGGACAGTAGGGCTGCAGATACTCCCAGATAAGCTCAGGGAAATTGCAGAGCTCCGAGTTGCTTACCAGGATGTTACCTTGAAGGAACTTGGGGAAATGGTTTCCTCCGGGAATATTAGTAAATCCGGGATTAATCACAGACTGCGAAAAATAGATGAAATTGCTGATGCGCTTCGCAGAGGAGAACAAGTATAATAAACTATAGAAGGATAATATATCTTATCGGTTAAGACTATATTATCCTCCTTATATATTAGGAGGAGGGAATAAGATGGTAGAAAGGGATATTACAGTAACATTGAAATCAGGATTGCAGGCAAGACCGGCAGCGATATTTGTTCAAGAAGCAACAAATTATGTATCTGAAGTGTTTATTGAGAAGGAAGGGCGCAGAGTAAATGCGAAAAGCATCATGGGAATTATGGGCTTGGCGATTCACTCAGGGGCAGACATCAAGCTGATTATTGATGGAAGCGATGAATTGGAAGCGCTTAAAACACTGGAGAAATTATTATAAAAACACCTCGCGTTTTCGGCGAGGTGTTTTTTTTCTATTACTTATCTTTTTTGTCTGTTAGTTCATTACGAGTGATGATATTGTCGATTAGACCATATTCCTTCGCTCTTTCAGCTGTCATGAAGTTATCGCGTTCAGTGTCTTTTGCGATAACGTCGATTGGTTGGCCAGTACGCTCTGCAAGGATACCATTCAGCTTATCACGCAAGAACAAGATACGTTTTGCAGCAATTTCAATTTCTGTAGCTTGACCTTGTGCACCACCAAGCGGCTGATGAATCATTACTTCAGCATTTGGAAGGGCATAACGTTTACCTTTTTCACCTGCTGCAAGCAAGAAAGCTCCCATGGAAGCTGCCATACCGATGCAGATTGTTTGTACATTTGGCTTAATGAACTGCATAGTATCATAAATAGCCATACCTGCTGTAATGCTTCCGCCAGGGCTGTTAATGTATAAGGAAACGTCCTTTTCAGGGTTCTCAGCATCAAGGAACAAAAGCTGTGAAACAATGGAGTTAGCAACATTATCGTCAATTGCACTGCCAAGCATAATGATGCGATCCTTCAATAGACGAGAATAAATGTCGTAAGCACGTTCTCCTCTGTTTGTCTGTTCAATAACTGTAGGGATTAAATTCATTGAAAAAATCCTCCTTTAAAATAAAGTTTGCTTCATAAGTATGTGTTTCTTCAGTAGTGAGTGAACTCATTACTGTATGTAATCCTAATGATACACGGATGGTCAATTAAGGTCAAACGTTTACGTTCAGATAAGGCAAAATATCCTTCGACAATGTCTACATCCTTTGTATCAACAACATTTTTGCACCTGTTTATTGAATAAGTTTTTATCCTTACCATAATACCCACTGTTACTTTTTTTAAACAATTATTCCTTGCATTACCATGAAACATATCATATAATCAAAACGTTCTTTAAAATTTGCCCTCGTGGTGTAATGGATAGCACGCAAGATTCCGGTTCTTGAAATAGGGGTTCGATTCCCTTCGAGGGCGCTATTAAAAAAGACAGTCGACAACTTTTGTCGACTGTCTTTTTTTGCTTTAAATACGAAGATGTTTATTTCTATATTAAAGGTTAAGTATTAGGCAAGCTGATTCGAAATCCAATTTCTGCTTTAGTGTTTTTTGCTGTCTCGCTAATCTTTCCGAAATCTTACTGATGGTAACGGAAATCTATATCCTTCTTTAATAGACAAAATGTTTTTTTATCGTCAAGCTAAGATAGGAATATCGTCCAATTGATGTTCCGCTTTTTTATATAGTATGAAAGCAATGAAAACGTGATTAAATTCACATATGGCAGTTCTTCAATTTTTCGTCAAATTTCTTGAAAAATGGACGTTTATAAGTTGAATTTGCTATGCGCTGGTGATAGAATGGGTTTTGTAGCAGGAATGATTTTTTTTGGAGAATGTGGGACATAATATGTCTATGCGGGACTTCAAATGACCACCACTGTAAGTGAAGGGGCACCAAATTAATGAATTCATTTATCGAGATTCAAAAAAGATTATTGCCTGATTTACTCGTAATTATGCAAAAAAGATACTACATTCTTCATCACATTAGCAACATGCAGCCTGTTGGCAGAAGAAGCCTTGCAGGAAGCCTGGGAATGACGGAACGAGTGCTCAGGAGCGAAGTGGAGCTCCTAAAGGATCAGAAGCTTATACATATCAGTACTATTGGCATGACACTCACTCCGATTGGCGAAGAAACTTTGGAAAGTCTTTCTAGTGTAATGAGGGAAGTAGCGGGTATTAACCAAATGGAGAAAGAATTAGAAAAGAAGCTGCAAATTAAAAGAGTAATAATTGTAGCGGGCGACAGTGACCATTCTCCATGGCTCAAAAAAGAACTGGGACTTGCAACAGCTAATTGTATGAAATCACTTTTAAAAGGCAATAATATCATCGCGGTTAATGGTGGAACCACTATGGCTGCAGTGGCAGAAATGCTTACGCCTAATATAGTGGACGGCGAATGGCTGTTTGTACCTGCACGTGGCGGCATTGGTGAAGATGTTAAAAACCAAGCAAACACAATTTGTTCCATGATGGCGGATCGTACAGCGAGCAAACATCGTGTCCTGTATGCACCAGATGAGGTGAGTAAGGAAATGTACAAAAGCATCGTTAAGGATGCCCGCATCAATGAAGTCTTGCAGCTGATTAAGTCTGCCAGCCTGCTTATTCATGGAATTGGTGATGCTATTACAATGGCAGAGCGCCGCAGTACAAGCGCAAGTGACCTAGAAAAAATCGTTCAGGCAGAAGCTGTCGGTGAAGCATTTGGCTATTATTTTAATGAAGATGGAGAGGTTGTCCACAAGGTTCAGACGATCGGCCTTAGACTTGAAAATCTTTCTACTGTTCCAAATGTAATCGCGGTTGCCGGAGGATCGTCAAAATCAAAGGCTATCTCAGCCTACTTAAAAAAAGCGCCACCTTCTACTATTCTGATAACAGATGAAGGTGCGGCAAAGAACTTGATATAACGGGAATTCCCTTTATATATAATTATCTCTACATTTAGAGGAGGAAATAATAATGACAGTAAAAGTTGGTATTAACGGATTTGGACGTATCGGACGTTTAGCATTCAGAAAAATCATGGAAAACCCAGAATTGGAAGTAGTGGCAATCAATGATTTAACTGATACTAAAATGCTGGCACATCTTTTAAAATATGATTCATCTCAAGGTACTTTCCAAGGTGAAATCGAAGTACACGAAGGTTACTTCCTAGTAAACGGTAAAAAAGTAGTAACTACTGCTGAAAGAAACCCAGCTGACCTTAAATGGGGCGAGCTTAATGTAGATACAGTTATCGAATCTACTGGTTTCTTCACAACTAAAGAAAGTGCTGAAGCTCATATCCAAGCTGGCGCTAAAAACGTTGTTATCTCTGCACCTGCAACTGGTGAAATGAAAACAATCGTTTACAACGTAAACCATGACATTCTTGATGGTACTGAAACAGTTATCTCTGGTGCTTCTTGTACTACAAACTGCCTAGCTCCAATGGCAAAAGCTCTTCAAGACAACTTCGGTATCGTTGAAGGTCTTATGACAACTATCCATGCTTACACTGGAGACCAAAATACACTTGACGCTCCACATCCAAAAGGTGATTTCCGCCGCGCTCGTGCTGCTGCAGAAAACATCATCCCTAACTCAACTGGTGCTGCTAAAGCTATCGGTCTAGTATTACCAGAACTTAACGGTAAATTGGATGGAGCTGCACAACGTGTACCTGTTAAAACTGGTTCATTAACTGAGCTTGTAACAGTTCTTGATAAAAAAGTAACAGTTGAAGAAGTTAACGCGGTTATGAAAGCAGCTGCTGACGAGTCTTACGGTTACACTGAAGACGAAATCGTTTCTTCTGACATCATCGGAATCAGCTACGGTTCATTATTCGATGCGACTCAAACTAAAGTAATTACAGTTGGAGACCAACAATTGGTTAAAACTGTTGCTTGGTATGACAACGAAATGTCTTACACTAACCAACTTGTAAGAACAGTTAAACACTTTGCACAATTAGCTACAAAATAATTTTTGTTAAGCTAAAGCCCTTAATCAAACAGCGGAAACAGCTTTGTTTCCGCTCTTTTAAAAATAGCTTGGAAATCTTAGTGGATACGGATTATAAGCTTAAAATAATGCAAGTGGAGGGTCTCATTTAATGAACAAGAAAACGATTCGCGATATCGATTTAAAAGGCAAAAAAGTATTTGTTCGTGTTGACTTCAACGTTCCAATGAAGGATCAACAAATCACGGATGAAACAAGAATTCAAGCAGCGCTACCAACTATTAATGAGTTAGTAGAAAAAGGTGCTATCGTAATTTTGGCAAGTCACTTAGGCCGTCCAAATGGTGAAGTGGTTGAAGAATTGCGTTTAACTCCAGTTGCTGCACGTCTTTCTGAGCTGCTTGGCAAAAACGTTGTGAAAACAGATGAGTCTTATGGTGAAGCTGTTAAAGCTGAAATCAGCAAGCTTTCTGAAGGCGATGTATTATTGCTTGAAAACGTTCGTTTCAATGCTGGCGAAGAGAAAAACGATTCAGAACTAGCAAAAGCTTATGCTGAACTAGCTGATGTATTCGTAAACGATGCATTTGGTGCAGCACACCGTGCGCATGCTTCAACTGAAGGAATTGCACACCATATCCCAGCTGTATCTGGTCTATTGATGGAAAAAGAGCTTGATGTATTAGGTAAAGCACTTTCTAATCCAGACCGTCCATTCACAGCTATCGTTGGTGGAGCAAAAGTAAAAGACAAAATCGGTGTTATCGAAAACCTTCTTGATAAAGTAGATAACTTGATCATCGGTGGCGGATTGGCTTATACATTCGTAAAAGCTCTTGGCCATGAAATCGGATTATCTCTTCTTGAAAAAGATAAAATCGAGCTTGCAAAATCCTACATGGATAAAGCAAAAGAAAAAGGTGTTAAATTCTACATGCCTGTAGATGTAACAATTGCAGATGACTTCTCTAACGATGCTAACACACAAACTGTTTCCATCGAAGAAATCCCTGCTGATTGGGAAGCATTGGATATCGGTCCAAAAACAAGAGAAATCTATGCAGATGTTATCAAAAACTCTAAATTGGTTATCTGGAATGGACCAATGGGCGTATTTGAATTAGATACATTCGCTAAAGGAACAAAAGCAGTAGCAACAGCTCTTGCTGAATCCCAAGATACATACTCTGTAATCGGTGGCGGAGATTCTGCAGCAGCAGTTGAGAAGTTTGACCTTGCAAGCAAAATGAGCCATATTTCAACAGGCGGCGGTGCTTCGTTGGAATTCATGGAAGGTAAAGAACTTCCAGGCGTAGTAGCTCTTAACGATAAATAATTAACGAAGCATGAAAGGATGTTAAACATGCGCAAACCTATTATCGCTGGAAACTGGAAAATGAACAAAACACTTCCAGAAGCAGTGGACTTTATCCAAGAAATTAAAGAATCAATTCCTTCTAGTGAACAGGTTGATGCTGTAGTTGTAGCTCCTGCTCTTTTCATCGGTCAATTAGTGGAATTGACTGACGGCACAGAAGTGAAAATCGGTGCACAAAACATGCACTTCGAAAAAAATGGTGCTTTCACTGGCGAAATCAGCCCTGTAGCATTAGAAAACATCGGTGCTAAGTATGTTGTCCTTGGACATTCAGAACGCCGTGAATTCTTCAATGAAACAGACGAAGGTGTTAACAAAAAAACGATCGCAGCATTTGAAAATAACTTAACTCCGATCGTTTGCTGTGGTGAGACGCTTGAGCAAAGAGAAAACGGCGAAACAAACGAATTCGTTGCTTCTCAAGTTTCAAAAGCTTTAGCTGGTCTTACAGATGAGCAAGTAAAAGCAACAGTTGTAGCTTATGAGCCAATCTGGGCAATCGGAACAGGCAAATCTTCTACATCTGCAGATGCAAACGAAGTTTGCGCACATATCCGCAAAACTGTAAGCGAACAGTTTTCTCCAGAAGTGGCAGAAAGCATCCGCATTCAGTACGGCGGCAGTGTAAAACCAGAGAACATCAAAGAATATATGGCTCAGCCTGATATCGATGGTGCTCTTGTAGGTGGAGCTAGCTTAGAAGCACAAAGCTTCCTGCAATTATTGGAGGAAGGTAAGGCATGAGTAAATCTCCTGTAGCATTGATCATTTTGGATGGCTTTGCATTGAGAGACGAACGTATGGGAAATGCTGTTGCTCAAGCAAAAAAGCCAAACTTTGATAAATACTGGAACAAATACCCTCACACTACACTTGTTGCAAGTGGTGAAGCAGTTGGTCTTCCAGAAGGACAAATGGGTAACTCTGAAGTTGGTCATTTGAACATTGGAGCAGGACGAATTGTGTACCAAAGCTTAACAAGAGTAAATGTGGCAATCAGAGAAGGACAGTTCGCTAAGAACGAAACTTTCGTGAATGCTATCAAACATGTGAAGGAAAATGGCAAGAATCTTCATCTGTTCGGTCTTCTGTCAGATGGCGGTGTTCACAGCCATATTGAGCATATGTTTGCACTTCTTCGCCTTGCAAAAGAAGAAGGTGTGGAAAAAGTATATATCCACGGTATTCTTGACGGCCGAGACGTCGGTCAAAAGACTGCTGAAAAATACATTAAAGCAACACAAGAAAAAATGGAAGAATACGGTGTTGGTGAATTTGCAACAATCTCAGGCCGCTACTATTCTATGGATAGAGATAAGCGCTGGGATCGTGTGGAAAAATCATACCGTGCAATGGCTTATGGTGAAGGACCTAGCTACTCCAACCCATTAGATGTTGTGGAAGATAACTACAGAAATGGTATCTTTGATGAATTCGTACTTCCGTCTGTTATTACAAAAGAAGACGGTAAGCCGGTTGCAACCATTCAAGACGAAGATGCAGTAATTTTCTATAACTTCCGTCCTGACCGTGCAATCCAAATCTCTAATGTATTCACTAATGAAGACTTCCGTTCATTCGATCGTGGAGAAAATCATCCGAAAGATTTATATTTCGTATGCTTGACTCATTTCAGTGAAACAGTAAAAGGGTATGTCGCATTCAAACCGACAAACTTGGATAACACAATAGGTGAAGTTATTTCTCAAAACGGAATGACTCAGCTCCGCATTGCGGAAACGGAAAAATATCCGCACGTAACGTTCTTCATGAGCGGTGGACGTGAAGCAGAATTTCCTGGTGAAAAGCGTATTTTGATCAACTCACCTAAAGTTGCAACATACGACCTGCAGCCAGAAATGAGCGCATATGAAGTGACAGATGCACTTCTTAAAGAGATTGAAGCAGATAATTTTGACGCTATCATCTTAAACTTTGCAAACCCTGATATGGTTGGGCACTCCGGAATGCTTGAACCAACAATCAAGGCTATCGAGACTGTTGATGAATGCTTAGGCAAAATCATCACATTGATCGAAGAAAAAGGCGGAAAAGCTATCATTACAGCAGACCATGGTAACTCAGATGAAGTGGTAACACTTGATGGGAAACCAATGACTGCACATACAACAAATCCTGTACCTGTCATTGTGACAGTACCTGGTGTCGAGCTTCAAGAAGGAAAGCTTGGAGATTTGGCTCCGACAATGCTAGAACTATTAGGACTTGAACAACCAGCAGAAATGACTGGTACATCTATCATTAAAAAATAATTGATCTATTAAAGGAGAGAATTTATTATGCCATACATTCAACATGTATATGCTCGCGAAGTATTAGACTCACGCGGTAACCCAACAGTAGAAGTAGAAGTATTAACAGAATCAGGTTTCTTCGGTCGTGCACTTGTTCCATCTGGTGCATCAACTGGTGAATACGAAGCAGTAGAATTGCGTGACGGCGACAAATCACGCTACCTTGGTAAAGGTGTTCTTAAAGCAGTAGAAAACGTAAACGAAGTTATCGCTGAAGCAATCATCGGTATGGACGTTACGGACCAAGCTGGAATCGACAGAACAATGATCGAGCTTGACGGAACTGAAAACAAAGGTAAATTGGGCGCTAACGCTATCCTTGGTGTATCTATGGCTGCAGCTCATGCTGCTTCTGAAGTTGTAGGTCTTCCATTGTACCGTTACCTTGGCGGATTCAACGCTAAGCAATTGCCAACTCCAATGATGAACATCATCAACGGTGGTTCTCATGCTGATAACAACGTGGACTTCCAAGAGTTCATGATCTTGCCAGTAGGAGCTCCAACATTCAAAGAAGCATTGCGTTATGGTGCTGAAGTGTTCCATGCACTTAAATCAGTTCTTTCTGCAAAAGGCTTAAACACTGCTGTAGGTGACGAAGGTGGATTCGCTCCAAACCTTGGTTCAAACCGTGAAGCTCTTGAAGTTATCATCGAAGCAATCAAAAAAGCTGGCTATGAGCCTGGTAAAGACATCTTGCTTGGAATGGACGTTGCTTCTTCTGAGTTCTACAACAAAGAAACTGGTAAATACGATCTTGCTGGAGAAGGCCGTACTGGCTTGACTTCTGAAGAGCTAGTAACTTTCTACGAAGAGCTAGTTAACGAATTCCCAATCATCTCTATTGAAGATGGTCTTGACGAAAACGACTGGGAAGGTCACAAATTGTTGACTGACCGCATCGGTTCTAAAGTACAATTAGTTGGTGACGATCTATTCGTTACAAACACTAAAAAATTGGCTGAAGGTATCGAAAAAGGAATTGCTAACTCAATCCTTATCAAAGTTAACCAAATCGGTACTTTGACTGAAACTTTCGAAGCTATCGAAATGGCTAAACGTGCAGGTTACACTGCAGTAGTATCTCACCGTTCTGGTGAAACAGAAGATGCAACAATCGCTGACATCGCTGTTGCTACAAACGCTGGCCAAATCAAAACTGGTTCACTTTCTCGTACAGACCGTATTGCTAAGTACAACCAACTTCTTCGCATCGAAGACGAGCTTGGCGACCTAGCTGTATACGATGGTCTTAAATCTTTCTACAACCTTAAAAAATAAGGTTTGAACATTAACACCTGACATTCATTTGTCAGGTGTTTTTTATTTGGATAAGTTATGTAAAACAATTGTAATGCTATTGTGGGACAACATAAAATATGGTACATTAAGAGTAATGTATGTTCGTTTTAATGGAGGTGTTTGTATGCTACACACAATTTTGTTAACATTATTGATCATTGTTGCCCTTGCTCTTATTGTAGTTGTGCTTTTGCAATCAGGGAAAAGTGCAGGTCTTTCCGGGGCCATTTCTGGTGGGGCAGAACAGCTTTTCGGTAAACAAAAAGCGCGTGGTTTAGATTTAATACTTCATAATACAACAATCGTGTTGGCTATCCTGTTTTTTGCCTTGACGATTGCAGTCAGCTATTTCGATATTTAATAGCTGTACGGTATAGATGAAAACCTGGCCGGAAGCGGTCAGGTTTTTTTTCTGTAATAGATGCTTTAATTCTTTTTACTGGATTCTTAGTCTTTTTTCTGCCTAAAATAGGGTGAGATTTGAAGAAATAAAGCAATACATAATTGATTTTGAAAAAATGGGAAAAGATAAAGCAAGGAGTGTTTTAAATGAAATTAGTGGAACAAAAGCCGTTGTTTTTTGAAGGAGACAATAAACGTGCTGTCTTACTATTGCATGGGTTTACAGGCAATACTTCAGATGTCAGACTGCTCGGACGCTACTTGAGTACAAAAGGATACAGCAGCTATATTCCGTTGTATAGAGGCCATGGGGTGCCTCCAGAGGACCTTGTTCAATTTGGACCTAAAGAGTGGTGGGAGGATGTTCAGGCAGGTTATCAATTTTTGAAGGATAAAGGCTATGAGGAAATAGCTGTCGGCGGACTTTCCCTCGGCGGGGTATTTTCCCTGAAATTAGGTTACACTGTACCAGTAAAGGGTATCGTAACGATGTGTGCGCCAATGTATATTAAAAGCGAAGACGTAATGTATGAGGGTGTTTTAGAATATGCCCGTAATTATAAAGCACGTGAAGGAAAATCAGAAGAGCTTATTGAAAAGGAAATGGCAGAGTTCGCTCCAATGAACACATTGAAGGAGCTGCAAGCATTAATTGCAAGTGTCCGCCAATCAGTAGACTTAATCTATTCTCCTGTATTTGTAATACAAGCAAGACATGACCATATGATTAATACAGATAGTGCTAATATAATTTATAATGAAGTTGAAAGTGACATGAAAGAAATAAAATGGTTTGAAAACTCTGGCCATGTCATTACACATGATAAAGAAAAGGACCAGGTTTTCGAGGACTTTTACCAGTTTATCGATCGTTTAGACTGGAGCCGTTAATTAAAGGAGGTTATTTGTTTGGATATAATTCACGAACATATAGAAAAGTTGCTGCATTATATGAAGGACGAGGCGTATAAGCCGCTGACAGTCCAAGAATTAGAGGAAGCATTTGGGATAGAGGATTCCTCTAACTTCAAAGACTTCGTCAAAGCATTAGTGCAGATGGAAGAAAAGGGATTGGTCGTTAGAACGAGAAGCAATCGTTACGGACTTCCTGAAAAAATGAATTTAGTAAAAGGGAAAATATCCGGTCATGCGAAGGGATTTGCCTTTGTAATCCCAGAGGAGCCTGGCTTAGATGATATTTTCATCCCGCCAAATGAAGTGAAAACAGCAATGAATGGTGATATCGTGCTTGCGCGTGTTACTTCAGAAAGCTCTGGGCAAAGACGAGAAGGTACGATTGTCCGTATCCTAGAAAGAGGGGTACAGCAAATTGTCGGTACATATTCCGAAAGCAAGCATTTTGGATTTGTTATTCCCGATGATAAAAAAATCGCCACAGATGTGTTCATTCCAAAAGGTAGCACTAAAGGTGCTGTAGAGGGGCATAAGGTGGTTGTAAACCTTACTGCATATCCTGAAGGCAGAAAAAATGCAGAAGGTGAAATTACAAAGATCCTAGGACATAAAAATGACCCAGGTGTAGATATACTATCTGTTATTCATAAGCATGGACTGCCGCTTGCTTTTCCTGATGAAGTTATGGAACAGGCTGATGGTGTTCCCGATGAGATTGATGAAAGTGAAATCAAAAACAGACGTGATTTAAGAGACCAGCAGATTGTCACAATCGACGGAGCAGATGCGAAGGACTTGGATGATGCTGTTACTGTTACAAGGCTTGAAAATGGCAATTATAAGCTTGGTGTCCATATTGCCGACGTTTCTTATTATGTGAAGGAAGAATCGCCAATTGATGTGGAAGCACAAGACAGGGGTACAAGCGTTTATTTAGTTGACCGAGTTATTCCGATGATTCCGCATCGACTATCAAACGGTATTTGCTCCTTGAACCCGAAAGTAAATCGGTTAACGCTGTCCTGTGAAATGGAAATCAGCTCTAGTGGTGAAGTAGTCAGCCATGAAATCTTCCAAAGTGTTATTAAAACAACGGAAAGAATGACATATGCTGATGTTAACTCTATCTTGAATGACAAGGATGAGGAGCTGCGGGAAAGATATGCAGAGCTTGTTCCTATGTTTGAGAGAATGGAGGAGCTTGCGCAAATTCTTCGTAATAAACGAATGGGCAGAGGAGCAATCGATTTTGATTTCAAAGAATCAAAGGTGATTGTCGAAGAAGACGGCAAGCCGAAGGATATCGTTCTGCGCGAACGCTCAGTGGCTGAACGCTTAATTGAAGAATTTATGCTTGTAGCTAATGAAACGGTTGCTGAGCATTTCCACTGGCTGCAAGTACCATTCATCTATCGTATTCACGAAGATCCGAAGGAAGAAAAGCTGCGCAGATTCTTTGAGTTTATTACAAACTTCGGTTATATCGTTAAAGGAACTGCAAATGAAGTTCATCCAAGAGCTCTTCAGGAAATCATTGAAGAGGTGCAAGGAACACCAGAGGAAATGGTCATATCAACTGTTATGCTTCGATCGATGCAGCAAGCGAAATATTATCCAGAAAGCCTTGGGCATTTTGGATTATCAACCGATTTCTATACGCATTTCACGTCGCCAATTAGACGTTATCCGGATTTAATTGTGCACAGACTTATTCGCACATATCTTGTGGAGGGTGATATTAGCGCACCTACTCAAGAAAAGTGGAACAGCAAGCTAACAAACATTGCCGAGCATTCCTCTAACATGGAAAGACGCTCTGTTGAGGCTGAACGTGAAACAGATGAGTTGAAAAAGGCAGAATACATGCTGGATAAAATCGGCGAGGAATATGATGGGATTATCAGCTCTGTCACTAACTTCGGAATGTTTGTCGAGCTGAACAACACAGTTGAGGGTCTTGTCCATGTCAGCTATATGACGGATGACTATTACCGCTATGATGAACGCCATTTTGCGATGATCGGTGAAAGAACAGGCAAGGTGTTCCGAATTGGTGATGAAATCACGGTGCGTGTTGTTAATGTTAACAAGGAAGAAAGAGCAATTGATTTCGAAATTGTTGGCATGAAGGGAACACGTCGCAGAGATCCGAACAAAGAAGGTAAAGTTTTCTCCACTGGCAGCACATCTCGCCCGGCGCGCAAAGGAAAATCTGGTGCAGGCAAAGATAGCAGAAAAGGCAGTGGCAATAGCAGCTCCAGCGGTGAAGGAAAACGCCAAGGGAAAAAAGAACGAAAGTTTTTTGAAAATGCCCCAAAGGCAAAAAGAAAGAAAAAAAGACGCTGATTGAAGGCTTAAGAAAGGGAAGCACTTATTGCTTCCCTTTGCCAAAGCTCATCAAAATTGTCCGAACGAAGATAATTTGGTACAATTAGCTTATAAAGGTAGGGGAATTCAAATGCCAAAAGGTGAAGGGAAAGTAGTCGCACAAAACAAAAAAGCGAATCATGATTATTTTATTGAGGAAACATATGAAGCAGGCATCGTGCTGCAAGGAACGGAGATTAAAGCAATTCGTGCCGGCAGGGTCAACTTGAAAGAATCATATGCTCGCGTTCATAACGGAGAAGTATTCTTGTATGGCATGCATATAAGCCCGTACGAGCAGGGGAACCGTTATAATCACGAACCGCTGAGAACACGAAAGCTGCTGCTTCACAAAAAGCAGATAAACCAGCTGATTGGTGACACAAAAGAAATCGGATATGCATTAGTTCCATTGAAGCTTTATATGAAAAACGGTTTTGCCAAGGTTTTAATCGGCCTCGGAAAGGGTAAGAAAAACTATGATAAGCGTGAAACATTAAAGCGCAAGGAAGCAAACCGCAGCATCGAACGTGCCTTAAGAGATAGGCAAAAAATGTAATCCAAGAACTTACAATTGAAATTTAGGATGTTTATGTTATAATAAATTATGTCGTTAAGACAAGCATAACTTAAAGCTCCTATTTTTGAGCTTCCTAACGTTAACGCTTTTGAGCGTGAATCCTGTGATGTAACAATTACAAGATTTTATCCTTATGGGGACGTTACGGATTCGACAGGGATAGTTCGAGCTTAGGTTGCGAGTCGAGGGGATCGGCCTCGTTAAAACGTCAAAGCCTATAACTGGCAAACAACAAAACAACTTCGCTTTAGCTGCTTAATAGCGCTTAGCGGTTCCTCCCTCCATTGCCCATGTGGTAGGGTAAGGGACTCACTTTAAGTGGGCTACGCCGGATTCCACCGTCTGAGGAAGAAGGAAGAGAACAACCAGACTAGCTCATCGGACGCCCGTCAGCAGGCAGAAGAATGAGCGAATCGCGAATATGTTGACTACACTCGTAGAAGCTTAAGTGCCGATGTTTCTGGACGTGGGTTCGACTCCCACCGTCTCCACCAAATACATATGTTTGGTGGTTTTTTACTACTTAGAGATATAAAAGCATCAATTCCAAAAAGGAATTGATGCTTTTTTTGTTTGCGGCAATTCTATTTATGCTGTTGCTGCCTTTTACAGCTAGATCTCCTCTTCACCAGTTCTGTATCTATAAATATCTTCATTTTATCTTCTTCTTGATAATCAATTTCTCTAATGAGTTTCTCCACTGCAAGAGAAGCAATTTTATCTTTTTTGACATGAATCGTTGTTAACTCTGGACTTACTATTTGAGACTCCATAATATTATCGAATCCAATTATAGATATATCTTCCGGTACTTGTAAATGAAGTTCGTTGAGTGCCTTAATCACACTGATTGCCATATAATCACACTCGCAAAAAATGGCGGTAGGTAGATTATCCTTTAGTTCCAGAATAGATTGTGTGAAATCGTGTTGAATGGAGAGGTCTGTCGGAGACATTTGGAAAGTATGTTCAGGCTTAATACGTAAGCCGTTTTCTTCCATGGCTTTTTGAAATCCTCTTCTTCGTGAATCGAAATTGTACATTCTAGAAATAGATTCTGCATACCCAATTTCGCTATGACCTAATTCAACTAGATGTTTCCCTGCTTGGTAGCCGCCAATCACATTATTCATAACGATGAAGTTGATATCTAATGTCTCAAAACAAGTATCCAAGACAACTAAATTCGGCTGTAAGTTAGCGACCGTCTTAATCTGCCCTTCTGTTAAGTTTGTTCCTAATAGCAAGATACCAGACGAGCTTTGTTGTTTTTCTAAATTCATTATTTCCTGTTCTAGTGAATCTATGTTTATGGAAGAAATAATTAAAGAGTATCCTTTTGATGAAAGAGATTGATCAATATTATTTATTAATTCCATAAAGAAAGACTGAGACTGGTATTGCTCAGTGATGATTCCAGTATGTGTACAAGCTATAAATCGGAATATTTTAGATGTAGAATTGGTTTTTGTTTTTGAAAAGGATTTAGGGTTATAGCCATTTTCCTCTGCAATCCGGATAATTTTTTGTCTAGTTTCTTGGCTGACACCAGGCTTTCCATTTAAAGCTAAAGAGACAGCTGATTTGGATACCTCTGCAATTTGGGCAATGTCATTTATCTTCATATGTATCCTCCGATCTATCTAAACTAAACTAGTTTTATAACTATTTATGTTTAGTTTAGATAAAAAGTTTAGTTGTGTCAAATTAGTTAACTAGTATAAAATAATGTGTATTCTATTAATATAATAAGGAATTCACATAAATATAACTAAATTAAACTAAAAATAAACGCTTACAAATAATAAATATTTTGATAAATTTATATAAACATATTGACTTCTTTTTAGTAACGGTGTTAATCTAATACCAAGAAATAACTTAGATTTAATCAAGAAAACAGTGGGTTAGTTGCGGTTTTGTGTTTAATGGTTGTTTAGTAAGTTTAGTAGTCAATGTTAATTTGGGGGAATAACATGGAAAAGTTTAAATTAGGTTTTGCTCCGACACGCAGATTTTTGTTTAGTAAAGAGGATGCTTACAAATATAAAGAGTTAATTAAGGAAAAAATGAAAAGCTTTCATTTAGGTATTGAAATCATTGATTTAGAAGGGATTAATGACGAGGGCTTACTATATAATCGTGCGGAAGAGCAAATGATTATTGATCGCTTTATTTCCGAAAAAGTAGATGCTGTCTTTTTTCCACATTGTAATTTCGGCACAGAGGATCTTGTCGCGAAAATCGCTAAAGCTGTAGGTAAACCAGTATTAATATGGGGACCACGAGATGAAGCTCCATTAGTAGATGGGACTCGGCTTAGAGATACTCAGTGTGGAATTTTTGCTACAGGTAAGGTGCTTCGCAGATTTAAAGTGCCATTTACCTACATAACAAACAGTTCTGTCGAATCAAGAGTGTTTGAAAGAGGCTTTAAAAATTTTATTGGTGCAGCAAATGTTGTAAAGCACTTTAAAAAGCTTAGAATCCTGCAAATCTCCACAAGACCGTCTGACTTCTGGTCTGTTATCTGTAATGAAGGCGAACTACTTGAGAAGTTTGGCATTCAAATATATCCAATTACGCTGGATCAAATTAAACAAAAAACATTAAAAATTGAGAAGGCTGGCAGTGAAGAACTAGATAAAGCAATTAAATACATCAAGGATACACTCGATTGGAGTGCGGTTAAAGAAGAGGATGTTCGTCGGATAGCGTCATTAAAGGTTGCGATGAAGCAGTTTGCAGAAGAAACAGGTAGTTCAGCAATTGCTATCCAATGCTGGTCTACATTGCAGGATATTATCGGAATCATGCCTTGTCTAGCGAACGCTATTTTAACAGATGAACAAATACCTGTCACTTGTGAAACAGATATCCACGGGGCAATTACATCCATCATGGTTCAAGCAGCAACATTTAATACATTACCAACATTCTTCGCAGATATTACGATTAGACATCCAGAGCACCCGAATGGAGAGCTATTATATCATTGTGGTAATTTCCCTGTTTCGTTAAGTGTGGAAGAGAAGCCCCAATTAAATAAGCACTTTTTATTTGAAGATCATGCACCTGGAACACATGAAGGGGAAATAAAAGGGGGAGAAATGACGATAGCTCGCTTTGATGGTGATAACGGAGAGTACTCCATTTTCTTAGGTAAGGCGAAAGGAATGGAAGGCCCATATACAAGAGGCTCTTATGTTTGGGTAGAGGTGAATGATTGGCCACTATGGGAAGAAACATTAGTAAAGGGTCCTTATATCCATCATTCTACGGGAATCCACGCGAATGTAATCCCAGTCATTTATGAGGCGTGTCAGTATATTCCAGGATTAACTCCAGACCCTGTTGATCCAACAGTAGAGGAAATTCGTGCATGGTTACGAGGCAGTGACATAAATGAATGACTTAATGGAGGGAAAACAATGTTAAATATTGTAGAACTGAAACGCAAAGCAACGGAAATAAGAATGTCTGTAATAGATATGGTGTACGAAGCAGGCACAGGACATACGGGTTCATCTCTATCTAATACAGATATTTTGACAGCGCTTTTTTATGGAGTAATGAAGGTTGACCCAACTAATCCGACATGGGAAGACCGTGACCGTTATATTCAAAGTAAAGGTCACGCTGTTGAATCATACTGGGCAGTTCTAGCTGATATGGGCTTCTTCCCAAAAGAAGAATTAAAGACATTTTCTAAATTTAATTCAAGATTAATAGGTCATCCAAATAATAAGGTTCCTGGTGTAGAAATGAATACGGGAGCGTTGGGCCATGGTTTATCCATCTCTGTTGGCATGGCATTAGCTGCTAAACTCGATAAAAAACCTTACCGGGTTTTCACTTTAATGGGAGATGGAGAATTAGCGGAAGGATCTGTGTGGGAAGCTGCAATGTCTGCTGCGCATTATCAGCTTGATAATCTAGTTGGAATTATTGATAGAAACAGATTGCAAATCACTGGAAGTACAGATGATGTGATGAGTAATGAACCTCTTGATAAGAAGTGGCAAAGCTTTGGCTGGGAAGTCGTTGAGGTGGATGGCAACGATGTAGCTGAGTTAGTAAGAGTATTTAAAGAAGCACCAATAGCAACTGGAAAGCCGACAATGATTCTAGCCAACACTATTAAGGGCAAGGGCATTTCACTGGCAGAAAATGTAGCAAGCTGGCATCACCATGTTCCGACTAAAGAGGAATATGACCTAGCAATGACGGAACTTTCTAAGCAATTGGAGGTATTAGCATGAACAATGTAGCGTTTGAGAAAAATACTGGCAATAAAATTGCGAACAGGACAGTTGTAAGTGATACATTGCTTGAGTTAGCTTCGGAAAACAAAGATATTCTAGTTTTAACAAGTGATTCTAGAGGGTCTGCATCAATGGTGCCGTTTGCGGATGCATTACCTGAACAACTAATAGAAGTCGGTATCGCCGAACAAAATTTAGTTGGTATTTCGGCGGGCTTGGCTGCCTATGGAAAAAAACCATTTGTTGCTTCTCCAGCTTGTTTTCTTAGCATGCGGAGCATTGAACAAATTAAAGTGGACATTGCCTATTCCAAAACGAATGTAAAATTAATTGGGATTAGTGGTGGTGTCAGCTATGGAGCCCTTGGCATGTCACATCATTCTGTTCAGGATTTAGCTGTAACTAGAGCGATTCCAGATTTACATGTAATGATGCCTGCTGATCGTCACGAAACAAAGAAAATGATTGAGGCATTAGTAGATTATGAAACGCCAGTTTATATGAGAATAGGCAGAAATCCAGTCGAAGATTCGTATTTAAATGCTGATTATGATTTCCAGATTGGAAAGGCAGTCATCATGCATGAAGGCGATGACTTAACGATTATTGCTACTGGGGAAACTGTACGTGTTGCCCTTGACACTGCCTATGCATTGAAAGCAGATGGTATTAGCTGTCGAGTAATTAATATGCACACAATAAAGCCATTAGATGAAGCTGCAATTATTCAAGCCGCTAAAGAAACAGGCCGTATTATTACGATTGAAGAGCATAGTATTTTTGGTGGCCTAGGTTCAGCTGTTTCAGAGGTTACATCACAATTCTGTCCAGTGCCAGTGAAAATTCTCGGAATTCCAGATGAACCAGCAATCGCAGGGAATACGAAGGAAGTTTTTCAACATTATGGATTAAGTGCTGAGAATGTTGCATGTATTGCCAAAGAAATGCTTGGATGCTAGGGGGAGATTGCTATGCGTAATCATTATATCCTTGCGATAGATCAAAGTACTTCTGGAACAAAAGCACTGCTTATTAATCACCAAGGTCAGATTGTTGAAAAGCAAACAGCTGTTCATAAGCAAATTTATCCTCAATCGGGTTGGGTCGAGCATGACCCGGTTGAGATTTATGAAAATGTAAAGCAAGTAATCAATAAAATTGGCGCGGATAATCCGTCGATATCACAAAAAATGAATACCCTTACAATTACGAACCAACGGGAGACTATCGTTATTTGGGATAAACGAACAGGTGAGCCGGTATATAATGCAATTGTTTGGCAGTGTCGAAGAACGACTTCCATTTGTACCTCCTTGAAAGCAACGGGATATGAGGAGGTAGTTCATGCAAGTACTGGTCTTAAAATTGATCCGTACTTCTCCGCAACAAAGGCAAAATGGATTTTAGATAATGTCCCAGGAGTGAGAGAAAGAGCGGAAAAGGGAGACTTGTTACTCGGAACAATTGACAGCTGGTTAATATGGAAGCTGACAAATGGGAGGGTTCACGCAACAGATGTTACAAATGCCAGCAGAACCCTTTTGTTCAATATTTACACTTTAAGCTGGGATGAAGAGCTGCTGAAGATTTTTACTATCCCAAAGAACATGCTGCCTGAAGTTAAATATTCGGATGAAATCTTTGGAATCGTAGAGGATAGCGAGCTATTCATAAATAAGCTGCCAATATCAGGAGTAATCGGTGACTCGCAGGCAGCTTTATATGCCCAACAATGTTTTGATAAGAAAAGCGCTAAAGCAACCTTTGGTACAGGAACATCCGTAATGGTTTACACGAAGGAATGTGTGGAGGCGAAAGAAGGGTTAGTTACTTCTGTAGCTTGGGGCAGTAATGGTAAGGTGCATTATGCTATGGAAGGAATTATAAACACTACAGGCGATATTATCCGATGGATGAAGGATGATTTAACATTATTTGCAACCTTTGATGAGGCAGAACAGTTGGCATATATGCTTGATGATAATGAAGGGGTATATTTAGTGCCTGCATTTGTTGGCTTAGGCGCGCCATATTGGAAACCAGAAATTCGGGCTAGTATTACTGGGATGAGCAGAAGCACGAAAAAAGCTCATATTGTAAGAGCTGGCTTAGAAAGCATCGTTTATCAAGTAAAAGATGTTCTGCAGCTAATCGAAAAGGAAACGAATATTGCAGTAATAGAGTTACGAGTAGATGGTGGGGCAACAACGAATCAATTTTTAATGCAGTTTTTAGCCGATATTCTTGGTATTAAGGTTATGGTTTCGGCGATTTCTGAGTTATCGGCACTTGGTTCTGTTTATTTAGGTGGGCTTGGGTCGAGCTTTTGGACATCTGAAGAGATTTCAGCGTTACATACGGAGAAACGTATGTTTGAACCGAAAATGAATAAAGAAGCAAGAGAGCAGTTTTACTTAGAATGGAAGAGAGCAGTTTACTCAGCGATAGGCTAATTTATTTTAGTTCTTGCAATCTTTGACAGCATATTATTGTATGCGCTTTAAATTCGGATAAGGAGGTGAGATTCTTCCGCAATCAATAGCGTGGGTAAGCGACCATGATAATTGTGCACTTATTCTAGTTGTAAGATATTTAGTGGGGGGGAAATAGGATGAGTTATGAAAAACTTGCCAAGAAAATCGTTCAAGAGGTGGGAGGCAAAGAGAATATTAATAGTGTCATCCACTGTGTAACACGCCTAAGGTTTAAGCTGAAGGATCAATCGATTGCAAATACGGAGGTATTAAAAGAACTAGAAGGAGTTATGACAGTTATAAAAAGTGGTGGTCAATACCAAGTAGTCATTGGAGAACATGTTAGCAGTGTCTTTGCTGAAGTAATAAAATTGATTGGGGGAGAAGCACCTCAAGCAGATGAAACTACAGAAGAATCAACGGAAAAGAATACGATATTCAGCAAGTTTGTATCCTTAATTTCTGGAATCTTTATGCCTGTTATGGGAGCAATGGCTGCTGCCGGGATACTAAAAGGCTTCTTAGTAGCATTAACAGTAGTTGGCTGGATAAATGAAGAAATGGGTGTATATAAGATTTTATATGCAGCATCTGATGCATTCTTCTACTTTATGCCAATTCTCTTAGGGTTTTCAGCAGGTAAAGTATTTAAAACAAATGCTTATATTACGGCTACAATCGGAGCGGCGCTTGTATATCCTACTATGATTGAAATTTATAGTGCAGGGGAGCAGTTAAGCTTTCTGCAGATTCCAGTTATCCTTATGAATTATACACAATCCGTTATCCCAATCATTCTAGCATCGTTTTTAACAGCTAAATTAGAGAAAGTTCTTTTGAAAATTATCCCTAAATCTTTACAATTGATTTTTGTTCCATTATTCATTACCGTTATAATTGTTCCGTTATCCTTTATTGTAATTGGTCCAATCTCTGTATATGCAAGTGAATTACTAGCTAAAGGTGCCATGTCTGTTTATTCATTAAGTCCGCTTATTGCAGGCTTGCTGCTAGCAGGTATTTGGCAAATTGCCGTCATGTTTGGTTTACACTGGGCATTTATTGCGATTTTCATTAATAATATTACAACATTAGGATATGATCCTATTAATGCATTACTATATTGTACTGTGTTTGCTCAAACGGGAGCAGCTTTAGCTGTTTCGTTGAGAACAAGAGAAACAAAAATGAAATCGTTATCAACGACAGCTACAATTTCAGGATTCCTCGGAATTACAGAGCCTGCCATATATGGTGTTAACTTACCACTGAAGAAGCCATTTATTTTTGCTTGTGTTGGCGGCGGTGTCGGCGGAGCGATTGCAGGATTCTTTAATGCGAAAATGTATGGAGGATTTGCATCAGGTGGTGTCTTTGGTATCCCAATGTTTATTAATCCAGATGGAATTAGCTGGGAGTTTTATGGATTTACCATTTCATTAGTTGCTGCATTGATTACTGCGTTTTTGTTAACATTTCTTTTCGGTCTATCTAATAAAGTGAGTTCAACAAAAACTACAACTACTGTAAAAGCGAGTACGAATGGTTAATTGAATATTTGAAAGGAAGAGAGAATAGCTGCTAGCACTATTTTCTCTTCCATATTAATCGGGAGGGAAAACAATTGATAGAGTTAAGAGTAGCGGAAAATAAACAATACCTTGAAACGGAAAAAGGTGAAAGGTTTTTTTACCTGGCAGATACTGTTTGGAGTGCTTTTACGAATGCTACGTTAGAGGAATGGAATGATTATCTTAGCTATCGAAAAACACAAGGCTTTAATGTGCTCCAAATTAATATCCTTCAGCAATGGGATGCAAGTGACACAGATGTTGAGATGAAGCCATTTGCATACAAGGAAGATGGCTCATTCGATTTTAATCAAAGAAATGATGCTTACTTTGAACGTGCAGAAAAAATGGTAGCAATGGCAGTGGAAAAAGGATTTGTACCGGCACTTGTCCTGCTGTGGTGTAACTATGTGCCTGAAACTTGGGGTTCGGAGATCAGTAATATCAATAATATGCCTTTTGAATTGGTAGAGGATTATGTGAAATATGTTGACGGCAAATTTTCGAAATACAATCCCATTTATTTAGTAAGTGGCGATACGGATTTCCCAACAGAATTAGCAACTAGCTACTATTCACTTGCGTTAAATACAATCAAACAATTAAGCCCACAATGTTTAACAACATTACATATAAGAGGAAGATTAACCGAAATTCCTAATGAACTGCTGCACAGTGACAAGCTGGATTTCTATATGTTCCAATCTGGTCATAATATACAATTTCAAAATACGTCTTATACGCTTGCAGAAGAATTCAGTAATAAGCCTGTTAAACGGCCAGCTCTTAATTCAGAGCCATGTTATGAACAAATGGGCTATAGCAGAAATATATATGGCCGGTTTAGTAGATTTGATGTTAGAAAGGCTGCTTGGCAAAGTTTATTGTCAGGTGCAGAGGCAGGTGTTACCTATGGAGCTCATGGGATATGGAGCTGGCATAAGCAAGAAAAAAACTTTGGCCTAGTTGGAGAGGCGTTTGATAAGCCTTACGATTGGCGAGATGCGGTAAAGTTTGAAGGTGCTTGGGATTATGCTTTTGCCAAAAAGATCTTTCACTTATTTAATCTCAAAGACTTACAGCCATTAAAAATTGTCATGAAAAATACCGATGAGATTAGAGTAGCAAGCAGCAAGGATGCCAGTAGAATCGCCATTTACCTGCCTGTTAATACTACCTTAAAATTAGATACAACTCTCGAAGATTATGATTTTACGATCATTGATTTAGAGCATAGACGATTTGGAGAAGCAAGTGTAACCATTGAGGATAATATCACGACTATTGGCATGCATAGCTTTGATTCAGACGTTGTTATTATTGGGGAAAAAAGACGTTAAAGATTGGTCGATAATATGTTTGGCAAGATATTAAAACGAAAACAAAAAATCGAAAAGGAAGAGCTTTTTTTTCGCCCCTTGCAGGTCAAATGATAGAGTTAGAAAAAGTCCCTAATCTAGTATTCTCACAAAAACTAATGGGTGGATTATAATATTGCTAATAAACAAGCTGCCATAAATCACAGCTTGTTTATTGTCGTTTATATAGGAAAATCACTATTATTTTAGTTGCTGAACAATTGGATTGGTTGACAAATACTGTAATTATATTAATGTTATGGGGAAAAATAAAACATAATTTACTTTCGTAAAGGGAGGACTAGATTATGAAAATAAGGAAGCTAATGGTTCCAATTGCAGCTCTACTACTACTGGCTGCATGTAATAACTCAGCTACAGAATCAAGCACTTCAGCAAATAACGAACCAGAAAACAACAGTATTTCACAAAATGCGAATGAAGAGAATGCTACTACAGAGTCAGCAGAAGCAGCCAACACAAACAATACTAATACAACCGAAAGGGAAAAAGACTCAAGTGCTAATGATGACAAAGTGAGCCAGAAGGAAGAATATCTTACAAAACTAAATGCTAAGAAAAAAGAAATGGATGAACTAAGAAAAAATCCCGAGGATGATTCCACATATGCATTGAAAAAAGTGGAAGGAGAGAGATACAAGGCTTGGGATGATTTATTAAATGAGATTTATGGAGTCCTGCAGAAGCAGCTTTCCTCTGAAGAAATGGAGCAGCTAAAACAGGAGCAGCGCGAATGGATCGAAAACCGTGATAGTAAGGCAAAAGAGGCATCTCTTAAATATGAAGGCGGAACGATGGAGCAATTGGAATATGTAGCTGTGCTAGCAGATCTTACGGAAGAGAGATGCTTTGCATTGGTTGAGGGATATATGAAATAAAATGGAAAGTGCGAAATGAATAATTACCTTAAACGAAAAAAAGGAAGGTTCGCTTACTGTACCTTCCTTTTTCTAATAAGTTTAGCTACTTTTTCACTAATAAACAAAAACGTGACACCAGATAAAAGGATGAACAAGGAACTTATTGTTCTTTTCTCAGATGTTTCTAAAATTACATTAATAAATAAAAGCAATGCCCAATATACAAAGGTAGAATAACATGCGATGTTTAAACTAGGTCTGTCGAAATTTTTGTCTTCTTTAAAAAACATATAACTTAACTCCTTAGGATAGAATCGACCTAAAAATTCAAAATCTAATATGGACATTATCAGCAGCATTGATTGATTAGCAAAAAGGGTAGTGCCTCTACCAATAGTGATTATTATTACGGCTTATTTGTTTCTTTAAAATGGTGAATATTTACTAAGAAAAACGTCAAACGCAATAATAAACTCATTAGCTATATGCTGCTCTTCCTCTGTGAATGGTTGATTGATTTTTACCTGCTCATAGAGGGCTTGCATTAGGTCTAGTGTTTCTGTATAAATCTGTTGATCCTGTTCATTTATGATTTCGGCTATTTTTTGCCCGTAGTCATACTGATAAAATCCATCATATACTTCACATTCAGCAGCAGTTAATGCTATCTTTCTCTGAAGACAAGCTATACATATTCCACAAGGAGTATACATTGCCTTGTCTATCTTTCTTTTCATTCTTACACATTCATTTGTATTTTTTATTTGCTGTTTATATTCTTTTGGCAGTTCCTTAATGACTTCGGCACGGCTTTTTTGCAGCAATGGCGTCTCAATGCTCATATCGACTGATGCGCTTTTATAAAGGGCATTCATCATTTGATATGTTCTCGGATGGGCTGCTTTAAGTAAAAGAGATGGATTGTTAAGATAGTCCATGTTTATTTGTTTGCTTTGATAATAGAATACTTTTGAACCATCATTAAAATAGGACTTTGCAGCAGCAATCGCTATTACGAATAAAATAGCTGCAGGAGTGGTTTTTCTTTTAATGAGTAGTTTTATAGGTGCATCAAGAATTTCGCTAGAATCAGCAACAGATTTCCGCAAAAACGCTGCTAATTTTTGTTGTTTCTGCTTTTCATTATCTTTGTTGATAATACGAATGTAATCAAACAAGGACTTGTCCTTATTTAATCCGGCAATTGATTCTATATCATCATAAAACAATGCCACGTCTTGGTTTGCAGGCAATGACAAAAAAACGTCGTCGTTATCTAGCGGATTGATTACTGTGAATTGAACAGGTACTGGTTTGTCAGTAATCCATTCAAAAAGCGCCTCTATTGCAGCCTTTTCCTGTTCCCAAAAAGATACATCAAAAACTGGAATTGATATGTCGAGGTCCTTTTTGTCTTTTTTTATATCAGACTCAAAGACAATAAGACTGCCCATTATAGTGATGAGGTCTATAAATTTACTGCTAGTATCGTTATAGTCAAAGTACATCCCATGAAGCACTTCTCTATGTAAATTAGTTAGAAGATCATTTTTTACATTCATACAAAAACTCCTGTTATCTTGTAGAAATGAAAATAGCAATTTACTAAATTATAGCACTTAATGGTTCTTTAGAGATAATTCTAATCCGGATAAGCATGACTTTTTCCATTAAAAAATCTAAAGAAATCATTTTTTGTATTATATTTCCCGCGAAGCACTTACCTTTGAAGTGAATTCACGAATTTGTTCTAGTCGGTCAAAGTTATCAGCAAAATTAGGGGCATTTACCCTCACTAAACCTTCGTTGAAATCCTTTTTAAAGTGGAATACACCGGATGGACGCATTGCGATAAGGTGGATTTGATTCCACTCAGGAAATCCAGCTTTGTGGTACAAGACGTCTGCTGTTTCGAGTGCGATAAACTCCTTGCACCACTTCTTTGTGTGCAGAATATGTTCCATAGCAGGACCATTGTTGTGAATCATAATATTTTTGAATTCTAAGAGATACTTCTGCTGTACATTAACGTATTCAACTATCTGAATGTTGCCGTTTTTTTCGTTGGAAGGGAAGAAGGAGCCAGGGGTCGGAAGCATTGTTTCTTGTCTCACTAACTGTGTTCTATAATCCTTAAAAGCTTGCTTGAAATGGTCGTAATGTTCTTCTTCCTCTGCTTTAAGAAGAATGAGGATATTCCACATTTGGTTTTTATTTACGGATGAAAAGGTTAGTTTCTTGCGATATATTCTATAAAAAGTGAACTTGTTATTATTTTGTTGGAAATAAGTAAGGAATTGACTGATAAACTGCTTATCCTCTTTTTTGTCTGTAATGTATGTTTCAGCGTAGTACATCTTAAGACACTCCTTATTCACGTTGTTTTTAATAAACCTAACATAATTGATAATCATTTTCAATTAGAAAGGGGTGTTTTGGTCTCCATTAACTTTTCCGCTACAAAAAGAAAAGACAGGACCAAGTCCTATCCTTCCATGCCTACTATTAAACCATCCCGCCATTAACCCGAATCGTTTGTCCTGTAATCCAGCGAGACTCCTCACTCACTAAGAAGGCTAATGTATCGGCGATATCCTCTGTTTCGCCTAATCTTCCAAAGGCATTATTTCTTTTTAATCCTTCTAATTGTTCAGGACCTTTGCCTTCTAGAAATAATTCTGTTGTTGTCGGACCTGGAGCAAGGGTATTAATGGTGATATTCTTTTGGCCAAATTCCCTTGCTAGCTGTCTGCTGATTTGTTCAACTGCACCCTTAGTAGCGGCATAGAGGCTGTACCCAGGGAACATTACTCCTGCAACCGATGTGGAGAAATTGACAATGCGGCCGTTTGCTTCCATATGTTTGAAGGCTTGTTGGCAGGCAAAATAGGTTCCTTTCACATTAATGGCAAAATGCTGGTCGAATTGTTCTTCTGTTACTGCGCTTATTGGAACGGTATGCATGATACCTGCATTATTTACAAGGATATCAACTTTACCGAAATGACTGATTGTCTGTTCGAATAACTTCTCTATTTCCTTTAATTTGCTTACATCTGCTTTGACAGCAATTGCGTGGCCGCCATTCTCAACAATATCTGCAACAACCTCGTCGGCAGCTTGAGGACTGTTGGCATAATTGACGACTACCTTTGCTCCTAATTCTGCCAGCCTTTTAGCACTTTGTGCGCCAATTCCTCTTGATGCGCCTGTAATAATGGCGACTTTATCCTGTAAGTTTGTCATCATTAATTCCTCCAAAACTATCTATTTTCTTCACATTATAAACAACCTAAAATCGAACAAGGTAGCAGATTCATCTGTTATTTTTGCCTATTTCTCCAAATAAACGTTAAAATGATAAAAAAGGCGGTGAATGACATGAAGGATAGGCAGCAGCAGCTTGTGAAATTAATTGAAAATCATACGAATACGGATGGAACTATTGAAACGGAGATTGATAAATTAAGTTTTATCCGGTCTTCATCACTATCAGAGCCCCTCCATTCCTTGTTTGAACCATCTGTCTGTTTTATTGCTCAAGGCTCAAAAATCGTGATGGTTGGTGATGATATTTTTCATTATGACCCGAATCACTATCTTATCGCCTCTGTTCATTTGCCAATAACGGGAAAAATCATTAAAGCTACAGAGGACAAACCATATTTAGGTGTCAAGCTGCGCTTTACAACAGAAGAGATTCTCGATGTTATTAAGGTAAAGCAGGATCACTCCGCTCCTGCCCAAAGAGCCATTATGGTCAATGAAACAACGTCGAATATATTAGATGCCGTCATAAGACTGATTAGTTTACTTGATACACCAGAAGATATTCCTGCACTTGCACCGCTTTATAAAAGGGAAATTCTTTATCGAATTTGGCAAAATGAAGATGGTGAACAAATGAGGGAGTTCGCTGTGATGGGAAGTCAAGCGCAGGCAATCAAGGAGGTTATCCAAACAATTAATGAGGAGTTTGATCAGCCGCTGCGGATAGATGTACTCGCAAAAATGGCGAAGATGAGCGTTTCCTCCTTTCATCATTATTTTAAACAAGTAACGTCAATGAGCCCTTTGAAGTATCAAAAAAAGATAAGGTTGCAGGAGGCGAGAAAGCTATTAATGTCAGAGCCGATTGAAGCAGCAGAGGCAGCATTCCAAGTCGGCTATGAAAGCCCTTCTCAATTCAGCAGGGAATACAGCAGAATGTTTGGTTATCCGCCCGTTAGTGATGTAAAAAGACTGAGAGATTCCTTAACGAACAGTGCAGAAAAATAAAAAGTGAGCATACTCTGATAAACAGCCCTAGTATCTTAACCGTGAGTGAGTTAGTAGGCTATAATATAGTTATAAATACATATATGAGGTTGGTAAAAATGATTCGGACCATTGCGGATATTGCTAAAATCGCTGGTGTCGCCAAAAGTACCGTTTCACGCTACCTAAACGGCGGCTCTGTTGGTGAGGCAACGAAAAAGAAGATTGAAAAGGCAATTCAAGATACTGGATATACGCCTAATCCATTTGCTCAAAGCTTAAAAGCAAAAAAGACGAATATTATCGGCACGATTGTTCCGAGATTAGATTCTTATGCTTCGTCACAGACGTTAATCGGAATTGATGAACAGTTGAAGGAATGGAATTATCAAATGCTGATATCCAATACAAGCCAGGATTTAGACAGAGAAATTGAGAGTATTTACAGCTTGGCAAAACAAAAGATGGCGGGCATTATTCTCCTTGCCACTGTGATTACAGACAGGCATCTGAAGGCCATTTCCGAAATTAATATTCCCGTCCTGCTGATTGGTCAGGAGCATGAAGAGATTCATAGTGTTATTCATGATGATTATCATGCTGGTTTGGCGATCGGACAATATGTGCTGGAGAAGGGACATCGGAAAATTGCCTTTCTTGGTGTTACAGAACAGGATATTGCTGTTGGTGTTAAACGGAAAACTGGTTTCCAAAAAGCATTGGAGGCAAGGGACGATATTGATGTCAGTTATTATGAGACAGAATTTAATATTCCTGCCGCTCAAGCCGCTGCGATGAATATTTTGGATGCCCGTGAGCATTCTATTATCGTTTGTGCCACAGACAATATTGCGATTGGTGTTTTAAAGTCAGCATACAAACAAGGGTTATCTATACCAAGAGATGTGTCAGTTACAGGATTTGGCGGTTATGATGTGACAGAAGCTATCCATCCCGGCATTACGACAGCGAAATTTCATTATAAGGAAGCAGGTAAAAAAGCAGCAATAAATATGGTTGAGCTAATTCAAGAGCGGCCAGTGGAAAAACTGACTACCATGAATTTTGAGATAATTAAACGAGAAAGCGTTGACACTGTCTAGCACGATGAATTATAATTCTAGTGAAACCGATTCCAATCTAAAGATTATTTTTGGTTTCATTAGAAATTATTTTTTTTAACTTAAATTTGGAACCGGTTCCTCAAACGGTTTTTGTTTTTAAATATTTTTGGAACCGGTTCTACAACTTGATTTATAATAGGGAGGAACGAATGATGAACCATAAAAAAATCGCAGAAGAGATACTGACGGCAATTGGCGGTAAAGACAATGTATCTGCAGCAGCACACTGTGCAACACGGCTTCGATTAGTGCTGAATGATGAATCAGCAATCGATCAAGGAGCACTTGATAATATGGATGTGGTAAAAGGGACCTTTTCAACAGGAGGCCAATATCAAATTATTTTAGGCTCAGGAACTGTGAATGAGGTGTATAAGCATTTTGCTTACATTACTGGCTTATCGGAAATGTCGACAAAGGATGTTAAAGAAGCAGGAGCAAAAAAGCTTAATCCAATTCAACAGTTTGTAAAAATGCTGTCAGATATCTTTGTGCCGATAATCCCTGCAATTGTTGCTGGCGGTTTATTAATGGGACTTAACAATGTTTTGACAGCACAGGATTTATTTATAGACGGAAAATCTTTAGTAGATGCGTATCCGAATATGGCAGATTTAGCTGCACTTATTAATACTTTTGCAAACGCTGCCTTTGTGTTTTTGCCAATCTTAATTGGTTTCTCCGCCACACAGCGGTTTGGGGGAAATCCATATCTTGGTGCAGCACTGGGAATGCTTATGGTTCACCCGGATTTACTGAATGGCTACAATTATGCAGATGCAATGCTGAAAAATGAAGTTCCTGTTTGGCACATATTTGGCTTGGACATTGAGAAGGTGGCCTATCAAGGAACTGTGCTGCCTGTGCTTGCTGCCTCGTTTATTTTGGCTAAGATTGAAACATTTCTCAGAAGAATCGTACCTTCCGCATTAGATAATTTGCTGACACCGCTCTTATCTATTTTTATAACTGGTTTATTGACATTTACTATAGTTGGCCCACTTACAAGGTCAGCAGGGAATCTATTAACAGATGGAATTGTTTGGATGTATGACACAACAGGAGTAATCGGCGGATTAATTTTCGGCCTTTTGTATGCACCAATTGTTATTACAGGAATGCATCACAGCTTTATCGCAGTGGAAACACAATTGCTTGCAGACATTGCCAAAACAGGAGGCTCCTTCTTATTTGCTATCGCAACAATGTCCAATATAGCGCAAGGTGCAGCAACACTTGCTGTATTGAAAATAACAAAGGATGCAAAGGTGAAAGGAACGGCGTCTGCAGCAGGTATTTCTGCATTGCTTGGCATTACAGAGCCAGCGATGTTCGGTGTTAATCTAAAACTGAGATATCCATTTATCGGGGCTATCGTAGGTTCTGCTGTTGGCTCTGGTTTTGTCACATTGTTTAAAGTAAAAGCTGTTGCATTAGGTGCTGCCGGATTGCCTGGGATCATTTCAATTCGTCCAGATACGATTGTGCCATATATTATCGGAATGGCAGTCGCATTTGCAGTTGCCTTCACTGTAACAATTGTATTAGCGAAAAGAGCAGCTAAAAAGGAAGCAAACATAAGAAAAGAAGGCATAGTGGCATAAAATATCGATAAATAAAGGGGAGAAGTTTTTCTCCTTTGTTTTTTAGGGAGTGAATCATCATGGAATGGAACAGAGAACAGAGGTATAGAAGATGGGAGGATGCATTGGAGGCAGAACAGATGCAGCTTGTAGCAATGGTTAATCAATGCTCATGGAGACAATCCTTTCATATTCAGCCTGTTACAGGGCTGCTTAATGATCCGAATGGCTTTGCCTATTATAATGGCGAATACCATTTGTTTTACCAATGGTTTCCCCTTGGTCCTGTCCATGGTTTAAAGAATTGGTATCATACAAAATCAAAGGATCTCATTCACTGGGAAAATGTCGGTGTGGCGATTGAGCCAACAAATGATTTTGACAGCCATGGTGTATACTCTGGCAGCGGAATGGAGCATGATGGACAATTATACTTTATGTATACGGGAAACAGCCGAAATGAGAGCTGGATAAGAACGCCTTATCAATGTCTTGCTGTCATGAATGAGAAGGGGCAAATCCAAAAGCACGAAAAACCAGTAATAGCTAATGTACCTGACGGCTATACAGATCATTACCGTGATCCTAAAGTTTGGAAGCATGGGTCTGACTTTTTCGCAGTTATTGGAGCACAGCGTTCAAATGAAACAGGAACAATTATACTCTATCGTTCTAGTGATTTGACAGAATGGAACTTGGAAGGCGAATTAGAGATAGGCTTTAAGGATTTCGGTTATATGTGGGAATGTCCAGATTATTTTGAAGTGGATGGACATGGCATACTTCTGTTTTGTCCACAAGGTATTAATTCAGAAGGAGACAGCTATCAAAATATTTATCAATCAGGCTATGTTCTTGGAGATAAGCTGAATATACAAGAAAGAACCCTTGTTCATACCGGTTTTCAAGAGCTGGACAGAGGATTTGATTTTTATGCACCACAAACAATGGAGGCCCCTGATGGCAGAAGAATACTAATCGGATGGATGGGGCTGCCTGAAATAGAATACCCAACAGATAAGAATGGCTGGGCTCATTGCTTGACACTTCCCCGTGAATTGACTGTAAGGAATGGAAAGTTACGGCAATCACCGGTGCAGGAGCTGGAGAGACTTAGAGGGAACAAAGCAGAAGCTCATTTATTGATAGAGAACGAGACTAGGCAGGTGGAAAAATTTGCTGGAGAGGTCTATGAATTATCAGTAGAATTTTCAAACTTCACAGCAGAACAATTTGGTGTTGAGCTGCGAGCAGGGGATGAGAACAAAACCATACTTAAATACGATACACTTGCAAAAAAGGTGATTTTAGACAGGAGTGAATCGGGAGAGCTTGCTGGGATACAGTATGGGACTGTTCGACAATACCCAATGGCGTCAGAAACCATTCATTTCCGGATATTTGTTGATGTTTCCTCTGTTGAAGTGTTTGTCAACGACGGAGAGGAAGTGTTCACAGCAAGAATTTTCCCAGATGCATACAGCCAAGCCATTCGATTTTTCGCACAAAATGGGAAGTCAGAAGTGAAGGCTGTTAAATATGAACTTAATTCTGATTGCTGATTTTTATAAGCTGCCCCGTAAATGTTAGACACCATTCTAACTTTTACGGGGTGGTTTTTATATACTTTTTGTCATCAGCACATGAGGTATGCCATCCTCCATAAATACATCAGAAGAAGTCTCATAGCCGAGCTTTTGGTAGAAGCCCTCTGCATGTGTTTGGCCATGCAACTTCACCTTTATGTCTTTTCGATCTGCGGCAAGCTCTTCAAGCTTTGTAATAATAACCTTACCAAGACCGAATTTACGGTATTCCTGTAAAATACAAATTCTTTCTAGTTTGCCGTAGCCCTCAACAGATCTCACTCGTCCAGTACCGACAGCCTCGCCGTTATAATAGACAAGGATATGATCACATTTGCCATCAAGCTTATCAAATTCATCGTACTCGTCTTCTAACGGAACACCCTGCTCCTCAACAAACACCTTCCGTCTTATATGTAACGCCTGCTCTAGTTCATCCAATGTTGTGATTTTTTTTGCTTCCACTTACTATTTCATTCCTTTCTGGATTTATAATGAGAAACAAGTCATAATTTAATTATCATTATAAACAGTTTATAGGAAAAGTTTATTGTTGTAAATACAACAATAATTGGAGGTTTATTTTAATGAAGGAAATTCTGCGCGAAGTAGGCATGATTGCTAGAGCACTTGACTCTATCAGCAATATCGAATTTAAAGAATATGATTTAACAAAGGGACAATATTTGTACCTTGTCAGAATATATGAGAATCCAGGAATCATTCAAGAAAAGCTCGCAGAAATGATTAAGGTCGACCGGACGACTGCAGCTAGAGCAATTAAAAAGCTTGAAATCAATGGTTTTATCGAAAAAAGGCAGGATGAAACAAATAAAAAAATCAAGAAGCTGTTTCCGACTGAAAAGGGAGAAAATGTTTATCCTTTATTAAAAAGGGAGAGCGACTACTCAGACAAATCTGCACTCGCCGGACTTACCGAACAGGAAACAGAGCTTCTTTATGATTTATTGAAAAAGGTTAGGGAGAATATTGAGGTGGATTGGGAGTATGTGAAAAAAGGGAAAAAACGAGAGTATTAACTAAACTTATATGATCAATGCCATCTTTGTGATTCCCTTTTTTACCGTAATTTTGCCATTCTTTCCATTGATGAATTTTATATGAAATATAAAAAAACCATCCCAAAATTAAGAGAATGCGTCAAAGATGAAAGCAAATAAAAAAGAATTAACGATTATATAAATAAGTTAATTCTTTTTTATTAACTATTCGTCATCGTTT
>Ga0268252_1000012_pt1 | contig 118400 bp, 118 predicted proteins | sample AgamicMgSfrz_FD_200244 | JGI IMG/M metagenome (GOLD analysis project Ga0268252, IMG submission 200244) | Agave microbial communities from Guanajuato, Mexico - Mg.Sf.rz (v2) (version 3) | ecosystem: Host-associated > Plants > Phyllosphere > Phylloplane/Leaf | place: Guanajuato, Mexico... | reverse complement strand
CTGCAGGAACTTCTGAGAAGGTTGAAACAAATACGGTTCCGCCAGTGGTTGTGTTGTTTATCGTTTTATTAAGCAGCTTGTTGATCGGCTATACAACCTATTATTTCAGCAGCCTGCCATATTGGGTACGCACAGCATTGTTCTTCATTGTGAATACGCTCGTCGGCTTTATCATCAGCCTATACGGCTTGAAAATATACCAGCTGGCAGAGCAGGCAACAATGGAATGGACTGTGTTTACTATTTTGCTTCTAATGGTCAGCTCAGGCCTAATTACAGCTGCGTTTTCACTGCATCGCCTTGTCGGCCTATTTGTGACTGCAGGCGTAATTGCCCTGTACGTTACACCATTGCTGGCATTGAGCACACCTAACTTTAAATTTGCAGATCCGATGAGCAACGTCTATATTTCCATTCAGTACAGCACGGAATCCTTATTTGCCCCTGCTGCTATCATTTTAGTGTTTACATTGCTTCTTCTTGTAATACTGCAAGTGCTGATTGAGCGCTATAAGGGCTCTAGCAGCATGGAGCATGAGGTGGGAGCAAATGAGACGATGTAAATGGATGATTTGTTTGGTAGTTTGTTTTATGGGGATAAATGGTTATTTTTCTTATGGAAATATGAAAAAGGCATATGCAGAAACAAAATCCAATATTGATGAATTGGCACCAAATGAATATGAAGGGAAATCAACAGATAAGAATACTAATTTGCTCGATGAAGATGGTTCTTCAACGAGCAAATCTGAAATTCCTGAAGAACAGAAGCAGCTGACATTCGAAGGTGAAAAGACCTTTTCTGCTGATGATGTTAAAGATAAACTTTTCCAAAAGGCGGCAACAAATAAAATTGAACAGAATGCCGAACAGCTTGGCTTATTTACAGGAGACGATGAGACTGCGCAAATGGGGAAAACAGAAGACATACAGTCTGATGCAAATTCCTCATTATCCTTATTTCTAGGCATTCTAATTGCTGTCTGTATTGTTCTGCTAGGCATCGTTTTAACTGTTTTCTATCGGACAGCCAAACAAGGGGAAAGGATGCGTGATAATTAATGAGTCTTTCAAGTATGCTCGCAAGCCTAAAAGGTGATGTAAACGGCAAAATAGACGATATTGAGCACAAAATTCAAAGATTAAAATCAGCTAAACAGAAGGTGGAAAACGAGCAGGATACAATGCTAGAGGAAATTAGGCAGCTAAAAAAGCCTGATTTAAACAATAATTGGGTTGGTCAACGAGCAGATGAGTTTGACGGGAAGCGAGACGATGTGTATCTGGCAATGAGCTATATTGGAAACTTAGAATATGCACAATATCAAAGCTCGATCCAAAGCAAGATCAACCTCCTGCAAATAGAAAAAACCAGTCTTCAAGGCATTGGCGGCCTTGTTGGTGAAGCATCAAAACTATTCGAGCTTGGCGAAGATATGTATGACGATGTCACAAATAAAATATCTGAAATTAAAAGGATGTTGTGATTATGGCTACGATTAAATTAAACCATGCTAATGCAATCAGCAAATTAAGCAATGCAGAACAGGCAGTGCACAGTCTTGCCTTGATCCGCACACCGACAAGTAAATTGAAGGACAACAAGCTCGATTTCACATCGGAATGGAAAGAAAGAGAAGAACGAATTGAGAGCTTAATAGAAGAGTATAAAAAGATTGTTTTAAAGAATATAGCAGATACAAAGGACAATATTGATGCATTAAAGGAACAGGATGAAGCGATAACTAGGTAGGGAGTTCTGGTGAAGGTTCTAAATGGTGAGGGCTTACGTAATACAATGAAAGCAAGAGCGCATTATTCCTCTCTAAGAGAACAGGCTACTAAAAAGCTGTCATTACAAGCAATAATATTGCACTCAAATAGTAATTTTCAAGCATAATTTCACTAGAAGTTATGCTTTTTTCATTTGAGGTAGTAGTTAATAAGGAAAATATAAAAGACCTTGGCGGCCCGGCGGCCATAATAGCTGCTGCTATCTTAGGTCCGTGGCTTTGCGTCTTTTACTTTCGTAAAATTTGCCTTTTGACAAGATATTCATATATTTTAGTTTTCCTTTTCATAGAAGCTGATCTGTTGTTGTTTTTCGTAGATGGAAATGGCTTCTTTTAATAATTGAATGTCTTTTTTTATTTCCTTTTTTATAAGGTGATCAGGGCATCTGTTGTGATCATCTAATAAGCGCGCAAGCTCCCTTTTTACTAGCTGCAAACAAGACCACTTCCTTAATTTGGAGTTGCATGAATTCATTATGCATTATTATAACCATCTTGAAAAGTATTCAATCCCATTTTGGTAAAAATAGTAAAAGTGAGGTTCGCGGTTTCGTACTGTATAAACAGTATACAATTCAGGAAATCTAATAAAACCGATAAACTTTAATAGAAGGAGTCTGTGATGAAGAAAACATTTGATTGTGTAATTATCGGCGGAGGAATCGCCGGCCTGCAGGCAGCTATACAGCTCGGCAGGTATAAACATAATGTGTTGGTTATAGATTCGGGAATAGGCAGGTCTATTCTTTGCAAAAGCTATCATAACATACTTGGCTATCCAGATGGGATAAGCGGAACAGAATTGCGCCAGAAGGGAAGGCAGCAGGCTGAAAGCCTTGGAGTTGAGTTTCTTTCCATGACAGCTACAAATGTGGAAAAGCAGGATGATTATTTTGTTATTGATACAGAATCAGGTCAGTATGAAGCGAAGAGACTGCTTCTTGCAACAGGTATTATTGACAATATCCCGCCATTTGCAGAGCTATATCCTTGTTTAGGTATCAGTGTGTATTTATGTCCTGATTGTGATGGCTATGAGGTTAAAAATAAGAAGACCATTGTTATCGGTAATGGAAAAGTTGGAGCAAATATGGCGTTAACATTAACGTATTGGACAAAGGAGCTTGTCTATGTTAATCACGGTGGAGAAGCCATCGGCGAGGAAGTACAAAAGAAGCTTGCTGAACAAAATATCCCTGTTATAGATAAGAAAATTAAGAAAGTGGAAGCGGATGGATCAAGCTTGCAAGGCTTTACTTTAAATGATGGGGAGTTTTTGGATGGGAAGCATGGCTTTATTGCATTCGGGGGCAATATCGTCAAATCAGAGCTTGCCAAACAGCTCGGTGTGGAGATATTAGAGAATAACCATATTTCTGTTAATGGCAGAACGAAAATGACTAATGTAGAAAATGTGTGGGCTGCAGGTGATGTTGTTGCCCATTCCGAACAGGTAACAATTGCCATGGGAGACGGATCACAGGCTGCCATATGGATTCATAAATCGCTGTTAAACTAAGGAAAAAACCCTCCTGACGAAGGGCTCTGGCCCTGATATCCGGAGGGTGTTTTTATTAAAGTGTTGCTCTGTAAACGCGATATCCAATAATATTTCCATAAGTATATAAAATGTGAGCATGCTCCGTCAGCTTATTTTCCATTTCTAAATTTCTTGTAACATGAACGTCCATTTCTTCCTCTTCCCCTTCAATGTTTGCAAACATATGGGAATAGACGGTGTGTGACAGCTTGATTTCCACATTCCTAAAGCCAGCAGCAGCTAAGTTGTGCACCCATTCTCCTTCAGAATATACCTTCTCTATTCCATAGACTGATCTCATATTATTTTGTTCTAATGATGTAAGCTCTCTTTCAGAAGTCATTTCCAAGGCAAGAACGACACCGTTAGGCTTCAGGACACGTTTAAGCTCCTTTAAGGAGTGGCGAATATCTGTGAAAATAAGCACAGATTCTACAAGTATGATGTCAAAGCTTCCGTCAGGGAATGGCAGTTTCTCAATACTGCCCTGCACTAGATTTATGGGCAGGTTTTCTCTGTGAAAACGACTTGCAGCCCTTTTGACCATCGTTGGATGGAGGTCAATGCTTGTGACAGAACAAGGGTAATGCTTTTTAATAAAAGCCGAGGTTTGCCCTGTCCCGCATCCAGCGTCTAACAGGCTTGTGGCTGATGTGATTTTTTCCTGCTGCAGCAAGTATCTAGTTAAGGAAAGCCCGCCAGGATGGGCTCCGTTAACTCCATAATAAGCAAGTGCATCTTGATAAGATGGTTTCATCTTTATTCCTCCAATAGTCAGGAATCGCATTTCGCTCCCTTTGATTAAGGCAGCTTTCCAATACTATATGGCATATCGGCAAATTGGTTCTGATTATCGGGCCAAATGTCTAACGGGTTAAGTTATAATGGGGAAAAGAGTGAAAAGTCAGACAGGAGCTGAAACGCAATGGCAAAAGGCAAAACGAATGCAATGCGCATTCTCGACGGTCTCCACATCTCCTATACCACTCATTCTTACGAAAATAAGGATGGGAAAATTGACGGCATTTCGGTAGCAGAAAAAATAGGTGTTGATAAAAGACAGGTATTTAAAACACTTGTTGTACAAGATGGGGAAAAGGAGCCGTATGTATTCATCATTCCAGTCCAAGCTGAGCTTGATTTGAAAAAGGCAGCTAAAGCAGTGCAATCTAAAAAAGTCGAGATGGCACCTGTCAAGGATATCCAAAAGCTAACAGGCTATATAAGAGGTGGATGCTCACCGATTGGCATGAAGAAAAGTTATCAAACAATTCTTGATGACAGTGCAGAGGGGCTGCCATCTATTGTCGTGAGTGGTGGCAAAATAGGGTTACAGATGGAACTGGAAGTGAGTGACCTTATTCAAGCAACAGACGCAGCAGTAGTGAATGTTCTTTCATAAAAAAAGCACAACTTTTCCATCTGGGCATAGCATATGTAAAGATAAATGCCCAGAAGGAGTGCGAAAACAATGTATCCAGAATATCCGTATTATGATCATAAGCAGGAAGTAAAGAATACACCAATTGCTTTTCCACCACAGCATCAGAACAGAATGCCAGGATTTGAGTATGAAATGAATCCACGGCCGATTTCCGAGAACCCTAACTATAAAGGCAGCGGCAAGCTAAAGGGAAAAGTAGCAATTATTACTGGCGGGGACAGCGGTATTGGCAGGGCAGCGGCATATGCCTTTGTAAAGGAAGGTGCAAAGGTCGTTATCGTTTACTTAAATGAACATAGAGATGCCCAAGAAACAGAGCAGAGAATCAACCAGCTTGGTGGAGAGAGCCTGTTCATTGCAGCAGATCTCAGAGTCGAGGAAAACGCTGCAGTTGTCGCACAGCAGGCAATCCAGCGCTTTGGCAAAATTGATATATTAGTCAATAATCACGCTGTCCAATTTGTACAAAAAAGCATTCTTGATATTACAAAGGAACAATTAACGAATACCTTTGAAACAAATATATTCTCATTCTTTTACTTAATAAAAGCAGTCCTGCCTCATTTAAAGGCGGGAAGCTCGATCATTAATACTACCTCTGTTACCGCTTATGAGGGAAATAAGGATTTAATCGATTACTCGGCAACAAAGGGAGCTATTCTTGCATTGACGAGATCATTGTCAATGTCATTGGCAAAAAAGAAAATCAGAGTGAATGCCATTGCGCCAGGACCAATTTGGACACCATTAATTCCAGCAAGCTTTTCTGAAAAGAATGTTATGACATTCGGGACAGATACGCCATGGAAAAGGGCAGGCCAGCCTTTTGAGCTCGCACCTGCTTATGTTTATTTAGCTTCAGATGACTCTGGCTACACGACAGGGGAAGTAATTCATATAAATGGCGGTCAGATGGTAACGACATAAAAATGGCAACAAAAAAGATGAGGAAGTTTATGCCTCATCTTTTTTTAATAAAAAATCTGGATGATCCAGTTCATAAAATTGTCTATAACGTTCGTTTCCAAGAAGCTCTTGATGTGTGCCTCTCATTACAATTTTGCCTGCTTCCATAAATAAGATTTCATCCATCTGCTCCACCCCAACTAAATGGTGAGTAATCCAGATGATTGACTTACCTGCTAGGGAGGCAAAAATGGTCTGAAGCAGTTCCTTTTCTGTACGAGGGTCCAAGCTTGCATTCGGTTCGTCTAATATGACAACCGGCGTGTCCTTTAAGAGAATTCTAGCTAAAGCGACACGCTGTCTTTCACCACCAGAAAAGCGCTGGCCTGTTTCCTGCATAAAGGTATCAAGTCCATCTGGCAGTTTGTTCACTAAGTCTTGCAGCTGTGCTAGTTTAATTGCCGCAGTCAACTCATTTTCCCCCGCGTCATCTGAGCCTAGCAGCAAATTATTTCTTAGTGTTGTATCAAATAGATGGGGACTCTGGTTTAAAACAGAAATAATCGCTGAAGTATCCTCCTGATGAAGTCCAGCATCCTTCCCGTTATAGGTTACCTTTCCATTCTTTGTGGTGATAACCCCTTGAATAAGCTTTAACAATGTTGATTTTCCTGCACCGCTCCTGCCAATCACAGCAATTTTTTTTCCTTGGGGAATATCAATATTTACATTTTTGACAGAGGGGGTATCCCCTTTCTCATAGGTATAAGAGACATTTTCGAGTTTAATATGGATAGAATTTTCCTTTGGCGCCATTTTGTGCTGGCTAGCTTTATTTTCAGAGCCTTCCAGCCCTTTTAGTCTGTTTAAGGAATCTTGATATCCTGGGATTCTCTCAAACGCTTCAGAAACAACTAGAAAGGCGTCCAGTATTGGCAGTGCAACTAATACAATGGCAGCAATCATCGCAACAGGAATATGTCCTTCTGCATATTGTCCAGCAGCCCAAAATAGCAAAGAGGTAATTACTAATGCTGAAACTGCCTGCTGGGCAAAATTACGCCATCTCGAAAAGCGGGTCAGTTTAAGGTTTACATCTGCTGCTAAGGCTTCATCTCTTTCATAGGAGGATATAAAGCTGTTTGAGCGGCCACTAATAACCCAGTCTGTTATGCCTAAAATACTGTCAGTCAGCTTTTGATAAAGGCCATTTCTGCGCTGCTTATATTCTGTCTGGCTTTTCTTCATCAGCAGCAGAGAACAAACTGGAAATACAACAAGTAGCAGCGCTAAATAAAATGCCATAAGCATGGCAAAGGGGATATCGAGAATACCGATAACACAAATTGTCATGATATATAAAACACATGCAGCTATTGTCGGAAAAATCGTCCTTAAATAAATATACTGAAGCTGTTCAATATCCTCTGCAAGAATGCCCAGCATATCACCCATTTTGAAGCGGCTCTTAATGAAAAGTGCCTGTGGCTCTAAAATTCCATATAGCTTTATACGCATTTTCGATAATATTCTTAAAACAGCATCATGGCCCGCGAGCCTTTCTAAATAGCTGAACACAGCACGGCTGATTCCAAATGCTCTAACTCCTACAATCGGAATATACACCATTAGAATGTTTTCAATCGGCATGGCAGATCTGCTGATTAAATAGCCTGAAGTAAAGGTGAGCATTGCTCCTGTGCCCAGTGCTAATATGCTTAATAAGAGAATGATGATAATTCGTCCAGCATTCTCTTTCATAAATGGCAATATCCATTTGTCTTCTCTCATGCTTAGCAGCTCCTTTATTGAATCAGCAGCCTGTAATAGCAGCCTTTTGCCGCTACAAGCTCTTCGTGTGTGCCAGTTTCAACTATTTTTCCGTTATCTAGTACAAGGATTTTATCCATATTCTTCATCCAGTGAAGTCGATGTGTTGCAAGGAAAACAAGCCTCTGTTCAAACAATGGCAGCATTGTCTCCTTTAACTCAAATTCTGTTTCAATATCTAAGTGTGACGTTGGTTCATCCAACAGCATAACTTTTCGGTCTGTCAGAAAGGCCCTTGCTAAGGCAATGCGCTGTTCTTGTCCGCCACTAAGTGTTCTGCCGCCATCACCAAGCATCTCGTCAAGGCCATGCGGAAGGGATTGATATAATGTCTCCAATCCTGTTGCTCTTAATGCAGCTTTAATTTCATCATCCTCTGCTCCAGGTTGATAAAAGGCAATATTCTCTCTGAGTGTCATGCTGAATATATAGGGAGATTGTGGTATATAGACTGTTTTCTGCCGCCACTCCTCAGTCATAAGACTTGGTATCTCCTTGTTATTTAACAGAATTTCACCTTCTGTATTACTCGTAAAGCCGCTGAGTAAATCAATTAGTGTTGATTTCCCTGCACCGCTTTCTCCGACAATACCGACCTTTTTGCAGCCAGCAATTTGGAAGGATAGACTCTCAAGTGTAAGATTCTCCGCACTGCTGTGACGATATCCTACTTGATTAAATGCAATATTCGAAATATCCTGCATAGCTGATACAGTTGTTTTTGACATGCTATTGCTTTCCTCGTGAAGTATTGCCAATATGGCTTCGCCTGCTTCTTTTCCATTTAAAGTGGCATGATAGTCTGCTCCAACCATCCTTACTGGAAGAAAATATTCAGGTGCCATAATTAAAATCATTAATGCCGGCAACAGCAGCAAGTCACCGCCAATAAGGCGTACACCTAAATTAACTGCTACAGAAGCAACAGATAATGATGTGAAAAAGTCCAGTGAAAAGGAGGATAAAAAGGCGACACGAAGTGTTTTCATCGTGGCAGTCCGATATTGCTCACTCACTTTTTCAATATTGTCACTGTGTTTTTTGCTTTTTCCTAAAAATTTAAGTGTTTCCAATCCTCTTAATGAATCAAGGAAGTGATTGGAAAGAATCCGGTAAGTAGCAAGCTGCTTATTCATTTGTCCCTTTGCTGCCAGTCCAACGAGAATGAGGAAACCAATTAGAATCGGCATTGTGATTGTCAGAATGATGCCTGCAATCCAATCCAACCAATATACATACAGCAATATCATTGGAGGAATGACGGAGGTTCCCACCATCCTCGGAAGGATAAGTTCAACATACCCTTTATATTGAGAAATTCCTTCCAACACAAGTGTCGATATGTTTCCACTGCCTTGTTTCTTTGTATATTTCGGTCCAAGCTCAAACAGTTTTTTTATTAGGCGTGATCTAAGTTCTCTACTTGTTTTTTCGGCAAAACGGGCAGAGATGCTTTGCTGGAATAATTGAAGGAGGTGGCGTGCCAGAAATGCCAACAAGAACAATATGATTGTTTCATATTGTTCTTGAATTCCTTCTCCATTAAATAAAGAGGTGATGGCCTCTGCAAGCCATTTGGCTTGCAGAATGATTGCAGCACCTTGAAAGATTGTTGCGAAAGTTAGCAATGTAAGAATCGGCTTGATTCCTTTTGACTTCATTAAGTTTTTGTCCATCAGTACTCCAGATGAGACTTTTCTGTTACACGTTTACGGAATACAATATAGCTCCAAATTTGATACCCTAGCACAAAAGGCAGCAGGGTAAGTGCGACAATTGTCATCACCGTTAAGGAGTAATGCCCGGAGGCTGCATTGGAGACCGTTAAGCTGAATGAGCTGTTGATTGAGCTGATCATCAGTCTTGGGAATAAGCCGATAAAAATAGATATAAAGGAGAGGGCAATGACAGCACCTGTCATTCCAAATGCCCAGCCATCCTTTTTCCTAGATATGAAATATCCGCTAAGAACAAAGGCAATTACACCGATTCCGAACAAGAAGGAAAGGATGGTGCCTTGTCTTTCAAAGATATCTGTTTTGATATATGTCATTACAGTAAATGCTGTTAATAAAATGCCTAATGGCGGCAGCAGCTTTTGACCAAGATTACGGGCGCGGTCTTGCAAATCACCGACAGTCCGAATTGTTGTAAACATAAGCCCGTGAACAAGACAAAGCATAAGTACAGTAATGCCGCCTGTTAATGTGTAGACATTAACGATATCGAAAAAGCCGGCATTAAGCTCCATGTTTTTATCAATCGGCAGTCCTTGTATGAAGCAAGCAAACACAACCCCAAACAAAAGGGGAGGAAGGAGACTGCCTAAAAATATACAGATGTCCCAACTCTTTTTCCAGATAGGGTGATTGCCCTTTGCTCGGAACTCAAAACCTGTTGCACGAATAATTAAAGCAAGCAGCACGACGACAAGCGGAGTATAAAATCCGCTGAACAGTGTTGCGTACCAATGAGGAAAGGCAGCGAATAGCGCTCCTCCTGCTGTTATCAGCCAAACCTCGTTTGCGTCCCAGAATGGACCGATTGTATTAATAAGAATTCGTCTTTCCATATCATTTCTAGCAATTAACTGTGTGGACATGCCAACACCGAAATCAAAGCCTTCCAGAAAGAAGAATCCAATGAATAAGACAGCAACTAATATAAACCAAAGTACACCTAGATCAAACATGGAAACCCTCCTTTGCAAATGGGTCGTTGTTGATTTTTTGTTCTTCAGCGTCCATTTTGTACGGACCCTTTTTGATTACCTTCACATAAAGGAAAATCATGATTACAGCCAGAATCGCATAGACGGTGCAGAACGTTATGATGGAAAATAAGACTTGACCGGCACTGACGCTTGGGCTAATACTGTCTGCTGTTTGCATAAGACCAAACACTGTCCAAGGCTGCCTGCCGATTTCTGTCATAATCCATCCTGAAGTATTGGCTATAAATGGCAAGGATATACCTGCCACCATAAAACGGTAGAACCACTTATTTGGTTTAGTAACGAGTTTCTTTTTCCAAGCTAAGAAAACACCGTAAATGCCAAGCACAAACATGGCAACACCAGCAACAACCATGATGCGGAAGCTCCAAAACGTTGTTTTAACAGGAGGAATATAGTTTCCTTCGCCGTATTTTTGCTCATATTCTGCTTGAAGCTCATTCATACCTTTTACACTGCCATCCAACGTATTATAGGAAAGAATGCTGAGCAGATAAGGTATTTTAATTTCACCAGTATTTTCTTTTTTATCGACATTAATAAACGCGGAAACAGTCCAAGATGCTGGATCATCGCTATGCTCCCAAAGCCCTTCACTTGCTGCCATTTTCATCGGCTGTGTTTCTACAAGATATTGAGCTTGTGCATGACCTGCCACCATTGTTAAAAATGTTGAAATTAATGCAACTGTAATACCAATTTGGAATGACTTTTTAAAGAAAGAAACATCTTGTTTTTTCAATAGTTTAATTGCACTTATCCCTGTAACAAGGAAAGCTCCTGTTGCCAAAGCTCCGAGAACTGTATGGGGGATTTCAACAAGTGCCTGCCCATTTGTCAGCAGCGCCAAAAAGTCATTCATTTCCGCTCTGCCGTTGTTGATTTCATAACCGACAGGATGCTGCATAAAGCTGTTTGCAACAAGAATAAAGAAGGCAGACATGATTGTACCGAAAGATGTCAGCCAAATACAGGCAAGGTGCACCTTTTTTGATAACCGATCCCAGCCGAAAATCCAAAGTCCAATAAAGGTGGATTCCAGAAAGAAGGCAAGCAATGCTTCAATCGCAAGAGGAGCACCGAAAACATCTCCTACAAAACGAGAGTAGTTTGACCAATTCATGCCAAACTGGAATTCCTGAAGGATTCCTGTAACGATTCCGATGACAAAGTTAATAAGAAATAGTTTCCCCCAAAATTTTGCCATTCTTTTATATTCTTCATTACCGCTTCTAACGTACATTGTTTCCATAATAGCAATCATGAAAACTAAGCCGATAGAAATTGGCACGAAGAAGAAATGAAAGATGGTGGTGGAAGCGAATTGTAAACGTGATAAAAACACCATATCCATGTGTTTTCCTCCTTGTTCTAAAATATTTTTGTGAAGATGTGAACATGATAAGTAAAATTGCGACAAATATCGTTGACTAAGCACATAAAAAATAAATAAACGTGTTGGATTAGAATACAAATTGATGTGGCCATCTGTTGAAGCTAGTCTTCTCACCTAGGAAGAAAAGCTGGTATAAAGATGTTTGTGCCGTTATCGTCTCCCTTTTCGAAATGATAGCTATATCATAATGAAAAAGGATTATTTTGCGTTATAAATCATAAAGTGTTTGAAAAGTGTTCACATTTTTAGTTCACAATTATGACAAATATAACCTTCTTTGTTGGAGCATTATGGGACAAAGCGGGGAGTTATTAAAATAGGTGAATCCATGTTATCATAGAGGTATTGGCTGAAAATGCTGTTAAAGGCTTTTTTTTAGGACAGGTTGGAAGCGCTATATATGAATAGCCTTTCCTGCCACAAATAAATAAAAAGGGTGTTTTTTAAATGGTAAAATGTATTGCTATTGATATGGATGGTACGCTGCTGACTTCTGCTCAGGAAATTACAGCAGAAAACCGTGAGGCGATAAAACTTGCTCAAGAGAGCGGGGTTGAAGTAGTGATTGCAACAGGCCGTGCTTATGAAGAGGCAGGGGACTTGTTGAAGGATGCTGGCATCATTACACCGATGATTTGTGCAAATGGGGCAGAAATCCGCACTAGCGCTCATGAAGTAATCCAAACAAATCCATTAAGCAAGGACCTTGCAAAGGAAGTTGCTGAAATTTTGCATAGTCATCAAGTTTATTATGAAGTGTATACGAATAAAGGAACATATACATTAGATAAGACAATGGCCAGATCATTGATTATGGATATTTTTACTGTGAATGGTCATGTAAAGGATATGGATATGGATGAAATTAAGAAGGCTGCTGAGGAGCGTCTGCAGGAGGTTAATCAGCTTGACAGCTATGCTGTTTTGTTTGAGGATGAGTCCCAAGTTATTTATAAGCTGCTGGCATTCCACTTCGAACCAGTCACATTAAATGAGGTAAGAGAGAAGCTGAAGGGAAATTCGAAGCTTGCAGTCAGTGCATCAGGCAAGGAAAATATTGAAATAACAGCTGTTGAAGCCCAAAAGGGTATCGCGTTAGAGGAATTTGTTGACGCAAGAGGCATCTCCTTACAAGACACGATGGCAATTGGCGACAATTATAATGACCTTTCTATGATGCTAAAGGTTGGAAGAGCAGTCGCAATGGGAAATGCCGATGAAGAAATCCAAAGACAGTGTCACTTTGTCACAGCAACGAATGAGGAAAGTGGCGTTGGTAAGGCAATTAAGCTTGCACTTGAGGTTTAAGCTCACAAATACATATAAAGAAAAACCCTTTTTAGCCTGCAGGCAAAAAGGGTTTTTCTATTGTTTCTAGCTTTTAGGCGCAAGACCAGCCAAGATGAACTGAATCGTTCGTTCAATTTCTGCCTCATCATCCCAGTGAATGTCAGGAAGAATGAGGTGCCTGGCAATAAAGTATCCAAAGATAGAGGTAATTGCTAAACGTACTGCCGACATGCTGGGAATGTCTAGTACATCTCCTTTTTCCTTATAAAAATCCATTATTTCATTTAAGCGCTTGAACACCTTTGAGGCTATTTGATCAATGAATATCTCCCTCAAATCTTGATGGAAAGGGATTTCTTGTATAAGAATCTTAAATAGAGCATCGTTTTTCTGAAGAAATTCCATGCGGTTTTTAACGACCGCTCGAAGAAATTCCTCAAAGCTGTGATGCTCGGCATCGAGTACCTTGTTAAAATCCTTGAGAACAATTGGGGCAATCAGCTTTGACACCATTGGAGAAAGAAGCTTTAGCAGCAAGTCTTTTTTCGTCTTGTAATGGCGGAAAATGGTTCCTTCGGCAACACCAGCCTTCTTGGCAATTTCACTCGTGGAGGTCGCTGCAAACCCCTTCTCGGAAAATGCTTCAATGGCAGCGGCAATTATCTTTTTCTGTTTTTCAGTCACATTATCTTCATCCTTTAAGATGAAATCTAATATGTTTTCTTGGTCACTCATGAGACGCTCCTTTAACTTCAGGATCTTTCCTCTATTGTACAACGAAGTATAGAGAAAACCTATCCGGAAATGCCAACACCCAATTTGTTATATTTTGCGATACCTCTTTAATGCTGCTATATTAATAACAATAAACAGCAGGGAAAAACAAAGCAGTATAATGAGTGGTTCTGCGATACTTCCTAGTCCTTTTCCTCTAATCATAACGTCCTTCAGTGCATCACCAGCGTAGTACAATGGAGTGATATTAGAAATCCAGCTGATGTAGCGCGATATCGTTTCTAATGGAAATAGTCCAGAAAAGAACACCTGTGGTACGACAATAATCGGAATAAACTGGATCATCTGCAGTTCATTTTTAGCGAATGTAGATAACAGAATACCAAGTGTCAATGCTGTTAAAGACAGAATTAACGTTGTCAAAAGCACTAAGAGGATGGATCCTTCATTCATCATCCCAAGTATATAAACTGCATAGAAAACAATGATGGCAGACTGAATCATTGTAAATAACCCAAACCCTATTACATAGGACAGAACAAACTCCCATCTCCTGACAGGACTAGACAGAAGCCTTTCCAATGTACCAGATGTTCTTTCTCTTAAAAAGGAGACCCCTGCAACAAGGAACACAAAGAAAAAAGCAAAAAAACCAAGAAGGATAGGGCCGAAGGAGTCGAATTGACTCATGTCTGTTTCCCCATATAAGGCATCTACCTTAATATCTGGACTAGCTGCACCTGTTGATGGAAAGGCTGTTCGAATCTTTTCTACTACCGATTTGCTAATGCTTGGATCGCTGCCTTCCACCATGATGTGTATCGTACTACCGACTTGTAGATAACCGTCAATTTTACCTGCGGCTAAGTCTTTTTGTGCTGCTGCTTCTGTTTTATAAATGCTTGTTGCATTATCAGGAAGTGCTTCCTCTAGCTTGCTTGGGGCATTAATAAGACCTATTTCAGGTTCGTAGCTGTCACTGTTAAAAACGAGATGAACCATTGTCAAAATAAAGATTGGTGCAAGAATCATCATTGCGACGGTTCGTTTATCACGGTAAAACTGCTGTAAAATCCGTATAACTAACGCTCTAATTCTCATCCTCGACCCCTCCATAAAATAAGAATGCTTCCTCCATTGTTTGCGTATTACTGCGCCTTATCAATTGCTTTGGGGAATCTATTGCAATGATTTTGCCATTGCGAATCATTGCAAGCCTGTCGCATTTTTCCGCTTCATCCATAACATGTGTTGTGACGATAATGGAGGTTCCTGACTCTTTAAGCTGACGGAATGTTTCCCAAATACTTTTGCGAAGAACAGGGTCAATACCGACAGTAGGTTCATCTAAAATAAGCAGCTTAGGTTTATTTAAAAGGGCAATACAAATAGATAATCTTCTTTTCATGCCACCTGAATATTGTGCTACTGGTTTATGAAGCTGGTCAGAAAGATTTACAAGCTGTGCGGTCTCTTCAATCCTATCCTTTTGTTGCAACTTGCTTAGACCATACAAACGGGCAAAAAACTGGAGGTTTTCTAATGCGGTTAAATCATGATAAAGGGCATCAGCTTGAGCCATATAGCCAATTTGCTCGATGATTTCTAAATTAGGCATTGTTGTTCCAAGTACAGATACATTGCCACTATCAGGAGATTCGAGCCCAATGATTGCTTTTACAAGTGTTGTTTTACCAGCTCCAGATGGACCAAGCAATCCTAATATTTCGCCTTGCTGGACCTCCATATCAATATTTTCTAATACAGGACGTTTGCCAAAGGCCTTGGAGAGATGATTTACAAATAAAACCGGATTAACATCCATATTAACTCCTCCTGTTAATAAAAGTGAGTAATTACTCACTTTTATCATAAAGTTAATCCCTTTGATTGTAAAGTGAGTAATCACTCATTTTTTAAAAAGTTAAAATAGGCTTAATCCAACCTTTTCTTTTTTAAAAATATGCATGATAAGAAAATAGAGTCTTTTATAAAAATCGGTTATACTTATAAAAAGCATTTAAGAAGAGATTAATAGATAGAAAATATATTAGAGGTGGAAAAAATGGCAGACTTTCGTGCAAGTGTCATTATAACAGAACCCGTAGATGTTGTTTTTGCCTACTTTGCCAATATGAGCTATGCGCCAGAGTACATGAGCAATGTCGAGGAAACAGAAAAGCTCACAGATGGACCTGTCGGGGTTGGAACTAAATATAGGGAATTAAGAAAAGTGCGTGGAAAAAACGCAACAGCTGAAATAGAATATCTTGCTTATGAAAAAAACGTTGCAATTAAGCGAAGAAGCAACTCAAACGGGCTTCTTGTTGACTATGATTATCGCTTTGCTGAGATTCAAGAAGGTACTCAGGTTGAGTTTGAAGGAAAGGTACATGTGAAGGGCTTAATGATGAGACTCACAAAAAGGGTGCTTGTCAATATCATTAAGACAGAGGATGGCGACCATGTCCAAAGAGCGAAGGAACTACTTGAAAGTGAAGAATCCAGTTTGGAGATTAATAGAGAATATTAAAAAAAAGGATGCGGATGCATCCTTTTTTATTTGAACTTGTAAGTCCAAAGTCTTTCTGTATACAGTCGTTCAAGTATTGCTGGATCTTGGTTTTTTAAACCTTCTTGCAACGATAAAGCATAGAGCTGTGTTTGTGAACGATGTGCCGCAATTGTAGCAATTTTCTTTTCTGCGAAGTTTTGGACATCAATGTGAACATCTGGCTCACCTAAGTCCTCTATGCAATTACGGGAAAAGGCAAGACAAAGCAGCTTTGGTCTTTGCGCTGGGTCCATTTTCTCTAACGTTCTAACTACAGCCTCTGCTGTTGCATCGTGATCTGGATGAACAGAGTATCCAGGATAGAAAGAAATAATCAAGGATGGGTTCAATTCTTCAATCAAACCTGTGAATTCATTGACAAGGACGGATTCATCTAAGAATTCGATTGTCTTATCTCTATAGCCCAACATTCTTAAGTCTTCAAGGCCAAGCACTCTAGCTGCCTCCATAAGTTCCTCTCTGCGAACATCTGGCAACGTTTCTCTTGTTGCAAATGGAGGACTTCCAAGATTCCTGCCCATTTGTCCCAGTGTCAGACAAGCATATGTGACAGGCGTTCCGTCATGTATATACTTTGCAATAGTTCCAGAAACACTAAAAGCTTCATCATCTGGATGGGGAAAGATGACTAAAACATGTCTTTCTTTTTCCAATATTATTTCCTCCTGTCTTATTAATAATTAATCAAACGGTTTATCACTAATTTGCAAAGCTACAGCAAGCTTTCCTGTAAAATCAAGACCAGCCAAAAGCAGGCGTCCTTTATCATCCACCTCATAATGGTTGATTCCCTCTGCATAAATCCAACCAATCTCAGTTTTAAGTCCTACTCGATATGGTCCTTCACCAGTGATTTTTCCATATTCATAAACAAGCTTTGCATTGCGGATGTAGGCACCTGAATTAAAGAAGTTTTCATCATTATGATTTGCATAAGCACCATTTGTTGTTTCTAAATGAATATAAACTTCCTTGTTTGCCTTATCATTAATTTGCTCTTGAACCTTATCAGCTTGAACAAACTCCATGCTATCCCTCCTTAGGTTTTACTTAAACAGTAGCACCGTTTCTTTCATTGCGGTAAGCACCATGCATTGTTGGACCGACATATTCATTCAGCTTAAAGCCATTGCTGATTGCAGCAGTAATGAAATCCTTAGCTACTTGCACAGCTTCTTCCACTGATTTGCCCTTTGCAAGCTCTGCTGTTATAGCAGCAGAATTAGTGCAGCCAGCACCATGCGTATATGTTGTATCGACAAGTTCGCTTTCTAGAATGGTGAAATCTTTTCCATCATAAAGAACATCTACAGCTTTTGCATGATTTAATTTACTGCCGCCTTTAATCAACACATATTTTGGTCCTAAAGCATGGATTTTAACTGCAGCTTCCTTCATATCATCGACAGTTTTAATCGGATGATCTGTTTTAGCCAATTGCCAAGCTTCGAACAGGTTAGGTGTTACAACAGTAGCTCTTGGAACTAATAGTTCTCTTAAAGCGTCAGCAGTTTCCGGGTGAAGTACTTCGTCTTCTCCTTTACAAACCATAACAGGGTCAATGACAACATGTTTTACTTTATTCTCATCAATCATTTTTGCCGCTTCTTCAATGATTTCCACAGAACCAAGCATGCCTGTTTTCATTGCATCAATTCCAACAGAAAGAACAGTTTCCAATTGAGATTTTACTGTATCAATATTTTGTGGGAAAACATTATGATGCCAATGGTTTTTCGGGTCCATCGTAACAATTGTTGTCAAAGCAGTCATTCCATAAACTCCTAGTTCTTGGAATGTCTTTAAATCAGCTTGAATACCTGCGCCTCCACTCGTATCAGATCCAGCTAAAGTTAATACTTTTTTCATGTTTATAAGCCCTCCTATGTAATCTCATTAATGAATTATTAATGATCGATGGAATTCATGGTAATTCGTAATAGACTAATGATACTACTATTTACTTTTTTTTTCATTAAGTTCGCATTAATAGACATATCCTTTAAGATGCCACTGATTGTGAAAGTGTATGCGAGTATATTTGGAAAAAGGAAAAAATAATCAAAAAACTGTCATAAAGCCGTCACTTCTGCGCGGTTAAAAAGGTTGAAATAAGTAAAAAAGTTCGGTTTAATTAAAAATAAAACGTTAATAGTGAATTTACAGTAGAAATGATAAAAGGGAATTTTCTTCTTAGGATGGATGTTTTTTATAAGGTTTGAAGTGAAGAAATGTCAGAATATAGCCATTTTTACCTGATAGTTTAAAAGAATATAAGTAAAGGAGCCGGCTATGAACTATCGAATTGTCCATACACCTATAGTTATCCAAGATGTGATTGATCTTGTCACAAGCAGAAATGCAGGGGCCATCACCACCTTTATAGGAACAGTAAGGGAAATAACAGGGAATAAAAAAACAGTATGGCTTTCCTATGAAGCGTATGAGCCAATGGCTATAAAAAAGCTTGAGGAAATTGGTCTTGAAATAAAAGAGAAATGGCAGGAGGCAAAGGTAGCCATATTTCATCGGGTCGGTGAGCTGGAAATAACAGATATAGCAGTTGTCATCGCAGTTTCGACACCGCACAGAAATGATGCATATGAGGCAAACCGCTATGCGATTGAGAGAATTAAGGAAATAGTGCCAATCTGGAAAAAGGAACACTGGGAAGATGGAGAAGAATGGATAGGTGATCAAAAGCAGACAAAGGCCTATCCGAGCGGCAAGCCGGAAGGAGTCGATGTAAATGAATAAACTGCTTTTTTTTGCAGGCTTGAAGGAGATTATTAACGCTGATTATTTAGAGATGGACTTGACAGGAAAAACGGTAAGAGAAGCAAAGGCTGAGCTTTTGGCGACTTACAGTGATCTGCCGTTAAATTCAGTTATGACAGCAATTAACGAAGAATTTGCTCTAGATGATGACATTATTGAAAAAAATGACATTATTGCATTTATACCGCCTGTAAGCGGTGGGTGAGAGGGGCAGGAAAATGGAAGCTAATCGCTATTCGAGACAAACGCTGTTTCCTCAAATAGGAGCTTTAGGGCAAGCGAAAATTCAAAAGAAGCATGTTCTTATTATTGGGGCCGGCGCACTTGGGTCAGGATCTGCAGAAATGCTTGTCAGAGCTGGTGTCGGCAAGCTGACAATAATAGATAGGGATTATGTGGAGCTAAGCAATTTGCAGCGGCAGCAGCTATATACAGAAGAGGATGCAAATGAAAAGGTACCAAAAGCAATTGCGGCTGAAAAAAGGCTGAAAGCTATCAATACCGAGGCGGTTATTACCCCGATAGTGGCAGAGGCAACAAAGGAATTAGTAGAAGAATATTTGGAAGCTGCAGATCTTTTAATAGATGCTACTGATAATTTTGAGACGAGAATGCTTTTGAACGATTTGGCGTTATTTCATCAAACCCCTTGGATATATGGTGCTTGTGTGGGAAGCTCCGGCATGTGCTTCACCATTATTCCAGAAGAGACCCCATGTCTCCATTGCCTGCTTCACACCCTTCCTGTGCAAGGGATGACCTGTGATACTGTTGGAATTATTGCCCCTGCTGTTCAGATGGTTGTGTCACACCAGGTTACAGAGGCGCTCAAAATTTTAGTGGAAGACAGACAGGCCTTAAGAGGGAGTTTATTTCATTTTGACCTTTGGACAAATGAATATTCAAACATGAAGGTTTCTCGCGCCAAAAACCCATCCTGCCAAACATGCGGAACGAACCGCATCTATCCGTTTCTGAGGGGTGAAAATCGAACGAAAACAGCTGTTTTATGTGGGCGAGATACAGTCCAAATAAGACCCCCAAAACAAAAGAAGCTCTCATTAAATAAGCTGGCAGCTAGTTTAAAACAGAACGGTTATCATGTAAAAGCCAATCCGTTTTTGCTGTCTGTTGAAATGGATGGAAACAGGATTGTTCTGTTTGAGGATGGCAGAGCACTCGTACATAATACAAAAGACACGGTGTTTGCAAGGTCCTTATACGATAAACTGCTTGGTTAAACATAAAAAGGTCAGCCCATATTATGGGCTGACCTTTGCTATTATTGCTGGTGGCCAACGATAACTAGTTTGCCTGTGTCCAGCACTTCCTCATATTTTTCTGCTTCCATTTCAGTCAATCCAACAGATTGCATTTTAGAGCGAAGCTCGTCTCCTCTTTTTCGGAAGACATTTCCGATTGTGTCCATTAAGCCTTGCTCCTTCATGCTGACATCGCCAGTATCTGTGGCAGCTGTCAAATCCTCTGAACGATCTTTGTCATGGGCGAAAATATAAATATTTTCCTTTGTATATCCTTGGTTTTCCAATTGGTTAATTACGTTAGTTGCTTGTACACCATTCTCCACTACTTCTACTTTATACATATCTAATTCCTCCTTAGAGTTTGTATAGAGCATCTGTCGCTCTGTCTAGTTATTATTTATCCACTTTTGTCAATAGTAAAACCTATTTTTTTCGAAAACTAGTAAATTGGTAAAATGATACAAGCACCAAAAACGCCACTTTCGACAAATTTCCCTATATAATGGATACTATAAAATACGTATAAAAAGGGGAGAAGGAATGAAAAGAAAAGATTGGAAACAAGCAAATCGTGAACAAGCAGCAGCTGTTATGGAAGCAGAAAGACGCTCTTATTTTCCGAGAATTGGATTTTTTAATAAAACAAAACGACAAATCAAACGGTCATTTTTTTTAATAGTTATCCTGTTTCTCCTAGCAGCAGCTGTCATTGTTTGGTGGAAAACGACGTTGGTAAATGAGCCAGCAATAAAGCAAGGAAGCTTTGTTGAGCAGATGAAGGATTTATCCTCATTAGCGACATCCCAAGCGTTCGTTAAGGTTATTTTGGAGAAGGAGGACAATGAGATATTTGGAAAAGAAATCAGTGCAAACCTGCCTGGAACGCAACGGAAAATCCTTCTCGTTGTTCCTGGATCTGTAACTGCAGGTGTCGATTTAGATGGACTTGAATCTGACCGTATAACGGTTGATGAGAATAATAAAGAGATTAGCCTGAAGCTTCCGCATGCTGAATTTTTGCAAGAGCCTTCTATAGACTTTGATCAAGTAGAAACGTATTCTATTTCGGGACTTTTTAGAGGAGATGTTGATTGGGAGGAAGGTTATCAGCTTGCAGCAGAGGCTAAAGAGGAAATAAAGAAAGAGGCAGAGTCCCAAGGGGTTTTAGCAAAGGCTGAGGCAAATGCGGAAAAGTCACTAAAGGAATTTTATAGCCAACTAGGATATAGTGTTAAAGTAGAATATACAGAAGACTAAAGGAATGGTTAACCATGTTGGATTTTATTAATAATGACTGGCAGTTATTGTTAGAGCGCGAACGAAAAAAAGAGTATTTTACTAGACTAGAAGACTTTTTGTTAGAGGAGTACAGCAAGCATACGATTTATCCTGCAAAGGAGGATATTTATAACAGCTTAAAATATACTCCGTATAATGAAGTGAAGGTTGTATTTTTAGGGCAGGATCCTTATCATGGTCCTCACCAGGCGCACGGGTTGAGCTTTTCAGTTAAACCAGGTGTTAAGAAGCCGCCTTCCCTAGTTAATATTTTTAAAGAGCTGCAAGCCGATATCGGCTGTTCCATTCCGGAAAATGGCTATTTAAAGGATTGGGCAATACAGGGCATCCTTATGCTCAACACAGTTCTTACAGTAAGAGACGGTAAGGCTAATTCCCACCGCGGAAAGGGCTGGGAAGTATTCACAAATGAGATAATCAAAGAGTTAAATGAAAGACAGGAACCAGTAGTATTTGTTTTATGGGGAAAACCGGCACAAGAGAAAATGAAGCTTATTGATACAAACAGACACCGGATTATTACTTCAAGTCATCCGAGTCCATTATCAGCTTACAGGGGCTTCTTTGGAAGCAAGCCTTTCTCTCAAATTAACGCCATATTAGCAGATTTGGGTACAAAACCGATAAATTGGTGTGCAGATGATTGTTTTGATAAGGAATAATATAATAAAATAAGAGGTGGACTATAGACTAGTCCGCCCTTTTTGATGGGGAGAGTAAGATGACTGAGCAAAAGAGGATTGATTGCTTTAAATGCAAGCATTTTTATGTAACATGGGATTCTCGATTCCCAAAAGGGTGCAAAGCCTTTGAATTTAAAGGCAGGGCGCTTCCATCCGTTGAAGTGAAGAGGGCATCAGGACAAGACTGTCTCCGCTTCACGAACAAATAAACGCGGCAGCAAAAGAAGGAAGGATTATAACATGAACATTTCTGTCCAAAAACTATTGGCAAAAATAGAAGACCAGCTCAAGGAAGCAAAAGCAAGCGGAAGTGAGGCAACTATTCGGGAGCGGGTATATGCTATTAAATCATTATGCGAGCTTGTTTTGGAGCAGGAGGGTGGCAACAGTTCAAACGTAACTTACAGCCAGCCGGTACAGCAGCCAGTATTAATTCAGCCTTCCCCTGTTCCAATGCAGCAGATGCAGCCAGTTCAGCAAATGCAACAAATGCAGACGCCAAAATTGAATACAGACGAAGGGAATGGCGATTCTTTATTTGATTTCTAGGAAATGAGGAGAATGTATGAAAATTTTTATCATTATTGGTGCAATTAGTGCGTTATTATCTGTCGCAATAGGTGCTTTCGGGTCACATGGCCTTGAAGGAAAGATTCCCGAAAAGTATTTGGAGATTTGGAAGACAGGTGTACAATATCAAATGTTTCATAGTATGGGTCTGATTATTGTCGGCATCCTTATGAGTAAGTTCCCTGAAAACAGCCTTTTGCCTTGGGCAGGCTGGCTGATGCTTGCTGGAATTGTCTTTTTTGCAGGAAGCCTTTATGTATTGGCTATCACACAAGTAGGAATTTTGGGAGCAATCACACCAATTGGAGGCGTGGCATTTATTGTTGCTTGGCTTCTTATCGTAATTGCCGCTGTGAAGTATTTGTAATCAGCATGAAGATGTTTAAAAGCCGCCCTACTTGGGCGGCTTTTAGTTTTGATCTTTATCTAGGCGCATTAAAAGTTAAGTTTGGTGCACCTGCAGCATAAGGATATTCGTATTCAATTTCTTCATCAAATGTTACATAATCGAGGTAAATCATTGGAATAAGGTAGCGCTGACCTGTTTGTGGGTCACTTAAGATAAGATGGTCACGTCCAGCTGCTTCAATAAGCCCTTTGAAAATTTTTGCATTCCATTCGCGGTTGTTCTCAAACGTTGTGTAGACAGTGGCAAGCTTTCCTTTGTTTAATCGCAAAATGTTTTCTATATAAGAAGCTTCTAAAGGTAATTGGCCTGGCAGGGAAGGTGCTGTTGGCTGAGTATTGCCTTGAGGCTGTATGTACGGTGCCTGTGTGCCATAGCCAGGCTGTGGTGCCGTACCAAAAAACTGTCCTGGAGCTGCTCCTTGACTGCCAGGCAATGCTTGACCCTGCTGTCCTGTTCCATAGCCTTGTGGGAAACCATAACCTTGGTTTCGCCCGTCTTGATAAGGGTAATAATTAGACTGACTCATTTTCATCCCTCCATCTTTTAAAAAAACAACATTTCTTATTTCAACCTCATGAACATTCATAATTTAAAAAGCTGGGCTGCTTGCTCACTATTCCATCCTATGAGAGAGTGATGGAAGATATTCCTCGGCGGATAAAGAAAATTAAGAAGAAAAAACCCCACTTGTCTTTAAAAGATAAGTAGGGTTTATAAAACATAAGTCTCAGATTATACTTCCAAGAATGCTGGTATATCTGTAAGGATATTGCCGACAAAGAACGAACCGAATTCGCCATAGCGAGCACTCACTTCATCGAAACGCATTTCGTAAACAAGCTTTTTGAATTGGAGAACATCATCAGCGAATAAAGTAACTCCCCACTCATAATCGTCAAAGCCGACAGATCCAGTAATGATTTGCTTCACTTTGCCTGCATATTGGCGGCCAATCATACCATGACTTCTCATCAGGCTCTTACGATCATCCATCGGAAGCATGTACCAGTTGTCGTCTCCTTGACGGCGTTTATCCATTGGGTAGAAGCAGACATATTTAGATTCTGGAAGAATCGGATATAGTCTAGCCTTTACATGAGGATTCTCATATGGGTCCTCATCTGAATCAGATGGAAGATAATTGCTCAATTCTACTACAGAAACATAGGAATGAGCTGGGATAGTGAATTCAGCCAGCTTCGTTTTATTGAATTCTGTTTCGATTTGCTGTAATTCTTCCATTGTTGGGCGTAAAATCATCATCATGAAATCTGCCTTTTGTCCAACAATATTATAAATAGCGTGGCTACCTTGTTTATCAGTTTGAACAGTAGTCCATTTCTCTAATAAGCCTAGAAATTCATTAATGGCTGCTTGTCTTTCTTCAGCAGGCACCATTTTCCATGTTGTCCAATCCATTGTACGGAAATCATGAAGGCAATACCAGCCATCAAGTGTTTTTGCTGCTTCGCTCATTGCTACCACTCCTTGATAATAATTCTCATATAAATTTACTATATCATAGTTTCTCCATATTAGTTGTGAATAAAACTTGAACATTTCTTCTTTCGGTAGCTTAAAGTAAAATCTTGCATGAAATGAGAGCAGGAGGGGAAAATATATCAGGGTGTTATGCTACAGAATTAAAGCTTTTTGACCCTATTAGAACACAAAATAGCGTCTATTTTAGCAAATGGCATTGTTTTTTAAAATATTGGTATAATTCCTTGAATTTTTAGCGAGGAAGAGTATCCTATAGTATGTATACATAAAGGAGGAATTCAATAATGAGCGACCTATTTACTGGCCTTAAGGAAAAAGTGAAGGGCCAAAATCTTAAAATTGTCTTTCCAGAAGGATTGGACGAAAGAATTTTAAAAGCTGCTGGCCGTTTGGCAGAAGAGAATATATTAACACCAATTTTAATCGGTGATATACAAGAAGTGCAAACAAAAGCTGAAAACTTAGGTGTTTCTTTACAAAACGCAGAAATCTATGATCCGAAAAGCTATGCACAATTCGATGCATTAGTAGCTTCCTTTGTAGAAAGAAGAAAAGGAAAAGCAACAGAAGAGGATGCGCGTAAAGCACTTCTTGATGAAAATTACTTCGGAACAATGCTTGTTTATGCTAACCAAGCAGATGGTTTAGTTAGTGGTGCGATTCATTCAACTGCTGACACTGTACGTCCTGCATTACAAATCATTAAAACAAAAGAAGGCGTCAAGAAAACTTCTGGCGTATTCATCATGGTTCGTGAAGACGAGAAATATGTATTTGCAGACTGTGCAATCAATATTAATCCTGATAGTTCAGACCTTGCAGAAATTGCAGTTGAAAGTGCAAAAACTGCAAGAATGTTCGATATCGACCCTCGTGTTGCAATGTTGAGCTTCTCTACTAAAGGTTCTGCAAAATCTCCAGAAACAGAAAAAGTAGAAGGTGCACTTGCTGAAGCGAAGCTAAAGGATCCTTTACTTGTAATCGACGGAGAATTCCAATTTGATGCTGCTTTCGTTCCGTCTGTTGCGAAACAAAAAGCTCCTGATTCTCCTATCCAAGGTGATGCAAATGTATTTGTATTCCCAAGCTTGGAAGCAGGTAATATCGGTTATAAAATTGCCCAAAGATTAGGTAATTTCGAGGCAGTTGGACCAATCCTTCAAGGATTAAACCGCCCTGTAAACGACCTTTCTCGCGGATGTAATGAAGAAGATGTGTACAAGCTTGCATTGATTACTGCAGGACAAAGCATCAGCCATTAATTTTAAACAAAACTATTCATCTTCAGTTAATTTATGTCTGTAGGTGAATAGTTTTTTCTTGTATAATAAAGTGATGTAAATGCAAAGCTTGTATTACTAGCATTATTTTTTCCTTATGAAGGAGCTTTACAATGATGGAAAACAACAGTTTGTTAATGCAGAAGAAATGGAGAATTATTGACCAGTCCAGCACCGGCTTGCATGTTTCTCCACTGCACTCTTTTGGTATGGATGATACATTATGTGCCTCAGTCGGCAGTGGTATGACTCCAGCAACAGCGAGGACATGGGTGCATGGTAAGTCGATTATATTAGGAATCCAGGATACGAGACTGCCTCATTTAAAGGATGCTTTGTCCTACCTAGAAAAGGAAGGCTATCATTATATCGTCAGAAACTCTGGAGGCCTTGCAGTTGTTCTTGATGAAGGAGTACTCAATATTTCTCTTATCCTTCCAGAACAGGAAAAGAGCATCGACATTAACAGTGGCTATGATACTATGTGGGAATTGATCAAGTATATGTTCGCTGATTTTCATAAAAACATTGAAGCAAAGGAAATTGTAGGCTCCTATTGTCCTGGTAGCTATGATTTAAGTATAGATGGGAAGAAATTCGCAGGGATTTCGCAAAGAAGGCTAAGAAGTGGGGTTGCTGTTCAAATCTATCTTTGTGTTTCTGGAAGTGGACAAAAACGGGCAGAAATCATCAAGAGGTTCTATGAGATTGGTAAGCAAGGTGAAGAAACAAAGTTTGTTTATCCTGATTTAAAGCCTGAGGTGATGGCTTCTCTATCTGAATTATTTGGGATGGAGCTTACAGTAGATCAAGTGCTGACAAGGCTTCTTTATTCCTTAAAAGACCATGCAGAATTTCTTTTTGCAGATCAGCTTCAAGGAGAAGAGCTACCTTCGTTTGATGCTTATTATGAGCGTGTCGTAGAACGCAATGAAAAATTTCTTGCTCCTTTTAGAGATTGAAAAAGAGGATTATAGATGGATAGTGCGTCCCTTTGGTTCGGGGCGTTTTTATCGATCTATAATCCTCTTTTATGTTTAACGAGAATGGTTGCCAAACCAGACTTTAAGGCATATTTAGAATGAAACTATTCAGCAAGCTTTTCTAGGTTTCCGTTCCGGTCCATCTTGAACTTCGTTGCAGGGCGTTCATCTTCTTCCAAAACGACCAGCTTTCTTGCTCTGTTCATGATTTTAAGCAATGTTTCATAATCTTCCTGAATTGTTTCTGAATTGCTCTCCAGCTTATCCAATTTCCCTTCCAATTCCTGATTGCGGCCTTTCAGCATCGCCATTTCTCTTTTTAATCTTTCATTCTCGCTTTTTAGAACATCTACTTGAAGCTGAGAATGACGGAAATTTTGTAAGTAAGAAAGCACTGTGTCAAAATCAAGACTGTTAGTGTTTGCAGGAACACTTTTGTAAATAGGTGTTTGTGTTTCCTGCGGAGCAGCAAGCAGCATTTGTTCTGGAACGGTTGCTTCGAAGCTTGGAGCAGCCTCTGTTTCTTGCATATCTATATCTTGCATTTCAAATGAAGCAAATTCCATGCTAGTGGACACTGTTAAAGCCTCTAAGTCATCAACAGTAGGCACAGGTGGTGAATATAAAAGCTTCTTCTTCCCGCCCTGATCCTTGCCGAGAATTCTTTGGCGCTGTTTACGCTGCTTTTTTGCTAATTGCAGTGCTTTTTCATATTGATGGCGAACTACTGCGTTCCAGCGGAATCCGCAAGCTGCCGATGTGCGATTAAGCTTGTCCCCAACTTCTTCAAAAGCATTTAATTGTGTGCTTCCTTCTCTGACGTGGCGCAAAACTGTTTCTGCTAGCAATAAATCGTTTTCTTCTGACCAAGCATCTTGGCGTATTTTCATATCACTCAACTCCCGATTTCTTTCGATAAATAAGTATTTCTAGTTACATCATTGCCACCAAGACGCTTATTTATACAAACGAAATACAAGGATAGTAGATTTTTTTATAGAGCGAAAGAAAAGTCATTAGAATGCTTTAGTTGCCTTTCTCTAGTGAACTTTCATTCTGGATAAAAAACGCAGTCACAAGTGCTAAAATACTTGTAATAAATCCATAAAGGAAAAGGTGGTGGATGCCTGTCATGAAGACTGCCTGACTAGTAAGCAGCGCCCCCATTATCGTTACACCGATGGAAGTTCCCATATTTCGGCAGAACATGAAGAAGGATGTAGAAATACCTTTTTCATGAGGTCCAACTAAAGCTTGTGAGCCAATGACACCGACTGTTGACAGCAGACCAAATGATAGTCCTTGAATAAGCATGATGCTGAATGTGTACACAAATCCATGCGTATCATTCAGCAGTACAAGCATCAACCCTGATAACACAAGCAGTGCATTGCCGATGATTAGTAGAATACGATAGCCGTATTTTAGTATCCATTTTCCTGCAGGCACAGATACAAGCATCCAGCCAATAGCTACACCTAATAAGGCAATTCCACTCATAAAGGGAGAAAGGCCAGCTTCGTCCTGAAGGAAAAGGGGAATATAGCTTGAAGTGCCAAACAGTGCCAATGTCCCAATAAAACCGTTAATATAGATCCATGTAATTGTCTTCTTCTTAAAGATAGATAGCGGGACAATCGGAGATTTTTGCTTTCTTTCAAACAAGTAAAAAGCAATTAATAACACTACTCCAACAAGCCCGTAGTAGACCTGTCCATCTTCTACTAATGTTATTAACAGAAGGGAAGTGATTGCCGCCCCAAACAAGATTGCGCCAATATAATCGACACTCGCCTTTTTCGGCTCATAGTCCTCTTTATAAGGCAGCAATGTCAAAAAAGCCACTATGCAAACTGGCAGGTTAACGAAGAATATCCATCTCCATGTCAAAAATTCTACAAATAGAGATCCAAGCAGTGGTGCAAGTATTGCAGATAACCCCCACATTGCTGTAAATAACGCTTGAATCTTACCTCTTTTTTCAATTGGAAACAAATCGCCAGCGATGATAGCAGGAAATGGCATCATAAAGCCTGCACCCATACCTTGAAGTGCTCTGAACAATATAAGCTGGACCATATCATCAGCAATCCCGCATAATAATGAGCCTACTAAAAATAAAAGTATGCCGAACCCAAATACCCTTTTTCTACCAAATATATCCGAAAGCCTACCTGCGATAGGAGAGAGGATGGTGCTAGTAATCATATAGGAGGCAAACGACCATGCGTATAAGTCGAATCTCCCCAGTTCTTTAGCAATGATTGGCATTGTCGTATTCATTATCGTTGTATCTATAGAAGCAACGAGCATGGCGAGGACAATGCTGACCATGACTAATGTTCTGCTTTTTGTCATATTTATACCTCCTTAAATTCCAGATGAATTATACCGTAATTTACCGTGGAAACATAGGTGTTTGCTCAATATTAAAAAAACGCAGGGAAAGGGCGCCATAGAGAGCTTTTTCTCTTCTTTGACTACATAGCTAGGGAGAGTTGAAACAAACCAAAGAGCTGCTTTTTTCGAGCGGTTTTGACAATAGTTTGCATCTTGCATTGATGTAGAAGAAGGGGTAAAATACCATATAGCAATATAACGAACTTATGAATATCTTAACTAGCAAAGAGATGTTTGAAATAGAAAGGGTTGTCAAGATGGCAAACGAATTTAGAGTTTGCGACGATTGTCAGGCAGTGAACTTGAAAACGCTAATACCGCGTCTGAAAGAAATTGATCCAGATGCAAAGATAGATATTGGCTGCCAATCCTATTGTGGACCAGGTCGCAAAAAAACATTTGCTTTTGTCAATAATCGTCCGCTTGCAGCATTAACGGAAGAGGAATTGATGGGTAAAGTAAATACTAAGCTAAAGAAATAATTCTATAATGGCTTAACAGAAAGAGGAGTTTCTAAAAAGTGTTAACATCAGCCCAGGGGCAAAGCCTGAACCGCAGATAAACCTTTTTAAACAGAAATCCCTCTTTTTATATTCTTCTTAAGAGATACATTTCCTAACAAAAAAGACAAACACAGAAAAGAGGGAAGACTAGAAGCATGGCATATTCTACGGAAAAATTAAATGAAGAAAAGGTTTTTAAAGATCCTGTTCATCGTTATATCCATGTCAGAGACCGCGCTATTTGGGATTTGATTGGAACAAAGGAATTCCAGCGCTTGCGGAGAATTAAGCAGCTTGGCACGACCTATTTGACCTTTCATGGAGCAGAACATAGCAGATTCAACCATTCTCTTGGTGTGTACGAGATTGTCAGAAGAATTATAGATGATGTATTTAAGGACAGAAAGGAATGGAATAACAGCCAGAGGCTTTTGTCTTTATGTGCCGCGCTTTTACATGATTTAGGCCATGGTCCTTTTTCCCATTCCTTTGAAAAGGTATTTGACCTTGATCATGAACAATTCACGCAGGATATTATTCTCGGTGATACAGAAGTCAACCAGGTTTTATCAAGAGTAGCGGAGGACTTTCCGAAAAGAGTAGCAGAGGTAATTGGTAAAACATCAAAGGAAAAGCTGGTTGTTAGCCTTATTTCCAGCCAAATTGATGCTGATCGCATGGATTACCTGCTTCGTGACGCTTACTTTACGGGAGTAAGCTACGGCAATTTTGATATGGAAAGAATTCTTCGTGTTATGCGCCCTCGTGAAGATCAGGCTGTTATTAAGCAAAGCGGGATGCACGCAGTAGAGGACTATATCATGAGTCGCTATCAAATGTACTGGCAGGTTTATTTTCACCCTGTGTCAAGAAGTGCAGAAGTGATTTTGACGAAAATTCTACATAGAGCGAAGCATTTACATGAGCAATTTTACTCCTTTATTCATCATCCGACACATTTTTACTCCATCTTTGAAGATGAAACTTCGTTAGAAGACTACTTAAAGCTTGATGAGTCTATCATTCTTTATTATTTCCAAATGTGGCAGGAAGAAGAGGATGAGATTTTAAGGGATTTATGCAGACGTTTTATGAACAGGAACTTATTTAAGTATGTGGAGTTTGATCCCGCAAAAGAATATAAGATGCTTGCTGAATTGTCTAAAGCATTTACAGAGATTGGTTTAGATCCGGAGTATTATTTGGTTGTAGACTCTTCCTCCGACCTTCCTTACGATTTTTACCGTCCAGGGGAAGAAGAAGAGCGGCTGCCAATCCATCTCTTAATGAAAAATAATGAGATCAGGGAGCTGTCAAGAGAATCTGAGATTGTTGACAGTATTTCCGGTAAAAGAAGAACAGATCATAAGCTTTATTTTCCCAAGGACATTTTAAAGGACGATCGTGAACACAAAGAAGCGAAGATGCGGATAAGGCAGTTATTAGATATTAATTAGATTTAAGGATTATTCGGAGTAGGAGATGACCAATTTTGTTAAAAGATCATGCGAAAATTATGAACGCGATTGCTGCTTCAGGTGAAATTATCGGAAGAAAAAAATTGCAGAAGATGATTTACATCGCAAAGAAGCTGGATTTCCCTTTCCATGAGAAATATCAATTTCATTTTTTTGGACCGTACTCAGAGGAATTGACATTGAGGATAGAAGAGCTGTGTAATATGGGCTTCCTTAATGAATTAAAGGAGAAAAAGGGCGGATATTATCAATATCGGTATACACTGACAGAAAATGGTCAGGAATTTCTCGAACAGAATAAGGTGGAAATGCCGGCACTGCCAAGCTGTCTTGAAGATATGAACAGTCAAAACTCTCGATTCCTGGAACTTGTATCTACAGTCCTCTTTTTTGACAGCCTGGAAAAAGAGGAAGTGCAAGAAAAGGTCTTTACGTTGAAAAGCAAGCAGAAGTACACGGTCGAAGAAGTAGAAATTGCTTACCAATATATTGATGCTTTAAAGGGCATGGCAAAACAATAAAAAACAAGGATGCATGTTGATGCATCCTTGTTTTTTCTATTCGTCACTTTTACGCACGCCTGCAACTCCATAATTGTTTGGGGACATTTCTTCAATGAAGATAACGACGTTCTCTTTCGGAGCACCAGTTGTTTCAACAACTGCTTCTGTCACCTTTTCTACGAGCTTTTTCTTCTGTTCCTCTGTTCGGCCTTCCAGCATTTTCACAGTAATATATGGCATAATTATCCCTCCAGTCTAATTCGCTATCAGTTTTTCATATTTTCAGAAAAATAGCAAGCTTGAGGAAACAATGCTCCTCTGTGCAGTATGAAAGATTTATTTTCTATTTTATATCATGTATAATTTTATGGTGTACGACTAACTAATAGAAAAAAGATAAGCCTATATAGAAAATAATATGTAATTTGAGGGGAGAATAGCATTTTGTTATTTACACAGTCTTTGGCGAGTTTGCCATACATTATCATCTCCATCATTATTGCTTTTACGGTCCATGAATTTGCCCATGCATATGTGGCATATAAGTTTGGAGATCCGACCGCCCAAAAGCAAGGGAGACTCACCTTTAATCCGATTGCCCATATTGATCCAATCGGTGCCATTTTCATCCTGATTGCCGGTTTCGGTTGGGCACGGCCAGTGCCAGTCAACCGCCACTATTTCAAACGACCAAAATTGGCAGGTGTGTTAGTTTCGTTTGCAGGGCCTTTCAGCAATCTTGTGTTAGCTTTCTTAGGTTTTGGTGGAATGGTATTGATGCAAAAATTAGGTATTCCGACAGGCACAGCTTTTGATTTATACCCATTTTTGTCCATGTTTGTATCTATTAACTTAATGCTCTTTGCCTTTAACCTGCTGCCGCTTCCTCCATTGGACGGCTATCGAATCATTGAGGATTTAGTGACATCCAGAGTGCGGGCTATGATGTCTAAATACGAAGTGTACGGCTCGATTATCTTTATCGTCTTGCTTGTAACAGGATTGTCCAGCCAGACTATTTCACCTTGGATAAGTAATATATCCGCATTTTTTTATAATATCTTTATTTCCATATTTTATTAATCGTAATAAGGAGTGTATACGTTGGAAGAGAAAAAGAAAAAACCAATCGGCTTCAATATCATTAAAAATGCTCCGACAGATGGACATAAAGGCTTCGGAATCGGCGCTTTGAGCCTGGAGAATGTTTCTCCAGTGATTATTGATGTAGAAGCTGGCGAGGCTGCTGTTGATGTCGGTGCGATGCATGCGAGAAGTGTTGTTGAAAAAGGGATTAAGTTTTTGAAAGAAAAGGAAGAGGTCCCAAATGGAAAGCCATACTGGCTTGTGTGGGTGACAATTGACCGCAAGCCGGAGGGTGCTTATTATGCAGGGGTTACAGCTTGTGAAATGACTGTTGACCGTTCGATTCGCAGAGGCTATAAGTCCCTGCCAGAGCATGTGAACAAAATGGATAAATCAATGAAACGTCATATCATGGTAGATCATATGGATGACAAATCAAAAAAATTACTTGCAGACTTTTTAATAAATCACGACGAGTCAATTTGGGACAATTCAACAGATCAGTTGAAAAACGATTTACTCGGATAAAATGAAAGAAACAGCCTTCACCGTGAAGTGAAGGCTGTTTTTTTTATTACCAATGGAAAATTCGTTTATACCAAGGTAGCTTTTCAACTTGCTTTTGTCCGTTGTTATCGGTCGGATTCGATGACTCATTTTTAGGGAGGTCATCACAGTATTGAGTCGGAACCTTATCCTTAGTGAAATACATCAGTCTTTTTGGTGAACAGTCCTCTGTCGCAAGCTTTCCGCTTTTCGGATCAATATAAGCAGCGGCAGTTCCCTTTGTTGGTTTAAAGCCAACTATTGGTTGCTCCTTGAGGCTGTTTTCCATAAATTTAACCCAAACCTTTTTGGCATAAGTTTTATCGGCTGAGATGGTAATTGGGCCACCTTCATCGTAGCCTGTCCATACAGCGGAAACGAGCTGCGGAGTATAGCCAATCATCCAGCTGTCAGATTCAGTTGTTCCCGATTTTCCAGCGTAAATTCTCGTGATATTATTCAAGATGGTACTGCCAGTCACGCTTGCATAGCCATTTAGATTTTTGTCAAACATTCCTGTCATCATGGAATTCATGATGAATGCTAAATCTTCATCCAAAACCTGCTCTTTTTCTTGTTTACTTCTATAAATCAATTGTCCGTCTGCTGTCTCAATTTTCGTAATGAACACCGGTGAAGTGTTATTGCCTCCATTTGCCAGCATGCTGTATGCGTTAGCCATATCAACAACCTTCACATTGGATGTTCCTAATGCCAAGGAAGGCACGGCCTGCATCGGTGTCGACAGCCCAAACCTTTTAGCTGTGTCTGCCAACACATCCATTCCTAGAAATAAATGTGTCTTAACTGCGTATACATTATCTGATAAAGCCAGTGCTTGGGCCATCGTGATGTTTCCATCCGCATACTTATTGTTAAAATTATGAGGAATATATGGATCACGGCCATCCTCAAAACGGAAGGTCGTTTTTTCACTGCTCATCATCGTCACAGGCGTAAATCCATGCTCTAATGCCGCATAGTAAAGAAGCGGCTTAATAGTAGAGCCAGGCTGACGGGCTGCCTGTGTCGCCCTGTTGAAGGAGCTTTCGCTGTAATCCCGACCACCAACCATCGCTTTGACATAACCGGTGCTTGGATCCATTGCAACAAATCCGACTTGGATTTTACTTGTATCACTTATTTCACTTTTGACTGTATCTTCTGCTATTTTTTGCTGCTTCGTATTTAAGGTTGTGTATACACGCAACCCGCCAAGCTGAATGGTCCGATCGTCCATATTCAGTTCTGTCTTTAAGATGTTTTTCACGGCATCCTGAAAGTAAGGTGCTGTTTCAGCACTTGAGATTGGGAATTCCCCTGTAAACTCAAGCTTTTCTGTCACTGCTGCCTGCATATCCTTTTCATTGATATAGCCGTTTTCCATTAAGGAATGAAGAATAATTCCTTGCCTCTTCTTGGCGTTTTCAGGTGATACTAGTGGAGAATAGACACTCGGCCCTTTCGGTATACCTGCGAGCATCGCCGCCTCGCCTAATGTCAGATCTGATGCTGGTTTACCAAAGTAATATTGGCTAGCGGCTTCCGCACCATAGGCACCATGACCATAATAGATGGTATTAATATAGCCCTCAAGAATTTCCTGCTTTGTATAGAACATCTCAAGCCTTATTGTATAAAAGGCTTCAGAAAGCTTCCTTTTCCATGTCTTTTCATGCTCTAAAAAAAGATTTCTAGCATACTGCTGTGTGATAGTACTAGCACCCTGAACCTTTGCCATTGCCTTTATGTCAGCAAGTATCGCCGCTGCTATTCGTTTATAATCAAAGCCATGATGGTCATAGAAGCCCTTGTCCTCTATGGAAACTGTCGCATTGATTAAATCTGGACTTATTTCCTCAATCGGAACCCAGTATCTCTTTTGCCCACTGTTGCTCTCACCGATAATCGTCCCATCGTCAGAATAGTAAATAGTTGACTGGGTAACAGTTAAAGGCGGTGCACCCAAAACCTTCGCATAGATAAGAACCCCTGCAAAACCAATGCTGAAAATAAACGCGGCGAGTATTGCCAGGATGACAATCAGCCTGATATATTTAGCTGAATTTTTCAGGCGATCTTTTGCAATGACTTCCATTTACAATACACCTCCAAGTGGTTCTGTCCTATTTATGATAGATGTCATATTTTTAAACTCCTATATTGAGGTTTTTCGGAATAATAGATAGCACTAGTATGTGGATAAGATTTACATTTTAAACCTTTTATAGCGGAGCTAGTAAATTTTTCTTGCTTTTTAGCGAATATACTCTATACTTTTTTTCGTGTTTGTTATTTATTTGTTTGGGAAGTATATAGGGTAAATGGGTAATTAAGCCTTGTAAATATATGCTTTTTGCGTATGTGCCTGTCCCAATTGATTAGGATTACTTATCAATATGGTCGATACTATCAATAGTCAAAGCAGATTTCACACCCTTCTGCATAAGGGCAATTTAGAATGGAGGAAGCAAAGATGGGATTATGGTTTACAGAAAAACAAACAGATAACTTCGGAATTACGATGAAAATTAAACAAACATTACATACAGAGCAAACAGATTTTCAAAAGCTTGATATGGTCGAAACAGAAGAATGGGGCAATATGCTCCTACTGGATGATATGGTTATGACCTCTGTCAAGGACGAATTCGTATATCATGAAATGGTTGCACATATACCGTTGTTCACACATCCGAACCCGGAGAATGTGTTAGTGGTAGGCGGCGGAGATGGCGGTGTCATTAGGGAAGTGTTAAAGCATCCTAGTGTGAAAAAGGCTACTTTAGTAGATATTGACGGAAAGGTCATTGAATACAGTAAAAAGTTTCTGCCAGAAATAGCCGGAAAATTGGATGATCCTCGGGTTGAAGTTAAGGTTGGCGATGGTTTCATGCATATTGCTGAGAGCGAAAATGATTATGATGTCATTATGGTCGATTCTACAGAGCCTGTTGGGCCTGCAGTCAATTTATTCACTAAGGGATTCTATGATGGAATTGCAAAGGCATTAAAGGAGGATGGCTTATTTGTAGCCCAGTCCGATAATCCTTGGTTTAAAGCAGATCTTATCCGTGCTGTCCAAAAGGATGTTAAAGAGATATTTCCTATTACGAGACTGTATATCGCTAATATACCAACATATCCAAGCGGAATGTGGGCATTCACAATTGGTTCAAAAAAGTATGATCCACTTGAAGTGAAGGCTGACCGTTTTCATGAATTAGAGACAAAATATTATACGAAGGAATTACACAAGGCTGCTTTTGTGCTGCCGAAGTTCGTTAAAGATTTAACAGAGTAGAAGGCTCCGCTAGAACTGCAGGAAGCTGTAATTCTAGCAGAGCTTAATATAAAAAAAGAAGTTAAAGGGAATATCCCTAAAAGGAGTGGACAGATTTTGCGTTTTGATGAAGCATATCAAGGTAATACTTTTATAAAAAGTCACCAAAATTTTGAGGAAAGCAAGGCAGTTCTTTATGGAATGCCGATGGATTGGACAGTATCCTTCCGTCCCGGCTCAAGATTCGGCCCAACAAGAATTCGTGAGGTTTCAGTTGGTCTTGAAGAGTACAGCCCGTACTTAGACCGTGACTTAGCAGATGTTAAATACTTTGACGCTGGAGATATTCCATTGCCATTCGGAAACCCGCAAAAAAGCTTAAACATGATTGAAGAATTCGTGGATAAAGTATTGGCTGAAGACAAGTTTCCACTTGGAATGGGCGGCGAGCATTTAGTTTCATGGGGTGTTTTCCAAGCGATGTACAAAAAATATCCTGACTTGGCAATCATCCATATGGACGCACATACAGATTTACGGGATGAATATGAGGGAGAGCCGCTATCTCACTCCACACCGATTAAAAAGGTTGCAAACCTAATCGGTCCAAAAAACGTCTACTCATTTGGAATCCGTTCAGGTATGAAGGAAGAATTCGAATGGGCAAAAGAAGTTGGTATGCATATCTCCAAATTTGAAGTGCTAGAGCCACTAAAAGAAATCCTGCCAACATTAGCAGGCAGACCAGTATACGTTACAATCGATATAGACGTATTAGACCCAGCACATGCACCAGGAACAGGAACAGTAGACGCAGGCGGAATCACATCAAAAGAACTACTTGCATCCATACACGAAATTGCACGCTCAGAAGTAAACGTTGTAGGAGCAGACTTAGTGGAAGTAGCACCAATCTACGACCCATCAGAACAAACAGCAAACACAGCAAGCAAACTAATCAGAGAAATGATCCTTGGTTGGGTAAAATAATCCAAGGCTTGAAGCTTTTGGTATAGATGAAGTTAAGAGTTTCTCTATAGATTTGTGTTTTTTATCTCGAAACCCGTTATTTATACGGGTTTTTTCTTTTCAACAAAAAGAAAAGCAGATAACTTCATCTATATCCTTACATCATCTTGCACTTCCCATTTAAAAAATTTATACTTATTAAGTTATAGTTTAGAGGAAAAGGAAGTGTTACCGTTGTCTAACGGGCAAGCACCTATAAAAATACATGTGACCACCAACATATACAACGGAAGCTCGAAAGATAGTATCGAGTGGGTTGGATTTGGACAATACTTAGAAAAAGACGGAAGCAGTTATATTAAATACGAAGAAGAAATAGAAGAAGGCACCATTAAGACGATTGTTAAAGTATCTGGAAATGAAGGATTAATACTTCGCAGCGGAGCAGTGAAAATGCGACTGGCCTTTTTGTTGAACAAAAAGCGAAATGGCAGCTATGAAACTCCTTATGGTACTTTTCTAATGGTGACAGATACAAAGCGGCTAGGCATGGAAAAAGAAGCACATAGTCCATCAGGGCTTATTGATATATTGTATGATTTAAATACGAATGGCAATAAAAATGGAACCTATCATATGACAATCAATTTTAAGGAGGAGACAGTACAAGCATGAATATCGTAGATCAAATAAAAGAAAAACTGAAGGATGAAATTAAAGCGAGTGTTGTGAAGGCAGGTCTTGCTGAAGAGGCACAAATTCCAGAAGTAATTCTAGAATTACCGAAGGACAAGGCACACGGGGACTATTCTACAAATATGGCGATGCAACTGGCAAGAGTGGCAAAAAAAGCACCAAGAGCAATTGCAGAAGCAATTATCGACAACTTTGACCAAACAAAGGCATCCATTGAGAAAGTAGAAATTGCTGGTCCTGGATTTATCAATTTCTATATGAATAACCGCTACTTAGCAGACTTAATTCCGACAATTCTTGAAGCAGGCGATGCTTACGGAGAAACTAGCTTCGGAAATAAGGAAAAGGTGCAAGTTGAGTTTGTATCAGCTAACCCTACTGGAGATCTTCATTTAGGACATGCCAGAGGTGCTGCAGTTGGTGACTCTTTGTGCAATATTCTTGATAAAGCAGGTTATGATGTATCAAGAGAATATTATATCAACGATGCTGGAAACCAGATCAATAACTTGGCGCTATCTGTTGAAGCGCGTTATTTCCAAGCCCTTGGTCAAGATAAGGAAATGCCTGCAGATGGCTACCATGGTGAGGACATCATTGGAATCGGTAAGAAGCTTGCAGAAGAATTTGGCGATAAATTTGTGCATGTAGAGGAAAAGGAACGTTTTGATTTCTTCCGTACATACGGACTTAAATACGAAATGGGCAAGCTAAAGCAAGACCTTGAAGATTTCCGTGTACCATTCGATGTGTGGTATTCAGAAACGTCTCTTTATGAAAATGGGAAAATTGATGTAGCATTGAACTCATTAAGAGAAAATGGCTATATTTACGAAGAGGATGGAGCAACATGGCTTCGTTCTATGGATTTCGGTGATGATAAAAACCGCGTGCTTATTAAAAATGACGGGTCTTACACATATTTGACTCCAGATATTGCTTATCATAAAGATAAATTGGAAAGAGGCTTTACAAAGCTAATCAACGTTTGGGGTGCTGACCACCACGGCTATATTCCGCGTATGAGAGCAGCTATCCAAGCATTAGGCTATGATAAGGACGCTTTAGAAGTGGAAATCATTCAGCTTGTTCATCTGTACAAAAACGGTGAAAAGATGAAAATGAGCAAACGTACAGGTAAAGCAGTTACAATGAGAGACTTAGTGGAAGAAGTAGGATTGGACGCAACACGTTACTTCTTTGCGATGAGAAGTGCTGACACACATCTTGATTTTGACCTTGATTTGGCAGTATCTCAATCAAACGAAAATCCTGTATACTATGCTCAATATGCACACGCACGTATTGCGAGCATTTTAAGACAAGGGAAAGAACAAGGGATTGAGCTAGATAATAATCTTGATGTTTCCCATATTACTGCAGAAAAAGAGTTCGACCTATTAAAGAAATTAGGGGAATTCCCACAAGCAGTAACAGAAGCAGCAGCAAAAAGAATGCCTCACCGCATCACAAATTATATCTATGATTTAGCATCAACATTCCATAGCTTCTATAATGCAGAAAAAGTATTGGATGCAGACAATATGGAAAGAACAAAAGCAAGATTGGCACTAATCCAATCAACAAAAATCACATTGAAAAACGCACTGCATCTTATCGGTGTTTCTGCGCCAGAGAAAATGTAACAAGAAAAGGATGGAAGCAATTCCATCCTTTTTTCTATTAATTCATCACCCATTTATCCTTCAAAAACATGATTCTGCCGATAAGGAAAACAACTACTAATACAATAAGATTGCTTCCAATTGTGATAAAGAAATGTTCAAAGTTAGTTATACCAAAGATCAGCTCTTTAAGCAGGGAGTAAATATTCATAACAGGTATGGCGAAATGTTTGAACTCTAACTCATTTATACCGACATTTGACATAAACATTAAAGGCAATATCGTAACCATCATAATTGGTGCACTATAGCTTTGTGATTCCTTAATTGTTTTGCCGATGATGCTAGTCAGCATAAGCAGGGAAGCTATAAACATGGAGTAAACAATTGTTAGCACAAGTGCCAAGATAACACTTAAACCAAAATTATCCCCAATCTCAATAGCATTTTTAAGGTTTTCTGTTAAGAAGGCTATTTCCAATACGACAACAAGCAATGTGATAATTCCTGTGACTGTGCCTATTGTTGAAATTGTTAGCCATTTGGCAAATACAAGTGTAGAGCGGTTGACAGGAGTCATCAGTAATGCCTCCATTGTTTTCTTTTCTTTTTCCCCTGAAAAGAAATCAGCAGCAGAAGGTCCTGCTCCAACACTGATTGCGACAGCAAGAATAAGGGGAATGAGCATTGCCACAAGATTAATAGTCGGGTCCTCACTCAATTCTTCCTGTGTTATTGACAACGGCTTAATTGTATCAGCTTCAACGCCAAGAGACTCTAATCTTTCTGAAACTATTATGCTCTCATATTGGGACAGAGCAGCTTGTGTAAGGGACATGAGTGTAGAGGAGCTTTGACTGAACGAATCACCGATAATCGTTAATTCTGCGTTCTGCTTTTCAGCTACAAGGTTGGCAAAATTATCATCTGTCATTAAAGCAGCCTGAGCTTCTCCATTTTGTAACGCTTCTTCCGGGTTCTTCGCTTCAACTAGCTCAATGCTGCTGTTGGCAAGCAAGGACGTTTTTATTTCTTCAGGTAGAGTGGCAGCTACAGCAAGCTGATAGGATTCACCTTCCCCATCCGAAACCAATTTTTCATAAAATAAAGTAAGTAATGTCATGATAATAATAGGTAAAAACACCGTTAATAATAATGTCCGTTTATCTCGAAAGGAATCCTTCAATTCTTTTAAATATATATTAAGAAACATGGGCATTTCCTCCTCTAACAAGTCTGCTCATAAAGATATAGTTTAAGTCATTGCTTCCTTCTGCTTTATATAAATTTTCAAGGCTGCCATGGTGGACAAGCTCACCTTTATGCATCATCGCAACACTGTCACACAAAAGTGACACCTCCTCCATAATATGGCTCGAGAATATAATCGTTTTGCCGTCCTGCTTCAGCTGGTGGACAAGCTGACGAAACACATTGGAGGAGGTAATATCAAGACCTGTCGTTGGTTCATCGAAAAGAATAATTTCTGGGTTATGAATAAGCGTTCTAGCTATAGCCACTTTTTGGCGCATGCCTTTAGAGAAATTGCCGACTTTTCGGTCAAGATAATCTCTCATTCCAAACATCCTTGCTAATTCATCAATCCGTACCCTTGTTTCATGTTTGCTGAGTCCGTATAGGCGGGCAAAGTATTCTAGATTCTCCCTTGCTGATAAGCGATCGTACAAACCTGTTTCACCACCGAATAATACGCCAATCTTTTGCTTTATTTCATTTGGATTTGTCTTCGTATCAAAACCAGAGACAGTGATAATCCCCTCTGTTGGCTGTAGCAAAGTAGCAATCGACCGGAGTAATGTTGTTTTTCCTGCCCCATTTTCTCCTAATAAGCCGACTGTTTCTCCTTTCTTTATGTGGAAAGACACATGCTTTAATGCGGCTACATAAGTCTTTTTATCTTTAAATGTTTTCGATACCTTTTGTACTGTTATCATGTTTACCACTTCCTTCTTGTTATCTTTGTTTTTATCATACAGATAAAGGAAATGAGCGTCTGTACATATGTCGCGAAAAGTCCATTTCCTGTCGCGAAAATGCTGTACAAGGGTGGGAAAGTCTAATTTTGAGGAACACCTTATATTTCCAATTTGTAAACAATGAGAGGGGAAACCATGATAAAATAAGGAAGTAAAGAAAATATCTGACAAAGGGAATGGGCAGATGAAATGAAAATCGGGCTAGTTGATGATAGGGCAATTGATTTAGATAAATTAATAGGTATCGTTTCTGCCATCCCAGAGGCAGAAATTGTATTTGCAACCGACTCTGCAGAAGAGGCATATGAACAAATAAAAAAGGAAGCTATTTCTCTTCTTATTGCAGATATAGAAATGCCGAATCTGTCAGGATATGAGTTAGCTGACATTATTCACTCACATGCATTGAATATAAATGTTATTTTTGTAACGGGAAACAGTGGCTATGCAGTTCATGCTTTTGAGCTGAATGTTCATGACTATATTATGAAGCCTTATTCAAAAGACCGGCTTGTTCAGTCTGTTAAGAGGCTGATCGAAAAATCTCAGTCTGCAGAAATAGCCGGAAGAATTTATATAAAACAAAAGAATGATATACATATTATTTTAAAGAAGGACATTATTTTCATTGAGAGATCTGGAAGGTCTACAACAATCCATACGAAAACGGAAGCAATTAAGACATATCAGACACTTAATGAACTAGAAGGTGAATTAAGAGAGAGAGACTTCGTCAGATCCCACCGCTCCTTTATTATTAATATCCACTGTATTAAAAGCTTTTCCTTGTATGCAAAAAATTCCTATACGGTGACATTTGAAGGGACAGAAGCAAAAGCAATGATTACAAAGGAAAAGGTCGAATTTATTCAAAATAATTATTTCTAAGGAGCAAAGAATGGTGAAGGCAGATCAACTTTATTGGATTATATTATGGGCAGTTTCCGCCGTTCATATAGGATTGTTTTATTACGTCTTTCACTGGCACTTTTCCTTATGGATAATGGCTCTCATACTGTTAGCAGGAATATGTTTATATTATAAACGAGGGAAAGCTCTAATAACTGAAATGGGATGGAGGCTTCATGCTTTATTCTGGAGTGTGCAAACAATTATTGCAGCAGTAGCACTAACTTTGAAGATAGAATGGCTGTGGATTGTTTTTTTCCTGTTGTTCTGGGTTATTGAACTACTTAGAAATATGGTAACAGTTGAATTGTCAGAGGTGAGAAGGGAATTAGCACGAACTGATGGGGAAAGGGAAAAAATGAATGAGACGTTCCGAACAGTCAGAAGTGAACGCCATGACTTCCTGAAGCATATAGCTGCCATTCATTATATGGTTGAGAAAAATGAATTTAAAGAAGCATCAGCATATTTGAATGTACTTGTTGATGGCTATAAGGAAACAAACCTCTCTATTAAGGGTGAAAGTGGAGCAGTTGCTGCTATCTTGCATCAACATTATATGAAAGCTCAAAAAGAAAATATAGAAGTAATTTATGATTTAGATGTCCCTATTTCTGTCATGCCAGTGCCAGATAAAGAGCTTGTAGCTCTTGTTGGCAATTTGCTTGAAAATAGTCTTGAGGCCTGCTTAGAATGGCAAAAAGCCAATCAGCAGCAAGCTTTTATCACATTGAATTTAGTGAAACGAAGTGGATTATATATATTAACTTTAAGAAATCGTGCAATGCCCATCCCTGCAAAAGTACTGGATCGGCTCTATATTCAATTCGGAAATTCAACAAAGGCAGGTAGCGGTAGGGGTATCGGAACAAAGGTAATTTATGAAATTGTAAAAAAACATCAAGGTGTTTTGGATTTTGTTTACAAGGAAGAAGAATTTACGGTCAAGATTAAACTGCCAGCTATCCGCTGATTTAATTTATTTATGAGGTTTAAAGACGCCTTCTTTTCAAATAATAAGACCATTATATGAAAAAGGAAGGTGTTTATGAAGTTACTTTTATTAGCACTTATAACCGGATTTTTGACAGGTTTTATCTTTGCTTTACTCAAGCTGCCAATACCAGCGCCAGGGGCATTGCCTGGGATAATCGGAATTGTTGGCATTTATGCAGGATTTAAAGTTTATGTTAGCTTAGAGCCATGGATCTCTAGCTTGTTTACAAAGCATTGATAAAAGAAGGAGGCAGCATAATCGCTGCCTCTTTTTTTGCTGTCGAGAATTTCTTGGCAGCAAAAGCCAGTGTAGGACTTTTAATATTAAATTATTGCTTCGCACAGAAAGCGAATTCTGTAAATCTTAAAAACTTATTCTCACTGTTTAGCTTTAATGATTAAGAAATCACTGTTTATTTTAATGAAAGATAACAAATATGCTAAACATAATAAGATTATTGGTAGGGTAAATCTATGAATCTCTAATAATATTGACAATATTCGTAACATTTAGCGCAAAGTATTTTAATTTAATCCTTTCCTTGTTATGGTGTACTTGTTGGAGCATTTATTGGTTTCTAAAGTTGTGGTGGGTTACGCTTGTTTCTATTTTTTCACGTCTTTTTGTTATTTGCTATAAGTGTTAATTAAGTTTGGGAATAAAACTTTCATCCTGCTATCACGTTTTTTTAATAAACGGTCACTGGTTTATCTAATTTTAACGAAACAGGTTTCCTGAAATGGAAGCTGATTTTAGGTAATGAAGAATTAACCAGAAAGGAGTTAGAAGGAATTGAAGCTTGTTCAATATAATAATACAAACCTAGCCCTCTTTAAAACAAAATCGCAATTTAATCAGTCCGTAAGTGTATATAAACAATATATATCCGTTATGTCATTAAGACACGATATTCGTTACAAGCTTTATAGAGTATTTAATTATTTAGCAACTCAAGCTAGGCCAAATTTAGGTGTTTTGTCAAAAGACAATAAACAAATATCCATGGATTTAGAAATCAGTACAAGAACCCTTTTAAAATATTATGAACGTTTAGTTAACCTGGGAATGTTAGAGCTAATTAATCCTAAAGATACGACAACATATATATTTATTATTAACCCAATTACATTAAATAAGGCTGTAGATTTTCCAATAATCACAATTAATGATGATAAATAAATGAGTTAAATGAATGCTAAGATTTAATCATAGTATCGTTTAAATACTTATGTCTCAGCTTGTGAGAAATAATAGAACCTTTCTCCACAAACGAAAGAAGGAGACAGCATCCTTGCTGTCTCCTTCTTTTAATTAATTCCATTCTAATGTGGCTCCACCGATTCTTTTAATCCCGCGAATTTTGCTTAAATCCTCAACAAGCTGTAAACAAGCTTGATCCTTCAGCTTTGCTTCAATCATGAAATCGACGTCCATTTGAAGGGGACGCAATAGCTGGATGAGTGGTTTGACAAACTCCGCGTTTACAAAATCTGCATGTGAGCGGAATGTCTTCTCTGATTTGGGAGAAGACAAATGAATTTTCGGAGTAATTCCGCGGTGTTTCCAAGTTTCAAATATTGGCAATAGAAGTTCATCTAGTGGTTTATCACATAAGTTTGCCATATGATGATGATAGTCAAAAACAAGCGGAATTGTTTCGTTTTGACATACTGTTAATGTTTCCTCTGTGTTATACGTCTTGTCATCATTTTCTAATGTCATTATCTTCTTAATATGCAATGGCAATGACTTGATATTTTCATAAAAGCGGATAAGTGTTTGCTCCTTGTCACCGTATGTGCCGCCAATATGAATGTTAATAACACTTCTATCCTCTACTCCCATTGCTTCTAGCAATTTGTAATGATATTCCATATCAATGACAGCATTCTTTGTTACTTCCGGTCTTGGCGAAGTGAATAACGTATATTGATTAGGATGAAAGCTGACTCGCAGCCCATGATCCTTTACGAGTTGTCCAATTTCTGCAAACTCTTCCTTAAATGGAGTGAGATAATCCCACATAACATCAGGGTGTGTTGCTAGTGGAACAATGGAGCTTGACATGCGGTACAGCATGATTTCATGCCCGATATTGTAATGCAATGCTCTTTTCGTGTTGATGAGATTTGTTTTTGTTATTTCCAGAAGCCTTTGTTTCCGTTCTTCCTCAGGCAGTTCTTTGTAACGTGCAAAGGTCATTGTTTTGGAGGGCGAAGCGTCCCAAAGGTTCGTCGCTGTGGAAACATATCCAAATCTGAATTTCATCTTCGTTCTCCTTTCCCTTTGAAAAATTTACAGCAGAGGTGCAAATAATTTGGCAATCCACTCTAGCAATACTGTTTTAGGTTTAGGCTTTTCTAAGTATTGAAGCGTGTATTTTTCTGATACGGCAATATCCTTATCAACAATGCTGTTCATTTCTGTAATAAAGCTAGGTTCAAAAATACAGCAAACCAGTTCATGGTTCAAGAAAATGCTTCTCTTATCAAAATTAGGAGTGCCGACAAGACAAATTTCATCATCTGCTGTAATAATCTTACCATGAAAAAAACCATGTTTATAATGATAAGCCCTTGCACCACCCTTTAACAGGGTACGTAAATAGGGAAAGGAGGCTTCCTTTACTAAAATATGATCAGGCTTTGTTGGCAATAGCAGTGTGATTGTGACATTTCTGTCTTGGGCCATGCAAAGCTCTTTCATTATCCTTTTGCTAGGAATGAAATAGGGAGTGCCAATAAATAGTGTTTTCCGTGTATTACGGATAAGTCCGCAAAGAACATCCTCTAAATAGACTCCTTGGGTTGGAATGATCTGATGTCGGGCATTTCCTTTAGGCTGTTCGGGAAAGTAAATAGGATTCTGAAGCAGATTTGTTTTTGTGGCATCGGTCCAGTCTAATAAAAATTCGCGCTGCAGGTCTTCGACACCTTCACCTGTCATTTTAAAATGGTAGTCCCTCCATGGACTTAATTTTAAATTGGCGTGAATATAATCTTTTCCGATATTAAAACCGCCAACATAGCTGATTTTTCCATCAATTATAGATATCTTCCGATGATTTCTAACCTGCAAAGAATAGAAAAATGGCAGTGTTGGTCTATTGCAATAAGCAAACTCCACTCCTGCTTCCTTTAACTTATTGCGGATTTTTTTTCTGATTTGGAAGCTTCCGAGCCAATCGAGCAACAGTCTTACCTCAATCCCATCCTGTGCCTTTCTTTCAAGAATTTCTAAAAACTGTGTGCTAATTGTATCTGCTTTTACAGTGTAAAATAATATATGTATATGCTTTTCAGCATTCTCCAGCTCTTGGAATAAGTCTGGAAAGAGGTCTTTTCCGTCGTTGAAGATTTGAAAGTTACTTTCTCGAAACGGATAATTTCTTCTCGTAACCTTTCGCTTAGTGATAGCTTTGCCTACAATGAAATCTATATAAAGTAAAAAGATAAGCAGTAACAAAATACCAATGATTATTAAAAAAGTATACATAGAAGTTCCCCCTTGAATATGTATTGTTTCCCATTTTTCCTTATTCTATAAGAGAGTTGCGAAGACTCATGGAACTTTCAGAAATACCGTAGGCAATAAAGAAAAGAAAAGCTAAATAAACCTTAGCTAGAACTAGCATATTCACTAGAAAATTGTTTATAATGGAGAATATGTATTTTTTCTCTTTACTATGAAATGGAAACTGTATAAAATGAAACTCCATGAGGAAATAAATGTTAAGGCAGAAAGATTTCCGCTTGCATGCAGATTAAGATAATGCCTTTAATAAATGTGGTATAACTACATACAATCCAATTCGGATAAAGAGCAGATAGCGAAGGGAAGTGCCAAAATGAGTGTTGATAAGTTTACAAAAGAAGAATTAAATGAAATGTCATTAATTGAAATTGCATATGAACTATTAAATGGTGCAAAAACACCATATTCTTTCAATGAAATCGTGAAGGAAGTAAGCAGGCTAGTGGATTTGTCTGAAGATCAAATCAATGATAGACTTGCACAATTCTATACAGATATTAATATCGATGGACGTTTTTTGTCATTAGGAGATAATCGTTGGGGATTACGTACATGGTATCCTGTTGATAAGTCAGAGGAAGATGTCGTTACAGTAACGAAGCCGAAGAAGAAAAAAGCGAAAAAAGCTGCTGAAGATGATTTCGACGATTATGATGACAGCGTTGAAGAAGATTATGAAGAGTTTGATGATGATGATCTTGACGATGATGTTGAAGATGAGGACGATTTGCTAGATGACGACCTTACTGAAGACGAAGAAGAAGAAGAAGAAGAAGACAGCTTTGACGAAGATGCAGAAGATGCTTTCGAAATCGACGAAGATGAGCTGGATGAGGATTTAGACGAAGAAGATGATGAAGAAGAAGACGAGGATGAGTTTGAAGACGAGGATGAAGAAGATAAATAAGACCCTTGACTTTTAGATGCCTTGCTTGTAAAATCATTTTTGGGCTCCTTAAAAAAGGAACGAACTGATATTTGCTTAAATAGCGCTCCCCTTACTTGAAAAAGTAAGTGGAGCTTTTTTGTTTTTATAAAATGATTTTCAGGCCGCAGAACCTGTTTTAAAAGATTAGGACAGGGCGCTGAAAGGCTTTTTTATAAAAGTGGCTTTACAGCAATTGATTCACTCCCCTCGAAAAAAAAATATTCGAATATTTTTCTTTAAATAAAGACAAATATGCACAAACTTTAACTAAGGGGGATTATAAAAATGACAAAATATATTTTTGTTACAGGTGGGGTTGTTTCATCACTTGGAAAAGGAATTACTGCAGCTTCATTAGGAAGACTGCTAAAAAACCGTGGAGTGAGCGTAACCATTCAAAAATTCGATCCATATATTAACGTGGACCCAGGAACAATGAGTCCATATCAGCATGGTGAGGTTTTTGTTACAGATGATGGCGCGGAAACAGATCTTGACTTAGGACATTATGAGCGTTTTATTGACATTAACCTAACGAAATACAATAATGTCACAACAGGAAAAATCTACTCAACTGTGCTACGAAAAGAGCGCAGAGGAGACTATTTGGGAGGAACTGTTCAAGTTATCCCTCATATTACGAACGAGATTAAAGAAAGAGTATTCCGAGCAGGCCGTGAAACAAACGCTGATGTTGTTATAACGGAAATCGGGGGAACTGTCGGTGATATCGAGTCATTGCCATTCTTAGAGGCAATCCGCCAAATTAAAAATGATATCGGCAGAGAAAATGTAATGTATATTCACTGTACATTAGTGCCTTATATCAAGGCAGCTGGCGAAATGAAAACAAAGCCAACACAGCACAGTGTTAAAGAGCTTCGCAGCTTAGGTATACAGCCAAATGTAATCGTAGTGAGAACGGAAAAGCCAATTTCACAAGATATGAAGGATAAAATTGCTCTATTCTGTGACATTGATACAAATTCTGTTATTGAATGTCAAGATGCAGATACATTGTATACAATTCCACTAGCACTTCAAGAACAACACTTGGATCAAATTGTTTGCGACCATCTTCATCTTAAGTGTGAAGAAGCAGATATGACAGAATGGATTGAGCTTGTTGATGTCGTCCGTAATCTGTCTAAAACAGTTAAGATTGCGCTTGTTGGTAAATATGTTGAGCTGCAGGATGCTTATATTTCTGTAGTTGAAGCATTAAAACACGCAGGCTACGCTTTCGATGCAGATATCGAAATTGATTGGATTAATGCAGAGCACGTAACTTCTGAAAATGTAAAAGAGCTGTTGCAGCATGCAGATGGAATCCTTGTTCCAGGAGGATTTGGCGACCGTGGTGTTGAAGGAAAAATCATTACAACACAATATGCTCGTGAAAACAAAGTTCCATTCTTCGGAATTTGTCTTGGAATGCAAGTAGCTTCAATTGAGTTTGCTCGCAATGTATTAGGCTGGAATGGAGCAAATTCTTCTGAGTTGGATGAAAAAACTTCATACCCTGTTATTGACTTGCTGCCAGAGCAAAAGGATATTGAGGATCTTGGAGGAACTCTTCGTTTAGGTCTATATCCATGTAAATTAAAAGAAAACACAAAAGCATATGAAGCATACCAAGATGAGGTTATCTATGAAAGACATCGTCATCGTTATGAGTTCAATAACCAATATCGCCAAGAGATGGAAGACGCTGGTTTCGTCTTCTCAGGAACAAGTCCTGATGGCCGTCTAGTTGAAATTGTTGAGCTTAAGGATCACCCATGGTTTGTAGCATCACAATTCCATCCAGAATTTATCTCAAGACCAACAAGACCACAACCACTATTCCGTGAGTTCGTAGGATCTTCCTTGCGTTTTTCTGAGAAATAAGCAATAAAAAAGCTAACCTTTTATTTGAAGGTTAGCTTTTTTGCTTACAATTCATATTCCTTAATAAATTCATCCAACGTAAACTTGATGCCATAATAGACAAATAAAGCAGCGATAGAAGCAGGATATCCGAAGCGGTTGCCTTCTTCATCAGGCAGCAGACCTTTCGTCAATTTAAGGTCAATATGTACATCTGCAATGTCTTGTAATCCTTCTGAATCAGCAGACATAATGGTACTTACAGACACAAAAGGAATAAATTCTTCTGCAAGCTTCTTGGCTAAAGAAAGAACCTCCGAATCATCTGACGCCCGTGAGAACAATAAGAAGCGGTCATTTGGGCTAACATTATCAATAGAATGCTCCTCTGTCCATTCTTCTGCCCCTTGCAGCGGTTCAGCACTGTACAAGCTTTCAGAAACAACTGCCTTCATTTCATTGGTGGCATAAATGAAGATTTTGCCATCTCCGCCAAGTGCTTGGGCAAGTATTCTGGCACTATCCTCCATTGATTCTTCTTCCTTTTCGTGAAGTCTTTTAAATAAACCACTTAATTGAGTGGAGAACATTTTAAGCAATGTGAGGCACCCCCATATTTATTTTTACAATCTTATCCATTGATAGGGAAAGTTTGAGTGATTCAATTGTATTATAAGGAAACGGCAAGAAAAGGCAAAATTTATGCCTGTCAGCAGGAAAATATCAATAAAAAGTAGAAAGTTATTTATAGAGAAAAACTTTGTTATATAATGGATGTAATTGGGTCTATTGTCTAAAATAGTCTTTTTTGCTGTGTCGAATATCAGCAGCCGGTTATCAGATATAGGGGAACATCTTTTTCATTTGCAACAAATAGAGGAAAATTAGGAAGGGGAGGGTCTAAAATGAAAGGGAAAATATTAATCGTGGATGACCAGTTCGGTATCAGAATTTTATTAAATGAAGTGTTTCAGAAAGAAGGCTACAAAACATTTCAAGCTGCAAATGGAGTGCAGGCGCTAGAAATAGTGACGCAAGAGGTTCCTGATTTGGTACTTCTTGATATGAAAATCCCTGGAATGGATGGCATTGAAATATTAAAACGTATGAAAAAGCTCTACAAGGATATTCGTGTAATTATCATGACGGCATATGGTGAGCTTGATATGATTCAGGAAGCAAAGGATCTTGGTGCATTGACACATTTTGCAAAGCCTTTCGACATCGATGATTTGCGTGCGGCAGTAAAGGAATATATAGTCAGCTAAAGTATTGAACTAAACGGAGCCTTTTGGGGCACTTATACCTAGTAATTTTACGAATACATAATAACAAAAAAAATGATAGAGCAAATTAATTGCTCTATCATTTTTTTGAATAAAACTAATTTTTTTATGACATTTTATAAAAAATGGTTGGATAGATAGCATTTCTCTACTTATTTTGGTATGATTACCTATGGAATTTAAAAGCTAATTGATTCGTTTTATTTTACTAGGGGTAATGTATACATATTCACAATTCTCTTTGGAGAATTTAATAAAGGTTACCTTGTAAAAACGACGATCATAATAAGGAGGAAGAAATATGCCTTTAGTTTCAATGAAAGACATGTTAAACAAAGCAAAAGCAGAAGGCTATGCTGTTGGTCAATTTAACTTAAATAACCTTGAGTTCACTCAAGCAATTCTTCAAGCTGCAGAAGAAGAAAAATCTCCAGTTATCCTTGGGGTATCTGAAGGTGCTGCTCGTTACATGGGTGGTTTCACAACTGTAGTTAAAATGGTAGAAGGTTTACTTGTAGACTATAAAATCACTGTTCCTGTTGCTATTCACTTGGATCACGGTTCAAGCTTCGAAAAATGTAAAGAAGCTATCGACGCTGGATTCACTTCTGTTATGATCGATGCTTCTCACCACCCATTTGAAGAGAACGTTGAAACAACTAAAAAAGTTGTTGACTACGCTCATTCAAAAGGTGTTTCAGTTGAAGCTGAGCTTGGAACTGTTGGCGGACAAGAAGATGATGTTGTAGCTGAAGGCGTAATCTACGCTAATGCACAAGAGTGTGTTGAGCTTGTTAAACGCACTGGCATCGATACTCTAGCTCCAGCACTTGGTTCTGTACACGGACCATACAAAGGTGAACCAAACCTTGGTTTCAAAGAAATGGAAGAAATCGGTAACCTTACTGGTCTTCCACTAGTATTGCACGGAGGAACTGGAATCCCAACAAAAGATATCCAAAAATCTGTTTCTCTTGGTACAGCTAAAATCAATGTTAACACTGAAAACCAAATCGCTTCTGCTAAAGCAGTTCGCGAAACATTGGCTGCTAAACCAGAAGAGTACGATCCACGTAAATACTTAGGACCAGCTCGTGATGCTATTAAAGCAACTGTTATTGGCAAAATCAAAGAATTCGGTTCTTCAAACAAAGCGTAATATAACATAAATGATCGAAACCGTCCTTAATGGGCGGTTTCCGTTCATTTACTGTATTTTAGAAAGTCAGTCGAATAAACAGACATATTGTCGGTTATGATGTATAAAGAATGATAATTCCCCATTTGAAGACTGGCTGAAGCTGCTTAAAGGAACAAGACAAGCAGTCCCCATCTGGACTAGACTAAAAGCACCTTTATGTTCAACACATCCAGTATTCTAGTTATCAAGCTTCTATTGAAAAAACACCCAGATTTTTATTGATTATTAATTTCACCGTTCGTAAATTTGACTTGGCGATATTAATTTTGATACTACTTGAGATTTATTAGCCAAATTGGGAATACCCAACTGTCCTTAAATGTTACCTGGACATGCTTTTGCCCTTCTAAACATTGTGCATGTGCTAGCACTTTTCCTATCTTCCTTAAATTTTGGTATAATAATTGAATTAGTAGGAACTCATAATTGATATTACATTCAAGACTTAATTCAATTTTTATATTCCTGTAAACAGGGAAGTTAGCAAAGCAGTACTTGCCCAAATGAAAAGGGGCCGCAAAACGGCTAAGTAATTTCGGATAATACGAAAATTACATAATTAAGTACACGCATTGCTTGGCTTAGAAGGGAGTTAGAAATGGAAAAACTTATGATTGCAGGTGGATCACCATTAAAAGGTACGGTTCGCATTAGCGGAGCAAAAAACAGTGCAGTTGCACTGATACCAGCCACTATTTTAGCAGAATCTCCAGTGACCATTGAGGGATTGCCTGACATTTCTGATGTACACATATTGAAAGGGATTATGGAGGAATTAGGAGGAAGTGTTTCATTCTCTGATTCTGATATGACGATTGACCCGACTTCTATGATTTCCATGCCTATGCCAAATGGTAAGGTCAAAAAGCTGCGTGCTTCCTATTACTTAATGGGAGCAATGCTAGGCAGATTTAAAAAAGCTGTAATTGGATTGCCTGGGGGCTGCCATTTAGGTCCAAGGCCGATTGATCAGCATATAAAAGGATTTGAAGCATTAGGAGCTCAAGTGACAAATGAACAGGGAGCCATTTACCTAAGAGCTGATGAGCTGAGGGGAGCCAGAATCTATCTCGATGTGGTGAGTGTAGGGGCAACTATTAATATCATGCTTGCGGCTGTAAGAGCAAAAGGCAGGACGATTATTGAGAATGCCGCTAAAGAACCAGAAATCATTGACGTTGCTACATTGCTGACTAATATGGGCGCTAAGATTAAAGGGGCAGGAACGGATGTCATTCGAATAGATGGTGTCGATCGGTTAGACGGCTGCCGTCATACAATTATTCCTGACCGAATTGAGGCCGGAACTTATATAATTATTGGTGCAGCAGTTGGTGATGGAATACTGATTGATAATGTAATACCACAGCATTTAGAATCTCTTATCGCAAAATTAAGGGAAATGGGTGTGCATATTGAATCAAGTGGTGATCAAGTATTTGTAAGCTCCAACCCTGATTTGAAGCCTGTGGATATTAAAACCCTTGTTTACCCAGGATTCCCGACAGATTTACAGCAGCCGTTCACATCGCTTTTGACAAAAACAAACGGTACAAGCATGGTAACGGATACAATATACAGTGCCCGCTTCAAGCATATTGATGAACTGAGAAGGATGAATGCCACGATTAAAGTGGAAGGAAGATCGGCAATTATCAATGGACCTGTTCATCTGCAAGGAGCACGTGTTAAGGCAAGTGATTTAAGAGCTGGAGCAGCATTGGTAATTGCAGGATTGATGGCAGATGGCATCACTGAAGTTACTGGTATTGAGCATATTGACAGAGGATATGGACAGCTTGTAGAGAAGCTGAAGGGCTTAGGAGCTTCTATCTGGCGTGAAGGTATGACCCAGGAAGAGTATGAACAAATAAAAAATGGTTGATAGTGATAACAGGGTGGAATAATGGGTGCTGCTAATCTTAATGGACCCCTTCTGTAAGTGGAGGAGCTATAAAGCGAGGTCAGCCTCATTCTGCCCGTTTTATCTTATGTTGTTGTTCCAAGAAAACGGATTCTTTTCCTATTAAATTGTAGTTGCATATCAACGATTAGATTAGGTAAAATAGAGGTTGCTTTTATGCAAAAAACTTCTTAACTTGCGGGAGTGCGGGAATTAATACTATACTTCATTAACTATATACATTTTATAGTTTTTTTCTTCTTCAAACACGTAACGCCTCAAAAAAAAATGAATACATTCCTTTCCAAATACAAATTTCGCTAAATGGTAGGAATAACTGAAAATGAAAAAAGAGTGGTGGCAAAATGGGATTGAACATATCTAGTTTGGAAAATATGAAATTAAAAGAGCTATACGAATTGGCTCGTGAATATAAAGTAGCTTACTACAGCAAGCTGACAAAAAAAGAGCTTATATTCTCTATCTTAAAAGCGAGAGCCGAGCAGGAAGGGTATTTCTTCATGGAAGGTGTTCTAGAGATTATCCAATCAGAAGGCTTTGGCTTCTTAAGACCGATTAACTATTCGCCTAGTTCACAGGATATCTACATATCAGCTTCCCAAATCAGAAAGTTTGATTTGAGAAATGGGGATAAGGTTTCAGGTAAGGTGCGTCCGCCTAAAGAGAATGAGCGATACTTCGGCTTGCTGCAAGTGGAAGCAGTAAATGGCGATGATCCGGCAACAGCAAAGGAAAGGGTTCATTTTCCAGCGCTAACTCCATTATATCCAGACAGACAGATGAAGCTGGAGACAACACAAAAGTATGCTTCTACTCGTATTATGGATGTACTTGCACCTGTCGGCTTTGGGCAGCGTGGATTAATTGTTGCGCCTCCAAAGGCTGGTAAAACAATGCTTATCAAGGAGATTGCCAACAGCATAACGACGAATCATCCAGATGCGGAGCTTATTGTCCTTTTAATTGATGAGCGACCAGAGGAAGTAACTGATATCGAAAGATCTGTAAGCGGAGATGTTGTAAGCTCCACTTTTGATGAGGTTCCAGAAAACCATATTAAAGTTGCTGAGCTTGTTTTGGAAAGAGCAATGCGTCTTGTGGAGCATAAGCGTGATGTTGTTATCCTGATGGACAGTATAACAAGACTTGCGAGGGCATACAATCTTGTCATTCCTCCAAGTGGAAGAACATTATCAGGAGGGATAGACCCTGCTGCTTTCCATCGTCCAAAACGCTTCTTCGGTGCAGCGCGTAATATTGAAGAAGGCGGTTCTTTAACAATCCTTGCAACTGCATTGGTGGATACAGGTTCTCGTATGGATGATGTTATTTATGAGGAATTTAAGGGTACAGGTAATATGGAGCTTCATTTAGACCGCTCTCTTGCAGAAAGAAGAATTTTCCCTGCGATTGATATTCGCCGTTCTGGTACGCGTAAAGAGGAACTTCTTATACCGAAGGAACACTTGGATAAGCTATGGGCCATTCGCAAGTCCATGTCTGATGCTCCTGACTTTGCAGAACGTTTCTTACGTAAGCTAAGACAAACAAAGTCTAACGAAGAATTTTTCGCTGTATTGTCTGATCAAATGAAGGCAGGAACTGCTGCGAAGCGTTCTTAATTGCTGTTAAGTGAATTCAAAACTTGGGAAAAATTTCATGATTCAAGATGAGGAAATGAAGTTGCAAAAAGCCCATGTACTTGTTATAATGATGACAGTGTGTTTTTGAAATAATAATGCATGGGAAAAAGCATTGTCCAAGCATTATTCTATAACTCTGTTTCGAAAGTTGCAGGGCGGAAGGAGATGAAAAGGAATGAAAGCAGGAATTCATCCAACTTATAATGAAATTACGGTAAAATGCGCATGTGGCAACGAGTTCACAACTGGTTCTGTTGCAAAAGAGATGAAAGTTGAAACTTGCTCTGAGTGCCATCCGTTCTATACTGGACGTCAAAAATTCGCTGAAGCTGGCGGACGTGTTGACCGTTTCAACAAAAAATACGGCATCAAAACGCAACAACAATAATCAATCCAAAGAACAGGCAAGAATGTTTCATACCTTGCCTGTTCTTTCTTTATGATAATCCTACGGACTAAGAGGGTTTTTAAGAATACAAGAAAATGAAATACGGATTTTTTGTATTCTTAAGCGTCTTCTATGAGTACATGAACGCTACAGTCGCTTTGCTAATTTAGTAAAGGACATGTTTTTGGAGGAAGGAAGGAGAGGTTTCATGTATGTGATGAAACATCATGGATGGGTAGAGGTTATTTGCGGAAGTATGTTTTCCGGTAAATCAGAAGAGCTTATCCGACGAGTTAGAAGAGCCCAATTTGCTAAACAGAACATTGTTGTGTTTAAGCCTAAAATAGATAATCGTTACAGTGAGGAAGCTGTAGTCTCACATAATGGTTCTACAACAGTTGCTGTCCCAATTAGCAACTCCTCAGAAATCTTTGAATATGTGAAACCAGATGTTGAAGTGGTTGCCATTGACGAAGTCCAGTTTTTTGATCCGGAGATTGTGGCAGTTGTCCAGCATTTAGCCAATAGCGGCTATAGAGTTATCTGTGCAGGATTGGATCAGGACTTCCGTGGTGAGCCATTTGGAAGAATGCCTGAACTTATGGCAATTGCTGAGTTGGTGACAAAGCTGCAGGCAGTTTGTGCTGTATGTGGTTCACCGGCAAGCCGTACGCAGCGACTAATTGACGGATTGCCAGCATCGTATGATGACCCAATCATACTTGTCGGTGCTTCTGAATCGTATGAGCCTAGATGCCGTCATCATCATGAAGTACCTAAATCACCTTCACTGAAAGAAATCAACAGTACTTCAATAAAGTGACTGTATGCAAAAAAAGTCCCCATTAGAATGCTCTAATGGGGACTTTATTAGGAAGATACAGATAAGCCAAGCTTTGAAAGTGCCTGCTTGAGTGTGCTGTATGTAGGGACATTCTCAAGGCTAATCCCTAAATTATTGATGACTTGTGCTATATCGGGTCTTAGCCCTGATATACTCGATTCCATGCCTGTGTACTTCAAAATCTTTACTAAGCTTAGAAGCTTTTGCAGCACCATCGTATCAATGGAAGATACGCCAGAAAGATCAATAAGCAGATGTCTAATTTCCTTATCCTTGCAGCTAGCAGGGACATTTTCTAAGATTAGATTCCCTCTTGTTGTGTCAATGGCTCCAATAATCGGCAGAACTCCAATATGATTAATAATGGGGATAATCGGGTTGCTTAATTCATTGATTGTGTCTTGCTGCGCTTGAATTTTTTTTAGATTGTATTCGTGGTACATTTCAGTGAATTCATTGTTCAATTTGTCAAAAGTAAGATGGAAGACCGAACTCCAATGCAATATGGTTGCCTGTGGAATATCTCCTATTTCTTCAATGAATATAGTAATCATTTCCCAGATGGTTTGTCTAGTCAGACTTAAAGCATGCAGTACTTGATGAACAGGCACACCGAGCCTTACTCTGCTTTTGGCAATTTCGTTTGCCCATTTCGATAAATTTGCGGAGAAGATAGTCTCATCATCTAGAAAAGAACTGATGACAGTTTCAATTGTAAACGCATGTTGGGACCTGAGTAGATTATTAACAGCATCAGTAGAATCTTTACTATAAATGGATCCCTCTTCGCCGTCTTTTAAGACGAACCATTTTTCTGTAATTACTGGAGCCTTTTCCATTATATAGTGATAGACAGAGTCGTTGGATAGAGACATTATTTGTCCTCTCTTTCTATGAATATCTTTATTATAAAGCAAAACGTTACAAGATAAGCATTATATCCTCGTAAATGCTGTTTTTACATGTTAATTTGGTTTTGACGGGGATAATAGCCTATAATATAATTAAAATGTTATGGAAAAAAATTGAGGTGAATATTCGTGTTTGATCGTCTGCAAGCTGTAGAGGATCGTTATGACAGGCTTAATGAGCTATTGAGCGATCCTGAAATTGTCAATGATACAAAAAAATTGCGTGATTATTCTAAAGAGCAATCAGATATACAAGAAACGGTTGAAGTTTACCGGGAATATAAAGAAGTAAAAGGACAAAACCAAGACGCGAGATCAATGCTAGAGGAAAAGCTTGATTCAGAAATGCGTGCAATGGTTAAAGAAGAGTTGGATGAAACAGCAGCGAAAATTGAGGAATTAGAAGGACGTCTAAGAATATTGCTGATACCAAAAGATCCTAATGACGATAAGAACGTTATCATGGAAGTTCGGGGAGCAGCAGGTGGAGACGAAGCAGCATTATTTGCTGGAGACTTGTTCCGCATGTACAGCCGCTATGCAGAATCTCAAGGCTGGAAAATGGAAGTAATTGATGCAAGTTCAACAGGTGTAGGTGGATATAAGGAAATCATTTTCATGATAAACGGAAAAGGTGCCTACTCAAAGCTTAAGTTTGAAAATGGAGCACACAGGGTCCAACGTGTGCCTGAAACAGAATCTGGCGGAAGAATTCATACTTCAACAGCAACAGTTGCGTGTCTTCCTGAGGCTGAAGAGGTTGAAATTGAAATCCACGATAAGGATATCCGTGTTGATACATTTACTTCAAGCGGACCTGGTGGACAAAGTGTTAACACTACAATGTCTGCGGTAAGATTGACTCATTTACCGACAGGAACAGTTGTATCTTGTCAGGACGAAAAATCGCAAATCAAAAACAAAGAAAAAGCAATGAAAGTATTACGTGCTCGTGTGTATGACAAGTTCCAACAAGAAGCACAAGCGGAGTATGACCAGCAGCGTAAGTCTGCAGTCGGTACAGGAGATCGTTCAGAACGTATCAGAACATATAACTTCCCGCAAAACCGTGTAACAGATCACCGAATTGGACTTACTATTCAGAAGCTTGATCAAATCCTGCAAGGAAAAATGGAAGACATTATTGATGCTTTGATTATGGAAGAGCAATCAAGCCGTTTGGAAAGTGCTTCTGATGTCTGATTCAGGACAAATGAAAGTGTTCGAAGCCCTTAAATGGGCTTCTTCTTATTTGACTGTGCATGGTCGTGAGGAATACGCTGGAGAACTGCTAATGCGTCATGTATTAGGAGCGACTCGTTCTGAGATGCTGATGAAATTTAGAGAAGAGATGAGTGAAGATGCCTTTTGCCAGTTCCAAAAGTATGTCCATCTTCATGGTGAAGGAAAACCGATTCAATATTTAATGGGTTATGAGGACTTTTACGGACGGACATTTACAGTCAATGAGGAGGTTCTTATCCCCAGACCGGAAACAGAAGAGCTTGTTTATAATATGTTAGAGCGAATTAAGGTGTTATATGGAAGTGACACTGTTGATTTGGTTGATATCGGGACAGGGAGCGGGGCTATCGCGATTACGATGAAACTGGAATACCCACAGCTTCACGTGACTGCAACAGACCTATTCGAAGAATCCTTGAAGGTTGCAAGGCAAAATGCAATGGCGCTTGAAGCAGAACTGGAATTTGTCCAAGGAGATTTGTTTGAACCATTTTTAAAAGCTAAAAGAAGATTTGATGTAATATTATCAAATCCTCCTTACATACCAGATCAAGATGCTGTTGAAATGTCTGTTGTCGTTACAGAGCATGAGCCTCATCGAGCATTATTTGCAGGAGCAGAAGGCTTGGATATTTACAGAAGAATATGCGAGCAGCTTCCTTTTGTGTTAAAGACTAAAGGCATTGTCGGCTTTGAAGTAGGCATGGGTCAAAGTGAAGCAGTTTCAAAATTGATTGTGAATGCTTTTCCGTCAGCAAAGGTAAATGTTGTGTATGACATCAACAAGAAGGATCGAATGGTATTTGCTGAAATAGGGTTTGAGTGACATTTTTATATTAGTTTTAACCGCGGATAATCCGCGGTTTTTTCTTTTGAAAAAAATCAAACTTGCTAGTTTAAGAATCTATTAATCTGTCCACACTGTTTTTATGAGGGGGCGAATTAATATGAAAAGAAAATCAATGGCAACAATATATATATTTGTACTTATCCTATCAACTATTATGAGTTTATATATACCAAAAAATGAAGTGACAGCAAATGACGAAGTGGTAATTCCAAATGATGCTATCAGACTAAGAATATTGGCAAATAGCGATAGCGAAGAGGACCAAGCTTTAAAGAGGAAAGTAAGGGACGCAGTCAATGCAGAAATAACAAATTGGGTAGCAGATTTAACTTCTAAAGAAGCAGCAAAACAGCTTTTAAAGGATAAACAGCCGGAAATTCAAAAGATAGCAGAAAAGGTAGTTATGGAAGAAAGCTCAGATCAGACAGTAAAAGTGAAATTCGGTAAAGTAGATTTTCCTACAAAGCTATACGGAGAGTTTTTATATCCTGCTGGTGAATATGAAGCAATTTTAATTACATTAGGAGCTGGAGAAGGAGCAAATTGGTGGTGTGTGCTGTTTCCACCATTATGTTTCCTTGATTTTTCTAACAGTGTCGCTGTAAGTGATGGCTTTGAAGAGGATAAGAAGGAAGAAGATAGCAAAAAGAAGGAAGAAGTAGTAGCAGAAAAGAAAGATAAAGCAGATGAAGAATCAAAGAAAGCTAAGGAAGACAAAAAAGCAGAAGTGAAAGAAGTAGCAAAAGACAGTAAAGAGGATCCTGTTTATGTGGATGAAGAAAAAGAGAGTGACGTAGAAGTAAAGTTCTTCCTTGTAGAGCTATGGGATAAAATCTTTGGATGAGATAATAAGTCATCTGCGCAAGTAAACGCTGCTTGTGACAGATGGCTTTATTTTTGAAAATAAGGATACAGGGCATATACTGTAAAATTATGCTTGGATTAATCTTATTGGTAGAGAAGATTAATAAAAATTCTATCATTTTTTTCAACTCCTTTTCATAGTAATAGAATTAACAGCTAATTCAATTTATGATAAAGGGGACTTAAAATATGGAGCATATTATTAGAACAGCAACTAATGGAGATATAGAGGGCCTTAAAAGCTTTTTAGGGAGAACGGAAGTCGAATTGCAGGATTTGGAGAATTGGATGGACTTCTGCCTTGTTGCGGAGGATACACATTCAGGGGAATTAATGGGGACAATCGGCATTCAGCCTTTTGCTGACGCTGGGCTGCTAAGGGCGCTAGTGCTTAAAAATGGATCTGCTGAAGATATTTTGTTTTTGCTTCAACAGGCCATAAGGTTGGCTAAAGAACAAAAATTAGGTATGCTATATTGCGTAGTGAATAATAAGAATGCGAGGAATCTCTTCTATTTACTTGGATTTAAGGAGATAAATGTCGAAGATTTGCCTGTGGATGTCAGACAATCATCAACAGTAAAGACAGCAGAAGCTGTTAATAACTCGAAAATTATGTATTATTCGATAAACAATGTGGATAATTAGGAAGAGTTATCCACTGTTTTCGTCTTTTTATTCACAATTTGTGGACAAGTCAGATAAAAGACGAAAAAATCGCCTGGATTTGGTCAAATGAGAATTGTCGAAAATTGAAGAAACACAGGCGATTTCAGTGTATTTACATAAGTTTTAAATAAAGGTGGATAAGTATGAAGACAAATTTATGGTCAGTGGATAAGTATGTGGATATAGATAGTAGTTATCCACAAATTAAACAGGCTGCAGACCTTTTAAACAAAAATGAAGTAATTGCCTTTCCAACAGAAACAGTTTATGGACTTGGAGGGAATGCGAAAAATGATGAAGCCATTGCTAAGATCTTTGCTGCGAAAGGAAGACCATCTGATAACCCGCTCATCATTCATATAGCAAAAAAAGAGCAATTGGCAGAGCTCGTGAAGGAAGTGCCGGAGAAGGCAGAGCGATTAATGGAAGCCTTTTGGCCAGGAGCACTTACGATTATATTTCAGCTTAAAGAAGGTGCATTATCGAAGCTGGCAACTGCCGGGCTTAATACTGTCGGCATAAGAATGCCTGACCATCCGGTTGCATTAAAATTATTAGAATTGGCCAATTTACCGATTGCTGCCCCAAGTGCTAATACATCTGGAAAGCCGAGCCCTACTACTGCGCTTCATGTAAAGGAAGATTTAGATTCAGTTATTGCCGGGATTGTGGATGGCGGTCCGACAGGTGTTGGTGTTGAATCAACGGTTATTGATTGTACTGATTCTGTTCCTGTGATACTTCGGCCAGGTGGTGTGTCCCATGAGGACATCGAAAAAGTAATCGGGGAAGTGATGCTAGATAAAGCCCTTGTTAATAAAGATTCCGCACCAAAATCACCTGGCATGAAGTATACACATTATGCACCGAATGCTCCGTTGTATTTAGTGCAAGCACCGAAGGAAAGAATTCAAGAATTGGTTGCAGAAGAGCGCAGCAATGGCAAAAAGGCAGGAGTGCTTACAACAGAAGAAAACCAGGAGTATTATCAAGCAGATTATATTTTTGTGTGCGGAAAAAGAGCGGACTTATCCACTGTTGCTGCAAATCTATATGATGGCTTAAGAAGTTTTAATCATAGTGATGTTGATATTATTTTCGCAGAGGTATTTCCATATGAAGGGGTAGGACATGCCATCATGAACCGTTTAATGAAAGCAGCCTCTCACCAAGTTATTGATTGACATACTGATTATGTAAATTATTATTTTAACCTTCATTTCTAATGCTTCTAAAAGAACTTGGACGTGCATATTCTCTAATTAGCAAGTCCAAGGAGGAAGGTAATGTCTACACTAATCGGAGAAATATTTACACTTGTTCTAATGGCATTTGCTTTAGGGATGGACGCATTTTCTGTAGGGCTAGGCATGGGAATGTACAGGCTCCGGCTAAGGCAAATTATGAAAATTGGAATCATTATTGGAATATTTCATGTCATCATGCCACTGTTGGGAATTCTTGCAGGGAGATTTCTGTCTGATAATTTTGGGGGGATTGCTGGAATTATTGGTGGAGTGCTTCTGCTTATTTTAGGTGTGCAAATGATATGGGCAGGCTTTAAGGAAGAGGACGCCTACAAAATTACACCAGTTGGCTTCGGGCTTATTGTGTTTGCGGTCAGTGTGAGTTTGGATAGCTTTTCCGTAGGGCTAAGCTTAGGTATTTATAAGGCTAAAACATGGCTTGTTCTGCTTGCCTTTGGGTTAAGCGCAACATTGTTAACATGGCTTGGTTTAATTATTGGCAGAAAAGCTCAGGGTCTTCTAGGGAATTATGGGGAGGTTTTGGGTGGAGGAATATTGCTTGCCTTTGGCATTAAGCTGCTTTTACACCTATAAAATCTTAAAATTCAACATTGAGTAATCATTGGCAGCTTAAAAGTAAGCTGCTTTTTTATTTGGAAAAAACAGCTAAAACTCTATATGGAAAGTGTAAAATCTAAAAATCATGTCGATAGATATAGTAGTGAATCCAAATGGTGAAATAGAACGGCAATAAATCTATAATAACGTTAAAAGGGAGGTGGGAAAAATGGTGCGAGTATTGTTTGTTTGTACGGGAAACACTTGTCGAAGTCCAATGGCAGAGGCCATTCTTAAAAACAGAGGGAATATGCAAGTGAAGTCTGCTGGAGTATATGCAATAGATGGTTCAGAAGCTTCCTATCAAGTGAAAGAAGTGTTGACAGAAAAGGGAATAAAGCATAATCATCTTTCAACCATGCTGAATGCTGACTTAATTGATTGGGCAACACATGTGTTTACAATGACAGTTGGGCATAAGAATGCCATTGTCAGCCAATTTCCCCATGCAATCGAAAAAACATTTACATTAAAGGAATTTGTAAATGATGATAAGTATGGTGATATTGTTGATCCATTTGGAGGTTCGGTCGAGCTTTACAGAAAAACATATCAGGAATTGGATGGCTTGATCCAGTCACTTATCAAAAAATTACAAGAGGAATACTAGGGGAGAAAAACATGGAAAAGACTGCTTCATATAAGTTCAGCTTGAGAAAAAAACTTGCATTATTTATTACCATTCTAGCGCTTATTACGTATTCAACAAGTGCATTTTTCATCTACGTCCTATATCCTTTGCTTCCAGGAATCGGAATCAGCGCATTTGTATTCAATCTTATTACATTGACATTGGGTGTGCTGTGGTCTGGATTTTTGGCGTTTTTAGCAGCCGGCTTTATTATTAAACCACTGCAAAGATTAGAGAAAAGTGCCATTAAAGCAGCACAGGGCAATCTTAGTGAGGATGTGAAATTGTCAAGCTCAGATGATGAGATTCGATCACTTGGAACGGCTTATAACGATATGCTCTCTAATTTAAGAGAAATGGTCAAAAGTATTGAGAAAAACTTCAATAGTACGAATGCAACGGTTAAGACAATTACAGGAAAATCGCAGGAAGCTCAAGAACAGACTGATTCTATTACAAGGGCAGTAGAAGAAATTGCAGGCGGATCAGAGGTAGCAGCTAATTCTGTGCAAGCGACAGCTGAAGCGGTGGAGCAATCAATGAATATCGCCCAAACAGTTCAAGAAACGGCAGATCATACTCAAGCGATCTCTAATGAAATGCTTTCAAACCTTGATGAGACAAATAAAGTAGTTCATTCACTTGTGGCAGGCCTTAAGCAATTGGCAGAGGAGAATAGCCGCTCCTTATCTTCCGTGAAAAGCTTGGAGGAAAATGCAGCGAAAATCGGTGATATTCTTAAGCTTGTTGGAACAATTGCAACGCAAACGAATCTTCTTGCTTTAAATGCATCTATAGAAGCTGCAAGAGCAGGGGAGCATGGTAAAGGCTTTGCAGTTGTTGCAGAAGAGGTCCGAGTTCTTGCGGATGAAAGTGCGAAAGCAGTTGATGGAGTAGCAGAGCTTATCGACAGCATGCAATCAGAGGTAAGAAATGTTGCCGTGCAAATTAAGAAGCAGGTGCAAAGCGCTAATGCAGAGGCAGAGCAAGGGGTAAGAACAAATGCTACACTTCAGGAAATGACAGCCATAGTGAAACAAATGGCAGATTCCACAAAACATATAACACAGCAGGTTCATCAGCAGATGGAGCAAATTGAACATACCTCCCGCCAGTCGCAGGAAGTGGCGGCAATAGCGGAGGAGACATCTGCGGGAACGCAACAGGTTATGATTATTGCAGAAAATCAAGCGAAGATTATTAATGAGGTTGATATGCTGACACTCGAGCTGCAAGAGCAGGCTGAACAGCTGAAAGAAACCATTACTAGATTTAAGGTTTAGTCTTTTCTTTACGAGTTTTGCTTAGGTTATTATTCATTTTAGTTAATCTTTAAGGAGAGGCTGGCATTTCTAAAAAGAATGTAAACAGCCTTTCTATTTGCTCCTTTTTATGTGAAAATAATAGAGGAATATGAGGAGGTTAACAGGATGAAAGTTGCCATTGCTTCAGATCATGGTGGTTTAACCATTAGAGAAGAATTAAAAAATTTACTGGAAGAATTAAAAATAGAATATGTTGATTTTGGCTGTGACTGTAATGCTTCAGTCGATTACCCGGACTATGCACTGCCAGTTGCGGAAAAGGTCGCTAGTGGAGAATTTGACCGCGGAATACTTATTTGCGGCACTGGCATCGGTATGAGCATTGCTGCTAATAAAGTTAAAGGTGTTAGATGTGCTCTTGTACATGATGTGTATAGTGCAAGATTGACAAGAGAGCATAATGACAGCAATGTAATTGCGATGGGTGAAAGAGTTATCGGGCCAGGACTTGCCCGGGAAATAACGAAGGTTTGGCTGCTTTCAGAATTTAGTGGCAGCAGACATCAAACAAGACTAGATAAAATAGCACAATACGAATTAGAAACATCCTCCTAAGCATATGCTAAATTGGAAAGGCTGTGTTGTTTATGAGTATAAATATATCAGCTCTGGAAGATCAGCTTCAGAGCATTGTTTCTGAATATCAAGAACAGGCAAAATTGACGGATCGCCATTTATTTGTCATTGGCTGTAGCACAAGTGAAGTAATTGGCCAGAAAATTGGTACAGCAGGTGCAGTGGACGTTGCAGGTATTATCTTCCAACAGCTTTTAAAGTACAAGGAAACAGCAGGTGTAGAACTAGCTTTTCAGTGCTGCGAACATCTTAACAGAGCTGTAGTTGTTGAAAGAAAGCTGCAAGAGGAAAAGAATTTATCTGAGGTATCTGTTATTCCTGTGCGTCAAGCTGGAGGTGCAATGGCAGCATATGCCTATCAGCATATGAAGGATCCAGTAGTTGTTGAACATATCAAAGCAGATGGTGGCATAGATATCGGGGATACTCTAATTGGCATGCATATTAAGCATGTTGCCGTGCCAATAAGGGTTTCGCACAAGCAGCTTGGCGAAGCTCATGTCACGCTTGCTAAAACAAGACCGAAATTGATTGGCGGCCAAAGGGCTGTTTATGAAAAAACGAAAGATAATGAATCCTGCTAACAGAAAAAGATATCCCGAAAGTAGTCGGGATATCTTTTTTGTTTACATATATGGAAGAAAAAACTGATTTGTATGTACGGGAATAATAGTGAAATTAGGGGTAGATTGGCTTTTTTATTATTTTAAGAAAGTAATAACACAAATTTATGCTATTTTCCCATTAAAACACGAACATTTAATTTTAAATATAAAATAATAATTCGTATTTTTTAGCTTCTTTTTGAAATTGTTCCATGTTAGAATATAAGAAGATTTTACGTAGATTAAAAGATTTTAATATTATCCGTTATGGGGAGGATTCAAATGAAGCATTTAGCACAAAACGACCAGCAAGTATATCAAGCTATCCAGCAGGAACTAGGCCGCCAAAGAGCAAAAATTGAGTTAATCGCATCAGAGAATTTCGTGAGTGAAGCTGTTATGGAGGCACAGGGTTCTGTACTGACAAATAAATATGCAGAAGGCTATCCAGCAAAACGCTATTATGGCGGCTGCGAATACGTTGATATTGTTGAAGATATCGCTCGCGATCGTGCGAAAGAGATTTTTGGAGCAGAGCATGTCAATGTTCAACCACACTCTGGCGCACAAGCAAACATGGCTGTATATTTCACTATACTTGAGCAAGGAGATACTGTGCTCGGGATGAATCTTTCCCATGGTGGACATTTAACACATGGAAGTCCTGTTAACTTCAGCGGAGTCCAATATAATTTTATAGAGTATGGCGTAGATAAAGAAACAGAGCAAATCGACTATGAGGACGTGCTGGCAAAAGCACGCGCAAATAAGCCGAAATTGATTGTAGCTGGTGCGAGTGCATATCCTCGTGCGATTGACTTCAAAAAATTCCGTGAGATTGCTGACGAAGTTGGGGCATATTTAATGGTTGATATGGCTCATATTGCCGGTCTCGTGGCTGCAGGGTTACATCAAAATCCAGTTCCTTATGCAGATTTTGTTACAACAACAACACATAAAACATTAAGAGGCCCTCGCGGCGGAATGATTCTATGTAAAGAGGAATTCGGCAAAAAAATTGATAAGTCCATTTTCCCTGGGATTCAAGGCGGACCGCTTATGCATGTTATTTCTGCAAAAGCTGTTGCTTTTGGAGAAACACTGCAAGATGACTTTAAAGTATATGCTGAAAATATCATCGCAAATGCAAAGCGCTTAGCTGAAGGTCTGCAAAAAGAAGGATTAAGACTTGTTTCAAACGGAACGGATAACCACTTATTGCTAGTAGATTTGCAAACTCTTGGTTTGACAGGGAAAGTTGCAGAACACGTACTAGATGAAGTTGGAATTACTGTAAACAAAAATACTATTCCATTCGATCCAGCAAGTCCATTCGTAACAAGTGGAATTCGTATTGGTACAGCAGCTGTTACTTCTCGTGGATTCGGTTTAGAAGATATGGACGAAATCGCTTCTATCATTGGCTTCACATTAAAAAATCATGAAGATCAAGAAAAGTTAGCAGAAGCAGCTAAAAGAGTTGAAGCATTAACTAGTAAATTTGTATTGTATAAAGAATTATAAGAAACACAAAGCCAGCCTATCATAAGCATAGGCTGGCACTTTTTTGGGTAAAAATAATGTGTGTAAAAGAAAAAATTTCAGTTGATTTGAAAGCCTTTTTTCTGTAGAATTACAAGAAGTGTGTTTACGATAAAGAAGGAAACGGAGTGAAAGATGTGGCAAAAGTATACGTATTTGATCACCCACTTATTCAACATAAACTTACATACATTCGTGAGAAGCAAACAGGAACTAAAGAATTCAGAGAGTTAGTAGACGAAGTGGCAACATTGATGGCTTTTGAAATCACTCGTGATATGCCTTTAGAAGAAATTGAAATTGATACACCAGTTAGCAGAACGAAATCAAATGTGCTTTCTGGTAAGAAAATAGGGATTATTCCTATCCTGCGCGCAGGTATCGGAATGGTTGACGGCATCTTGAAGCTTATCCCAGCTGCAAAAGTTGGACATATCGGTCTATACCGTGATCCTAAAACGCTAAAGCCTGTAGAATATTATGTGAAGCTTCCATCTGATGTGGAAGAAAGAGACTTCATCGTTGTTGATCCAATGCTTGCAACAGGCGGTTCTGCAATTGAAGCGATTAACTCCTTGAAGACTAGAGGAGGAAAAAACATCAAGTTCATGTGTTTAATTGCTGCACCTGAAGGCGTAGAGCTTTTAAAAGAAGCTCATCCAGATGTAGATATTTATATCGCTGCACTTGATGAAAAGCTAAATGAAAAAGGTTATATTGTTCCAGGTCTTGGAGACGCTGGTGACCGTTTGTTCGGAACTAAATAATGCTAAAAAGTTGGCTGGCCTATTAGGTCAGTCTTTTTTATGTTTAAATCATCCAGAAATGCCCAGACATAATTTATGCACAACTGCAAATTATAATGGCAACTACACCCCTCTATGCCTAAAGGAGAATACATATGAAGAAAATAATCCTTCTGCTCTTAGCTTTAATCCTCCCTTGCGATCATTATACTTTTGCTGCTGTGCACGAGCTTCCGGAACTTCCGGCTGAAAGCAAACAAGAAAAAAGGGTTGCCATCGTAAAGTTAAAAGGCAGCTGTTCGGATGATAAAGTAAATGAAATAATGGCTAAATTGAAAAGTGGTCAAAAGAGAACGGTTTTTTGTGAAATTTTTTCAGGCTTTTCTGTACGTGCAAATATGGAGGAGTTGGACAAGCTGACAAGCTATCAAGAAGTGGAGCTTGTATCTCCAGTCAAAACATATACAGCAGAAAGCGAAGGACCTGCAAAGATTATTGGTGCAGACTGGATTCAGGGAGCATCAAGAAGCCAATCGTCTGCTTTGACAGGGAAAGGTGTAAAGGTTGGCGTCATTGATACGGGAATTGATTATAATCACCCTGACTTAAGGAGAAGTTATAAAAAGGGCTGGGACTTCGTTGATCGGGATAAAGACCCAATGGAAACTGTCGGACATGGGCTAAGGGATACGCTTCATGGTACACATGTAGCAGGTATTATCGCTGCAAGGGGAAAGCTTAAGGGAATTGCCCCGAATGCAGAAGTATATGCTTATAGAGCTTTAGGTCCAGGAGGATCTGGAACAACAGAACAAATATTGAGCGCAATTGAAAGAGCGATAAAGGATAAAGTGGATGTGCTTAACCTCTCACTTGGCAGTGAGGTAAATGGTCCAGATTTGCCGATAAGCCTCGCGTTAAACAAGGCAGTCGATAAGGGCATTGTTGCTGTTGCAGCTGCTGGAAATGCAGGTCCAGCTGATTGGACTGTTGGTTCTCCCGGTACTGCGGCAAAGGCAATTTCAGTCGGTGCAACTACACCAAAGTTAAAGGTGCCTTTTTTAGAGGTGGACGGAGAAAAGATTATTTTAAATAAGATGGATAAAAGTAAGCAGTGGAGTTCTGAAAATGCATTGGAAATTGTAGAAGGAAAGCTTGGTTATCAAAAGGATTTGCAAAATGTGAAAGGCAAAATAGTTATTATTAGGCGAGGAGAGCTCACCTTTGGGGAGAAGGCTGAAAATGCTTATAAGGCAGGTGCGAAGGCTGTTCTCATCGCCAATGATATGGACGGACCACTGCTCGGCATGCTTGAAAGAGAAACTCCAATTCCGGTCGCAGGTGTTTCTAAAAAAGAAGGCAGTCAACTGCAAAGAAAGCTTGGCAAAAAGAAAACCATCTACGCAAAAATTAACAGCTACTGGGAACAGGATATACTTGCAGATTTCAGTTCAAGAGGACCTGTAACAAGCACTTGGGATATCAAGCCTGATGTCGTCGCACCAGGGGTAGTGATAAATAGCACAGTGCCAGGTGGTTATCTTGCCCTGCAGGGGACGAGTATGGCAGCGCCTCATGTAGCCGGCGCAGCTGCTCTTTTGCTCGAGGCTCATCCTGATTGGAGCCCGGAGGAAGTGAAGGCAGCATTGATGAATACGGCTCTTCCTCTTAACGACAGGGATGGCAAGCAATACAAGGTGTATGAACAAGGTGCTGGCAGAATTCAAGTTGATAAAGCAGTGAAAGCAAGTGTGTTGATTATGCCAGGAAGCATGCGCTTCGGAAAGTTTAAGCTAGCAGATCATCTGCATGAACATACTTCTTATATTACGATTAGTAACAAAGGAAAGTCGCCCGAATGGATTACGTTTAATCAGCCAAGTATACAGAGCGGTGTTACATGGCAATTGCCGCTGTCCTTAACGCTTGCGGCAGGTGAAACGAAAAAACTGCCCGTTAAGATGATGATAGACAGCGAGCTCTTTAAAAATAAGCTCCAAAATGGTGCGATCGTGGTGAACGCAGGCAAGCAGAAGGTGACAGTGCCATACTTGTATGTGCTTGAGGAGCCGGAATATCCGCGCTTAATGGGGTTCAATATGGTGCAGGAGGAGAACGGAGGCTTCAGTTATGAAGCGTATTTGCCTACTGGAGCAGAAGAATTTGGTATTGCGGTCTTTGATAAGGAAACATTAAGATTCGTGAAGTTTTTGGATTGGAAAAAAGAAGTGAAAAGAGGTCAATTAAAGGGCAATATTAAAAAAGAGATTTTGCCGCAGCAAGGCATCTATGAAATTGTTGCATTTGCTAAAAAAGCAGGAAAAGAAGATGCAGTTAGTGGTCAATTAAGTGTGATAGGAAGTCAGGCTTTGTATAATAGTGAAGAAAATGAAAGTGATAAAGAGGATTTGTTAAAATATCCCTTAAATAAAACTAATAGGAAATAATTTGAAAGATATGTGAATTTACTCCTTTTCCGATATAAAATTTTTTGATTCATGATAGAATAAAAAAGAAAAATTTTATCGGGAAAGGAGAGCTAGTAGAAGACTGTATCAACGCGGTTTGCAACTGGATACAATATTTTTGGAGATACATGATTTTAACGTTTTTATGTTGTTAATTACAATTGACATTTGACATAACCTTATTGTATGCTTACAAAGTAGATGATAGGGTTTTCAGGGCCTTTTCAAAAAAATATTTCTTTTTTGTTCTGCAAAAAAGACTATTTTTGTTCCCTGATAAGCTGTCTGAAAGAAAGTCTGTTGTCAGGAGATTTGGCTAAATTATGTTTGAAATAAAACAGATGCTTACAAAACAATTTAAGTACATATCTATACTGCTTTCACTTTACCTTATTGGGTGGGTTGCTACTCCTTATAAGCCTGTATTTATGGGTTTGTTATTGGGAACTGCCTTAAGCCTTTACAATATTTGGCTCTTAGTAAGAAAAATGGCGAAATTCAGCAGAAATATAGATGAAGGTAAAAAGACGCAATCGTTAGGGATGCTGTCAAGGATGGCAGCTGCAGTACTTGGGGTTGCAATAGCCATGGAATTTCCTGAGCAGATACACCTTATCAGCGTTGTCATTGGATTAATGACGGCTTACATAGTCATTATGATAGATTACTTATTTAGTACTGTTTTTAAAAATAGTATTAGAAAAGAGAGGTGAGAATTGCTTGGATCACAAAGAGAAAGTGTATTACCTTTTCGGTTCGGAATACTTGAGAGTAGATGTATCCAGTGTCTTGATGATAGCTATAACTAGTTTGATCGTATTCATTATCGCTGTTGCTGCAACACGTCGACTTGCTTTAAAGCCAACAGGGATGCAGAACATGATAGAATGGGTAATGGACTTCGTGAAAAACATTATCAAAAGCAACATGGATTGGAAAGATGGCGGGAAGTTCCACATGTTAGGGATGACAATCATCTTTTACGTGTTAATTTCCAACCTGCTTGGTTTACCATTTTCTATAGTGGTTGACGGTGTTCTTTGGTGGAAATCACCAACGGCCGATCCGATTATCACATTAACATTAGCTTCCATGATTATTGCTTTGACACATTATTACGGTGTTAAGCAAAAAGGAGTTAAAGGATATTTCAAAGGCTATGTACAGCCGATGAAGTTCTTGCTTCCTTTAAAGATAATCGAAGAATTTTCCAATACGTTGACGCTTGGTTTGCGTCTATATGGAAATATCTATGCAGGGGAACTGCTTTTATCTTTATTAGTAGGTTCATTAGCATGGACAGGCTGGGCAGGCTTTATAGCTGCAATTCCTTTAACATTGGCATGGCAAGGTTTTTCAATCTTTATAGGCTTCATACAAGCTTATATCTTTACAATGTTAACATTCGTTTACATGTCACATAAAGTAAGTGACGAGCATTAATCAATTCCCTTATCTTTAAAAGGTGAAACTATAAAATACACATATTTATATATTTAGGAGGAAAATAAATAATGAATCTATTAGCAGCAGCAATCGCAATTGGTCTATCAGCATTGGGAGCAAGTATTGGTAACGGTTTGATCGTAGGACGTACAGTTGAAGGGATCGCTCGTCAACCAGAAGCACGCGGTTTCCTACAAACAACAATGTTCATCGGGGTAGCGTTAGTTGAGGCATTGCCGATCATCGGAGTTGTAATTGCATTCATGGTACTTAACCGTTAATAATAGCTAAAAAATGGCGAAGACTTTTTCAAAAACTTCGCCTTTGCTTTATGCAAAAAAAGTTTAAGGTATACAGTTGGAAGGGAGTGAACCGTTGTGTTATTAAATAGCTTCGTATTGGGAGCTGCTGGGGCAGCATCTCATGATGGTATAAATGGTGGGACAGCCATATTTCAATTAGTAATATTCCTAGTTCTTCTAATGCTTTTAAAGAAATTCGCATGGGGTCCGATTATGGGCATCATGAAGCAAAGGGAAGACTTTGTAGCAAATGAAATAGACAGCGCGGAGAAAAATCGCATTGAGTCTGCTAAGCTTTTAGAGGAGCAGCGGGCATTGCTTAAAGAGGCGCGCACGGAAGCAAAAGAGTTAATCGATAATGCAAAATCTCAAGGAGAGCTGCAAAGAGAAACTATTATTGCTGACGCTAGAAAAGATGCGGAAAGATTAAAGAATTCAGCATTGCTTGAAATTGAACAGCAGAAGGAAAAAGCTGTTGCTGCAATCAGAGAGCAAGTTAGTTCCCTATCTGTATTGATCGCTTCTAAAGTAATTGAAAAAGAGCTTAGTGAGCAGGACCAGGAAAAACTGATCAATGATTACATACAAGAGGTAGGCGAAAATCGATGATGGATACAGGAGTTTCAAAGCGCTATGCTTTAGCCCTTTTCCAAATCGCGAAAGAAAATGGCAGTGTGGAGCAGTTGGAAGAGGAAATGCGCGTTGTTAAAGCAGTTGTTGCCAACTCACCGGATTTGCAGCAAGTTTTCAAGTCTCCCAATATTTCATTGGAGCAGAAGAAAGAAATAGTTAAAAATGCGTTTGCTTCAGCAAGCGTTAGTGTGCAAAACATGTTGATGCTTCTGATGGACAGACATCGTGAAGACTATATTGTCAGCATTTGCGATTACTTTTTGCAATTCGTTAACGATGAAAAAGGGATCGCAGAAGCGAAAGTTTACTCTGTGAGACAGCTTACAGACAGTGAAAAATCGGCTATTTCTGCAGCGTTCGCCGCTAAAGTGGGAAAACGGTCGTTAAATATCGAAAATATTGTTGATTCCAACCTTTTGGGCGGAATTAAAGTTCGCATAGGTAACAAAATATTCGACGGCAGCTTACAAGGCAAGCTTGCTCGTTTGCAACGTACATTATTAGGATAAGATTTCGAGATAGGGGTGAAACGCATGAGCATCAAAGCGGAAGAAATCAGTGCTCTTATAAAAAGGCAAATTGAAAATTACCAATCAGAAGTTCAAGTGAGTGAAGTAGGTACGGTTATCAGTATTGGTGATGGTATCGCTCGCGTTCATGGATTGGACAACTGTATGGCAGGAGAACTTGTTGAGTTTTCTAATGGAGTAATGGGTCTTGCTCAAAACTTAGAAGAAAGCAATGTCGGGATTATTATCCTTGGCCCTTACACAGACATTCGCGAAGGCGACGAAGTTCGTCGTACTGGAAGAATCATGGAGGTTCCTGTTGGAGAAGAATTGATCGGACGTGTTGTTAACTCATTAGGTCAGCCAGTTGATGGAATGGGCCCGATTAATTCAAGCAAAACTAGACCGATTGAGTTCTTGGCACCAGGTGTTATGGACCGTAAATCAGTTAGTGAACCGCTTCAAACAGGGATTAAAGCAATCGATGCACTTGTTCCAATCGGACGTGGACAGCGTGAGCTTATCATCGGTGACCGCCAAACAGGTAAAACATCTGTAGCAATCGATACAATCCTTAACCAAAAAGACCAGGATATGATTTGTATCTATGTAGCAATCGGACAAAAGGAATCTACTGTTCGTAACGCTGTTGAGACACTTCGCAAACACGGAGCGCTGGAATACTCCATCGTCGTGACTGCATCTGCTTCCCAACCAGCTCCATTGCTTTACCTTGCTCCATATGCAGGTGTAGCGATGGGTGAAGAATTTATGTATAACGGCAAGCATGTCTTAATCGTGTATGATGATCTTTCTAAACAAGCATCCGCATACCGTGAACTTTCCTTGCTGCTTCGTCGTCCTCCAGGCCGTGAAGCATATCCAGGGGATGTATTCTACTTGCATTCTCGTTTGCTTGAGCGCGCAGCGAAGCTTAGCGACGCAAAAGGCGGCGGTTCTATTACTGCATTGCCTTTCATTGAAACACAAGCAGGAGACGTATCTGCATATATTCCAACAAACGTAATTTCTATTACAGATGGACAAATATTCTTGCAGTCAGATTTATTCTTCTCAGGTGTTCGTCCTGCAATCAACGCAGGTCTATCCGTTTCCCGTGTAGGTGGTTCTGCACAAATTAAAGCGATGAAAAAGGTTGCAGGTACACTGCGTCTTGACTTAGCGTCATTCCGTGAGCTTGAGTCTTTCGCACAGTTCGGATCAGACCTTGATAAGGCAACACAAGATAAATTAAATCGCGGTGCTCGTACTGTTGAAGTACTTAAGCAAGATTTGAATAAGCCGTTAAAAGTAGAAAAACAAGTAGCAATTCTTTATGCATTGACTCGTGGATTCCTTGATGATATTCCAGTACATGACATCAGAAGATTTGAAGATGAGTTCTTGAACTGGCTTGATCACAACCGCAAAGAATTGCTTAATCATATTGTGTCAACGAAAGAGCTTCCTTCTGACGACGAAATGACTGCTGCGATCAACGACTTCAAAAAAACGTTCGCTGCAACTGAGTAATTAAAGGAAAATCTGATGAATGGTGGTGAAAACGTTTGGCATCATTACGCGATATAAAGTCACGTATTAACTCAACGAAAAAGACAAGCCAAATCACAAAAGCTATGCAAATGGTCTCTGCTGCCAAAATGAACAAAGCAGAAGCAAATGCAAAGTCTTTTGTTCCTTATATGGAAAAGATAGAAGAAGTGACACATTCAGTAGCGGCAGGGAGCAAAGGGAGCTCCCACCCAATGCTGGTGGCCCGTCCTGTGAAAAAGACAGGCTATATTATCATCACTTCTGATCGTGGACTAGCTGGCGCTTATAACAGTAATGTTCTCAGAAAACTGAACCAGATTGTAAAGGAAAGGCATCAGTCGAAAGAGGAGTATGCAGTTATTGCGATCGGTAAAGTCGGCAGAGATTTCCTTGTTAAGCAAGGGACAAACGTCATTCTCGATATCGTCGGAATTGCAGATCAGCCTGATTTCCTCGATATTAAGGATATTACAAACAAATCTGTCGGTATGTTCAGTGATGGTACTTTCGATGAAGTACACATCATTTACAGTCATTATGTGAGTGCAATTCAACAGGATGTAATGGAGAAGAAGATTTTGCCTCTTACAGAGCTTGCGAATAATTCTGCTGCCCTTACTTCCTATGAATTTGAACCTTCAGCAGAAGAAATCCTGGATGTATTGCTGCCGCAATATGCGGAAAGCTTGATTTATGGTGCGTTGCTTGACAGTAAGGCAAGTGAACACTCTGCTAGGATGACGGCAATGAAGAACTCTACTGATAATGCGAAAGATATTATCGATGATTTGAGTCTAGTATATAACCGAGCTCGTCAGGCTGCTATTACGCAAGAAATTACGGAAATAGTTGGCGGCGCTGCTGCGTTGGAATAGTTTAAGAAATAGAATTGCCTGTGCGCAATTCTATGATGAGAAGTATAGGAGGGAAAAACATGAGCTTAGGACAAGTTCTACAGGTAATGGGTCCAGTTGTTGACGTAAAGTTCGACGGACATTTGCCTGACATTAATAATGCTTTGAAAGTGATCCGTAATTCAGGAGCTGCTGGTTCTGACAGCGTTGAAGTTACTCTTGAAGTGGCCCTTCACTTAGGTGACAACACAGTCCGCACGATTGCAATGTCTTCCACTGACGGTATTACTAGAGGTACACAGGTTGCAGATTCAGGCAAGTCTATTTCTGTTCCTGTAGGTGATGTTACACTAGGACGTGTATTTAACGTATTAGGAGAAACAATTGACCTTGATCAAGAAATCGCTAGCGATGCTAGAAGAGATTCTATTCATAGAGAAGCTCCGAAATTTGAACAGCTTTCTACACAAGTTGAAATACTAGAAACTGGAATCAAAGTAGTAGACTTGCTTGCACCATACATTAAAGGTGGAAAAATCGGTCTATTCGGAGGAGCGGGTGTAGGTAAAACGGTTCTTATCCAAGAACTTATCAACAACATCGCACAAGAGCATGGCGGTATTTCCGTATTTGCTGGTGTTGGTGAGCGTACACGTGAAGGAAATGACCTATATCATGAGATGACGGATTCTGGCGTTATCAAGAAAACAGCAATGGTATTCGGACAAATGAACGAGCCGCCTGGTGCACGTATGCGTGTAGCATTAACTGGTTTGACAATGGCTGAATATTTCCGTGATGAGCAAGGACAGGACGTACTGTTCTTCATCGATAACATCTTCCGTTTCACGCAAGCAGGTTCTGAGGTTTCCGCATTGCTTGGCCGTATGCCATCAGCAGTAGGTTACCAGCCGACACTTGCAACAGAAATGGGTAGATTGCAAGAGCGTATCACTTCTACAAACGTAGGATCAGTAACGTCTATCCAAGCTATTTATGTACCAGCGGATGACTATACAGATCCAGCTCCTGCTACAACATTTGCTCACTTGGATGCAACAACAAACCTTGAGCGTAAATTGACAGAAATGGGTATTTACCCAGCGGTAGATCCATTGGCATCTACATCACGCGCTTTGTCTCCTGAAATCGTAGGGGATGAGCACTATAATGTGGCTCGTCAAGTACAGTCCACTTTACAGCGCTATAGAGAGCTTCAAGACATCATCAGTATCCTTGGTATGGATGAGTTGAATGATGAAGATAAAATGGTTGTACATCGTGCAAGAAGAGTACAGTTCTTCTTATCACAAAACTTCCACGTTGCCGAGCAGTTCACAGGCCAAAAAGGTTCTTATGTCCCTGTAAAAGAAACTGTTAAAGGCTTTAAAGATATTCTTGACGGTAAATATGATCATCTTCCTGAAGATGCATTCCGCCTTGTAGGAAGAATCGAAGAAGCTATTGAAAATGCTAAAAAAATGGGTGTGGAAGTATAATCCTAATCAGGAGGGGTAGAAATGAAGACGATTAAAGTCCATGTAGTAACTCCTGATGGCCCGGTGCATGATTCAGACGTTGAGACGGTTATTGCAAAAGCAGAAAGTGGAGAGCTTGGAATTATGGCAGGCCATGTTCCTATGGTTGCTCCCCTTAAAATAGGTGTCATACACTTGAAAAATGGAAAGACTTCTGAGTATTTGGCAGTTAACGGCGGAATCTTAGAGGTACGGCCTGATAAAGTAACGGTGCTTGCTCAATCTGCGGAAACCGCTGAACATATCGATTATGATCGTGCTTTACGAGCTAAGGAGCGTGCAGAGCAAAGATTGCATACTCAAAGCAATGAACATGTAGATTTCAAACGTGCGGAGCTTGCTCTTAAGCGTGCAATGAATCGTATATCTATCGTTGAAAAGAGATATTAATAACCAAAAATGCCTCCTTTTGTTAAAATACAAATTGGAGGCATTTTTACGTCCTAAAAGAGTATGAATAAGAAATGTAGGCAAAAAATAGAAATGAAAATGAAAAGAAAATGAAAAGAAAATGAAAAATAGTGAAACCTTTTATGATGATCAATCGTCAAATAGTAGTTAGCAAGGAAGCTAAAAGAAGTGGAGGTAACGCATTGATTGAAGATTTTGGCCAACAGGCATTGTTGAGCATCGTAACAAATGTGGTATTTATTGCCCTCGCTTGGTGGGCATTGCAATCGTTGAACATTGAAAAGTTCATCCGTGCAAACAAAGTAGTTCAAGCAAGAGTATTATATGTATTATTATCCATAATAATTGGGTCACTTGTCAGTGAATTCTTCCTTAATTATCTGCTTTGGTCACAACAATTGCCATTAATTATGCAATAAGATACATTAGAAGAAACAATTACCAACGAAATAGGTCTTCATACATGTTTTCTTTTGCTCACTTTTTGAGTACAATTCAATTTGCGTGTTGCTAAAAAATAGTTTGTACGCAACTCAGAAAAATATTCATGTCAAAAAGTGACGACTATTTGCGAGTATTTCATTCCCCTACTAAGGAAACAATGCTAGTAAGGGAGAGGAATAGAGCATGAATAAAAAAAGAACAGCATTTTATCTTGTTTTAATGATCTTAGTTGGTTTGGCAGCAGTCACAATTGGGAATAAACCCATTATCGCGAAAAAACAGCTAGACCTATTTATTATAAATGGAATAATAAAAAAGGATCAGAACATTAACGTTACTGAATGGTCTCTGCATGCAAGAGAAAAAATGGAAAATGTGAAAAGCTTATCAGATGCTAAAGCCGTTAAAGCCGATTTGCAGGAAAAATTTCCGGATGCGAAATGGACGGAAGCGGAAACTGACAGCGCTTGGCAAGCTAAGGCTGTTCTGGCAGCAGATGGCTACAAAGAAGAGAGTTTAACTGTCACTGCTTCATTAACAACTCAAACATCCCAATCATATGTTATATATGAAGTGAAAGGGAAGGAGTTGAGTGACCAGTTCAGCAAAAAGCTGGAAAAGGATATAGAAGAAAAAGTTTCAGCTATATTTCGAGGAAAACCAACAATTTTCTCTTGTATAAAAGGCGAATTCAATGATAAGATGAGTAAGAGTCTGCCTTATTATGTAAACCATTTATTGGATGCTTTTCAAGCGAAACAAATAGAGGCGTTAGAGGAAGCTGATTTTGTATCATCTTCAGCCATGACGTCTATCTTTGATGAGAAAATTCAGAAAAATGACAAGGTATTGAACTTGCAATTGGGAATTAGGACACAAGGAATGGGCGGTAAAACTACCTTTGTAGTTGGCACACCCATCATAACGATTGAATATTAATATAGAGACATTGGACGCGGAGGGGAATACACTTTGGATAAAATCATCGTCCGCGGCGGAAAAAGGTTAAATGGAACGGTTAAAGTAGAAGGCGCAAAGAATGCCGTTTTGCCTGTAATCGCCGCTACATTATTAGCAAGTGACGGAAAAAGCATAATTAAATCAGTTCCAACTCTTTCGGATGTATATACAATAAATGAGGTATTACGTTTTCTTAATGCTGACGTATCATTTGCCAACAACGAAGTTACAGTAGATGCATCAAAAGAGTTGAGTGTGGAGGCGCCATTTGAATATGTGCGCAAAATGAGAGCTTCAGTTTTAGTAATGGGTTCATTATTGGCTAGAAATGGCCATGCAAGAGTAGCATTGCCAGGTGGCTGTGCAATTGGTTCAAGACCTATTGATCAACATTTAAAAGGCTTTGAAGCAATGGGAGCTAAAGTTCAGGTTGGAAATGGCTTTATTGAAGCATCAGTTGAAGATCGTCTGCAAGGAGCAAAGATCTATCTTGATTTCCCAAGTGTTGGAGCTACAGAAAACATCATGATGGCTGCGACTTTGGCAAAAGGCACAACAATCATTGAAAATGTAGCAAAAGAACCTGAAATTGTTGATTTAGCTAACTTCCTTAATGCGATGGGAGCGAAAGTCAAAGGTGCAGGAACTGGCACACTTCAAATTGAAGGTGTAGATAAGCTATACGGTGCAGAACATACGATTATTCCTGACAGAATTGAAGCAGGTACGTTTTTAGTTGCTGCTGCTATTACAGGCGGAAACGTTCTAGTACAAGGCGCAGTGCCAGAACATCTGTCATCTTTAATTGCAAAGATGGAAGAGATGGGTGTAGTTTTCAAAGAAGAAGAAGACGGACTTCGTGTAATTAGTGCTGAAAACTTAAAAGCAGTAGATATTAAGACAATGCCTCATCCAGGATTCCCAACGGATATGCAGTCACAAATGATGGCATTGCTGCTTCGTGCTCAAGGAACAAGCATGATAACGGAAACTGTATTTGAAAACCGTTTTATGCATGTTGAAGAGTTCAGACGCATGAATGGCGATGTTAAGATTGAAGGACGTTCTGTTATTATGAATGGACCAACAAACCTACAAGGTGCTGAAGTAGCAGCTACAGATCTTCGTGCAGCAGCAGCATTAATATTGTCAGGACTTGTTGCTGAAGGCATTACAAGAGTTACTGAGCTGAAGCACTTGGATCGCGGATACGTGAATTTCCATCAGAAGCTGGCAGCTATTGGTGCTGACATTGAAAGAGTAACAGAAGAAGAACAAGTAACATTGAGTGCAACGTATGTTGCAGATTTAAATGCATAACAAATAAATAAACAGCTTTATTCATTTCCCTTATGAGATGGATATGGCTGTTTTTTTTGCCGTTTTTTAGTTTGAATGAAGAGCATAAGATTATGTAAGAGTTACAAGGGGAAGGGAAGTGAAGGGTAACAGATATTATTCACATACTATGCATAGAATAAAATTATAGAACAGAACTAAGGTGATTTTTCTTGTCTTTTTCCCCTTAAATACAGTCATAAATGCTTGTCCAAATCCATAAGAATGTTTTGTAAGACATTTTTACAATGCAAATCTACATCGTTCTTATGGAGGCTACAGATGATTAAATTCAAACCCTTTATCGTACTAGGAGCTATTCTGTTCAGCATCACCTTATTGCTTCCAGCAATTTTAGTACTCCCTTTTATTTCAGAACGGGGAAACGACACAACCGCCCCTCCCGCAGAGGAAACACCAGCAGAAAATACAGGACCAGCTGTGGAGGTTTCCATCTATAGGGAAGAACAAAAAAAGATCGAGAAAGTTGATTTAGAAGATTATGTTGCCGGTGTTGTGGCAAATGAAATGAATGCAAGCTTTGAACCAGAAGCATTAAAGGCACAGGCATTGGCAGCAAGAACTTATATCGTCCGGAGAATGATATCTGAGACAGAATCAGGACTGCCAGATGGAGCAGTGGTTGGTGACTCCATTACCTACCAAGTATATAAAAATAAAGAAGAACTAAAAACGACTTGGCAAAGCAAAGATTATGATTGGAAAATGAAGAAGATTGAGGATGCCGTCCAAGCTACAGCAGGACAGATTCTGACATATGATGGACAGCCGATTGATGCTTTGTTTTTTTCAACTAGCAATGGCTATACAGAGAATTCTAATGACGTTTGGGCTAATTCAGTTGCTTATTTAAAAAGCGTCGAAAGCCCTTGGGATAAAAACTCACCGAAGTTCAATGGCGAAGAAGAGATTAGCATTCAAGATTTTGAAAGCAAGCTTGGCGTCTCCTTAGGAAGCAGTGCCAGCATCATGACAAATGTCGAGTATACTTCGGGCAAACGTGTTGCGAAAGCAAATATAAGCGGTAAGGAGCTCACAGGGACTGATATACGCGATAAGCTTGGATTGAAGTCTACAGACTTTACAATGACTAGAAGTGGTCAGAGTATTATTGTGACTACAAAGGGCTATGGACATGGTGTAGGGATGAGTCAGTATGGTGCTAATGGAATGGCAGCAGAAGGCAAGAATTACAAGGATATCGTCAAGTACTATTATAAAGATGTGGCTGTGACGAACTCAGAGAGCCTTCTGACGGCATATATGGCGAAAAAGTAATAGTGGAATAGGAAAAGCTCCCTTGGACACCAAGGGAGCTTACTATTGCTTTACGGAGGAGTCATAATTCAAATATAAACAATTTAGAAAAAAAGTTTTTATTTTCATGCATAAAAGAATTCAGTTTGTCGAAAAATAAGTTTTTAAAAATTTTTTTTGAGAATGTATATATTTATCATTATCTGTTCAGAATGATTGCTGAGGTGATGATAAAATGAGAGAGGAAGAAAACAAACGTACTTCTCCAAAATCAAAAGTAAAGAATTTCTTTAAAAAGCGTTGGGCATTTCCAGCTGTTTATATCGCGAGTGCAGCTATTATTCTAACAGGTGTCCTTTGGTATCAAAACAGTGCAAATGAGACAGACAAGTTTAAGTATGATGCATCAAATCCATCAACACAGCTTGATGATGAACCAGCAGTACCAGTTACAAATGATGTAGAAAACTTCGCATGGCCAGTTAATGATCCAGATAATGTAATAACGCAAAAAGGCTTTTATGACAATAGCCAAAGTAAAGAAGAGCAAGTAAACTCTCTAGTGTTCTATGATAATGTGTATCAGCCAAATACTGGTGTAGATTTAAAAATGGAAGATAACAGTGAATTTGAAGTTCTAGCTTCATTGAGTGGAACAGTTACAAAAGTATCTGAAGATTCTGTACTTGGTAACACTATTGAAATTGAACATGCAGATGGAATTAAAACATTCTATCAATCTGTGAAGGATATCCAGGTTAAAGAGGGAGACGAAGTGAAAAAAGGTCAATCTCTAGCTACATCTGGACAAAGCCTATATAACAAAGATGGCGGTGTCCACGTCCACTTTGAAATTCGCAAAGCAGATGTTGCTGTAAATCCTATCGACTATTTCAATAAATCTTTAGCTTCATTAGAAAAAGCCGATACATCTGAAGCAAGCCAAGCTACAGAGGAAAATGAAGTGACAGAGGAAAATGCAACAGAAGAAGATGCTGTATCAGAGGATGCAACACAAGATGAGTCCAAAAAAGAAGTAAGTGATGAGTCAAAAGATGCAACAAATACAGATGCTTCTGATGAATCAACAGATTCTTCAAGTGATGACGCTGCAGATGAAAGTACTTCAGCAGATCCAAACGCATAATGCTTGTGATGAGAAGTCCAATTCTTTCGACAGAATTGGACTTCTTTTTTGTTATTTAAAAGACAAATTTCTCGGGAAATAACAGCAAAAAAAAGCATGATGTCTGGAATAAACATCATGCCTTCTTTGCAATAACCTGCTTCTTTTTTAATTGAGTTGCTTGGACTATACGGAGAATTGTCAGGATGAGGACAGATGATCCTGTGAAGATATAGATGATAAGCATCCATATTGTCTGACTGTCTGTACCCATAAGAAATCCGTGAAAGAGAGCTGCGTAAAATGTTGGGAAAGCAAGAAAATGAATGGCTTTCCACACCCTTTTTCCAAGCTTTTTCAGAAAGTCTGTTGATAGCACTAATAGCAGGAATCCGTAAAAGGCAAAAATGCCCAATGAAAGGGAGATGGCATTATGTTCAACAGTAAATGGTATAAGAATATTAAAGATGGTATAAGAGGTGTAATCTGTATCAAATACTAAAACGAGACCATGGACCATTCCAAACAGCAGGCCGAACCAGCCTGTTGCCTCGTGAGTATTTAAGAGTATTTTTTGAGATTTTTTAGGAAATATCGGTAGTTTAAAGGTTAAACCTGTCAGCATAGAGATAAACAGTAGTAAATAGGAAGTTATCGCTGCTGCCCTTGTTACGTTCCATATGCTGAATAAGTCACTAACATTGGAAATAATATCATTCATACTGTTTCACTCCTTCGTTTGTATATAAGTGTAAATTACCTCCTGACAGACATCGATCTTCCTCAGTCAGGACGATAAAAGCAATATTTTTATTTTCATTAAATCTTTTTAATCCTTCCTCCCAGCCAAGAATAAGCATGCATTTTGCAATTGCCTCTGCTTCTGTCAGCGTAGGGGCTATGACTGTTGCTTGAATTAAATTAGAGGCGCTTGGCATACCTGTCCTCGGATCAACGATATGATGATGCCTGCGCCCTCCTGCAGTTACCCAATTCCTTTTAACGATAGAGCTTGTCGCAATCCCTGCATCTCTGTGTAATTCAATAGAGGCAATGGTTTCTTCAGTGCGCCTTGGATGGTCAATCTTTACGACACGCTTTTTATATTCTAATCCCCATGCGCAAATATCTCCTCCTGCAGATATCGCACCTGTCCTTATCCCATCCTCCTGCAGCAGCTCTGCAATGCATTGTGCTGTCCAGCCTTTAGCAATGCCGCCTAAATCGATTTGGATGTCCTGCTTTAAAGTTATACTCTTCATACCAGCATCGATTAATAGAGGGCGAATATTTGCGTTTAATGATGGTAATGCTTTTTCATCTGGATTTGCTTCTAGCAGTTCAAAGCTTCGGTCATAGCCGAGAGCGATAAGTTGTTTTCCTAAATAAGGATTATAGATGCTCTTTGTGACGGCATAGTAGAAGTCAGCTATCCTAATAGCCTCAAATAGAATAGAGCTACATAGGAAAGGGACATTTTTTGTATTGTTTAATTGAGACAGTTCACTTGTATGATTGAAACGTGATAATGTTCGTTCTGATTTCTTAAACAGGTGAGTGACTTTTCTTACAGATTCGTCTGGCAAATCGAATGTACGAATAGTTGTATTCATGCATGTGAAGGCTGTTTGCTGCATATAATTATCCCCTTAAGATGAATGACTGCGCAGGTCTCCGCTTTCTGCGGTGCTACCGTTAGATGGAGGTGCTTGAAAACCTGAACCGCCGCTGAAATTATTTGTTCCACTGTCAGGTGTTGTTGTTGCATCCTCTGAGCCGCCACCTAGCGTTGAATCAGAGGAACTGTCACTGTCTCCTTGATAATCTCCTGCCCAAGAGTCGCTGCTGCCAGAGGAATTGCTATTCCCGGAAGAGGAGTCACTGCTGCCAGATCCGCCATCAGGTGTTGTGTAGCTGCCGCTGCTCCCATCTGAAGGTAGCTGACTGCTGCTGCCGTCCTCCTGTGCAAAAGGGTTTTGACTGCTTGGTGTCTCACTTTGTTGCCCATTTGTATTTGGTTGATTATTATAGGCTGTTTGCTGGCTTGCTCCAGTTGAAGTTGTTCCGTTTAAAAAACCAATAAATCCTGTAAAAGCTGCAACGCTGGATAGACCTATGATCCACTTTGTTTTTTTAGGTGCCATATGCAATTTCCCTCGTTTCTTTTGTCATTATGTGCTTAAAAAGGATTGTACGAAAGTTTCCTTAATTAATTCTTAAGCAGTAGATAGATTTTTTTATATAAGTAAGAGAAAAAAGAAGTAAACCTTGTTCCTATTCAAAATTTTCTGCATAAACTTTGACCCAAGCTAATAAACTGTTACAAACCTTACAAAGTTGAAGTTTGGAGTGAGGAATCGTTATAGATAAATGGATATGTAGTCGAGGACATGTTTAATCACGATAAGATCAGAAAGCGTTGAGCTGTCTGCCGCATGAGAGTTAGAGAGTTATCCATGAAAGGAAACGTGCGGGATGAAGAATTTCGATGAAGCGAAGAGCGAGTCTCATTTCACACTTCTCACATCCAATTTAGGGAGGGCGAGTGGTGTGCACGATTACATCAAAGAGAGAACTATCAAGATTGGAAAGTATATCGTGGAGACGAGGAAAACAGTTCGCGTTATTGCGAAGGAGTTTGGCGTATCCAAAAGTACAGTCCATAAGGATTTAACAGAAAGGCTTCCTGAAATAAACCCGGATTTGGCAAACGAAGTGAAGGAAATTCTTGATTATCATAAATCAATCAGACATCTTCGCGGTGGGGAAGCAACAAAAATGAAGTACAAGAAGGAAGAGTTGGAAGGGGAAACAGTACAATAAGACAGAAAATAAATCAGACATCAAAAGGTAAGCACACTTTTATCTATCGATGGAGGACAATAACCAACCTCCATCGGTAGAAGAAATAAATAATGTAATTTCCGGACTTAGCAGGCTAAGTCTTTTTTATATATACATAATTTTAGGTATCTAACACAGACTTGTTTCCTAAGCAGTTATATAACAGATAGCTAATTAGAAATAAGCTAATCGTTTAAACGAACAAATATGAAAAATTTACATATAAAAATAAGAAAAAATACGCATATTTTTGACAAATAGTTACTTCTTTCGTCAACGGTATGATAGAATAGAAAATTAGAGTAGGGCTAATGCAAATCTTGCTGTAATAAGGTTAGAGGGCTTGTGAAGTGTTAGACATACGCTTATCATAAATGAAATTTAGGAAATTTGTAGCAGTTGTATTTTATATCGAACAACTGTTCTTCTTTCTGTCATAGTATTGCTCCTGAATGGTTAAAATAATCCGCTTATTGAATGCTTACATAATTTTAATGAAACTCGGTCCGCTTTTTTGCGTTTAAATAATGGGAGAAAATTAACTTTTCATGTAAAGGTCTGTTTATAAAAACAACAAATTGAAAAAACTGAATAATAGCTATAAGGAGGAAGTGTAAAAAATGTTCGCTAGAGATATTGGTATTGACTTAGGAACAGCAAATGTATTGATTCATGTTAAAGGGAAGGGTATCGTTTTAAACGAGCCATCGGTTGTAGCATTAGACAAAAACTCAGGCAGAGTGCTTGCAGTCGGAGAAGAAGCACGCCGCATGGTTGGACGTACGCCAGGCAATATCGTAGCAATCCGCCCGTTAAAGGATGGGGTTATTGCAGATTTCGACGTAACAGAGTCCATGCTAAAGCATTTTATTAATAAGCTGAATGTTAAAGGATTTTTGTCAAAGCCTCGCATTCTTATTTGCTGCCCAACTAACATTACAAGTGTTGAGCAAAAAGCAATTAAAGAAGCAGCGGAAAAAAGCGGCGGTAAAAAGATTTACTTAGAGGAAGAACCAAAAGTTGCTGCAATCGGAGCAGGAATGGATATCTTCCAGCCAAGTGGTAATATGGTAGTAGATATCGGTGGAGGAACAACAGATGTAGCAGTTCTATCTATGGGTGATATCGTAACTTCCTCCAGCATTAAAATGGCAGGAGATAAGTTCGACAGTGAAATTCTGCAATACGTTAAAAGAGAGTACAAGCTGTTAATTGGCGAAAGAACAGCAGAAAACATCAAGATTAATATTGGAACTGTTTTCCCTGGTGCGCGTAAAGAAGAAATGGAAATTCGCGGACGTGATATGGTTTCTGGTCTTCCAAGAACGATTACGGTTCATTCAGAGGAAATTGAGCAAGCGTTAAGAGAGTCTGTGACAGTTATCGTACAAGCTGCTAAGAGTGTTCTTGAAAGAACTCCTCCTGAGCTTTCGGCTGATATTATTGACAGAGGCGTTATTTTGACAGGAGGCGGCGCTCTTCTTCACGGAATAGACATGCTGCTTGCTGATGAATTGAAGGTTCCTGTTTTAATTGCAGAAAATCCTATGGATTGTGTTGCGATTGGAACAGGCATCATGCTTGATAATATTGACCGTTTGCCAAAAAGAAAGCTAGGATAAGCTGCTTTCTACTGATATTTTTAATGAAAAAGTCGGCTGCCCACATTGGAAGCCGACTTTTTTTATTAAATTTTTCATTTTGCATTAAATTCCATTAGATATTTGCAAATAACTTCCGATATAATAAAGGATGAAGTTTACATGCAAGATATGACGTTATTCAACAAATTACTACAAAGATAACAGGAACTTATTTTATAATATATATATAGACTGACTAAAAAAAAGAGCACAAAGATATTAAAGAAATGGGGACAGTATATGTTTAAAGGATTTTATACTGCGGCATCGGGAATGTTGGCACAGCAAAGAAGAACAGAAATGCTGACAAATAACATGGCAAACAGTAATACACCAGGATATAAGGCAGATCAATCTGCAGTCCGCACCTTCCCAGATTTGCTGCAGCAAACCGTTGACACATATTCACAAAACGGGAAAACTACTAAGTCAACGATTGGCTCATTAGGGACTGGAGTGTATATGCAAGAAGCTATCCCAACATTTACTCAGGGTGATATTACACAAACAGACTTGAAAACAGACATCGCCTTGGTGAATATAAATGTTCCTGGAGATGACAATAATACTGCAGGCTCAATTTTCTTTAATATCCAAGATGCGAATGGTGAAACAAAATATACTCGCAACGGAAATTTCACTCTTGATGGCCAAGGGTATTTAACAACGGGAAGCGGTTTGTATGTTTTAGATGAAAATAATGAACGCATTCAGCTACCAGATGATAATTTTACTGTGTCAAATGAGGGTATTTTAACATCAAGTGCTGGGAATTATCGTCTTGGTGTAAGCTATACAGCTGATCCTAAATCACTTGTGAAAGAAGGAGACGGCCTATTCCGGGCTGAAAATGGCCAGGCGCTTGAAAGTGCGTATACAGCAGGTGGCGTTTCATTTCAATTGAAGCAAAACTTCTTGGAAAGCTCTAATGTCGATGCGAGCAGGACGATGACAGACATGATGTCTGCATACCGTTCATTTGAAGCAAATCAGAAAATTCTTCAAGCATATGACAAAAGCATGGATAAAGCCGCAAACGAAATAGGAAAAGTATAATAGCAGCGCATTTAGGAGAAGCAGCCCAATAAGGGGGAGAGAATGATATGAACAGAACTATGCTTATTGCTACAAATACATTGACACAATTGCAAAAACAAATGGATACAATCAGCAATAATATTGCCAATGTCGATACGAATGGCTATAAGAAAAAAAATGCTACATTCACTGATTTGCTTGTGCAACAGGTTAATAACCAAAAGGATACGACACAGGAGGTTAACCGCCAGACACCAAACGGTATAAGACAAGGTAACGGAGCAAAGGTAGCGCAAACCCAAACGGTTATGACACAAGGCGCATTAAAAACAACAAACCGCCAATTGGATACTGCATTTACGTCAGAAGGGCAGCTTTATCGTGTACTTGTGCAAAATGGCCAGAATTCAGAGGTACAGTATACAAGAGATGGCGCCTTCTACTTAACGCCAGTATCGAATACAGAAAACATGCTTGTCACAAAACAGGGATATGCAGTGCTTGATGAAAATAATAATCCGATTATGCTCAATAAAGATGTGAATGAGTACTCCTTATCTAAAACAGGAACACTTCTTGCTAAGCTTAACAATGGCCAGACACAAAACGTTAATCTTGGTGTATCTGCTGTCAACTATCCTCAATTCCTCGAAAAGAAAGGTGATAACCTGTTTGGGTTGCCTACTAACTTAGATGAGCTTAACATGACAAGAGATCAAGTGCTGACTGATTTGGATGGAGCACTTCGAGGTGGGGTTGCTGTCTCACAGAATGTTCTTGAGCAGTCAAATGTTGATTTGAGCAAGGAAATGGTTAACTTGATGTCGACACAGCGCTCCTATCAGTTTCAATCAAAAGCTATCACAATGGCTGACCAGATGATGGGGCTAGTGAATGAGATACGCTAAGAGGGAGATTAAATAATGTCAGCTAATACAAGCAGTCAAGAATTGATAAAAACACGAGAGCAGTTAAGGGAAGAGCGCGAAGAAAACAACCAACAAGAGAAGCCTTCTTCCAAAAGGCTTGGCAGAGTCCGGATGATTCCGATTTGGCTACGTTTAATCATAGTTATTGCCTTGATTTGTGTCAGCCTGACTGCAGGAGCTGTAATCGGTTATAGTGTAATTGGAAACGGAAAAGCAGGCGACACGTTCAAAAAAGATACATGGACACATATAATCGATCTTGTTGATAAAGAATAGGCATATAAATATTTTTAAAAAGGAAGGGGATTTCCCTTCCTTTTTTATAAGATAATTTAGTACAATTATACATAACCACATATTAGTAGGAGGTCATAATTATGTTAGACATAAATCAAATTAAAGAAATCATTCCTCATCGTTACCCATTTTTGCTGGTCGATCGTATTTTAGAGGTTGAGGAAGGCAAGCGTGCAGTCGGAATTAAAAATGTTTCTGCAAATGAAGAGTATTTCAATGGACATTTTCCAGAATTCCCTGTAATGCCAGGTGTGCTTATTGTTGAAGCTTTAGCACAAGTAGGTGCGGTGGCAATGCTTATTAAAGAGGAAAACAAAGGAAGACTTGCTTTCTTCGCAGGTGTGGACAACTGCCGTTTTAAAAAGCAAGTATCGCCTGGTGATCAGCTTCGTCTTGAAGTGGAAATGACACGAGTGCGCGGAAACTTTGGCAAAGGAAAGTGTGTTGCTACAGTTGACGGCGAAATCGCTTGTGAAGCAGAAATTATGTTCGCGTTAGGCGACAAGAAGGAATAATAAAAAAGGCATTAGACACAGCTTAAAGGCTGGTGTTTAATGCCTTTTTTTATAAAATTTTGGGAACGTACAATATCATGTAAGTTGTTCTTATTCTTGGACAAAATATCTATTGACCGTTAGTGGTCATTAAATTTGTAAGGAAAAGGGGACAATACAATGAGTAAATGGGTGAAGTTGTTAGGTGTTTCTGCAATGTCCGCAATGCTTCTTACTGGTTGTGGAGATAATGATGATCAAAGTCCGGCACCGGAAGATGATACAACTGTTGAAGACACAGATTCAACGGATAACAATATCATTCCGGACAATAACATTATTCCAGATGGTGACGGAAACAACCGTCTAAACAATGATGACGGGCTTAACAACAGAAATGGCGATAATGACAACAATATAGATAATGGTGATGACGGCTTTATTGATGATAACAATAATGACAATAATGACAATAATGACCGTAACACAGACAACGATCTTGACGCGGCAGATGATGACAATGATCCTGGCGAAGACATGATCGAGGACAAAAAAGATAGAAATGACAAGGATGATAAAGATAGCTAATCCTTTTAAACGAGGCTGGGACATAAGTATGTGAACCGCGTAAAGACCGAACTACTAAATCAACTATTGATTAAGTAGTTCGGTTTTTTGTTTTTAGTTTAAATACAAAAAATTAGAAATTTTAGTGGAATGGAGCGGAGGCCACTCGACTACTAAGGGAAATAGAGGAAAGGATGAGACCCCGCAGGCGAAGACGAGGAGGCTCCATACCTCCCCGCGGAAAGCGCGAGGACGAGCGCGCAATGAAACGACTAATTAGTCACGTGTTTCATTTTTCAAATTCAGATGTAATTTTATTATTCGTGTTTAGAAAGGTTATCTTTTGTTTTGTCCCAGCCTCTTTTTTTATTGTGATTTCTTTTCAAGGAAAAGCTGTTGTTTGCTGTGCATCAATTCCTTAAACCTTTCAGACAGTGCTTTACCCTCATATCCGCTCTCAAGGAGATGATCGAGCAGCATCTCTGCATAATCCTTTCGGTTTCTTTTCAGGCTTCCTTGGAGAAGCACGCTGATTGTGTCAGTAAATTTACTAATAGAATGAACAATAACTTCAAACGGTGCGGGGTCATTTTCCTTTTTAGATATTACAGCATGTACTAGCAGTTTCTGTCCATTGTTTAGAGCATTTTCAAAAAAAGAATAATCAGGGTGATCCATATATAATTCAATTAGCCAATTGTGATGGTCATCCTCTTTATTGATAATTAATCCGTCCAATATTGGTATTGCTGTTGCATTTTCACCTTGTAGCAATTGTATGGAGATAAGTTTGAATGTCTTCACTAGAAATGCCTCCCCCTCAAGTCAAAATCCTACTATTATTATAACTCAGATTAGCGCTCACTCCAAAGGACCCCTATTTTAGATTTTTGCCATAAAATGATTAGCAATTATTTTATGGCTTACAGTCAGGCTAAATATTTGTGTCATTACTATATTGATAAATTATTTAACATTTATACCAATATAATTGCAGGAGCAAATGGTAAAAAACTGTCATCCACTCATGCCTTGCGTAGATATATGTCGAATGGCAGGGAATGGTGCGGTAAATTACAACTTTTATATCAGTATAATTATGGTGACAAAAGGACTTTAGCCCCTTAATTGAGTGGAACAACTATGGTAATTTTATATGGTGTCAATATATTCAGAAAATATAGAAATATCGGGAGGGGAACCTTGATATGCAAAAAGGAAAAATATTAGTTTTTGTCATCATGCTATTTATGTTATTTTCCAATAGCGTCTTAGCTGCTGGCATACCGAACAAGGTAGGAAATACGAAAGGAAAAGACAATCAGCTTACTGTAAAAAAAATCAACGGCAGTGATGTGAAAGAGACATATAAAGATACAGACACTGTCCGGGTTGTCGTTGAGATGACTACAGAGCCAACAGTTGATTATGCCCAAAAGCAGGCCAAGCAGGTGAAGGAGCTGCCAAAAGCGACAAAGAAAAAGTTGAAAGAGGAGAAGCTAGCTGAGCAAAAGCAAGTAAAGCAAAAGGTGAAAAAGGAAAAAGTGAAGTTCACAGAAAGAGAAAGCTTCACAACTGTCTTCAACGGGTTTAGTGGTGAAATGAAATATGGTGACATTAAAACAGTGGAAAAGCTGCCAGAAGTAGCAAAAGTACATATCGTCAACAAATATGAAAGACCAGAAGAAGAGACAGATATGGTATACAGCAAGGAGCTTGTGCAAGCACAAGAGGCTTGGCGTGATTATGGCTTTAAAGGAGAAGGAATGATTGTTGGTGTTATTGACACTGGCATTGATCCGAAGCATAAAGATATGATTCTGTCAGATGCTACAGAAGGAGAGCTGACAGAATCTGAAGTGACCAAAGCAAAAACAGATAATGGTTTGCTTGGAGATTACTACACAGAAAAAGTGCCATACGGATACAATTATATGGATGAAAACAATATTATTCAGGATATTGCAGAGGGAGCGAGCATGCATGGAATGCATGTTTCTGGAACTGTCGGTGCAAATGGCAATGAAGAAAATGGCGGCATAAAAGGGATTGCCCCAGAAGCACAGCTTCTTGCTCTTAAAGTATTTGGTAATGATCCAAATATGCAGTCTACATGGGGAGATATTTATATTAAGGCAATCGATGACGCAATTATCCTCGGAGCAGATGTTATTAACATGAGCTTAGGCTCAACAGCAGGATTTGTGTCAGAGGACTCACCAGAGCAGCAGGCAATCAGTAAAGCTGTTGATAACGGTATCCTCATGTCAATTTCAGCAGGTAACTCTGCACATCTAGGCAGCGGCTTCGCTAATCCACTAAGCTCTAATCCAGACATCGGTGTTTCCGGTTCACCTGGCTTAAGCTATGACAGTCTTCAAGTAGCCTCAGTAGAAAACAGCTTTATGAAATTGGATGGCTTTAATTTCAAGGCTGGAGATGAAAATGGACAGGCTGCTTTTTTATCTGCAGGCAGTGTCCATCCGAATGATCTAAAACAGAAGGATTTTGAGCTTTTCTATGCAGGGCTTGGAAAGCCTGAAAACTTTAACAGTGATGCGAAAGGAAAGTTCGCCCTTGTTCAACGGGGAGAAATAGGGTTTGTGGATAAAGCTATAAATGCCCAGAATGCTGGTGCTGCTGGGGTTATCGTTTATAACAACACAGATGGGTTTGTTAGCATGGCAAGCGAACCGGCAATCAAAATTCCCCAACTGTTCCTTCAGAAAACGGATGGTGATAAATTAGCAGCTGTGTTACAGCAAAATCAAGCTGTTTCCATTAATTTTGATGGCAGTCAAGTGACAGCAGCTAATCCGGAGTCAGGGAAGATGAGTGCATTTACATCTTGGGGTTTAACGCCAAACCTTGATTTCAAACCAGAAATTACAGCACCTGGCGGACAGATTTATTCTACGTTAGAGAATAACCAATATGGCATGATGAGCGGAACTTCAATGGCTGCACCTCATGTATCCGGAGGATCTGCCTTAGTATTAGAAAGAGTAGACAATGAATTTGGGGTCACTGGCTTTGAACGCGTCCGAATTGCAAAGAACCTGCTGATGAATACAGCAGAGCCTGTAAAGGATATTGGCACAGTAAACAGTGCATTTGAATGGGACAACCCGTATTCACCACGCAGACAGGGCGCAGGACTAATGCAGCTGCATTCTGCCCTTCAATCACCTGTAATGATAACTGAAAATAAAACAAAAGAGGCAAAGGTGTCACTGAAAGAGGTAGGTAACAAGTTCAGCTTTACATTAAACGTAGAGAACTTTAGCGATAGTGCTGTCAATTATGATGTGACAGCTAATCTGCAAACAGATTTTGCTGCATATGGTGAGCTTGGATACAATGCAGATGAGCTAGAGGCACAAAATATTATTGATGGAAGCATTCTGATTGACGGAAAAAAAGAAAAAACAGTGAAAATCGGAGCAAACAAAAGCAAAAAAATCAAGGTGACAGTAGATTTGAGTAAAGCAAAAGTTGTAGAGCCATCATTGACAGGAAATTTTGAGACAACTGTTGATATTGATGACGTTTTTGAAAATGGCTATTTTGCTGAAGGCTTTGTGACATTCACAGACCCGACAGATACAAATGCAGACTTACATGTTCCTTATGTAGGTTTCAAAGGTGATTGGAACAAGGCACCGATTCTTGATGGAATGAAATATGATACAGATTCCTTCTATGGTATGGGTGGAGCTGTATCTACAGATGGAGAAGATTTCTCTTACTTAGGATATGACCCTGTTAATGACAAGTTCACGGAGGATGGAATCGCAATTTCTCCAAATGCAGACGGTACGCAGGACGATGTCATTCCAGTGCTTTCCTTCTTGCGCAATGCGAAAATCGCAGAGTTCTCGATTGTAGATAAAAACAAAAAAACGGTGCGCACTCTTCTCACAGAAGAAGAAGTGACAAAGGATTATTATGATGGTGGCAATGGAACAGCATACAAGCTAGACAGCGATTGGGCTTGGGATGGTAAAGTGAACAATAAGCTTACTGATGGTCAATACTATTATCGTATAAGTGCTACTATTGATTATCCTGGTGCTAAGCCGCAAGTTGTCGATATTCCAGTGAAGGTTGACACGAAGGCTCCTTCTGTCAAAGCGGAGCTGACAGAAAGCAATAAAGTGCTTGAAGTGGCAGCGGCCGATGAGAAAAATGGCTCTGGTATCGCTTATATCGACATTCAAAAGGATGGAAAAACGATATTAGAAAAACCGTTAAGCGCTGATGCAGCAAGCTATACATTACCAGAGGCATTGAGTCCTGGTGAAAGGGTAACAGTAATTGCATATGATTACGCAGGAAATACAGCAGATACTGAATTAGAAGCAGTTGACACGAAAAAGGATACAACAATACCTGTTATATCCTTAAATGACCCAGAAGCACTTGGTGTCTTTAATACATTAAAGGTACCTTTCACAGGAACAATTAAGGATGAATCAGCTATCAAGGAATTCACCATTGCAGGGAAAAAAGTAGCAACAACGTTTAATCAGGAAAAGGGCTTGTACGAATTTAACAGTACAATGTCATTCAAGAGTGGTGTCCACTCCTTTGAAGTGAAGGCAATTGATGCAGCAGATAATACGGCAGTCTTCAAAAGAACAATTATGGTTGATAATGAAAAGGCATCGCTGCAATTAAGTGGATTACCATTAAACCGCATCGTAAAAGCAAACACTAAAAATGTATCAGTTGATGTTACAGTAAGGGATAACTTTGATGAGCTGAAGCTAACATTAAACGGCAGCCAGTTGTATGCTCAAAAATTCAAAGAGCCGTATGCGATGAGAAGTTTGCAGAAAAAGCTCAAAAAAGTTAAGCTTGAGCTTGAGCCAGGTTTGAATGAATTCACTTTTGAAGCAACAGATCTTGGCGGGAATAAAACAGCCAAAACCGTTTATTTCTACAAGCTTGAAAAAACAGAAAAGCAATCTAATAAAACAGTCGTACCAGCAGATAAAGAATAATAAAACAAACCCCGGAGTCAAGATATCTCCGGGGTTGTTTTGGTTAATAAACAGGGGTGATCGGTCCATTCCTGCGGACGTATTTTCACCTGGTGTTCTTAGTTAAGGGAAACAAGATCCTTTAAATCATCTGTTGAAAGCTCTGTCAGCCAATTCTCATTTTGGATGATTTGATCATTCAATGTTTGTTTTTTCTCAAGCATAGCATCTATCTTTTCTTCCAATGTTCCTGTACAAATCATCTTATGAACATGAACAAACTTTGTCTGTCCGATTCTGTAGGCACGGTCTGTTGCCTGGTTTTCTACAGCAGGATTCCACCAGCGGTCATAATGAATAACATGGTTTGCTGCAGTTAGGTTCAGCCCTGTTCCACCCGCCTTTAAGGAAAGGAGGAAGATTGGAAACTCATTGTTTTGGAATTGCTGTATGAGTGTATCCCTCGTATTTTTCGGCACACTTCCGTTTAAGAAGGGCACATCTACATTATATTTCTTCTTAATCATAGCCTGAATCATATGCCCCATCTCAATATATTGAGTGAAGATCAGACAGCTCTCCTTTTGCTCAAGAATGGCATCAACCAGTTCTGACAGCTTCTCCATTTTTGTGGAGCGGTCAACCAATTGAGCAGGGTTCTCTTCCTTCAAGTAAAGGGCTGGATGGTTGCAAAGCTGCTTCAGCCTGCTCAGCATTTGCAGGACAAGTCCTTTTCGTTCAAAGCCTGTTAGCTGCTCTATTTTCACGAATGTATCGGAAACAAGCTGTTCGTATAATGCGGCTTGTTCTGGTGTTAAGCCACAATATTCCTTCTGCTCAAGCTTATCAGGCAGGTTAAGTGCAACCTCCTCATCCTTTTTCGTTCTTCTTAACAGGAATGGGCGAATGAGAGATTGCAGCCGTTCAATTCTTTCCTTTTTATTATCCTTTTCAATAGGAATAACAAAGCGTTTTTGGAATTGTCCGAGGCTGCCAAGATAGCCATGATTCGTAAAATCAAAAAGGGACCATAATTCATTTAATCTGTTCTCCATTGGCGTACCGGAGAGAGCAATATAATGTTTTGCCTTTAATTTACGGACAGCACGTGATTGCTTTGTCTGCGAGTTTTTAATGTTTTGCGCTTCATCAATGGAAATCGAGCTCCACGTTATCTGTTCAAATTGATCAAAGTCAATATGAGATAAGCCATATGATGTCAAAACAATATCGTAATGTTGCAGTTTCTCTAGGAATTCCTCATCCTTCAAGCGATTCGATCCATAATGCAAATAGATTTTTAAGGACGGAGCAAATCGTTCAATTTCCTTTTGCCAATTTCCCAGAACAGAAGTCGGACAGATAATCAATGCAGGGGAATGCTCATCTGTTTCTGTTTCCTTCACCTTCAGCAAGTAGGAAATGAGCTGAACAGTTTTTCCAAGTCCCATGTCATCTGCAAGAATCGCTCCGAATCCGTATTTACGCAAAAATAGGAGCCAGCTCATCCCAAGAATCTGGTATTTTCTTAATTCACCAAGGAACTTGCCTGGCACTTGTTCAAGGGGCAGGTTTTTGACTTCCTTTAATTGATGAATCATCGTTCGCCATTGTCTATTTAGCTCAATCTGAATTTTGGCAAATGCTTTCGGATTATCTAGCTCATCAACTGCGCCGTCATCCTGTTGGTTCAGCTCCTGCTCAATCAAGTCTCTTACATGAAGGCCTTCCTGTTCAGCCTTTTTCATGAGATCCTGAATTTGTCTAATGAAGGAAGGGTCAAGCTTAATCCAGCGGCCACGCACGAAGACAAGTCTGCGCTTTTCCTCGACCATTTGCTTGAATTCCTCTTCAGACAGGGTGACACCATTCATTGAAAAGCGCCAGTTATAATCAAGCATGGCCTGAAGTCCGACAAAGGAAGGACGGTGATTTGTCGTTGCAACCTTTGCTTTCACCTTCATGCTGGCACTTTTCATTGCTTGCCACCACGATGGGAGGAGAATATCAACGCCAAGAGCAAGTAATGTTTCACTGGCATCTGTCAGAAAGAGCCATGCTTCCTCCTCAGTGAGCTGATTTGTCATCCCGTTTTTCCCTGTAAGCCATGGGAAAAGGGAAATCCACCGAGCTTGCTCTTCTTCTATATAGCCTTCATATTCAAGCCATTTTGCTGGGATGCCCTGTTCTTCTATATCAATAACTTTATCAGGATTGCTTTTGGCTTTTAAAAATATATCGATATTCCACGTTTCATTTAGGTCAGCAGGCTCCACGAGCTTTATTCCTAATGTAAATGGATAAGGAGTACTTTTAAGTCCCATCCACTCCTGCCAAGTTTCCTCCGTGAAATAGCCAGACAAACTGGCAGGAGATATATTTGCATTCCGCAATGCATTAATTTTTTCGCCAAACGCCTGCTTGCTTTCTTCATTTGCATTTAAGTATTCATCTAATGAGTCATGGAACCATTTTTTAATAAATGTTAGGTTGCTGACTCCTTCTAATTCCTCCTGCAGTGTTTCTTCCCAGAAGGAATCAGTGAATTCTTCTGTAACACGATTAGGCAGTGCCCATTGAAAGGTGTCATTTTCCCAAGATTGGAAGTCAGGAATCCACTCTTTATTATAAATCGATTCAAACAGGCTTGGTGCGGCAGATAGGCAAACCTGCGCGGTATCATTCCAATCCCATTCCAAATATCTGTTAAACCGTTCGTTTGCAAATAGTGTGACAAGCTGCCACGAATCGAGGGCGATTCCTTCAACACCATCGATAGTAACTGTTTTTAAAAATGTGCCATAGAAGCTTTCTTCATGATGTTGGAAAAGAAGGTTTTTCCAGTAGTTTGGATATAGGTATTCGTGATCGGCCTCTCCAGTTAAGAAAAAACCGTTGGCTTTATAATAATGAACGTTGATTTTTAAATAATTATTCTTCAGCATGTATCAGTTTACCCTTTCTGCATTCTTCATGAAAGGCTCTTAAACGCTTCGTCCGATCAAGCGTCATTGTTAAGAACAGCTCAAATTGCTGTTGTTTTTTCAGTTTTTTATAGATAGTACGCAGTTTTTTCATCTGGCGGACAGCAATGCGGTAATGATCTCTGCTCTTTTGTTCAATATGTTCTTGTATTGAACGGTGATAAAGGGAGAGCAGCAGCTGTTGATCATGCTCCTGCAATGTCTTTATTTGCTCCTTTGATAGCATGTCGATACCAAGACCCATATATGTGTATAGGTCAATCCATTTATCAAACTGCTTTTGTTCATACAGGAAGTCCTCATACTTTCTGTAGCTGTAAGGCAATGCTTGCATAAACAGGCGTTCTAAAATGTCCAGCCTATTTTTGGCATGACAAAATGGAGTGGCTGCCCTGATGCTCATACTTGTGAACTCATGGCAAAACTCAAATTCATTTTCCTGCTGCAAATAGCTTTTTATATGCTGGATAAATGGAGTTAAATAAAGCTCCAGCCTGTTCCATTCCCGTTTACTGTTTAAGATGTCGAGCCAGTACAGCATATATGGCATGATTTCCACTTGCAGCTCCTGAATACTCTGTCCAGCCTTAGCATCTTCTCTAAGTAATATCTGCAAATGGACAGCAGCAACTTTTTCAGTGAAAATGGGGGACGTGATTCCCTCTAGTTTACGCAGTTCATCTAGTCTCCATTGTTTTTTTGTAAACAGATTTGTCCATAATACCCGGTAAATTTGAATACTTTCAAAGGAAATTGTTTCGTGAATATATAGGATTTCTGTACTGTCATCTTTTAGTTTTTCCAAAAACAAATCGAAGGAAAAGGGAAAGGTGAAATTGGCCAGCCTATTCAAATATTCCTGCACTCCTTGGAGAAGATCCTGGAATATATGACGATAATACCGGTTGATGACCCCATCCGCATGATTTTTGTCCTTGCTCATGGAAAGAAAAAGTTTAAATGTAATAACATGCCCGACTAAAAGGTATAAATATTTCCACTCATTTTGTTGAGGAGCGGCGTTTTTTAGTTTGCGCATATATATATAGTACGTTTCAGAAATGCCTGCAGGCCTATTGCTGTTTTCTTCCATTAAAGTTTGGAAGGTATCTGTGAAGAATTCAACCCACTCTTGATAATCTGGTTCTTTGTTGGCTGGGTTCTTTAATAGGTCGCTTGCACGCATGAGCGGAAGGCTGCTTAAATCTACTGGCACTTTTTTTTGCGGTTGTCTCCAATCAGACAGCCATGTAGACACTTTTCCTGCCTGACCAAGCACAGAAAAGAATAAAGCAAGCTGATGCCGGCAGTATCCTTCAGCGAAACATGTGCAGGTGCTCATAGAAATATCGTGAATGTTCAGCATAGCTTTCGCTGGGTTAACATCTTGAATAATTCCTGTTACTGTCTCATCGTCCAGCTTTACCTGTGACACGTAATTTTGCCGATATAGAAGCAGCCCTTTTTCTACAATTTTTTGTGTTAAGGGATCACTTGAATCAAGAGCTTCTTGAAAGTTCTTGGCACAATGGCTTAAATGCTCTAAATATTGTTCGTGCAGCAAAAGTAAATCCCTCCAGAAAATCAGCGAAACGGGTTACATGAAAAGCTGATTCTTATTTATGATAATCAAGAACTTGGCGTTCGTTTCTAAAAAAAGTCCATTTAATAATTATAGCGTTTTTTTGAAGCAGATGGTAGGGAGGAGGCCGGAGAAAAATTGGATATAAACAAACAGACCAGCCTATCTGTAGGCTGGTCTAATGATTTTAAAATTAGTATAGTCGCTTAAAGCTGACAAAGTGCTTCTTATAATAGGAATTGTCCAAGCTTGTTTTTCTTACACCGTCAGAGTCGGCATGTACAAACTGGTTATTGCCGATATAGACACCGACATGAGAAATTCCTTCTTTATATGTCCCCTCAAAGAAGACTAAATCCCCAACTGCAGGAACATTCACATAAAAGCTGCGATCATAATATCCTTGTGCAGATAGACGACTGATTGAATCACCAGTTTGATTAAATAAGTAGTAGATTAGTCCGCTGCAATCAAAACCAGCTGTTGTGGAGCCACCCCAGGCATATGGTATGCCTATTAAGCTGTTGGCTACAGATAGTAGGCTCTTGTTAGAGTTGCTGTTGTCCGAGATAAATTCTGGTTTGCTCGCATTCTCTTTTTCGACAGAGCTGCTTGTTTCAGTTAAGTTCCCTGTAACCTTTAATTTTTGACCTGGGAAAATAAGATCTGATGACAAATTATTCAACTGCTTTAGTTTTGCAACGGAAAGATTGTAGGATGATGCTATTTTGCCCAAAGTATCTCCGCTTTTAATCGTGTATGTACCTGTAGTTACAGTTGTTGTGTTATCTTTAGTAGAAGAACTGCCTGAGTTTGATGAATTATTGTTGTTACTGTTTGAACCAGTGGATGATGGTTTTGAAACAATAAGGACATCACCAGGATAAATGATAGTAGAATTGATGTTATTCCATTGCTTTAATTCCCCTAAAGTAATAGAGAACTTGTTTGCAATTTTTATCAATGAATCTCCTGATACAATTTTATACGTTTTTGTACTTGTACTTGCTGTTTGTTTGCTTGTTGTTGTGTTCTTGGATGATGTATCTGAACCTGTTACATTAAGTTTTTGGTTAATAAAGATTAAATCGGAGGACAAATTATTATCTGACTTCAATTGCTTTACAGTTGTGTTGTACTTGCCAGCAATTTTGCTTAGCGTATCGCCTTTCTTTACTACATAACTACTAGCCGAGGCGTGGACAGAAAAAGCAGTCGATAGAATAGCAGCAGTAGCAAAGACTGTGACTTTTTTCTTCATTATTTTACACTCACTCCCAAATATTATGTTTATATAAAACTATCTTATCATAACGTATCGGCCTATAGTACCCATTTTCATAGAAAAGTAGGCTGTTGCAAGTAAAAATAGGTAATTACTCATGGTATTTTAGAAGGTTGTTATGGGAGATTAAAAGAAGGGTTCGTAATAGGGTATGATGGTGTTTTATATAAAGAAATATTAGGCTTGTACGCAAGATTTAAGTCTAGGTTAAAACTGAACTATTAAGCAATTATCGATGAATAGTGCAGTTTTTTAATTGGTATTTTTATGCTAAATACAATAATAGGAAAACTTAGTAGAATAAAGTGGAGGACACTCGACTGCTAATGGAAATAGATAGAACCCCGCAGGCGAAGACGAGGAGGCTAATCTTCCTCCCCGCAGAAAGCGAGTGTGCGAGCAAAATGAAACGAACTAGACTCTATTAAAACTCCTGAGTTCCTTTGTTTCGATGTCAGGTTAAGTCGTTTTTAGGTATGATATATTGTTTTGTTCTAACTAGTCATTAGAATGCTCTTTCCAACTGTCTATCTTCTCTTGAATATATTCGGTATATCGGGTATCCTTTACTAATTGAAAAATAAGCAGAGCTTCTTTCATATAATTGCTGGCAAGATTAAATTTTTCCTGCATTTCATAGTTAAATCCGATATGATAGTGAAAATGGGCCAGAAGATAAAGGTTGTCCTTTTTGATCGCCCAATCAATTCCCTTTTTACAATAAGTTATGGAGGATTCATATTTATTTAAGTCTGTCAGTGATTTAGCAATGTTGAAGAAAAGTCTGCTTTTAATTGTAGCATCCTGCAGATGAGGAATTTTTTGCAACTGAGACAATGCCTTGCAATAGATTTGCAATGCTTCCTCATTAAAACCTTCTTCATAATAAAAGATGCCTCTGCTGACGAAGATTTCTATTTCCTTTTCCGTAAAGACCTTGTCGAATGTTAAAGCTATTGCTTCATCAATAAGCTCAAGTGCCTTTTGAAAATCATGATCTACTTCATAAACATAGATGGCTTTGTGCCATAGAAGAATTTGATAGTGTTTCTTATTGCGGGTAAACAAAGGGTTTTTCTCTTCAGCTTCGACAATCTGCTTAATTGTCTCGTAGTCTGTATTTCGCCTTGCAGCTTTTAATTGTTCACTTGTTTCAATAACATAATCTAGTCTTGGAGTTGTGCCGATATCAAAGAAATAGTTCACGTCTATTCCTAATCTTTGCGAGATTAAGTACAATGTGGAAGAAAGCGGAAGGACCTCGCCTTTCTCTATTTTACTGATTTGCGCTTGTGTGCAGATGTTATGTGAAAGTTCCTTTTGTGAAAGTCCTACCTGTTTTCGCAATTCCTTTATTTTCTCTCCGACAGCTGAAAAATCCAATTCATCACTCCCTAAAAAAATATTCCTAAAGTTATATTTTTGTGCATCTGCATGTAAAAAAGCCTAAAAAAGAGGCTATATCACTTGAAATCAGTCATAATCACGAATACACCTATTTATATAATATGTTTTAATAGATTATATCGCAATATATTAAGAATATTTTGCTTTTTAGAGAAGTGCCCACCTACGCCTTCTTTAAGCAAGGAGCACTATATGCCTTAATTGAGCACTCTTAATAGAAGCTATTGTTTCTATTAAACCCCATTTATCTGTTTTACGAGTAGTCCTTTTATCTCCAATTTTCTGCCGTTTTCTTTCTGAGAGCGGTCTTTTTTTTGTTTGTTAAGGAAAAACCCCCACCCCACATCAATAGCTAACCTAATAATAAATCTCCCGGAAACGGCGTGTATACTAAAGGCAATTTAATCCTAGCTGTTCTATCTGCTATAATAGGGAAAAAACTGTTGGGAGCATAATAACCATGAGAAAAAGATGGAGCCTGTTCGCTACCATTATGACACTTATCAGTGCTGTCGTCATTTTCTCTCTACTGATGACAGATATATTGATAAGCAATCTGCTGAATGATCATACCAAAAACAGCCTTGAGGAAAAGGCATTAATGATAGCCAGAGTTATGGCAAAAACAGAGCTTGTGAGGGATGCTCTTGAAGGAGACGAAGCTGCTCTTAATAAGATCCAAGCTTATACAAGTGACATACAGGAGCAAAATGGAGTAGAATTTATCGTAATTCTAAATATGGACGGAATACGCTTAACACATCCAGATGTCCGGAAAATAGGTAAGAAGTTTCAAGGCGGTGACGAGACTGAGGCAATGTCAGGAGAAGAGCACACAAGCACTTCAGAAGGAACCTTAGGAAAGTCTTTACGGGCGCTTACCCCGATTTTTTCAGATGATGGAACACAGATTGGCGTAGCAGCAGTTGGAATTTCGCTTGCGAAGGTAAATGAAGTAATGTCTGAAGGCAAATGGATTATTGTATATGGATCATTGCTTGGGTTAATCGCAGGCATTGTTGGTGCTTACATACTGGCGAGCTATATTAAAAGAGTGATGTTTAACCTTGAACCAGCCGCTATTGCCAAGCTGCTTCAAGAAAGAAGCGCGGTCATTAATTCTGTCAGAGAGGGCATTATAGCAGTAGATATGCAAGGGAATATTACGCTTGTCAACCAGTCTGCCATCGATTATTTACAAAAGCTTGGTTTGAATACAAATCCAATCGGTTTACCAATAAGCAGTTATATTCCTTCCAAAGGACTTGATCGCGTTTTGGCAAAAGGAGAGGAGCAGCTTGATGAAGAGCTGACGATAAATGGCACAACAATTCTTGTTAACAGGGTGCCAGTTAAAGTCGATAAAAAAATAGTCGGAGCATTGTCTACTTTTAGGGATAAGACCGAAATAAAGAAATTATCTGATCAGCTTTCAGGTGTAAAAACATATGCAGAAGCATTACGGGCACAATCCCATGAATTTATGAATCGTATGCAAGTTATCATCGGCATGCTTCATATGAAAAATTACGACAGACTCAAGGAATATCTTGATGATATTGTCGACCAGCAAAGCGGAGATATATCTGCGATTACAAGTAATATTAAAGATCCTGTTATAGCAGGACTTCTTCTCGGGAAGCTAAGCTATGCAAGGGAAAAGGGAGCAGTTTTGAATATTAGTATTATGACAGTTGTTCCTGAATTAACCGCGGCAGTTTCATACGAAATTATTACGATACTAGGCAACTTATTGGATAATGCTTTAGATGCAGTTGAAAACAGTTCAACAAAAGAAATTGAATTAAAGTTTGCTAAGACCGGTGGAATGATTGAAATGATTGTAAAGGATACAGGTAAAGGGATAACAAAAGAGGAAGAGGACTATATCTTTGAAAAGGGCATTTCCTCTAAGGGAGAGAACCGTGGCTACGGTCTTTATTTGGTCAGTGAGAGCTTGCGAAAGCTGAACGGAAAGATAGAGTTGGAAAGTGTTCCAGATGTAGGTACGACATTTAAAGCAAGTATCCCATATGTAAAGGAGGAAAACGGAAGGTGATTTCGGTATTGATTGTAGAAGACGATCCAATGGTGGCTGAATTTAATAAACAGTTCCTGCAAGAGCTGAATGGCTTTAAAATCGGCGGTGTTGCCAACAATGTGGATGATGCGATAGAGATAATAAAGAGGGAAAGCATCGATTTAGTACTACTTGATGTGTTTATGCCTGGAAAAAGCGGACTGGAGTTTCTTTCCTACATACGGGAACTGAACGAAAACATGGATGTCATCCTCATAACAGCCGCATCTGACATGGACCATATACAAGCAGCGCTTCGCTTAGGAGCGGTCGATTATATCATTAAACCATTTAAATTCGAGCGTTTTAAGGAATCATTGATGAATTACGTCCAAAAGAAGGAATTTATGAAAGAGCAAACGAAGGTCAGCCAAAGTATATTGGATGAGCAAATTCTTAACCGTGACCAAAAGGGTGCAAGAGCAGAATTGCCAAAAGGTTTAACAAAAGAAACATTGAAGATTGTCTGGGAAGCAATCGAACTACAGCACGAGCAAGAGTTCACAACAGACATCATCGCAGACGAAACAAAGATATCAAGAGTTTCAGTAAGAAAATACCTCAACTTTCTTAACGAGCAGGATATCATTAAAGTAAGACTGACATATGGAAGCATTGGCAGACCAGTTAACGTTTATTATACGAACCCAAAAAGGATTGGCTGGCTTGAGCAGTTTTTGTGATTAGTAGGTGAAAGGCAGTCTTGGTTGTCTGTTTGTAAAGTGAGGGAATAGTGATTTCCGCTTTAGTGCTACGTTGCGCCCGAGGAGGCATAGGAAAGCATGCTTTTAGTCTCGGCTGTTTTTCTAATGTAAGTAGACGTTTCTTCTATCCGTTCCAATCCATTCAATGTTTAAATGGAGTTCATTCTTATTGAATAGATTAGAGGCTGCAATTAGTTTGCAGTATAAGAGAAGAGGCTGGGACATAAGTAAGTGAATCTGTATAAAAACCGAATTACTTAATCAATCAATCAATGATTAAGTAGTTCGGCTTTTTGGTGTTTTTAAGTTTTAATACACTGATTAGAAAACTTAGTGGAATGGAGCGGAGGTCACTCGACTCCTGCGGGAAATAGAGGACGCTTTTGACCCCGCAGGCGAAGACGAGGAGGCTCAAGCTTTCCCCGCGGAAAGCGCGAGGACGAGCGCGCAATGAAACGAACTAATTTTAAACCCATATTCTATTTAGTCACGTGTTTCATTTTTCAAATTCAGATGTAATTTTATTATTCGTGTTTAGAAAGGTTATCTTTTGTTTTGTCCCAGCCGCTTTTCTATTTACTGTTGTCGGTTTAAAGACATTGATTAAAAACCTGTACTATTTTACAAAAACCGCTTTCTCGTATCCTTCGTCGGCAGCATACAATGGTCCTTTTTGCCAAACCATTTATATCTATTTCTAGCGACATAATTATAAAGCGGATCTCTTAGGAATGAAGGGATAATTTTAAAGACATATAGAAGCTTCCAGGCCCCGCGTAAATGGCGGCAAATTTGCAGAGCAGCAGCTGACTTTTCATAAAGTCTGCCATTTTCAATAAGAATAACACTATTCATCGATAATTCCTTATTGAATGGACGGAGAAGCTGCTGACCCTTTTCCTCCTGCAACGGAGCAAAGGAAAAATAAGCGTCAGGATCCCTTTTTATAATAAATTGTACGGCACCATTGCAAAGATTGCAGACACCATCAAATAATATGACTGCTTTCACTTTACCACCCGCGTTTCTAGCTTTTTCTATTACTCTAACATGTGCTGTATAAGATTTCATATATTTTCCTAATAAAAGGGCTTAATATTACAAGAAAATGACAGTTTGCCTTATAATACTATCGAAGCATAGCAAGTGTCTACGCAAAATATAGCGGTAATCTGTTAATTTTTTGTGGACTGTTGTAATATTCTTTTAATTTAAGTGTAAAAAATGGTACGCTAATATTAGGAGGGGAAAAGGAGAATGAAGAAACTATTTTGGCTTTTGCCGATGATTCTGATTGCGATATTGGCTGGATGTAATAATGATAAGCCTACCCCAGATGAGAGGCTTTCCCAATACATAAAGCTTTGGAATGATCAGAAGTTCGATGAGATGTACGACTATCTGTCTTCCGATGCGAAGAAGTCAGTTTCAAAGGAAGATTATGTATCCCGCTATGAAAAGCTATACAGTGATTTGGAGATTACAGACTTAGATGTTTCCTATAAAAAGCTGTCAGACGATCAAAAGGATGACAATAAGAAAAAAGAGTCTGCAGAAATTCCTTTCACTGCAAAGATGAATAGCATGGCAGGTGAGATTAGCTTTGACAAAGATGCGAAGCTTGTTAAAGAGGAACGAGACAAGGAAGACAACTGGTATATTGATTGGGATACAACGTATATCTTTGCCGATTTAGGCGCAGATGACAAAGTATCTTTAGAGACGGTTCCGGCAGAGCGCGGAGCTATTATGGATGTTCATGAAAACCCATTGGCGATGAATGGCATCATTTATCAAGTCGGCCTTGTACCAGAGCAAATGGAGAATGAAACAACAGAAGTAGAGAAATTAGCGAAATTGCTTGATATTAAAAAAGAAACAATAGAAAAGGCGTTAAGTGCAGATTGGGTACAACCTAACCTGTTTGTGCCAATTAAGAAATTAGCAACAGGCGATCAAGCTTATCTTGAAAAGCTGTTTGCCCTTCCAGGTGTACAGAAGCAGGATGTTGCCGGAAGAATTTATCCTTATGGTGAAGCTGCGGCCCACTTAATTGGTTATATTGGCAACATTACTGCTGAAGAGCTGGAAAAGCAAAAAGGCAAAGGATATACTGGCTCTGACGTTATTGGAAAAAGAGGCTTGGAGCAAGTCTATGAAGAAAAACTAAGAGGCGCAAACGGCGCAACAATATCAATTAAGAAATCAGATGGCACGTCAGTAACCTTGGCAGATAAAGAAGTTAAAAATGGAGAAAACATCATACTGACAATTGATGGGGATCTCCAAAAGAAAATATATGATGAAATGGATGGAGAGGCAGGAGCAGCAGCTGCCATAAATCCGACAACAGGTGAAACGATGGCTCTTGTCAGCAGCCCTTCCTATGATCCAAACAAGGTTGTCGCAGGTCTAACGACATCAGAGCAAGAGGACTATAACAACAATAAACTGGAGCCTTTCACAAATCGCTTTAAAAATACTTATGCTCCAGGCTCTGTGCTGAAGCCGATTGTCGCAGCAGCTGCATTGACAGAAGGTGTTATCACACCAGAGCAAGAGCGGAAGATTACAACAAAGCAATGGCAAAAGGATAAATCCTGGGGCAATTATTATGTAACAAGAGTGCATACTAGCAGTGCACCAGTTAATCTGGCAGATGCCCTGCTTTACAGTGACAACATATACTTTGCGCAGACAGCATTGGATTTGGGCAAGGATAAATATACGACAGAGCTGAAGAAATTTGGTTTTGAAGAGGATTTCGACTTTGCTTACCCTATTACAAAGGCAACAATTGGTAAGCTTGACAGTGATATTCTCTTAGCTGATTCAGGCTATGGCCAAGGCCAAGTCCAAACAAGTGTTATTCAGCTTGCTACAGCATATACACCATTTGTTAACGGCGGCAATCTGATTAAACCTGTGCTTCTCCAGGATGACAAGAAGGGGACTGTTTGGAAAGAGGGGGTTATGAGCAGCAGCACTGCTAATACCATTTCCGATGATTTACAGCAGGTCATTGACAATCCAAGCGGAACTGCCCGTGCCGGCAAAATCAGCGGTATGACACTTGCTGGAAAAACAGGTACAGCAGAGCTGAAGGCAAAGCAAGGTGAAAAGGGTACAGAAAACGGCTGGTATGTGACATATGATAAGAAGGATAAAGATATTCTTATTGCCATGATGATTGAAGGTGTCCAAGACAAGGGCGGCTCAAGCCATGTCGTGAAAAAAGTGAAAAATATTCTCGAAGATTAGTTAAAAGCCTGCAAGGGATTCACTCCTTTGCAGGTTTTTTTACTGAAACAGCAAAAAAATAATGGTATTGTTTTTCCTTATGAATTTTTTTCCACCTTTTTAAAGCGGTAAAAAAATCATCATTCAGTCATTTCGCTCATACATTAATTTAAGACGGTGAAGGGAGAGAACGGAATGAATGAAGTAGAGCAGAAAGAACTTCAATATGCCATCGAAGAAATCACAGAAATCGCTACTGGCTTTGGATTGGACTTCTACCCGATGAGGTATGAAATTTGTCCTGCAGATATCATTTACACATTCGGCGCCTACGGCATGCCTACACGTTATTCCCATTGGAGCTTTGGCAAGCAATTTCATAAGATGAAGCTTCATTATGATTTAGGCTTGTCTAAAATATATGAGCTTGTCATCAATTCAAATCCTTGCTATGCCTTTTTGCTCGACAGCAATTCACTTATCAATAATAAGCTGATTGTTGCCCATGTATTGGCCCATTGTGATTTTTTCAAGAATAACGTCCGCTTCCAAAATACTAAAAGAGAAATGGTAGAAAGTATGGCTGCTACTGCCGACCGCATACGTCAATATGAGATTTTGTACGGCAAGCATGAAGTGGAAACATTTCTAGATGCAGTTCTTGCCATTGACGAGCATATTGATCCAAGCTTAATGAGACCGAAGCTTGCTTGGACGATGGACGATGTGGAATATGAGGAAGTGGAAGAAACAATCGGAACACCGTATGATGATTTATGGGGTTTAGATTCCCGCAATAAACCGAAGCAGGAAAAAAAGAAAGTTATAAAAAAATTCCCGCCACAGCCGGAAAAGGATCTCTTACTGTTTATTGAAAGCTTCAGCAGGGAGCTGACAGAATGGCAGCGGGATATTTTAACAATGATGAGAGAAGAAATGCTGTACTTCTGGCCGCAGCTTGAGACAAAAATCATGAACGAGGGCTGGGCGTCCTATTGGCATCAGCGGATAGTCAGAGAGCTTGATTTGACGAGTTCTGAGGCAATTGAGTTTGCCAAGCTGAACGCAGGTGTTGTACAGCCATCCAAAACTGGCATCAATCCTTATTATCTTGGTCTGAAGATATTTGAAGACATCGAAGACCGTTATAATAATCCGACAGATGAGATGAAAAAACGCGGCATTAAACCAAACTCTGGCAGAGAAAAAATGTTTGAGGTCAGAGAAATTGAATCAGATATCTCCTTTTTAAGGAACTATTTGACGAAGGATTTAGTAACAAGAGAAGATATGTACTTATTCCAAAAGCAAGGCAGAGAATACAAAGTTGTCGATAAAGGCTGGGAGCAGGTAAGGGATCAGCTTGTCAGCATGAGAGTTAATGGAGGATTCCCATATATTACGGTTAACGACGGCGACTATTTAAAAAACGGTGAGCTGTACTTAAAGCATGGATTTGAAGGCATTGAACTTGATTTAAAGTATTTAGAGAAGGTTCTTCCATATATCCATCAGCTTTGGGGCAGAAATGTTCATATGGAAACAGTAGTCGAGGATAAGAACATCCTGTATACGTATGACGGAAAAGCATTACATCGCAAATATTTGTAAAATAAGAAAGAGACGAGGTTCGCAAGCGCGAGCTTCTTTTTTTTATGCAAAAATCATCTGCAGGCAAAAGGAAGGAAAAATGCTGTTACATCAAGAATAAAGTAAAAAAATGCTTGTATGAAGTGAGGTAGATTTGCAAATGGGTGAGACATATACAAAACGCAAAATAATGATTACAGGCTACGGAACTGTAGCAAAAGAGTTCGTGAAAATGATGATGGAACAGAAGGAGCGGTATCGGGATTCATACGGTTTTTATGCAGAGATAGTAGGGATAATAGGATCAAAAGGTATGATTTATGAAGAGGATGGCATTGACTTAGTAACATTGCTTTCCTTCGGCAAAGGATCACAGGCTCTGGGGCAATATGCACAGCAAAAGCAGATCTCTATCCAAGCACCAGAGTTAAAAGGAGATGTGCTAATTGAATGCTCTCCAACCAACTTAGAAACCGGTGAACCGGCATTGTCCTATATGAAGGCTGCCATCACAAAGAATATGGATATTATTTCTGTTAGTAAGGGAGCGCTTGTACAGGCATTGCCAGAGCTAAAGAAGCTTGCTGATAGCAATGGCTGCCGCATTAAATACAGCGGAGCAACGGCAGCAGCACTTCCAACCCTCGATATCGGTGAATACAGTTTGGCAGGCAGCCGTATCACTGGAATTGAAGGCATATTGAATGGAACCTCCAACTTCATTTTGACAAGTATGTCGGAGGATAATCTCTCCTTTGAAAATGCGCTAAGGCTTGCACAAGAAAGAGGAATTGCAGAAGCCAACCCAGCATTAGATGTACAAGGCTACGATAGTGCCTGCAAAATCCTGTTACTGGCAAACGGCTTGTTCCATAAAACATGGACCTTGAACGATATTAGTATTGAAGGCATTGAAAAGGTCTCGAAGGCAGATATGCAATTTGCAAAAATTAACGGCAATGACATTAAGCTTGTGGCAAGTGCAAGATCTATTGACGGCATAATAATACTTCAGGTAAAGCCTGAAATCATTACGGCAGATAATCCACTAATGAATGTGAAAGGTACAAACAAAGGAATTTTATTTCATACAGAGGAAATGGGGACAATTTGCTGTATAGGTGGGGCCTCCCACCCAAGAGGAGCTGCAGCTGCGGCGATTAAGGATATGCTGAATTTGTATCGTGGATAGTGCTTACATCAAAACCGGCCTCCTATTAGGAGGCCGGTTTTGGTATTATTATCGAGATAACGTAAAAGCTACAAGGAGGCATATGATTACTTTCCGCTAACATTGCAGGCGAATGCATGCCGGAAAAGTGTCAATCAGATACGTGATGCTATATATTTTCGGCATTGCAAACTTACAGGGCGGATTTTTGGGCAGCCATTCTCTGATATCTGACAATGTAAGTATCAAGCTGTTCACTGATCCGAAGTGTACCAGGATCATTAAGACCTCTATCACTTCCTGCTTTAATCAGTTCTAGCTTTAAAGATTCAATATCTTGCAGCAGCTCGCTCATACTCTCCTTATTATCTTTTTTCGCTATCATAATGATTACTCCTAGGTATCAATCTTTGTACTTATTCTAACAAAATAATTTGGAAAAATTAAGTGTTTTTATAAGGAAATTTACATAAATTGAAAAACATTTATTAAATATGGGAGAAAAATGGGCTTTGATTTTGGGGAGGCACAATCATTTCCGTTAGGCAAAGGAAAAACATTATGTGTTCATGTAAGCGCTTTTACATTAAGATAAGGACATAAGGTAATACAGCAACAAACGGAATGCAAAAAGCATATACGACAAGAAGAACAAAACATAAATGAATTAATATAGTGTATGCGTTAGCATTCTAAAAACTCTTTTTATCATACAATTCAATTTCTAGGAGGAATTATATTATGAATATCTTATTATGCTGTGCTGCAGGAATGTCTACAAGTCTATTAGTAACAAAAATGGAAGCTGCTGCAAAGGAACAAGGAATTGAATGCAAAATCTGGGCAGAAAGCGCAGATGCAGTAAAAAGCCATATCGATAACGCAGATGTCCTATTGCTTGGACCACAAGTTCGCTATTTGCTTCCACAAATGAAAAAACTTGGAGCAGAAAAAGGAATTCCAGTAGATTCTATCAACATGATGCATTACGGAACTTGCAATGGCGCAGAAGTATTGAAATCAGCTATCAACCTAGTTAACAACTAAAATAGGATAAGGTGATAAATATGAATAAGTTCTTAGCCTTCTTAGAAGAAAAATTTATGCCTTTTGCAGCCAAATTGGCTGCTCAAAGGCACTTAGGTGCATTAAAAGACGGTATCATCTTGGCAATGCCAATGATTATCATCGGTTCAGTGTTCTTGATTCTAGGTTATCTACCAATTCCAGGTTATGCAGACTTTATGGCAAGAGTATTCGGAGATGCTTGGCTAACAAAAATCTCTTATCCAGTTGATGCTACATTCAATATGATGGGTCTGATTGCAGCATTCGGTATTGCTTACAGACTAGCTGAAAGATATTCACTAGATGCTATTACAGCAGGGGTTATCTCACTATGTGCTTTCCTTTTAGCAACACCATTTAATGTTCCTTTCCTAGCAGAAGGTGCAACAGAATCAGTAGCAGTAACAGGCGCTATCCCAGTAGCAATGATGGGAAGCAAAGGATTGTTCGTAGCAATCTTAATCGCATTGTTCTCAACAGAGGTTTACCGCTTTATTATTAACAAAAACATGGTAATTAAAATGCCTGACGGAGTTCCACCAGCAGTAAGTAAATCATTTGTTGCTTTAATTCCGGGCTTTATTGTAATCGCTATCATTTGGGTAATTCGTTTAGTTGTAGAATATTTCGGTATCAACAGTATACATGATATTGTAACACTAGTACTTGGCAAACCGCTTGGCTTATTAGGTGGATCACTTATCGGTTCTATTATCGCATATGGATTGGTAATGTTGTTATGGTCTGCGGGTCTACACGGTACAAACATCGTTGGTGGGGTAATGAACCCAATCTGGCTGTCTAACACAGATGCTAACAAAGCTGCTTTCCAAGCAGGAAAAGAGCTTCCAGAGATTTTCACAGCACAATTCTTTGAAGTATTCATCAATATCGGTGGATCTGGAGCAACATTCGCATTCGTTCTTATGATGGTATTGTTTGCACGAAGCAGACAAATGAAGGATTTAGGCCGATTATCAATCGGACCGGGAGCATTTATGATTAACGAACCAGTTATTTTCGGTACACCAGTCGTAATGAACCCATTATTGATCATCCCGTTCTTCTTAACACCAATTATTACAATCACAGTGACATACTATGCAATGAAACTTGGCTTTGTGGCAAAACCAGCAGGAATTGCAATCCCTTGGACTACACCGCCGCTAATCGGTGGATACTTGGCAACAGGCGGAAAGCTTTCCGGTGCAATAATGCAGCTTGTTAACATCGGTATTGCGTTTGTACTTTACTTCCCATTCTTCAGAACTTGGGATAAACAAAAATTAGCAGAAGAAAAAGGTACAGAATTCACAAAAGTAAGCTAATTATTAGTTGCTAATTAATGTGCGAGTATTTTTGGAAACGCTTCAAAAATACTTGCGCACATACTTAACAATTTTTACATTCTAAAATAGAAGGGTTGATTATAAAATGGCTAATATGGAAGAAACAGTATTCCAAATTATCCTCCACGGAGGAAACGGAAAAAGCTGCGCAATGGAAGCAATTGCAGCTGCTAAAGAAGGAAACTTCGAGCTTGCTAAGCAGAAGATGGAGGAAGCTGCAGAAGCACTAAATGATGCCCACCATATCCAAACATCCCTTATTCAAAATGAGGTAAGAGGAAACAAAATTGAGGTATCCCTGTTGATGGTACATGCACAGGATCACTTAATGAATGCAATCACGCTTAAGGATTTAGCTCAAGAAATTATTGATTTATATGAACTTGTTAAAACTCCTGGAGGTGTCCAAAAATGACAAACGGAATTAAAATTGCCACAATTGGCGGAGGATCAAGCTATACACCAGAATTAGTAGAAGGCTTTATTAAACGCTACGAAGAATTACCAATCAGAGAACTATGGCTTGTTGATATTGAAGCAGGTAAGGAAAAGCTTGAAATCGTTGGTAACCTGGCAAAGCGTATGATCGAAAAAGCAGGCTTGCCAATTGAGGTGCATTTGACACTTGACCGCAGAGAAGCACTTAAGGATGCAGACTTTGTTACAACACAATTCCGTGTCGGCCTACTTGATGCTCGTGCGAAAGATGAAAGAATTCCGTTGAAATATGGCGTGCTTGGCCAAGAAACAAACGGTCCTGGCGGATTGTTCAAAGGCTTGCGTACAATTCCTGTTATTTTAGATATTTGTAAGGATATCGAGGAGCTTTGCCCGAACGCTTGGCTTATCAACTTCACAAATCCAGCTGGTATGGTTACAGAAGCAGTGCTGCGCTATTCAAACATCAAAAAAGTAGTCGGCTTATGCAATGTTCCAATCGGTATGGAAATGGGTATTGCGAAGCTTCTAGATGTTGATCATTCTAGAGTTCGCATTGACTTCGCTGGATTAAACCATATGGTATACGGACTAGATGTGTATGTCGATGGAGAAAGCGTGAAGGATAAAGTAATCAACCTTCTAACAGACCCAAATAACAGTTCATTTGTTAAAAATATCGAAGGTCTTGGCTGGGAGCCAGAATTCATTAAAGCATTAAATGTGCTCACATGTCCTTACCATATGTACTACTACAAAACGAGCGAAATGATCGCTAAAGATCAAAAGAACTCGAAAAGTGAAGGAACTCGTGCTGAAGTCGTGCAAGCACTTGAAAAAGAATTGTTCGAGCTTTACAAAGATCCAAATCTGGCTATTAAGCCACCACAATTGGAAAAACGCGGAGGAGCATACTACTCTGATGCAGCAGTACGTTTGATCAATTCTATTTACAACGACAAACGCGACATTCAGCCTGTTAACACAATCAACAACGGAGCTATCGCTGGCATTCCGAATGACTCTGCAGTCGAGGTTTCCAGCATCATTACAAAGGATGGTCCAAAACCAATCGTAATGGGTGAGCTGCCAGTAGCAGTAAGAGGACTAGTGCAACAAATTAAATCCTTTGAAAGAGTTGCAGCAGAAGCAGCAGTAACAGGTGACTATGACAAAGCAATCCTGGCTCTTACAATCAACCCACTATCTCCATCAGATACGGTTGCGAAGGAAATTGTAGACGAAATGCTTGAAGCACATAAAGAGCATTTACCACAGTTCTTCAACAAGGTTGAAGCATAATATGAAAGGAAGGACGGGAAACCGTCCTTTTTTTAGTTGAGCAGATTAAGATATTAATAGAGCTTTTTCGTCAGCTTAGAAACCAACAAAAAAGCAAGGGAGATTCCCTTGCTTCTGCATAGAAAATATATAATAGCAATTAAACAGCAGCTTCCTCTGTATTGTCTTTTTGTGTAAATAAGTAGGCTAAGTAGGAGTGAAGCTCAAACTTTTCATCAATGATAAAATCCTTTACATCTAATTTCGTCATTTTATTCATCTCAATTCCTCCTTTGTAATACCATTCTTTCCAAACTAGCAAACTGTTATACATATAAATAGAAAGAAGTTTACTAGAGTAAAAAATATAAAGGATTAATGTTAGGAAAAGGCCCGTCTCATTGCGCGCGCGTCATCACACCATTTCACTAAGTTTTTATTATTGTAAGTAAATCGATAACAAAAAACCCGAACAAGTATGATGCGTTTAATACTTGTTCGGGTTTAATTTCGTATTTGTGTTCTAGCCTCATTCAGGATTTATTTATATCCTAGTTTCAAGCTCAGCTGTTATCGTGAAGCAAACGCAGGAACTGTTCTTCGTTAACAACCTCAATATCCTGACCCTTTTCTTTTAGCTCATAAGCCTTCTTTTCCTTTGTGCTGATGCCTGTGGCACCGACAAGCTGCTTGTCTTGAACGCCAACGACAAGATAGTTCGTTTTTCCGCTAACACCGCTTTTAACAAGCCCGCCTGCGTCCACTACTTTTTGCATCGCTGCTTTTCTGTCCAATGTTGCTAAATCTCCTGTGAAAACAACATTTTTACCAAACAATGCATGTGACTCATCAAAGGTTTCGGTAGTTGCTGCAATTTCAGAAATAGACACAGAATGGAACTTTTTCGTTGTTTTTGGTGCTGGTCTCCTTTTGCTGAAGGAGATTTGCGGCTTTAATTCTGTAAATGGCTTAACTGCGATGCGCTTATTTGTCTTAAAATAATCAGCAAGACAAGATTCGTCCATCGCCTTAATACTTGCGATAACTAATTCAGCACAAGCTATCGCATCAGCTCCCGCATTGTGGTGATCCTCCAGTTTGACACCAAATCT